>Ga0210406_10000929_pt1 | contig 38058 bp, 34 predicted proteins | sample IncBWC30MmetaG_FD_155454 | JGI IMG/M metagenome (GOLD analysis project Ga0210406, IMG submission 155454) | Forest soil microbial communities from Barre Woods Harvard Forest LTER site, Petersham, Massachusetts, United States - Inc-BW-C-30-M | ecosystem: Environmental > Terrestrial > Soil >... | reverse complement strand
AAGGGGCAAAACTTTACATCTTCTGGGTAGGTTTTCATGCCGCAGCGCGTCTTGATGCAAAAATTCGTACACGTGTGCTTTGAGCCACTAACAGCGAATGACTTTGTCGCTATGAATGCCCTTGGTGGCGTTGCGGGAGTCGACGACTAGCTGCGACTCCTTGACGATCTTGGCGTAGTCGTAGTCGGAATGGTCTGTCACGATCAGGACACAATCGTACTGGCCCAGGTTGTCGAGGGATGAGCGTGTCATTTGCAGATCGTAACGGCGGCCCTTGCCAATGGTAGGAAAGTACGGATCGTGATAGCTGACCTGTGCGCCTTCTTTTTGCAGCAGCTCAATGATGGTGAGTGAAGGCGATTCGCGGAGGTCGTCGATATCGCGCTTGTAGGCCACGCCGAGGACGAGCACGCGGGCGCCATTCAGAGATTTCTTGTGCCGATTCAGCGCGCCCACCACCGACGCGATCACGTGATAGGGCATGCCGCTATTGATCTCGCCGGCGAGTTCGATGAAGCGGGTATGGAAGTCGAACTCCTTCGCCTTCCAGGAAAGATAGAAAGGATCGACAGGAATGCAGTGCCCGCCGAGTCCGGGCCCGGGATAAAACGGCTGAAAGCCGAAGGGCTTGGTGGACGCGGCTTCAATAACTTCCCAGATATCAAGTCCCATCCGCAGGCTGAGCAGTTTGAGTTCGTTGACCAGCGCGATGTTCACGCAGCGGTAGATGTTTTCGAGGAGCTTCGTCATCTCCGCAGCGGCGGGGGAAGAGACGCGAACGACGCGTTTGAAAATCGTTCCGTACAGTGCTGCCGCCAGATCAGCGGCTTGGGGGTCGAGGCCGCCGACCACTTTCGGGATATCGCTGCGTGCGACGGTCGTATTGCCGGGATCCTCGCGTTCGGGTGAGAAGGCGACGAAGAAATCTGACTCGGCTGACTGTCCCGCGCGCGCGGCTTTCAGGCCGGCTTTATTTTCTTTCTCGAGAATCGGGACGAGGACTTCTTCGGTAGTGCCGGGGTAGGTTGTGCTTTCAAGAATGACCAGGTGTCCGGCGCGCAGGTGCGGAGCGATTGCGTGGCCGGTGTTCGTAATGTAGCTGAGATCCGGTTCGTGATACTCGTTCAGCGGAGTGGGCACGCAGATGATGATCGCGTCCATCTCGGTGAGACGGGAATAGTCCGACGTGGCGGCAAGGCCGTGGGACCGCGCGGATGAGATTTCTTCGGGCGTGATGCGGAAGATATAAGATCCGCCTGCGTTGAGGGTGTCAACTTTACGCTGGTCGATGTCGAAGCCGGTGACGCGAAGTTTTTGCTCGGTGTAGAGCAGGGCCAGCGGAAGTCCAACATAGCCCAGGCCGATAACCGCAACTTGGGCCCGGCGTTTTTCGATCCTGGTCTTGAGTTCGGCGGGAAGAGAAGATACAGTGCGCATCGTCATGATTTGGTTGGAAATCTTTCAGATTTTAACATGCGAAAAATGGCGGCTCAGTGAGGGTTTAGCTTCCGGTTGCCCAGTTCAGGCCGCCCGCATGGCTAAAAGCAGCGGGGGCGTGAGATGCAATCCATCGAAGGTGAGGCGGTTTCTTGAAACTTTCGCGCAGGCTGCGTGTGGTTGTCCTGATTCTTGTGTTTCTTTGGCTGGTAGCAAGTTCGGCTGCGTTCCTGATTGTTGATCAGCCGGTGAAATCGGATGTGATCCTGGTGCTGGCGGGCGAAACGGAACAGCGGCCGGCGCAGGCCCTGCAGTTGCTGAAGCAGGGATTCGGCTCGCGAGTTATTTTCGATGTGCCCGCCGATTCCAAGGTCTATGGCTCGACCTACGTGCACTTGGCTGAGCAGTGGGCGGCGGAACAGGAGCAGGCCTCGGCGCTCTCGATCTGTCCGATACACGGACTCTCGACGAAGGCGGAAGCGGCGGATGCGGCCGAGTGTCTGAAGAAATCAGAGGTGCGATCGGTCTTGCTGGTGACGTCGGACTTCCACACCCGGCGCGCCCTGAGCGTTTTCCGGAAGCAAGACCCGGCGTGGACGTTCAGCGTCGCAGCGGCCTACGATGATACCCAGTTTGGCACGCGGTGGTGGACACACCGGCAATGGGCCAAAACCAACGTCGACGAGTGGCTGAGAATGTTCTGGTGGCAGGGAGTCGACCGATGGACGAAATGAGGTCGGCGCCACGACCGTGGTTGGCTATTAGATAGATAGACTCTCAACAAGTTACGGGCTAACATTACGCACAAATTCCCGAGCTGGTTGTTGGAGAAAGCGATGCGAACCTTGACGTTTCGCGGGGTCCTGAGTTGGCTGCTGATCATGCTGATGGGTACGCCTTCGTTCGCCGCGGATTCTGCGGCTGCAATGCTGTATACGAACGGCACGGCGTGGATCAACGGTGGGACGATCCCGAAGTCGTCGGCAATTTTCGCGGGCGACCTGGTGGAGACCAAGTCCGACTCGGTGGCCAACATCAAGTCCAGCGGGACCAGCGTGCTGGTGCTTTCCGATTCCTTCATCCAATACCAGGGCGGCGCTGTGAAACTCGAACACGGCAGCATGAACGTAGCCACGTCGAAGGGCATGGCGGCGCAGATCGGCGGACTGAAAGTCGTGCCAGCTGCAGACTCCTAGACAGAATTTGAAGTTCACGATACCGATGGTGCTGTGCGAATCATCGCGCGCAAAGGCGATGTGAAGTTGATCGATGCCAGTGGCACCTCCACGTTGGCGCAAGGCCAGGAAACCACGCGCGACGAGACTACGGAGAAGGGTAAGAAGAAGAAGGACCGCGGCGCTGGGGGCGCTGTACCCGGCGCAACGGGCGGCGTGCTCGATTCGCCGCTGGCGATCGGCATCGGTCTCGGCGTAGCCGGCGGAATGATTGGGTGGGCGCTGCTGAAAGACGATGAACCCGTCAGCCCGAAACGGCCGGCTCCCTAAACCTTAGAAGGTCTTCTCCGCTGTCCGGGCTTCGCCACTCAACCGTCGACTTGGGTTGTACTTGGCTGTCCTTCGGGAGCGTCCGCTTCCAGAACCTCGCGCATCTTGCGGACCAGCATCTCCATTGAAAAAGGCTTATTGAGCAGAACGGCGTCCTTGCCGATGTTCGCATTTTCGAGCACGGCGGCCTCCGTGTATCCGGACATAAAGACCACGTGGAAGTCGGGACGCTTGCGGCGCAGCTTCTCGACCAGTTCGGGGCCCCCCATGCGCGGCATGACGATATCGGTGACGACGATGTCGATGTTGCCTTCGTGTTGATCGGCGGCGACCAGCGCCTCCAGGCCATTGCCCGCGGGCAGCACATGATAGCCAAGCCGCTTCAAAGTCTCGGCTGCGAGGGTGCGCAGCGGCGCTTCGTCCTCGGCCAGCAGGACCGTGCCGTGGCCCTTGGGAAGGATCGCATCGGGCTGACTCTGGTGGGCCGTCACCGGTTTGTCGACGGCCGGAAGATAAACTTTGAAAGTAGTGCCCACGCCGATTTCACTGTAGACCGTAATGTGTCCGCGGCTCTGCTTCACGATGCCGTAGACGGTCGAGAGCCCGAGGCCGGTGCCCTTGCCGGGTTCCTTGGTGGTGAAAAATGGTTCAAAGATCTGCGCGGCCGTTGCACTGTTCATGCCGCAGCCGTTGTCGGTAACGGCGAGCAGCACATAGTCTCCGGGCGCGACTTCGCTGTGAGTGGCGGCGTAGGCGGCGTCGAGGCTGCAGAACTGCGTCTCGATGATCACCTTGCCTCGTCCGGGAATCGCGTCGCGCGCGTTTACCGCAAGGTTCATGATGACCTGTTCGACCTGGCCGGGATCAGCCTTGACGCGTCCAATCTGCTCGGAGAGGCTGGTAAGCAGTTCGATGTCTTCGCCCAGCAGCAGACGCAGCATCTTCAGCATGCCGCGCACGGTGTGGTTGAGATCGAGCACCTGGGGCTCGAGCACCTGCTTCCGGCTGAAGGCCAGCAACTGTCGCGTGAGACCGCTGGCGCGATCGCCCGCGCGCTTGATCTCCTCGATATGTGGGCGGGTCTCTTCGTTTGCTGACTCGAGAACGAGATCGCTGTAGCCCTTGATGATCATCACCAGATTGTTGAAATCGTGAGCAATGCCACCCGCCAGTTTGCCGACCGCTTCGAGCCGGGCGGAGCGGAGCATGCCTTCGCGCGAGAGACGCAGGCTTTTCCGCATCTGCGCAAAGGCGCGCGTGAGTTCGGCGACCTCGTCTTCTCCGTGGGCGACGATCGGAAATTCGAAGTCGCCTTTTTCCATTTGGCGGCTGGCCTGAACCAGGTCTTCAAGGGGGCGCGTGATCTGACGCGACAAAGCGAAGCCGAACAGGGAGCCAGTCAGGACCGCCACCAAGCCCATTGTGAGCAGCGCGCGATTCAGGGAATCGAGGAAGCCGGTCGCCTGGTCATAAGACTTCAGGCAGAAGAGGCGCACCGGATGGTCTCCCGAGAGTTCGATCGAACTGCCGAGATAGCGTTCGCCGGCCAGGTCGATCTCGTGAATCGAGCCAGGCGACAACGGCGACTTGGCGAGCCACTTCTGGAAGTCGCTCCACAACGCCGGGTCGAGAGAACTGAGCAACACCAGCCCATCGCGCTCGAAAACGAGCGAACCGCTTTTCAGCCCGTCCGGACCGGCGACTCCCTGGGGAGTAACTTCGCGCCCGAGAGCCACGATTCCGAGCGAGCGCGACTCTGAACCGGATCCCGCGGTGATGGGCGCAAATGTCAGATCGTAGAGATGGCCGTTGACGAACCACCAGTCATGCTTCTCGGAGGAATGAAACAGCATCATCCGCTGACTGGAGCGGGCCACCTTTTGCGACTTCGCGTGCAGAGCAAGGGTTGCGCCCGAGGGATCCTGCAGGATCAAGACATCCGCGCCGCTGTTTTCGAGAATCGATTCGGAAGCGTCCTGGATGGTCGGCCCATCATGCACCGACATCATGGCCTTGAGGCCTGGCATGTTGGCGATGAGGGCGGCGCTCTGTTCGGTCTGCTGGCGGCGAGCTTCCTGAACTCTGGTATAAACCGCCGATTCCATGCGCAACGCGGAAGCGAGGTCTTCAGCGACGTGGGCGCGCATTCGTATCTGGACGAACGCCAGCACCGAGGCTGTCAGCAGGAATACTACCGCCAACATGGCCGCGAGCAATTTTGTTCGCAGATGTTCGAAGGCTTTCGGGAACATGCGCAGAGAGAAGCTTAACCATCATCTTTTTGAAGTGCTAAACACTTTAGTAACCCCGCTGAGCATGAGTAACAGTGCGCTGAGTACTTTCGGACTCGACAACTCTCTGACTCATGTTTTCCATGCGCGATGGAGGAGCAAGGGGCGCGCCCAGATGGTTTGCTGGCGCTCCGGCCGGAGGTTTACTTGGACAGATCTTGTTGCCTGCTCTTGTTCGCTAGCGCAGTTCGGGTGAGTGCCCGGGAAATCGGTGGTTCAGGGACCATCCCTAATGGACTGAAGGCGAGTTTTTCCCAAGAAAGAAGGCACGCCCATGCCGCGCGTGCCTTCCGTAAGTCTGCTTGCTGGCGCTATTGCGAAGCGGTCCAGACCATGGATTCGTGGGCCAGATCGTAGTCCCAGCGCCTCTGACCGTCGATGAATTCGATGGAGTTGAAGCCCATCTGCTTCGCGTTATCAGAAACATTGGAGTTTACGAATGAGTAGATGTCGCTGTGGCGGACACTCGTCCATTCGACTTGGAGAACATCGCGGGCATCGCCGGCCAGTTGGACGTGAGCATCGACGCCGCGCCGCCGGAGTTGACTCTCGATGTCGGTGGCATAGCCGGAACGCGAGTCCATCGAAGCCACTGCGCTGCTCATGAGCCATGCATGGCCCTGCGACTGCGCCGCCGACACAAGTGCGAGGGTGGCCAGGAGCAGACAGCCGCCCAGGGTTGCGAGATTGGAGATGGAGAGTTTCATAGGGGTAAACCGAAGTTCAAACTATCGCGTTCTCCGAACATCACCTAGATGACCATGGTAACAACGCGGCAGATTTTACAAACTGCGCGGTTGAGTGAGCGACCGTGGAGCGAGAAAAGTTGACCGGTGGAAAACTACTCCATGGTCGAGCCCGACGTCAACGATGGGTTACTTCGCGGAGTGCAATGGGCGCTTAGCGGCTTGATCCAAGAGGCCGATCGGTCATTTATGATGTAAGCCCCATCGCGAAAGCATCGCGCTTGTAATTGAAGAATCGCGCGAGATGCGTTGAGCGCGTGGGCACCTGGACGCCGATCAGGTCGTGCCAGGTGATGGTCGCAACGAGCGTACTCCCGAAACCAGGCGGTCTTGTAGCGATTTGCGTGATTCTAGCATTGGTTGGCGGGAGTACTCCTTCTATTTTCAGGCTGTTCCATAGTAGGTCAGGCCTGCCGAGCACGCGCGACGATGCGTGCAAAATGCAGCGCTTTTCCACGAAGAAGTCAAACGCCGTCGAGAGCGGCTTGTCGATTACCAGGCAGAATCCTGAGGCGGGCACACTTCAACACTGGAAGACACCAGAAGAAGTGGCTTGGCAATCAATGCAAGCGCTATCTACGGGTTCGTATTGTTCAGACCCTGGTAGATAAACATGCCCGCAAGGACTAGGAACATGAGCCCGGAGGCGGCCCCCAAAATCTTCACGAAGGGGTTGATCTGATTCACCTTCTTCATGAGTTCGGCCTGCTCCTGCTCCATCGCCGACTTGGTGTCGTCGAGGAACAGCTGATCGTCTTCTTGCATGGTAAGAGTACTGCGATAGATCAGCAGGATTACCAGAACAGCAGTGAGAACACCCCACACAGTAGCCATCCAGCCCATAGGAGACATATGCCACCTCGGCACTGAAATCGAGCCAGCCCCGCGGGTCCTGCTGTCAGGCGAACGGTGTTGAAATCCCCACAGCCAGCATCGGGGAAGGGCCCATCGAGCGGCATTATAACGCCGTTTTCATGCGACGGAAGCAAGGCTTTTTGAATGTCTGCAAGAGCATGCGTCGTTTGGCAAGGACCAGCATCTAAGTGATTGAAGGGATTGCCGGAGGCGGCACGCCCCGGACAAGGATTTCGAGGGTTTGGGCGGTTGGCGATGCTATAATCGACGAAATCGCCTCAAGGAGAATGGAATGGCAACGACTACGACACCAGCGACCGGAACACCGACGACCGAAGTAAAGCAGGCGCCGATCACGCTGACCGCCAACGCTACGACCAAGGTCAAAGAGATCATGTCGCAACAGAATCCGGTTCCCGCAGGACTGCGCGTGGGCGTGGTAGGCGGCGGTTGCTCAGGTTTCTCCTATTCGATGCAGTTTGAGAACAGCGCCGGCATGATGGACAAGGTTTTCAACTTCGACGGACTCAAGGTGTTCGTGGATGCAACCTCGGTCATGTACCTGAACGGCTGCGTGGTCGACTACGTGGAGACGTTGGAAGGCGCGGGCTTCAAGTTTGAGAATCCCAACGTGAAGAGCACCTGCGGCTGCGGATCTTCGTTCAGCGTGTAAGAATTTTCGAAGAGATTGCGAGCCTCGCCTGACCGGCGAGGCTTTTGTTTTGTTTGGAAGACGTATAAGATTCCCCTCCGTTTCCTCAAATCTCAGAAGCGCTCACTCTCGGCGCCTGTGCGATGCCGATTGGCGACAGCGCCCGGCGAATTCTTCATCGGAGATCTTATGAACAGGAAGGTATTGGTTACCGCTCTAGCCGTGCTGTTCGTTATTCCCCTATTCGGTGCCGACAAAGCTGAGAAAGGAAAAGAAAGAAGCAGATCGGCTGGCCGAGTCCGCAGTAGTGTTGAAGGAAATTCTAGGCATGCCGGAGGGCATTCCGAAGGATCTGCTCAACAAGGCGGTTTGTGTCGTAGTGTATCCGTCGGTAAAGAAGGCCGCTTTCATTGTGGGCGGAAGCTACGGCCGGGGAGTGATCACGTGCCGGTCCGGCAAAACATTTGGCGGGTCGTGGAGTGCGCCGGCGATGTTCGCGCTAGAGGGCGGCAGCTTCGGGTTGCAGATCGGAGCCCAGGCGACCGACTTCGTGTTGCTAATCATGAATGAGAGCGGTGCGAACTCCGTGATGACGAGCAAAGTGAAACTGGGAGCGGACGCGTCGGCCACGGCGGGCCCGGTGGGAAGAAATGCCTCGGCGGAAACCGATGTCGTGTTGAAAGCCGAGATCCTTTCCTATTCGCGCGCCAAGGGACTATTTGCGGGGATCTCCTTGGCGGGTTCGACGCTGCGGTCCGATGATGGCGGAAACAAGTTTCTGTATGGCAGGGAAATCAGCGCCAAGGAGATTGTGCGGGAGGGGAGGGTTCCGGTCCCGGCCTCTGCGCGACGGTTGCTGGCCACCCTGAGCAAAGCATCGCCGAAGCACATCGAGAAGAAGTAGCAGTTGCGGCGGCGTCGCGAGGCGCCGCTTTCCTTCAAGGGCACAACAGCTCTCTGCGTGGTTCCTTCGCTTGCTTCATTGGCTTAGCGGAGGCTCGTCTTCACCACCGCCAACCGCGCTCGATATACTCAGTTTCCTGTTTTACTCCGGAGATGCCCATGAAGTTGCGTTCCTGCTTGTGCGTCAGTCTTGTCTTGTCTGCCGGTGCAATTGCCAGTTGGACTCAGGAGCAGCGCGAGCCACAACCGGATACGAGCGTTCCGACGCCTGCGGCCGTGCAAGCGCCGAAGCGGGCATCGATCGGCCTTGTTCTGGAAGGCGGTGGAGCGCTTGGGCTGGCGCACGTCGGGGTGTTGAAGTGGTTTGAGGAGCACCACATCCCGGTGGATTACGTTGCGGGAACAAGCATGGGCGGACTGGTGGGCGGGTTGTACGCCACCGGCTTGTCAGGCAGCGAAATCCAGGATTTCGTGGAGAAGATCAACTGGAATCGTTCCTTCCGCAACGAGCTTCCGTACCAGGCGCGTTCCTTCCGGCGTAAGGAAGATAAGCAAGAGTACCCGAACGATCTCGAATTCGGACTGAAGGGCGGAATCGCCTTCCCGAGCGGCTTCAACTCGGGGCACCAGGTGGGGCTCATCCTCGACCGCATTGCGTTGCCGTATTCGAACCTGAAAACTTTCGACGAATTGCCGACGCCGTTCCGCTGCGTAGCGACGGACCTGGTGAGCGGGCAAGCCACGGTGTTCGGTCAAGGTTCACTCTCTGAGGCGCTCCGGGCAACGATGTCTCTGCCGGCCATTTTCAGTCCGGTGCGGCTCGATGGCCATGTGTACGTCGATGGCGGGATCGTTGAGAACCTCCCTGTGGATGTGGCCCGCAACATGGGCGCGCAAATCGTGATTGCCGTACACCTGGAGGTGCCTCCCCTGAAACCGGATGAGAGCCTCTCCGCATTCGCCGTGCTGCAGCGTTCGGTAGGCGTGATCATCGGAGCGAATGAACTGGCCAGCATCCAGAAGGCCGACATCCTGATTCCGGCGCACACGCAGAACTACAACATGACCGACTACCAGTTAGCGGAAAAACTGATCGAAGTCGGCTACGTCGGGGCCCAGGAGCGGGCGGTGCTGCTCGAGAAACTTGCGCTGAACGACACGGACTGGGCGCAGTACGTTGAACTACGCAATGGTCGGAAGCGAGATGTGCCTGTCCCGCAATTCGTCGAGGTCACGGGGACGGCCCCCGTCATCGCGGAAGGGATTGAGAAGAGTCTTGCCGACAACATTGGGAAACAGGCCGACTTCAAACGCCTGGATGACGATCTGACCGACGTCACCGGGCTGGGACGCTTCGCGCGCGCAGGCTTTCAGCTGACGCGAAAGGATGGAAGGGATGGGCTGCTGATCCGAGCTGACGAGAAGGACTATGCGCCGCCGACAGTCAACCCCTTGTTCGTCATCGATGGTTCAGACTATACGGATGTGCGCTTTTCGCTGGGCGCGCGCGTGACCTTCTTTGATATCGGTGGATTCGGATCGGAATTTCGCAACGACTTCATCGTCGGATCGAGTTACGGTGCGGCGTCGGAGTACTACCATCCGCTGAACTGGTTCAGTCACTTCTTTGCGGCGCCCCGGTTGTTTGCCACTTCAAAGCCTTTCGATCTCTACTTCAACGACAGTCGCATCGCGACCTTCCGTCAACACGATGCAGGCGGCGGACTGGACTTCGGCGTCGCATTCAATCGATTTTCCGAGCTGCGCTTCGGCTATCAGATTGAGCACCTGTCGCTGACGCGGTCCATCGGGATTCCGGGATTGTTGAGCAATGTGAGCGGACGGCAAGGTTTCTCGCGCGTGCACTACGTTGTGGACCACACCGATGACCCGACTCTTCCGCGGAAGGGCTACCTCGTGCAATCGCGCCTGGAGTTCTATGACGCGAACCCCGACGCGACCGAGCATTTTCCGCTGGCAGAAGCGCGCCTTGGTTATTTCCACCCGATCCTGAAGGGCAATTCGATCTTTCTGATTGGGTCAGGCGGTTCGACCATGGGCTACCGCAACACCGGTTTGCCAATGTTCGGACTGGGCGGACCGCAGCGCTTGGCGGCCTACGGAACCAACGAACTGCTCACGAACCAGTATTTTCTTTTCCAGCCGGGATATATACGGCGCCTGAAGGAGTTGACTCCTTTGCTGGGAAACAACGTCTACTTGATCGCCAACTATGAAATCGGGAAGGCGTATGGCGCCTTAAACGCGACCGATTCGAAGTTGCCGAACGACTTCAACGCCGCGATCCTGGTGCAGTCGTTCATCGGGCCGGTGGTGTTCGGAGGCAGCGTCGGCGATCGCGGTCACCACAAGTTTTATTTCCAGCTGGGACGATATTTCTAGCGCGCGGATGCTCGACGCAATGGTATTCGCGCCTCTATGATGGAGCGATCTTGTCATACTGCAAATGGGAAGAGGTCACATGTCTGAACCGAGTTACGACGAACTAAAAGCTCGCCTGCAGGAATTAGAGAAGCAGGTGGAAACGAAGAAGCGAAGCGGGGCGATGGAATTTCGCGTGTCGGAAAAAGGCGGAGTCAGCGTCTATGGGTTGGGCCGGTTTCCGGTCACGCTGTACTACGAACAATGGACGCGCCTGCTCGAAGCGTCGGAGAATCTCCGCCAGTTCCTCGAAGAAAACAAAGACAAGCTAAAACTCAAGGGGCAATAACATCGGCCAGGAACAATATCTCTACCTCACCACGCGCGGCAGGAAGACCGGCCTGCCGCGGGAAATCGAAATCTGGTTCACGGAGCGCGATGGATGCTTCTACATCATCGCGGAATTCGACGCGTCGCACTGGTTGCAGAATCTGCGAGCCAATCCGGCAGTGCAGGTGCGAGTCGGCGAGCAAAGGTTTGGTGCGCAGGCCCGCCTGTTGACGGCGGAAAGTGACGCGAAAGTCCTGGGCGAGATCCGTGCATTTTCAAGCAGCAAGTATGGCTGGAGCGAAGGGACGGTCGTGGAGTTGCGACCAAAATATGAGATGAGAGGAGTGGCCTGAGTCCCCCCGCTGGCTAACAATTCAAAAAAATGGACCGCAGTCTAATGACTGCGGCCGTGTTATGTGCCGCTGAATTGTTCGCGCAACCTCTACGGGACCGCAGCCGTTGAGACGCTGACTTGCGGACCGACGAGGGCAATGGCAGTGCCAGGACCGGCATTGGCGACAGCACTTCCGGAGAAGGTGTGCGTCGTCCAAGTGGAGGAGCCGGCAAGGCGAGTCGAGACGGTTGTTCCGGAAGCGACGAATGTCCCGGCCGGTGTGGCCGCGACGGGAAGTCCGGAACTCAATTGCACTTTCGTCTGCCAGGTTCCATTCACCGGGCGATACGTGGCGTAAGTTCCGGGACTGATTGTCACCTGTGTGAAGATGGCGACGGCGTTTCCGCTGCCATCCACGGCGACGCCGGTGAGTCCGCCGGCCTGACCCACGAGTACAGGTAGACCCGCGGCAGCGCTCCAGGTTCCTCCCGAACGCACCGCGTAAGAGACGCCCGAACGTGTGCGCCATACCGCGACCGCGGTGCCGTCGTTGCCGATTCCAACGGTGGCATTGTTCTGCCGGTAGACGGAGGCGGCCACGGTAACGGGAGCGCCCCAGGTTCCGGTAAGGCCACGGCTGATCGCGACCACAGCGCCCGTCAGAATACCCGTCGCGCTCTCAGCCGCGACCGCTTCTCCGGCGGAGTTCACGGTGAGCTTGGCGTTGCCGTAACAAGTGGCAGCGTTGGAAATCGTCTGAGCAGAGCCAAAGCCGCTGGCGGCACTGCCGGTCATGGCCTTCAGCCCGCACGCGATCGGGCTGGGACTTATGATTTCTTCCCAGATCAACGTTGCCTGGCTGTGGCTGTCGAAGCCGATTCCGGGCAGTCCGAAGCTGTTGACGTTGCCGTAGACGTTGTTCGAGATCGTGATGGGGCTGCCCCAATGTCCCGCGGTGAAGAATGCGGCTTGCGCTTGGTTGGGGATGTAGGTGTTGGTGGTGCGGAAGCTCCACACGGCGAGAACATCACCGTTGGGCGCGACCTTGATGTTTCCGGTTCCACCTCCGAAGCTGCCCAGAGACGTTAAAGTAAATGGAGTGCTCCACGAGCTTCCCGTTTTTACTGAAGCCTGAAGGCCCCCGGACGGCGGCATGAAGAGGACCGCAGAAGTTGATCCATTGGTAGATACCGCAATGCCTCCACCGTTGGCAACGAACTGCGGCGTGCTCCAGGTTTGGGCGAAGGTCGGAACGACCGCGAGGGCGGTCAGTGTGACGACGAAGATCCAATTACGAAGACTAAGCATTCACTTCCTCCTGATTCATCGATCCCTGTTGACCAGATGTGAGTTGGAGTTTCTGTCCGGCGCCAGTGCGCACGGTCAGGTCATGCAGTCATTGGGGGAATGGACCAGGGACTCAGAACGGACAACCAAACGCTACTGCAGAAGACACGGATCAGGGACTTCCATGCCGCCCGTAGTTGTAAGGCGAGGTCGATCTGCGGCAAAAACTTGCTGTTGCCTGATCCTTCGCTTGGGCCTTGGCTCGCTCACGACGGGAATAACGATTTTGCGAGCGAACGCGGCGACTCTATAACCACACGGCTGGCAAGTCAAGTCAACAATCGGTAAAAGATGCCGTACGACGCGGAAATGCAGCGCCTGCAGAGACATGAGTAAGGTGATCCGGGATAGACTTCTTATCCTGTTAGAGATGAAAGTTCTTTGCTATGAGTGAGGAGATACTCAGTCTCGCGCCGCCGGCGGCGGATCACCGACTTGCCTACGGCAATGACCCGAACCAGTTTGGCGACCTTCGGCTGCCGAGTGGAGGCGGCCCGTTTCCCGTGGTGATGAATATTCACGGCGGCTTCTGGCGGGCGAAGTACGACCTGCTCCATGCCGGGCACTTGTGCGCCGCGCTGACGCGGAAGGGAATCGCGACCTGGAACCTCGAGTACCGGCGCGTGGGCAATGCTGGCGGAGGTTGGCCGGGGACTTTCGAAGACATCCGGGATGGATACCGGTTCCTGCCGCAGATTGGCAAGCAATACAAACTGGACGCCTCGCGGGTGCTGGTGATGGGGCATTCGGCGGGCGGACAGCTTGCGATTTGCCTGGCTGCGCATGAGGCGGCGGTTGAGCGCGCGGTGTCGTTGGCGGGAGTGGTTGATCTGCAACAGGCGTATGAGTTGCACCTCAGCAACGATGCGGTGGTGGAGTTTCTCGGGGGCAAGCCGAAAGAAGTTGCGGAGCACTACCAGGAAGCTGATCCCATGCGGTTGAAGGTGGGCAAGGCAAAGCAGGTTCTGATTCACGGCACGAAAGATGATGTGATTCCGCCGGCTTTCAGCCGAAAGTATGTCGAGGAGAAACGGCAGAAGGGCGAGAGTGTGAGGCTTGTCGAGATCGCGCAAGCGGATCATTTTGATGTTATTGATCCTCGGTCGGGGGCATGGAAGCAGGTAGAGGGGGCAGTAGTGGAGTTGCTTGAGACGCCTTGAGCAAAATCCTAAAACGCAGAGGGTGCGGAGGTTGCGCAGAGGAAGGCAGAACCCTTTTCTCAGGTCGATTGTTTCTTGAGCAGGGCGAACTGCAGGTAGATCATCTGGCCGATGTGCAGGTGGAGGTGGGTGGCGCAGCGCAGGAAGATGTTGAAGCGGTTTTCGGCGTCGTCTTCACGAACGGCTTTGTAGAATTTGTCCCAGTCTTCGGCGGATTGGGAGCGCGCGGTGCTTGCGACCATGGCTACCGCTTCGGCGAAGCTCTTCATGACTTCTTCTTTCGACGGGGGTGTGGATTCCGCGAACTCGCGATCGCGGTCGCGGACGTATCCGGAGCCGGCGATTTCGGCGCCGATGTAGTAGTTGAGGTTCCCGGTCAGGTGTAGGACCAGGTGTCCGAAGCTGTTGCCGAACGCGAAGGGCTTGCTCCAGAACTGCTGGTTGTTTAGGGGAGCCGCCAACTCTTGTATCCTGGTGCCCAGTTCTTCGTAGCGCGCGGCAAAACCGGATCCAACCGTTTCGTTCAGCAAGTCCTTCTCCCCTTTACCAGGTTGCGGAAATCACCGAGCACGAAAAGCATGCCTCCAGAACGCATCACAGTTTCTCCTCAAACCGCTAGGCAACTCTGCGCAGGACCAGCGCGGAATTCTTGGAACCGAAGGCGATGCAATTGCACACCGCATGTTCGACAGCCGCTTTCCTTCCCGCTTCAGGGACGTAGTCGAGATTGCACTCCGGATCGGGCGTGTCGAGGTTGATAGTAGGCGGAATCTGCGAGTGTTGCATCGCCACGATGGTGGCCGCGACTCCGGCGGCTCCGCACGCACCTTGCGGGTGCCCGATCTGTGACTTCAGCGCCGACATGGGAACCTTCCCCGCGTGCTCTCCCAGAGCGAGCTTCAATGCCTGCGTTTCGATGCGGTCATTCAACTGCGTAGAGGTCCCATGGAGATTAACGTAGTGCACGTCCGACGGCGCGATGCCGGCTTGCTTCATCGCCAGGCCAATCGCGCGGGCTGGTTCCTCGCCGCATTCCTTGAGGCGCACACGGTGAAAAGCCTCGCACGTGGACCCGTAGCCCGCGATCTCCGCCAGGATCTGCGCACCGCGGGCTCGCGCATGCTCGTATTCTTCAAGGACAAACATCCACGCGCCTTCAGCCAGCACAAAGCCGTCCCGGTCCACGGAGAAGGGACGTGAACCCTTTTCGGGCGTCGCGTTCCACGAGTCGGTGAGAATCTTCATCAGGATGAAACCCTTCACGATGCCCAGAGCGATGGGCGCGTCGGCTCCGCCTGTAAGAACGCGGTCGGCGCGGCCGCCCTGAATCAGGCGCATCGAGTATCCAATCGCGTCCGTTGACGAAGTGCACCCGGTGGTGATGACCTGGCTTGGTCCGCGGAGCCCGAAGCGAATGCTGAGGTCGCTGGAGAAAGTTCCCATAACTCCGGTCGGCACGCAGAAGAGGCTCATGTGCCGGTAGTCCTGGTGGAAGAACAGGCGGTATTGTTCCTCTGTGAATTCTTGCGATCCGCCGCCCGAGCCAACGATCACCGCGAAACGCTGGCGTTCGCTGAGCGGCAGCGTGGCGGTGTCGATGCCCGCCTGCTCGAGCGCCTCGCTTGCAGCCGCGATGGCCAGTGGCAACACGCGCGATACATGCTTTCGTTCGCGCTTTTCCACCCAGGCGAGCTCGTCGAAATCGGGGACCTCGCCGGCAATCTGCACTGGTATGTCACTGGCATCGAAATGCGAGATCCGGCGCACGCCAGACTTGCCGGCCAGCGCGGCTGCACAGAAAGCTTCCCCTCCTACACCGTTCGGGCTGACCGCACCCATTCCCGTCACCACCACTCGTCGCAAACTTCACCCCCTGGAGTCCCGGCAGGCAACTATACGGGAAAGATGCGGGATTGTGGGCACGTGATGGCTAGAAAGTGACTAGTGACCTAGAAGAGCGGCCTTTGAGCCGGGATGGGCGACAAACCACGAAATCAATGTTTTTTCGAATTGCCGAGGTGCTGCACCGACTGCTCCGCAATGGTCGGCGCCGGGTACCTCCCACACAACGACTGAAGGATTACGGGCCGCGATCATCTGCGAGTGCCGCGTGGGAATGTTGCCATCCTGCTGGCCGTGAATCAGAAAGACCGGAACATGCGTTGTGGTTAACGCGGCTAACGGAGATACGGTTTGCAGGTCCAGACGGTACCGGTGTTGAGTGTAGATGAAGGCGACCTCGACCACCGGGCGCAAAAAAGTTCGCCCCAACCAGGGACCGGTACCGAAGAACTGACCCACGCGATCGTAAGCAATCTCACGAAGACTGGAGAACGAGGATTCGGCTGCTACCGCGCAGAACCTTGTCTCGGCCGTCAGGGATTGCAGCAGTTGTGCAGCACCCATGGACTCGCCAAAACCGAAAATGCAGTTCGGGTGATCGTGGTCACGCAACCAATCAAACCACTTGCGGATGTCTTCTGCTTCCAGGAGGCCATAGGTAGCGACCGCGCCATCACTGGCTCCGTGATCGCGCGCATCGGGCATAAGGATAGTGAAGCCTCGGTTCAGAAGCATCTCGGCGTAGCCGATCATGCCCATGCGGTTATCACTCAGGCCGTGGAGGAGGCTGACGGCATCGCCATTGCGTTGGCTAGGACGGATGCTCCAGGCTTGCAAGTGAGAACCGTCCGACGCGAGGGTGACAACGTTATCGATTTGCGAGTCGTGGCGAGGCGCCATCGTTCGGGCCTGCAGATAATCGGCCTCTCTGAGTGAGCGCCTTCCCGGATGCAACGTTGCTTCCGCGACGAAGATTCCCGCTGCGCCACAGAATGCGAGGTAAGCGAGAGTCGCAAACAGGCCTAAACGAAGTAGGCGTCGACTGCGCATGCAAAGGAGAGTACGAACTCGTGGTCGGTCGGGTTCCGCACGTTACCTAAAAAACGGGGAAGACATTGTTTTGTCTTCCCCAAAATCAGTCGTTCATTGACTCGAACGGGGCAACTGCAGCATCAGAGCGCTGTTTTGCCCGGTTTCCACCGAGGGCAGCTGGCCGTTCCACTTCTCGATCAGGGCTCGCTGGTTTTCGAGCCGGCGAAGTTCGAGCAGTTGCGGAGACAGGGAGTTCTGGCGGATGCGGTTGGCATCGGCCTCGCCCTGCGCCCGCGTGACGGCAGACTTCGCGTCGCCCTCAGCCTCAGCGATCTTTTTCGCCGCCTCGGCTTGCGTGGTCGCCAGTTCGTTCTTGGCGCGTTCCGCTTCCTGAATCGCCTGCGCCTTAGCGGTGATTGCCTGAGCAATCACGCTCGGCACGCGCGGCGCTCCGATGAAGCCGAACTGCTGTACGCCCACGCCGACATTCGTCACCTTGGCCTGGATCTGTTGTTCGACCTGGCCGAGGAACTGCGCCTTCTTCTCGCCGTAGATGTCTTCCACGGTGTAGGTGGAAGCGACTTCGTTCAGCGAGTTGCGCACGATGTCGCGCAGGATGCCGTGTGTGAAAGCGTCGAGCCGGTTCACTCGATACTTCACGTAGAAATCGGGCACCCGGGTGGGCTCGATCGCGTATGACAACGAGACATCGGCGAAAATTTCCATGCCCTCCTTGCTGTTGAAGCCCATCTCTTCATTGAAGGGATGGCCTTCGTTCATGTCGCGAGTCCACTTGACGGTTTGCACGTAGGTGGGGAACTCGATCACCTGCGTGGTGAGCGGGCTGTAGAAAACCCAGCCGGTGCGTACCGGAATCTCTGACGCGCCTCGCTGACTGCCCGCGAGGTTGACTTCGATGCCGGTGTAGCCAGCCTCGATGCGGGTAACAGCTACCAGAAAACTCGAGACCAGCCAGAAGCCAATCAACAAGCCGGCGATCACAACTATCGGCAGAATCACCGACCGGCGCGAAAAGTTCTCGCTCCACTCAAAATTCCTCTTCTCCCGGTCATTGTTCAGTAGCGTCATAGGTTCCTCCAGATCGTGCGCACGATCAGCGGCACGATGAAAAGCAGGGCGAGAATCAGGCCGAGTCCGGCCACCACGGACGCGTCGCGGGGCTGGTTCATCCAGCGAAACGCGACCAGCAACGCGCCGTATGCGGTCAGACACACGGCCAGAATTGCCACCAAGCGAAAGTGGTGTTTCATGGTTGACTCCTCCCGGTCTAACGCCGGGTGAAGACGGTCTGGTTTTCTTGCTTGCTTCGCCAGAATCGGCTTTGGGAAGGTGTTACATGGCCGTTGTACTTCTAACGACGCTTATCAAGATGTGCGGCGAAGCCTGGCGGATGCAGTCTTCATTGGCTAGCGCATCAATCACTTGCGGCCTGGTTTTGGCGGACTCCCGTATAATCTTGTGTTTTCTCACCGGAGCCCAATTTGGCCTATAACGATCTTCGCGAGTGGATTGCGGTGCTTGACCGTGCCGGCGAGCTCCGGAAGATTCGCACCGAGGCGGATCCGATCCTGGAGATCGCGGAGATTGCCGATCGTGTGAGCAAAAGCGCATCTCAAAAATACGGAGCGGGAGGTCCAGCGCTCCTTTTCCAGAACATTAAGGGCCATCCGGGATCGCAGCTTTTGATCAACCAGTTTGGTTCCGAACGGCGAATGCGCCTGGCGCTCGAGGTCGACGCACTGGACGAGGTTGCCGATCGCATTCGCGCATTCATGGATGTGAAATCGCCGCAGGGCTTCCTCGACAAAGTGAAAATGCTTCCCATGCTGGCAGAGATGGGGAAATTCTTCCCGAAAACAGTTCCGACGGGCGCTTGCAAAGAAGTGATTCAGCGCGATAAGTTCTCGCTTCTCGATTTTCCGGTTTTGCAATGCTGGCCCAAGGATGCCGGACGGTTTATTACGTTGCCCTGCGTAATCACTCGTGATCCAAGGACCGGCAAACGCAACGTCGGAATGTACCGCATGCAGGTTTACGACGAGCGCACCACGGGCATGCACTGGCAGCGGCAGAAAGTAGCTGCAGAACATTATCGGGAGGCCCTTCGTGGGGTCGTGGCTTCGCGAGCGGGCGCATCGTCGAAGTCGGCGAGCGTGGACATCATGGCGCGGTCGTCGGGCGGGTCCGTGCTAGCAGATGGTGAACGGCCGTCGGGAAGAATGGACGTAGCCGTCGCGATTGGAACGGATCCTGCACTCACATTTTCGGCGATTATTCCGGCGCCGCCGGATGTCGAGGAATTCATCATCGCGGGATTTTTACGTCAAAAGCCCGTCGAATTGGTGAAGTGCGAGACCGTGGATCTCGAAGTCCCGGCCGATGCGGAGATTGTTCTCGAAGGCTACGTCAATCTTGACGAGCTTCGAATGGAAGGGCCGTTTGGCGATCACACGGGCTTCTATTCGCTGGAGGATTCGTATCCGGTCTTCCATGTGACATGCGTGACCCACCGCAAAGATCCCATCTATGCCACGACCATCGTCGGCAAGCCGCCCATGGAAGACGGGTGGATGGGGAAGGCGGTCGAGCGCATTTTCCTGCCGCTGATGAAATTGACGATCCCTGAATTGGTAGACGTCAACCTTCCCCTCGAAGGCGTCTTTCATAACCTGATGATTGTTTCGATTCGCAAGTCCTATCCGGGGCAGGCGCGGAAGGTGATGAACGCGATCTGGTCGCTGGGACAGGCGATGTTCACCAAGTGCATCCTGGTGGTGGACGAAGACGTCAACGTGCACGACATCGGCGAGGTCACGCTAAAGGTGCTCAACAACATTGATCCCGAGCGCGACATCCAGTTCACGCTCGGTCCCGTCGATTCGCTGGACCACGCTTCGCGTCTGCCGAATTACGGATCAAAGATGGGTGTCGATGCGACGCGCAAGTGGGCGAGCGAAGGTTTCGCCCGGCCCTGGCCTGACGAAATAACCATGGATGTTAAGACCAAGGCACTCGTGGATTCCAAGTGGAAGGCGTTCGCCAAGGAACTGGGAATCGAGTAGACTCAGATCACCCCTGAATAAGGTGAGTTAAGATGCGGATCATTACACCCCTTCGCTAATCCGTTCCTTTCGACCCGCTGAAACTTCGCGAGGGACGCTTTCTTCGCGTCCAGACCTCGACGGACGTTTCGCGATCTCTGTAGTGCCACAGATTTGTAGAAGCAGCGCGGCCCTCGCCATGCCGTACGCGCAGAATTTGGCAGGATTTCATGGACACCGCTACCACCGTACCCAATCTCCCAGAGCGGGGATTGTGGCCATCGATTCGGGAAGCACTGCGTGGTTCGCATCAGGACTACACGTCCGGAAATCTCAATCGCGCAATTCTGCTGCTGGCTATCCCGATGGTGCTCGAGATGGTGCTCGAGTCTCTATTCGCAGTGGTCGACGTCTTCTTTGTGGGCCGCCTGGGCGCCAATGCGGTAGCGACCGTGGGGCTGACGGAGTCGTTGTTGAGCCTCGTATTCGCGATCGCCATTGGCCTGAGCATGTCAACAACCGCCATGGTCGCCCGCAGGATTGGAGAAAAGGATCCCGAAGACGCGTCCGTTGCCGGCGTGCAGGCAATCGTTCTAGGGCTGAGCGTATCTCTGCTGGTGGGAGTGCCTTGCTTCATCTTCGCCCCCAAACTGCTTCAACTTATGGGGGCGACGCCCGACATCGTTAGTACGGGATCAGGGTACGCGCGCATTGCTCTGGGAGGGTCGGGCGCGGTCCTGATGCTCTTCCTTAACAACGCGATCTTTCGGGGAGCGGGTGATGCCGCCATCGCGATGCGCCTGTTGTGGGTGTCGAACATCATCAACCTTGTGCTCGATCCCTGCCTGATTTTCGGGTTGGGCCCCTTCCCCCGGATGGGCGTGACTGGTGCGGCCGTGGCCACGTTTACGGGCCGCAGCATTGGAGTCCTCTACCAGTTCTATCGACTAGGGAAGGGAACGGAGCGCTTGCCAAGCCTCATGCGGCATTTGCGCGTGAATCTCGCGGTGCTCTGGCGACTGCTGCGCGTGTCGATCACAGGCATCCTGCAGTTCGCGATTGCACACACCAGTTGGATTGGACTCGTGCGCATCGTGGGCACGTTTGGCGCGGCGGCGTTGGCGGGATATACCATCGCCATCCGGATCATCATTTTCGTGATCCTGCCCTCGTGGGGTCTGAGCAACGCAGCGGCGACGCTGGTGGGTCAGAACCTCGGCGCGAAGCAGCCGGAGCGAGCGGAGAGCTCGGTTTGGCGAACTGGCTTTTACAACATGCTGTTCCTCGGCGGGGTAGGAGTTGTCCTCATCATATTTGCGGAGCCCTTGGTCCGCTTGTTCACACAAGATCCGGATGTCATTCCGCTCGCAGCTTCCTGCTTGCGAATCCTGAGCTACGGAAATATTGGCTACGCGTACGGCATGGTGATGCTGCAAGCATTCAACGGGGCGGGAGACACCATCACGCCGACCTGGGTGAACCTGTTTGGCTTCTGGTTCCTGGAGATCCCTTTGGCATATTGGCTCGCCATCCCAATGAACCTGAGGTCGAAGGGAGTGTTCTTCTCCATCGTGATCGCGGAATGTTCTATCGCCGCGGCCGGCATCTTGTTGTTCAGGCGCGGCCGCTGGAAGCAGCAAAAAATCTGATCCAGAAGCAACGCGTTCGGCTTTGCGTCATTCGGGCTGCGATTCGGGCCCACCCTTTAATCGGGTGAAGACTGTATACCGCCGACCCTTGCTGCTGCGTATATATGGAGGGTCGCAGGCTCGGGTACGAGAGGCGCTCCCGCTTGTGAACTCTCGTCTCCAGCCGGTTGCACCTGTGCGGTGACATTCGATCATGGCATTGCGAATACTCCTGGTAGACGATCAACCCTCCGTGCGCAACGGCATCCGCTCGTTGCTAGGTTCGCGACCCGATTGGAGCATTTGCGGAGAAGCCTCAGACGGCCTGGAAGGAGTGGAGAAAGCACGGACGCTTCGTCCAGACGTGGTGCTCATGGACGTTTCCATGCCGCGCATGAATGGTCTTGAGGCGACCAGAATTCTACGTAGAGAGTTGCCCTCCTCCAAGGTCGTGATCGTCAGCCAGAACGATCCGATCGTCGTTGGCATCCAGGCAAGGGAAGTGAATGCATCGGCGCACGTGGCCAAGCAGGAGTTGTTCGGAACCCTCCTCCCCGTGCTCGACAAACTTGTGGGGGGACCGCGGGTCGAAACCGCGGCAACATCACTTTCTTCGACGACCGCAGTCGCGGTTCCCGAATGGCTCGCCAGAAGCGGCGAACTCGGTGTGTTGATCGGCCGTTATGACTGGTCGAAGACGCCATTGGGGCCGGTACATACCTGGCCGCAGAGTCTCAGAACCTCCGTCAGCCTGATGCTGAGTTCACAGCATCCGATGTGGATCGGATGGGGCCCGCAGGCGCATTTCCTCTACAACGATGCCTACATTCAGGTGTTGGGCAGCGCCAAACATCCATGGGCGCTGGGCAGGCCGGCGTCTGAAGTGTGGGCAGAGATTTGGGACATTTGCGGACCTCTTGCCGACATGGTCTTCAAGCACGGCGAATCGAGTTTCGTGGATGACGTTCGCCTGTTCATGAACCGCGGCGATTTTTTCGAAGAAACCTACTACTCCTACTCATACAGCCCGATCCGCGACGAGGTAGGAAACGTTGGCGGACTGTTCTGCGTGTCGACCGAAGTGACGCCGAAAGTCATCAACGCGCGCCGCTTGCGTATGCTCTCGGAATTGTCAGCCAATGCCCTGGTGCAGAAGACGACCGACGCAGCCTGCGCGTGGGCGGCGGCGACCCTGGCGAAGAATCCCGACGATGTTCCGTTTGCCATCTTGTACCTGATGGAAGGCGGAGGGAACCAATTACGTCTGCAACAAGCGTGCGGCTTGAATGGAAGCGCTGGCACCCTGGCGCCCAAGGTCGTTGATCTGGCCAGTGGGAGCGGGCGGCGTTCTTTATGGCCGTTTGCTGAAGTCGTCAGACGAGGTCGCTCCCGGGTTATGCCCATCGCGCAGATCGAAGGTTTTCCGCTGGGTGCCGCCGAGCAGCGCCTCTCGCAAGCGATTGTGCTCCCCGTCACATCGCGCGGCGAAGGTCTGCCACTGGGCGTACTGGTGGCCGGTGTGAACCCCACCCGTCGTTTGGATGCGGAGTACCAGACATTCTTCGATCTCTTGGTGGATCAGGTTGCGGCTGCGATCCAGAATGCCCGCGCTTCCGAAGAGGAAAAGCAGCGGCTGGATGCCTTGGCCGAACTCGATCGCGCGAAGACCGCCTTCTTCAGCAACGTCAGCCACGAATTCCGCACGCCTCTTACCCTCATGCTGGGCCCCATCGAAGAATTGCTGTCGGGGGCGCACACCGATTTGTCGCCCTCCGCCATGAGTCAGCTGGAACTGGTCAATCGCAGTGGCAGCCGATTGCTGCGGCTGGTGAACACGCTGCTGGATTTTTCGCGGCTGGAGGCGGGCCGCATGCAGGCCACCTATCAGCCCACCGACCTCGCGTGCTTCACGACGGAACTGGCGAGCGTGTTCCGCTCGGCAACGGAAAAGGCGGGGCTGGAACTTGATCTGGATTGTGCGAAGCTTTCCGAACCCGTCTACGTCGATCGCACGATGTGGGAGAAAATCGTTCTCAACCTGGTGTCGAACGCCTTCAAATTTACCTTCGAAGGGAAGATCACGGTAGCGCTGAAGGAAGTCGGGAACAGCATGGAACTGCGCGTGAGTGACACCGGAGTAGGCATTCCGCAGGAAGAGCTGCCACGTGTCTTCGAGCGATTCCATCGAATCGAGAACACTCGAAGCCGTACCCATGAAGGCAGTGGAATCGGACTGGCGCTCGTCCAGGAATTGGTGAAGCTGCACGGGGGAACGATTCGGGCCGAAAGCGTCGTCGGCAAAGGCACGACGTTCGTTGTAACCATTTCGCGCGGAAAGGACCATCTCCCGGTCGACCGCATCAGCGGACCGCGAACGGAAAGTCGGAGTCTGAGAGGTACGGCGGCCTTCGTTGAGGAAGCGCTTCGTTGGCTGCCCGACGGACCGGATGAACCTGTGGACGTGGCGGCGGGAGAAAGTGAGAAGGCTGTTGCGCCCAGTGCCGATAGAGCGGGTAGCCAACTCGGCGTGCGTCCGGTCGTTCTGGTAGTTGATGACAACGCTGACATGCGCCAATACTTGGCCCAGATGCTCGCGCAACGGTATGAAGTGCGTTCTGCGCCTGACGGCGAGGCCGCTTTGGCAGCAATTCGCGCGCAAGCCCCCAATCTGGTGCTCACTGACGTCATGATGCCCCGCCTGGATGGCTTCGGCATGATTCGCGAACTGCGTGCCGATCCCAAAACACGGACGATTCCCGTCATCGTGCTCTCCGCCCGCGCCGGTGAGGAGGCAAAGGTCGAGGGCATGGAACAGGGCGCCGATGACTATCTGATCAAGCCCTTCAGCGCCCGAGAACTGCTGGCGCGCGTGCAGACTCATATCCAGATGGCGCGGATGCGGAACGAATCGGAAGAGGCGGTTTCGCAGAAGCAGCAGCAGTTGAACGTGGCGCTCGAGGCTTCCGATACCGGCACATTCCGGTGGGACCCTCGGACAGGTGAATTTCTTGCGTGTGACGACAATTTCAAGCGCTTGTTCGGCTTTGCCCCGGAGGATTCGCTGCAGCACTTCTCGGATGCAATGTCGCGAGTGCATCCGGAAGATGTTGCCGCCGTGAACGCGGCCGTGGAAGCGTGCCGGCAGGGAGCGAGCTTCGACATGGAACATCGCGTCCTGCTGCCCGATGGCGGAGTCCGCTGGCTTTATGGCCGGGCGCGGGCCTTGCAGGATGAGCAGGGAACAACGGTGTGCATGGTGGGCGCCTGCACCGATGTGTCCCGGCGCAAGCAGTCTGAACTCGACGCGCTTGCGGCGAATGCCAAATTCCGCGCCGTGTTCGACCAGACCACTGTGTTCTCGGGAGTGCTTGATGTTGACGGCACCATCATCGACGCCAATCGCCTTTGCCTTGACGCTTGCGGTTACAAGGCTGAGGAAATTTTGGGCAAGCCGTTCTGGCTGGCCGGATGGTGGCGGGGCTCGCCCGAAGTGCGGGAAAAAATCCGGGCCGCTTGCCTCGCCGGTGCGAAAGGCGCGCGCTCCCGCGCGGAACTGCCCTATCACTGGGCGGACGACACCGAGCGCCTGGTTGAATTCGAATTGCATCCCATCCGCGATGAGCAAGGGCGCGTGATCTTTCTGCACCCTACGGGCGTGGACATCACCGATGTAAAGCGGACGCAGGAAAACTATCGCACGCTGGCCGACAACATCTCGCAGTTTGCCTGGATGGCCAATCGTTCGGGATGGATGTATTGGTTCAACCAGCGCTGGTTCGACTACACCGGTACCACCCTTGATGCGATGCAGGGGTCGGGCTGGCACAGCGTGCTGCATCCGGACCACGTGGCGCGCGTTCTCGAAAAAATTAAAGACTGTTTCGCCTCTGGCCAGGTGTGGGAAGACACCTTTCCCCTGCGCGGGAAAGATGGCGGCTATCGCTGGTTTCTGTCGCGCGCTGTTCCCATCAAGGATGCGCACGGGAAAATCACCCGCTGGTTCGGCACCAACACTGATATCACGGAGCTGCGAAATACGCAGGATGCCTTGCGAAAAAGCATGGAATTCACCGAAGAGCAGGTGCGCGTCCGGACTGCAGAACTGGAAGTCCGGAATACGAAAGTGCTGGAGCAGTCGGAGCAGTTGCGTGATTTGTCGCACAAAATGCTGCAGATGCAGGACGATGAACGCAGGCACGTGGCACGCGAGTTGCACGATAGCGCGGGGCAAATCCTGGCAGCTTTGGGCATGAGCCTGGCGCACGTCGCCCGGCTGGCCTGCGACAGCGCGCCTGAAGTGGTACACGGATTAGAGGAAACCCAGCAGTATGTGGACCAGCTCAGCAAGGAAATCCGCACCATGTCGTACTTGCTTCATCCTCCGCTGCTCGACGAGAGAGGGTTGCCGGTTGCCCTGCGCTGGTACGCAGAGGGTCTGGCGGAACGCAGCGGCATGAAGATCTCGGTCAACATTCCCGACGATCTGGGAAGATTCGGACGCGAGATGGAATTGATGATGTTCCGCCTGGTGCAGGAATGCCTCACGAATATCCACCGGCACGCGGGAAGCAAGACCGCCGAAATCAGCATGTGGTCGCGGGGGCGCGAGGTATGCCTTGAGGTTCGAGACCACGGGAAGGGAATTCCGCCGGAACGGCTCGCCACGATTCAGGCGCAGGGCGGAGGCGTGGGCATACGTGGGATGCGCGAACGAATCCATCCATTCCAGGGTGCGATGGAAATAGAATCCAGTTCAGCCGGCACTAGGATTTCGTTCCGGATGCCGCTCCACAAGCCTGAGTCCTTTGCCGACCGGAGGACAAACCTGGCGGTACAGGTGCCTGCCTAGCGCGCTCAGTTTCAGCGTTGGTCTCGATGCCAGCTTTCAATATCTTGTCAGAAGACTCGCCAGATTCGCCCCTGTCTCTCGAAGGCATTTCCATTTATCCTCTTCGCTCCATGCCAGCGGAGGGACCATGTTCTTCTATCTTCCCGTGATTCTCATGATTGTCTGCACGACGACCTATCACATTGCGCAGAAATCGGTACCCGGCTCCCTCAATCCTGTTTTTTCGCTGGTCATCAACTATCTGACTGCCCTGGTGGGAACGTTCTTGTTGATTCCTCTGTATCCCGCGCGGGCAGCTGGTGCTTGGACTTTGAAAGGCGTGAACTGGGCAAGCGCCACAGTCGGATTGTCGATCGTGGGCGTGGAACTGGCAGTGCTATTGGCGTACCGTAGCGGGTGGCGCGTGAGTCTGCTGTCTGTGATTGGTAACAGCGCAAGCGCACTGCTGCTGGTCGGGATCGGCTTAGCCTTCTTTCATGAGCACCTGTCAGTACGCAACCTGACCGGCATTGTTCTCTGTCTCATCGGCCTGGCCCTGATCAGCCAGCATTGAAAGCGCTTCCGAGCGAGCCCGCAACTTTACAGCTTTAACTCCCACACTTCGGAAGTAAGAGTCCTGTGGCCCCAGCTCTTGTGACGCTTTTGACCGCTCAGGCGAAAGCCCGCTTCTTTGTACAAGTGCCGGGCAGCACCCAATTCGCTCTGTGTCCACAAGATCATCTTCTTGTAGCCTGCTTTGCGCCCGAACCGCACGCATTCGCTGACCAGGCGGCGACCGATCCCCAATCCGCGGGCCGCAGGCTCGACTAGAAGAAGCCGCAGTTTACATACCGACAGTGACTTCTTCACGAGGAAGACCGTTCCCATTATTTGTCCGTCTTTCTCGGCGATCCAGCAGTGCTCGCGTTTCCGGTCAAAATGTTGGATGAAGTCCCCGACGATGTGAGCTACCAGCGCCTCAAAGCGCTCATCGTAGCCGTATTCCCGCCAGTACAACTCGCCGTGCCGGTATACGACCCAGCCCATGTCGCCCGGTCGGTGCGCGCGCAGCGTGAACGATGGTCTTGCATCAGTCTGTCCAGTAACGTCCAGATGGCCTTGAATCGTATGCATCGCAGAAAGCAACTGGTTCTGCTGTTCAGGCGTAAGACGCCCCAACATCGCGCCTACCTGCTGATTGGAACGAGTTTCCAATGGATGAAATGTGTGTTGCCCCTTGGTCGTAAGCGTGAGGAAGCTCTGGCGCCCATCGGCGACAGACCGCTCGCGCTGTATTAGTTGCTGCCGCTCGAGCTTGGTCAGGGAGCGACTGAGGTACCCCGCGTCAAGGCCGAGTTCCTCGATCAGGGCAGATGCCGTCGGTTTCCGGCGGTGCGCGATCTCATAGAGAATGCGCACCTCCGTTAGGGAAAACGGACTGCTCAGCATGCGGTCCTGCAGTAATCCGATTTGTTTCGTGTAGAAGCGGTTGAAGTGCCGCACATCGCGGATGGTTTGGCGGGCGGGCGCGATTCGAGACATCGGACACCTCGCTGGATACGTCTCCGTTAGTATCCACGAAAATAGTTGACAAAAGCAAGTATCCTTTTTTGCGACTGCATCTGACAAGCGAGAGCGACAGCGCCCGGTCTTGCGGACCACGATGAACCTCTGCTGCGCTGCGCGCCTTTGTGCTACGCTGCCTTTTCTATGCAACGCAGAGAATTCATCCGCACTTGCGCCGTTGGCACAGCCGCCCTGGCTGCGGCCGGATGGCGAGCCGATGCGATCCCGAGCGAGCCAGTCACCAAGAATTGGATGTGGGTCACGCTCGCGCCCGACCGTTCCCCCGAGGAATGGAAGCGATTGTTCGGAACCATGCGGGAAAATGGAGTGCGCGCAATTCTGCCGGAGATTTACGACGGGCGGAACGCCTACTTCGCAAGCAAACACCTGCCAGTGAAGACGGATGTATTGGCCAGGATTCTCCCGCTCGCCCATGCGGTCGATCTGGAAGTGCATGCCTGGATGTGGGCGATGCCCTGTATGGTGCCGGAAATCATCCAGAAACATCCCGACTGGTACAACGTGAATGCGAAAGGCGAGTCCGCGGTCGACAAGCCTGCATACGTTGACTACTACAAATTCCTCGACCCGGGGCGCCCGGAAGTTCGCGAATGGGTGCAAATGACGGTGAAGGAGTTGGCATCGATTCCGCAACTGACGGGAGTGCATCTCGACTACATTCGGCATCCGGATGCGATTTTGCCGAAGGGACTGTGGTCCAAGTACAACATCGTTCAGGACAAGGTCTATCCGCCTTACGACTACGGTTACAGCCCCTACGAGCGTGATGAGTTCAAGAAGAAATCAGCGATCGATCCGATGCGGATCGGCAACGGGGAGTTGAAAGATCCGGCCCTTGTCGAAGCGTGGCTCAAGTTTCGCTGGGATATGGTTGTGGACCTCGTGAATGACTATCTGGTTCCGGCCGCGCACGCGAAGGGCAAAATGATCACGGCCGCCGTCTTTCCGGGGCCGTCGCGCGCGCGCGAAATGGTGCGCCAGGACTGGGGACGATTTCAGTTGGACGCGTTCCTGCCCATGCTCTATCACGTTTTCTATGAGGCCGGTCCGGAATGGGTGCGCGATCAGACGAAAGAAGGAGTGGCTGCTGTTCATCGTCCTCTCTACAGCGGAATTTTCATCCACAACCTGAAGGTCGAGGAGATGACCCGCACCATCCGGATGGCGAAACAAGGCGGCGCTTCCGGCGTCTCCCTGTTCTCCGCCGATGGCATGGACGCGGAGAAATGGCGCGCTCTGCGGGCAGCATGAAGCTGTGGCAGAGATAGACGCAAAGGCGCTCTCTGCGCACGGTTCCGCGCCTGTCGCCAATACTACTGTTGACCCATGGACTGCTACAATTTCAGCATCCCTGTGAAAGGAAACGAACCATGATGCAGGCAGGCAGTCCCTTTCCAAATTTTTCTCTTCCAAATCAGGATGGCAAAATCACTAGGCTGACCGACTATGCAGGCCACTGGCTCGTCGTGTACTTCTATCCGAAAGACGATACCCCGGGTTGCACCATACAAGGGAAAGCCTTCTCGGCAGGGAAGTCAGATTTCGATGCTGCCGATGTCAATATCGTTGGCATCAGCGCCGACGAGGTGAACTCGCATAAGGATTTCTGTACGAAGTTTGCGTTCACCATCGATCTGCTGGCCGACGCCGACTCGCAACTCATGAAGACACTCGGGCTCGGACAGTCGGAGTGGAAGGGAATGAAATTCTGGGAGCGCACCACGTTCGTGGTCGATCCGCGGGGCGTGATTCGGAAGGTTTACGAGAAGGTAAATCCCGAGGGCCACGAGAAAGTCTTATTGAATGACATCAAGGCGCTAAAGGCCGTCGCCGCCTGACCAAACGTCACCACTCACCTGCAGGTGAACAGCCGAGCGCGCCCGTCGCTCGGCTTCTTCTTTTCCCCTGAGAGATCCCCAATTTTTCTCAGCTTCCATGAAACGCCTGCCCATCCCTCGGCACTATTCATCGAATACTTCTCCCGACAGCAATTGGAAAGCTTGCGTGCAGAGGAAGGAATCGTCATGGCCACAGCAAATGGAAAGGCGCGAAAGATTCTAGTCACCCCAATGCGGGTGACGTTGCCGGTCTCGGTGGCCTGCGATCTCGACAAATTTCAAAGGGCCCTCGCTAACGTTGCAGCCATAGTGAGGACCATGCATCTCGCCGGCGGCCTGCCGCGCCCGCGCGAGTTTGTTATCGACCCGGCGTCTCTCGAGGCAAAAGAAGCCGCGGCCGAGCAATGAGGCCCCATGAATCTCCCTGAACTTGGAGTTGGACTGAATTGGTTCCCTGAACTTGACCCGGTGTTGAAGGCCAACAAAGACCTGGTGAACGTGCTGGAAGTGGAGCCCCAGTCTCTGTGGCGCCGCGACAAGGGCTCCGACAGCTTGGTGCTGGATCCCGCGTCGGTAGAAGCGACTCGGCTATATCAACTTCCGACGCTGGTGCACAGCGTGGCGCTGCCTGTTGGCGGTACGCTCGCGCCCCCTGAAGTCGAGGCCGCGCATCTAGCGGCGACTTCGCAGCAACTCTCATCTCCGTGGGTGAGCGAACACCTCAGCTTCAACCGGGTCCGCGACGAATCCGGAGAGTGGCAATCCGGGCTGCTGCTGCCGCCTTGCCACACGATCGCGGGAGTGGAAGCCGCAGTTGCCTCCGTGCGCGCCCTGGCGGCTAGCCAGTCTGTTCCGCTCGCCATCGAGACCGGCGTAAATTACCTGCGCCCTCGCAAGGGGGAACTGCCGGACGGCGAGTTCGTGGCGCGCGTTGCCGATGAAGCCGATTGCGGAATCCTGCTCGACCTGCACAATATTTGGACCAACCAAAGAAACGGAAGGCAGGCCTTAGCTGACTACGTCGAGCAGATTCCCCTGGAGCGCGTCTGGGAAATCCATTTGGCTGGCGGCCACTACCACCGCGGATTCTGGCTCGACGCTCATTCCGCCGTGGCGCCGCCGGAATTGATGGAGCTTGCCACACGGATCGTTCCCCGGCTGCCCAACTTGAAAGCCATCATCTTTGAACTATTCCCGGCGTACCTCCCGAGAATCTCGCCCGCAGCGTTTCGCGCGCAACTCGAGGCGTTGCATCGGTTGTGGGCGCGGCGCAACACGGCGAGCTCCATAAAAGCTAAACGGCGCGGTGCCGCACCCATCGGTGCTCATCCATCACCCTCTGAATGGGAGCGCACTCTGGCCAAACTCGCGGTGCACAAACCGTGTGTTTCTCCCTTGGCGGAGGAAATGAGGAAGGACCCGGGCTTGGCGGTCATTCGAGAGATGGTGGAAAAATTCAGGGGATCGATGGTCGTCCGCACGTTGCGTCTCTCGTCGCGGCTGATCATGCTGGAGCGCGGTCCCGCTTATCTTGAGCAACTGCTGGCGGAGTTCTGGAAAACGCATGCGCCTCAGCCCTTCGCTCTCGACGAAGCCAGCGCGTTCGCCAGTTTTCTTCGGGAGCAGAAGCCCTACGTGCCGTTCCTGCCTGAGGTTCTGGCATATGACTGCGCGGTGCTCGCCGTCGCACTGGATGGAGAGGAAAGGTGTGTTCCGTTCGGCGCCGATCCGCTCCCGCTTTTGCGTGCGCTGGGGGCAGGCAGGCGTCCAACCGAAGTCGCCAGAGGTCAGTATGAAATTCGCCTTACGCCCGACCTGGTTGAGGCCGAGGTGCGCGCGCTTTCAGTGATGGATGTGATTCACTAGCCGCATCAGCGGAGGTTCTCGACCAGCGTAATCTCGCTCTCGCTGGCATTATTAACGGCGACGCGGCGTCCATCCGCGGTTGCGCCCATCCAGCGTGGCGAACTGGGCAACGTCAGCAATACGTGAAGCTCTCTGGTCGTGGGGTCGTAAAGACTCAATTGCGCCCTTTTCCCCTCTACATCGGAGCTGAACAGAATCCCTTTCTTCGTCACCGTCCAACTCGACCAGGTAACGGGTTTGACCTTGTCCGACACCAGCGCTTCCTCCCCGCCAGGAATCCGCGTGCGCCAGATGTCGGTCTGCCAGTCCGACTTCGTGTAGTAGAGAAAGCCGTCGGCAGCCTCAAGCGCTGCGAACCCACCTTCGTTGGTGACCTGCACGGCCCTGCCACCGTGGAGATGAATTTTCCAGACCTGCCAGTTGTTGCGGCGCTCCGACGCAAAGTAAATCCACTTGCCATTCCGCGAAAAGCTGGGAACGCGTCCTTCGTCAAGCTGACGCGCGGGTTTCGAGCGGTCAATTGGCGCTACGAAGACACAGGTTCCCTGGTCACAAGGGGCGTCGAACACGATTTGTCTGCCGTCCGGCGACCAGCGAGGAGTTCCGGCGCTGTCGTTGGTGCTGATTTGCACGGGATGCGATCCGTCGACCAAACTGACCCAGATCTGCCACGGGCCGCTCCGATTCGACATGAACGCGATGTGTTTTCCGTCGGGAGAAAATTGCGGAGCGGCACTGCCGCTACCCGAGACGACGGTATGCAACGTCGGGTCTCTGCGGGAGTTATCAAGCGACGGGCCGCGCAAAACCGCGGGCCGCGCGACGGCGCCGCCCACTCCAGCGCCAGGGCTATTGGGGAGTAATGCGGCTTTATTCCCGGCTCTTTGCTCCTTGGATTCCGCCTGCGCAACGGGGACAGCGTTCGCGGTTCCACTCACCGTTCGAAAATGCGCATTCAGCCCGATGCCTCCCAGAATCCCGGTTACCAGAGCAACAGAAGCGACCAGAGCATGCGGCCAACGCCGTGGCTCGATGGCCTTGGAATGATCATCCTGCGCAGGAGAAATTGGGAGGGTGCTTCCAAGAGGAGTCACACGCGGGATCGTGGAAGTTGTTTCCTCGGAAGACCGCTGACGAACTTCCGCGATGAAGCGGTATCCGCGCCGCGGCAGTGTCTCGATGTATTGAGGAGTGATTGCCGAGTCGCCCAACGCTTCTCGCAGCTTGTTGATGGCCGCGTTGAGGCCGTGAGTGCAGTCAACCAGGGAAGTGCCGGGCCAAAGGCGTTGCTGCAGTTCATCGCGTGTCACAAGTGTGCCCGGTCGTGTGAGCAACATTTCCAGGATCTGAAACGGTTGCCCGGAGAGCCGCACCACCGTCCCCTGCCGGCGGACCTCTTGCGTACGAAGATCGACCTCGAACGGCCCAAAAAACACCACAGATCTCGACTCGCTGTTATCCATGACCAGACCCCACACTGACACACTGGCTCTATACGCGTTTCACTGCGCATGGTTCGCCAGTGGTTTTGGACGAGGCAAGGGCAGTAGGCGTGAGCAAGACAGGTCCCGACGATTTCAGGAGTGAACGGGCACCGGAGTCGTTCACCCGACAGTGACAATTGCTAATGCAGTCAGTAACTTAAATGGCATTGTTGAACCGCTTCATCGAGTCTGGAGAGTGTTCTCCTGCGAAAGCCCTGTGCTAGATTCAAAGCCCGATGCTGCAAGACATTCAATCGGATGGCGCCCCAACGCCCGCCAACTTTCCCGCGATTTCCACCGCGAATCTCACGCGCCGTTTTGGAGAACTCGTGGCCGTCAACGACGTGAATTTGCAGGTCGCTCCCGGCCAGTTCTTTGGATTCTTAGGGCCCAATGGGGCAGGGAAGTCCACCACCATAAAAATGTTGACGGGACTCCTGGCGCCGACTTCCGGTCGCATAGAAATCCTCGGACTCGATTTTGCTGACCGCACCGCTGAAGTGAAAAGGCAGATCGGAGTTGTTCCCGAAGGCCTGGCTCTGTTCGGTCGCCTGACGGGCGCGGAATACCTGACCTTCGTCGGCCGCATGTACGGGCTCGATCGCGAGACGACCGCCAAGCGTACCGCGGAATTGCTCGAGTTTATGCAGCTGGCCAACGAACCCCGCAAGCTGGTGACCGATTACTCGCACGGCATGCAGAAAAAGCTCGCCCTTGCGGCCGCCGTGATTCATGGTCCCAAAATTCTCTTCCTGGATGAGCCCTTTGAAGGTGTGGACGCCATCGCTGCGGGCACCCTCAAGACCATGCTGCAGCGCATGATCGCACGCGGCGCCACCATCTTCCTCACGTCGCACGTCCTCGAAATTGTCGAGCGTCTCTGCAGTCATGTGGCGATCATTGATCGTGGCACGTTGGTAGCGCAGGGTTCGCTCGAGGAATTGCGTGCCGGCGTCGAGTCGCAAGCTCAGGGCGCATCGGAAGGCGGACCCGGCAGCAAATTGACGCTCGAAGAAATCTTTCTTCACACGGTGGGCGGCTCCCGCTCGGCCGAGCAGGAGCTTTCTTGGCTGGGGTAGCCGAATCTTACGAACCGCGCACACAGCTTGCGGCCATCGCAACCGTGCGCTGGCAAATCTTCCTGCACTCGCTGCGCTCGAAGCGTGGTGCCCTCGAACTGTTCTCCCGCATAGTGATCGGCGCGGTCATCACCTGCGGCGGTCTGGGCGGTGCCATCCTGCTGGGCGTTTCCGCATGGTACTTCGTTGCGCATGGCAAGCCCGAAGCTCTCGCGTTGCTGTTGTGGCCCGTCTTCCTGTTCTGGCAGATGTTCCCCCTCATGGCTACGGCGCTTAGCGAATCTATCGATTCGACGAACCTGCTGCGCTTCCCTCTGAGCTACCGCACTTACGTCATGGTCCGCCTCGTGTACGGAGCGCTGGATCCGGCCACCGTCCTCGGCTCGTTTTGGCTGGTTGGAATCACTCTCGGGATCGGATGGGCGCGGCCCGGCCTAATGCCCTGGGCTTTTGTCGTCCTGCTGGTATTCGCGGCCGTCAATATGATGCTCACGCAGATGATCTTTGCCTGGGTCGAACGCTGGATCGGACAACGACGGACCCGGGAAATTTTCGCGGTGCTGTTCTTCCTCGCGATGATCAGCCTGCAACTCATCGGGCCCATGTTGAGCCGCTATGGCGACCGCTCGAATGCCGCCTTCCATTGGGCCGGACGCTTTGCCAACCCGATCCAGGCCGTCTTGCCGCCCGGCATTGCCGCGGGTGCAGTGGCTAGCAAGGCTGCGTCGCACACCGCTTTGGCTTTTGTATTCCTGGGAGCGCTCGTTCTCTATGCGGTCGTCATCTTGCGCGTCCTCAGCGTGCGGCTGCACGCACAATTTCGCGGCGAAAACCTGAGTGAGGTCGTTGGTCCCGGTGGAGGCGCGGCCACGCGTCCGCTTGTTCGCCTGGCTTGGAACATTCCGGGTCTGTCGCAGGAGGCCGCGGCCGTCATTGAGAAAGAATTCCGCTATCTCTCGCGAAGCGGGCCGGTGCTGCTGACATTCGTGACGCCCATCGTCATGCTTTTCGTGTTCGGCCTGGGAGGCCGCTCGGGCAGCGGGGCTGGCTTTCTGCAGAACTGGCCGGAACTAAGTTTGCCCGTGGGCGCCGCCTACGCGTTGTTGCTACTAACCAATTTGATCTACAACAATTTTGGACCGGATGCCGGGGGCATTCAGTTCTTCCTGGTTTCGCCCGCCAGCTTCCGCAGCGTGATGATCGGCAAGAACATCGCGCACATGGGTGTTCTCGCGGTGGAACTCGTGGCCTTGTGGATTGGTGTATGCCTGCTCTTTCGTCCACCAACCGCCACCGCGCTGTTGATCACGCTGAGCGGCTTGCTATTTGCCGCGCCCGTTAACCTGGCTGCGGGGAATTTGTTGTCGCTGTACTCGCCAAAGAAAACCGAGTTCGGAACATTCGGTCGGCAGCGCGCCTCGCAGACCACGGTCTTGGCGAGCTTCGCGATCCAGGGCGTGGTGTTCGGTGTGGCCGCGACGAACTTGCTGCTCGCGCGAAATTACGGTCAGCAGTGGCTGGCCGTCGCCGGGTTCTTCGCGCTGTCAGTGCTGGCATTCGCGTTCTACTTCTTCGTGCTCAAACGCCTCGACCGGCTGGCCCGGCGTCGCCGCGAAGTGTTGACAACGGAATTGTGCAAGTAACAACTTGAAGGGGTCTGAGCGCAGTGCGGAGTTGGCAACTAGCACTTTCGTGCCATCTGCCAAATAATCGCTTTACAAGTGACGCAACGCGGCGAATCGGACCCCCCCGGACCGCTGCCGGTCTCCCCACCTGTCGCCTCGGACCATGCCAGCCCACTCCTAAATGCCAGAAAACGCGCAACCTATCCGAAGGTAATCGAGAGTAAGTCCCGGTTTGGAACCGATGGAACATTACCTGCGAATACTCCGGTAACGAAGGGCGAAAAACCAAAATCTGCCCTACGAAGAGAGGAAATTCAGATGTGGATGGACATTAGTCGCGGCATGGCGGTGCTGAAAGCCGCGTGGAGCGTTGGTTCGACGGATACCGCGGTCGATACCATGACCGTATCCGACATTGGCGGCACTGAGCTGACGGGAGAATTTCTGGCCGAAGCACAGGCTTACTTGAATATGGGACGTCATCAGAGCGCGGCTATTATGGCCGGCGACGCGCTCGAAGAAGCGCTGCGTCGCTTGTGTTCTAACAACAGCGTGGCTTTATCGACCGTAGAGGACATGATTGCGGACCTGGCGAGCAAGGGAGTCTACGACAGCCTGGTCGAGCAGCAACTCTCGCAGTGCACTGTGCTCCACGAAAAAGCGATGACCGGCTTGTGGTCCGAAGTCTCCAAGAACGATGTGGAATCGATGCTGCGCGACCTGCATGCCTTCGTCGTGGACCACGTCTCCAGCAACTAAAGCGGTCCTTCCCCCGCTTTCCCCCTTTTCCCCCTAAAGTATCCGCGAAGAAATCCTGCGGGAGCAGTGTCGGTTGAACTCTGCGTTCAGCGCAGCTCGAAGATCATCAGGAACGCCCACGCCGAAAAGAGCAGCACTCCGATGGCGAAGAAGACGTGCAATGCCATGGAAGCAAGATCGAGCCTGGGCAGGCGCACTTCCATGTGATCGGTTTTCTTGCACAGGTCGTAGCTGTAGATCACGCCGGCGAGAATCGAAACCAGAAACGACAGCACCGCAAGAGCGGGCAGGATCAACCACGTGCGGGCGAAGGGTGGCAGTGTTTCCGCGCCGGTCGCGTCTTTTCTGAACAGCAGCCCGAATACGCCGACAATGGCCGGCACCGCGGCGCTCGATAGCGTGAGCACGCCGCGCACGTGCTCCGAGAAAAACTTCAGCTTCTCAGCGGCGCCAATGTTGTTGACGTCGGATCCGCGCGCAAGCTCATCCGACATGGCTTACCGCCGTTCCTTGGACGCGCCCGCAGCAGCATTCTGTTGCCAGTGACGCTTCTTGAGCTTGCTCAGCGTCAGCCAGATATTCTTGGCGGCATGCGTGGGCACGGACGCGCCATGCACATATCGGTAGAGCGTCGCGTATGGAATTCCCGTCAGGATCGCGAGCCGCCTCACGGAGATGCTCTTCTCTTCCATGGCCTTCTTCAATTGAGCCGGCTCTAGGCGTCGCAACACGCTCTCCACCTGCCGGGCCTCGTCCTGGGGCAGACCCTGCTTGGCCGACGACGCAGGCATTGTTTCCATTTCATGGCCGACACGAGCAGACTCGCGCAAGTTCACTTCCGCGGCCAGCAAACGCGACTCCAGATCCTCCACGTACTCGGTCAGCGCTAAGAAGCGCTTCATCGGTAACTGCACGAACTTCCCGTCCACCAACCTCACATCCTTCTCGGTCAAATCGAATTTCATCGTTTCCTCATGGTTGAAACTTGGGCAGCCTGTACTTGAAGGGAAGATCCAGATCCTCAAGGTACACAAGCTGGCCCGCTTCGCGAATTGTGTAGCTCACAATGAACCCGTTCTTCAAAATCTGCAGCCGGCATACGATGACGAGCAGTTGAAGAGGTTCCGATCCCTCGCTCGTCTCCGGTTGCGACAACAGCTTGTAAGCTGCCTTCGGCTCGGGCTGATACGGCGAGCGGGCGATGGCCTCTTCCGCGGCCTTGATCTCGTCCACGACCGACGAATCCTCCAGCCGCACCAGTTCCTGCGCGTAGCGCGGTTGCGGGATCGTTTTGTACATGCTGCCATCCGCTGGCACGGGTCCTCCTGCCGCGGGGCATCACAGCCCCAAGCATGATCCGTAAATGGATCACTGTCAATGGATATTATTCAGTAGTGGATCACTATTTGTAGACGGTTTCGAGGCCCCTCGGTTGACCTGTAAGAGCAATGCAATCAATACTTTATAGTTGGTGGCCGTGAGCCTT
>Ga0210406_10000928_pt1 | contig 38064 bp, 36 predicted proteins | sample IncBWC30MmetaG_FD_155454 | JGI IMG/M metagenome (GOLD analysis project Ga0210406, IMG submission 155454) | Forest soil microbial communities from Barre Woods Harvard Forest LTER site, Petersham, Massachusetts, United States - Inc-BW-C-30-M | ecosystem: Environmental > Terrestrial > Soil >... | reverse complement strand
CACGGTTTTTCCATCCTGGCGCCGGACCTGCCGGGTCACGGACGCTCGGCTGGGCCAGCGCTCACGACTATCGCCGCGATGGCCGATTGGATCTCCGCCCTGCTCGATTCAGCAGGCCGCGTCGCCAAAGCCCATCTGATCGGCCATTCCATGGGGTCGTTGATCGCGCTGGAGACAGCGGCGCGGCATCCGGAAAAAGTGTCGGCGCTGAGCCTGATCGGAACGGCAGCGACCATGGCCGTCGGCCCCGACCTTCTGAAGGCGGCTGAAGCCAACGACCGGGCTGCGATCGACATGGTGTCGATCTGGGGGCTTGGGTTTAATGCGGAACTCGGCGGGAGTCTTACGCCGGGATTGTGGATGCATGGTAGCACCCAACGCGTGCTCCAGCACTGCGCTCCGGGCGTGCTATTTACGGATCTGGCGGCCTGCGACTCCTATCAGGAAGCGCTCGCCGCCGCTGCGAAGATAACGGTCCCGACCACCGTGATCCTTGGCGAGCGCGACATGATGACCCCCGCCAAAGCCGGCAAGACGCTCGCAAGCGCGATATCCCATGCCCGTACAGTGGTGCTGCCGGGCGCCGGACATATGCTGATGGCTGAGCGTCCGGACGAATTGCTTGCCGCGCTCAAGAGCTGAGCTCAACTTGGATTTGACCTCTATTTACCGCGCGTTAAGCATCGACAATGCGCGTGACGAACCAGTAGCCGCCGAGCACGGTGATGACGGCGGAAAGGGCGTAGACCAGCGACGCGGCTCTCGCCGGCTTGGTTCGGTCGGCGGCCGTAAGCCGATCCAGGCCGATCAGCGCGGGCACAACAATCGAGACGATTGCGACCTGGCCGATTTCTACCCCGATGTTGAACGCCGCAAGTGCGATGGCGACCGCGTTCGGCGGCAGTCCAACCTCGCGGAGCGCGTCGGCGAAACCAAAGCCGTGAATAAGGCCGAATGCAAAGGTCACGCGCCACCGACGATCGATGTCCCGCGAGAAGAAGTTTTCAATTGCTACAAACACGATCGACGCGGCGATCGCAGGCTCGACGATGATGCTCGGCACCACCATAATGTCGAGCGCGGCGAGCGATAGCGTGATCGAATGCGCTATCGTAAATGCAGTGACAATCTTGATAACCGGAACAAGCCGTCGCGCCCATAACACCACGGCCACCAGAAATGCGATATGATCGTAGCCTAAGAAAATGTGCTCGATTCCGGTGACCAGATAGCGCTGCATTGTCGACAACGGCGATGGCGCAGGCGCCGAGAGCGTTACCGTCGTGTTGCGGGCGTCAAGCAGCGCCTGTGGCGCGTTGTCCCCTTCACCGATCAACACGATCTGGCGAGCGCCGGGGTCCGTAGCGGTCAGCACGGTTGAACGGTAGACGATGTCACCCGCGACGTTGCTGCATGAGAACATGCTGCGAAAAACAACGCCGTCTCCGTCCGGAACGAGTGCGGCGGTGCCGGGCACGCAGGCCTTCCCATCAAGACTTGCGACGGCGACATGCGCAGTCAGATATGCAACAATCGGTCCCGCCGATGCCACAACGAGCGCCGGATCAACCGAGTCGCGTTGCGCATCGAAGACCTTTGTACCGGCAAGACGGTCGGCGTCGCTGCCCTTGAGTGCTACCTCAACGGCAACGGTACGATCTCCGTTCAACGTCACGCGCGCTGTCGAGAGATTGACTTGGTGCGCGTGGCTCGCCTCCGCTATTCCAAAAAGGACCGCAGCCAGCACGACCACGCGCCGAAAGCTCACGATCCTGCTCCTACAGCCTTGAGGAGTTCCGTCAAACGCCTGACCTCAAACTCCGCAACGGTTACCACCCCGCCATCCGGCGCGAGGCGAGCATAGCGATCGAGGCCGTCGGCCATCGCACCGAACTCAAGTCGTGCTAGTGGCACAGAGCTGTCGCGTGCATAGAGCAAAACGATCAGCGTCGGCAAAGTGAGGCCGTATTGAGCCAAGCGCATGGAATCGGCGGGCCCGACGCGCGTTTCCACCGCCGAAGCATCGAGCGCACGGAGTGCTGCATCGATGACGCGTGCTTGCGCTGGATCGGCAACATGACCGTCGCTACCGGGGTCGTGGGCGTGCTGACCGCCATGCCTGAACCAATTTCCGGCCGTGTCGCGTTCGAAACGGGTGAGTTTTCCAGCAAACAAAATCTCGACCGCCCACACCTGCGCCATCGAAACCGGAAGCAGCAGGCTGCTTCCACGGCTTGTGACGGAGGACCCGGCTTGGTCCGGCAGCCGCCGCGCCATATCGAACACCAATCGCCATTCCTCGCCGACATGACGCGACATCAGATAGACGGTCGGAGCTCCGCCCAGCCTGACATAGTGCGAGGTCCCTGCAGGATTTAGCGTGCCGAAGTTCAAGGTGGTGGCCACCCCGGCCCGAGTTTCGAGCACAGCAACATTGGCCGGTGGATCGAGCCCGAATTCGGCGAAGCGGCTCGTTGTCAATTCGTTCGCCAGGATCTGCCGAGCCGGCTCGCTAACATTGGCCAGCCGAAGCGCAGTGCCGAGATGCGAGGAGAGGTCGGCCGGCACGGGCTCATCCAAGCCATCGATCGACCAGCCGTTCGGCTGGCGACGAAGCGCGACGCCATATAAACCCGATCGAATTTCAACACGGTGAATTTCGCTCGGCGGGATCGCCAGCAGTCCTCTGGGCGTGAACGACACTTTACTGCGCAGCTCGGGCCATTGCCCCGTGGTCGCAAGCGCAACAAGCACTCCCAACAGAAGAAGAGCTGCAAGCGGCGTTCTCCATCGGGTGGCCGCGCTCATAACAGCTTCCCTCTTCACCGCCGCCTCCACCACGTCAACACACCGCAGAAAGCAGTGGTCAGGGGCAGAAGGACCACAAGTGCAAGGAACGTGTTGCGCATCTGGTGGCTGGTCAGCACGATTTCGGGCACATTGTAGGTTCGCGGCGCAAGATTCGGCGTCGCATCGTCACCGCCAAGCCAACGCACCATCGCGACCGACAATTCGCCATTGGAAACGTAAGGGAAATATTCGTTGGTCGCGAATTTGCTGGTCCCCGCGACTGCCAGGCGAAAGCGCCGGTTGAGAGGCGCTCCGGGCCAAGCTCCTTCGAGCGCAACGGCAAGTGTTTGCACACCACGGTCGGCTTCCAAAATCGCTTGATCCCCGGTCGCGACTGCCATGCCGCCCGCGGCCGACGGCGGCCGCAAGTAGCTATCCTGGCTGCTTGCAGCAAGTATGCTGGCATTCACCCCGGCCGGGGGCTGAACCACATGAATCGGCCTCACCTGCGGAAACACCGTAAGTGCGAGACGCGTGGTGATCGGATGCGGGGGATAGTAGGGAACCGCGACCTTGTCAGGGTCGGTCCGAAAATGATTCAGCGGATCGATGACGATTGCCGCCTCGGTCGACAATCCGAGCGGACTGAGCAAGTGGCTTTCGAGCTCGGAGCCAAGAGGAAACTGGGGATCGATCAACATCAGGAGTCGCCCACCGCCCTTCAGGTAGTCGACCAGCAAGTCTGCTTCGCCCGACGTTAACGCGGTGCGTGGACCTATCTCGGCGACGACCGCGCAGTCAGATGGAATTGCACTTGTCGTCGCGGTGACGATTCCGCGCATGTCAAAGCCTATCTCGTTCAGCGCAAGCTGGAGCCGATCGAGTTGCTCAGGCTCGGCCACCAGCACATCGCCTGCGCCCGGCGTGTCGTGTCCCTTTAGCGTTTCGACATGGCTGTAGTGAAAATGGCCTGGCATCGGACGGAATGTTTCGCCGTGTCCAGTGACGAAACAGATCATCTCGGCGCGCTGGCGAAGGACGCGCAGCGCCGCATAGCCCAGGCGAGCGGCGTCGGTAACATTTTCGACCAGTATCCTGCGGTCGCCTGCCTGCAGCACCGCAGTGTTGTAGGCATGCACACCTACGTCACGCGCAAGCCCCGGCTCCTTGTCGAGATCGATGCCGCGGAACGTAAGATACGGATGGTTTCGCGACGCGATCTCAATCAGATCCCGAACCGCAAGCGCATTCTCGTCCCCAGCATTGTAGAAATAGGTCAGGGAGAGCTGCACATGCAACTGATCGATGACATCGGTGAGCTGCCGCGGCGGCGTGTTCCGTCCTTCCCGGCTCACGTCGAAATGCGCGTCGTGGCGGTAGAGTGCGACATTGGCCGCGACTGCCACAGCAATCGCGGCGAACACAATAAGTGCATTTGCAATCCATGCCGGCGCGCGCGATCCTCGGCCACGCAACGGCAACCGGAGCGCCAGCATGAACAGCGCCAGCAGGCTGAGCCACCACGCCACGAACAGAAGAGTGTTCGAAATGCTGTCACCGAACCCTGCGAAGCCAAGCGCTCCAAAGACGACCGCACCGACGACCAGCGCAGCAACGATGAGGTCGGATCGAGCTACGCGCGACATCTCTTACCCCTTACCGTCGCGCGAGTGCCCGCACGGTCAAAAGCAGCGTCAGCAGCGTGACGCTGAGAAAGAAGCCCACGTCCGAGAGATAGACCGAGCCGACCGCAAACGGCCGGAAATGGACTGCAAGCGAGAGATTCACCACAAGCGTGTCGGCCGGGCTTGGCAGCAGCCAGCCGAAATTGTCGATGATCCACAGCATCAGAAAGACGCTGAGAGAGATCAGCGCGGCGATCACCTGATTGGCCGTAAGCGCCGACGACAGCAGTCCCGTTCCGACTAACGCGGAACCAAACAACAGCAGGCCGAGATAGCCGCTATAGATCGGTCCAAAATCGGGGTCGCCAAAATAGGCCAGCACCACCGCGTAGCTGCCCGATAGCAGCAGCAACACCGCGATTAGACTCATGCTGGCGGCGAATTTTGCAAGCACGATTGCAGCTTCCGAGACCGGCGAGGTCAATAGCACCTCCAGCGTCCGAAGCTTTCGTTCCTCGGCTAACAGACGCATCGTGATTAGCGGGGTTGTCAGCATGAACAGCACGAACATCTGGAAGAAGACATGCACCATGCTGGGTTGATGGCTGATAAATAGGGTTAGAGTGAAACTGTAGCCCATGATCAGGAGGAAGACGGTCATCACCGCATAGGCAATGGGCGAGGAAAACAGGGCTCTCTCCTCCTTGAGCAGCAGAACCGCGAAGCCTCTCATGCGGCTACCCCCGACGATCGCCTTGTGAGATCGAGGAACACGCGCTCAAGATCAGGGCGGCATTCGGTCAGTTCCGAGACGGCCACTTCAGCTCCGACGAGCGCCGCCAAGATATCAGCGGCAAGCGATGGCCGTGGCTCAGCCCGGATCAAGTAGTGCGCAATGCGCGCGTTACCGTCGGAATCGATGGCCACGCCACGCACACCCGCTATCTGCAAAACAATGCGGCGGATAGCATCCTGCGGAGCGCCAGCGGAAAGCCTAAGCGTTACAGCTTCCGTCTTGTCCTTCAGAGCGTCCGCGGTCAAAAGCGTGCCGTCGAGGAGGATCATTACACGCGAAGCGATCTTCTCAATCTCGGGCAGGATATGCGAGGCGATCAACACAGTACGGCTCCCTGCGAGCGACTGTACGAGATCGCGGATAGCGATCACCTGATGGGGGTCGAGCCCGCTGGTCGGCTCGTCTAGCACCAGGACTTTCGGATCGCCTAGCAGGGCCTGCGCGATCGAAACGCGCTGACGGAAGCCGCGGGACAGCTTACCCGTCAGCAGCGTCATCGCTCGCGTGAGATCAAGCCGCTCGGCGGCCGCGTCCACGGAAGCTCTCGCCGCCGCACCGCGCAAGCCTTTCACGCTCGCCATGAAATGAAGAAATTCGCCCACCCTCATGTGATCGTAGAGCGGCGCATCCTCGGGCACATAGCTGATCGCACGACGAACCGCCAGAGAGTCGGCGACAACGTCGTGGCCGTCGACCTCAATGCTCCCGGAGGTAGGCACAAGATAGCCCGTGAGCATCCGAAAAATCGTGCTCTTCCCGGAACCATTTGGTCCGAGGAGGCCGACGATCTCCCCATGCTCGACCGCAAAGGATACATCGTTTACAGCGCGACGCGGTCCGTACCACTTGGTTACATGCTGCGCCAATACAGCGGGGGACATCAGGACTCACAAAAACCAAATGCCGCAAGCAATCGTGCGCGACCTCCGACCAAGAGCAATCCCGGGCCAGAGCCCGGGATAGGAAGACGGCGACGGCACTCGGTCTGACGTTCATTCACTCGTAATATTCGGGTGCGTGCTTGTGCGCTTTGAAGACATCCGGGTCATGCGCGTAAATGATATCGGCTCCTTCGACGTCGCGGACTCGCTTCACCCAGGCATAGGCATCAAGCATGCCGACCGGATCATAGACGCTGCCAATGCTCGGCAGGATGTTCTTGTCGAGATTTTCCTGGAGATAAACGGCATCGCTGGTCAGCACCACCGTTCCGGTCTTGGGCAAACGCACGACCAAGATCTGGCTGCCCGGTGTGTGCGATACCGATCGATGGATGTAGACACTGTTGTCGCCGAACAAGTCCAAATCGCCGTCAAGTTCGATGGTCTTGTACTTGCTGGGCATGCCGCCGCCGACGCTGTTCCGCAGCATGGAAAAATCGTCGGTGATGAAGAACGTGGCATATCCAGGCGCGGGCCAGAATGCGTTCCTGATCTCGTCGCGCTGGTAAACAAACGTGGAGTCGAGGAATTTACCGATATTACCGGCGTGGTCGACGTGGAAGTGTCCAAGTACGACGTATTTTATATCGGACGGCTTGACATTGATCTTACTCAGCTGGGTATCGATGGCGATATCCGGCGAACGACCCGGATCAAGCGCCTTGACGAAAGGCCCCCAATAGTCCGGATTGGTGATAATCTTGTCGCTGTTGCCGCAATCGAACAGCACATCCCCTTTGGGATGCCTGATCAAGAAAAAGCCCACCGGAATCTGAACCTTGCCGCTGGCGCCATTCTGAATAATCGATTTGTCGAGATTTAGCGCGCCTGAGCTGAATACATAAAGTTTCATCTCCTTTGGTGCTTCAGCCGCCATGGCACCGACGGACACAAAAAATAGTCCTGCGGCCAAAAAGCCAAGGACTTTCGCGCAACTCACCCGCATGTCGTCCTCCCTATTTCGACGTAATTTTTCTTGCGGACCCTGTCGACTTACCACAATTCCGGGCGTCTGTGCAGACAGCCCGGTGCAGCCGCCCCACAAAAATTCCACGTGGCGGCAGAGCCATCGCCGATCTCGCCTCTCTTGCTGTGCAGCAATTGGCCACTGCGATTGCGTTCTGGTGGGCCCCTCCGGCAAGCCCAAATGCCGGAACATTGCTACAGGGCGAGGTAGCGGCGGCGAACATCATCATTTGCCTTCAACTCCTCGATCGTCCCGGTATGGACGATCTGGCCCTTGTCGATCAAGGTCGCATGGCTCGCAATCCCGAGGCAGAAATGCATGTTTTGCTCGGCGATCAGGACAGTTGTGCCAATGCCGCGGAGCTGCCGCAGCAATTCGCCGATCCGCTGCACAATGATCGGCGCAAGACCTTCGCTTGGCTCATCAAGCAGCAACAGCGTGGGATTGCCCATCAGCGTACGTGCGATCGCCAGCATCTGCTGTTCGCCGCCTGAGAGCCGACCTGCGATCCGGTGGCGGAGCGGTTCAAGTGAAGGGAAAACCTGATAGATGCGCTCGATAGGCCATTCGTCCCGGCCACCCGGACCTTTCTTTCGCCCGATGACGAGATTGTCCTCTGCCGTGTGTTCGGGAAATATCTGGCGATCTTCCGGCACGAAGCCGAGGCCCGCGCGTGCGATGCGATGCGGTTTCAATCCGGATATCAACTCGCCGGCCAGGTTGATCGTTCCGCGCCGCGGCGGGCAAAGGCCCATGATCGCCTTCATCGTCGTCGACTTGCCGGCGCCGTTGCGACCAAGCAACGCCATTGTCTCGCCTTGGCGGACCGAAAAACCGACGTCGAACAGGATCTGGCTCGTACCGTAATAGACGTCGAGATCCTCGACCTGAATGACCGGTTGCGCAGTCATGTCTGAGTTCCGGCGTGCTGCTCGGTGCCGAGATAGGCCTCAATGACAGCCGCATTGTTGCGGATCGCGTCGGGCGTGCCGGTTGCGAGAATTCGCCCGTAACAAAGAACGACGATCGTAGGTGCGACCTTGAAGACGATATCCATGTCATGCTCAATGAAGACGACCGTGATCTTTTGGATCTCCCAGAGATCGCGCACCTTGGCGATCATACGCCAGCGCTCCTCGGGGCCCATGCCGGCGGTCGGCTCGTCCAACAGCAGCACCTTGGGATCGAGCACAAGTGCGAGGGCGATGTCGAGAAGCTTCTGGTCGCCATGCGACAGTGTCGCGGCGGTGCGGTCCCGCTTGCCGGCAAGGCCTAGCAATTCCATGACTTGCTCGGCCCGATCGCGGGTTTCGACGAGCGGAAAGCGCCGGCGTAGGACGCCGGCGCGGCGCTGATGGGCCCCGACCGCCGCGAACAAGGTCTCCTGCACCGTCATCGACGGAAAGATGTTCGCAACCTGAAACGCGCGGCCGATGCCATGCCGCACGATGTCGGGCGGCGAATGTCCGGCGATGTCGGCGCCGTCAAGCAGGATCTGGCCGGCGTCCGGCCTCAATGCGCCCGTGATCAGATTAAAAAAGGTGCTTTTCCCTGCGCCATTGGGTCCGATCACGGCCGTGAGCGAGCCATCCGCGAAATCGAGCGTCACGTTGTCGGTCGCCCTGACACCGCCGAAGGATTTCGAAAGAGCTCGAATCTGAAGCATGGTCAGACACCCTCGCCGTTGCTACGGCGTTGCGCATACCATTCGACTACAAAATCCATCAGCCCTTTGCGCAAACCAATGGCAAAGAACAGGATCACGACGCCGAGCACGATGCCGTAGTACTCGGTCATCCGGGTGACGGTGTCGTTGAGGATCAAGAGCAGCACGGTGCCGACCATAGGCCCCAGGAAAGTCGTGATGCCGCCCAGCATGTTGATGAAAATGCCTTCACCCGAAATGGTCCAGTAGGCGAATTCCGGATAAGCGCCCGATACGAACAGGCTCATGATGACGCCGCCGGTCGCGGCAAACAGCGCCGCCAACACGAAGATCGTCAGTTTCACGCGCCAGACGTTGATGCCGATGAAGCTTGCGCGGCCAGCGTTATCGCGAATCATCCGCAGCGTATAGCCGAACGGTGACTGCGTGATCTGCCGCATGACGAGCAACCCGATCAGCAAGAGCGCGCAGCTGGTGATGTAGAGATGGATCTGGTTCGACAGATCGATGCCGAGAAAGACCGGACGCGGAATACCACCACGCAATCCCTGATCGCCGCCGGTCAGGGATACCCAGGACAGGATCGTCGAGTGAATCAGCATCTGGAACGCGAGCGTGACAAACGCAAAGTAGATTTCCTTGAGCCGTACGCAGATCGCGCCGATGATCACTGCAACGACGGCTGTGATTGCGAGCGTCGCGAGGAACGCGACCGGGATTGACGCGCCCGTCTTTTGCAGGATGAGACCAAAGCCGTAGGCGCCGAGCCCGAAGAACATACCGTGGCCGAACGAGATCATGCCGGTGTAGCCCACCAAGAGATTCAGCGACGTCGCAAACAGCCCGAAGGCCGAGCAGCGGATCACGAAATCGGGCAATGCCTTGCTGCTGGTGAGCAGAGGCAGCAGCGCAAGAACGATGAACGCAATGAGCGCGATCAGGAGGTCGCGATAGCGGGATCGCAGCGATTGCGCTCCGGCCCGTGGAACGCCAAGGGACTGTCCGGTTCGTCCCGCCTGCAGTTCGGTCATGCCACCTCCTTGCCGAACAGGCCGCTCGGTCGGGAGACAAGCACGATCACCATGAACAGATACATCAGGCCTTCGGTAAACAACGGAAAGCCCAGTGATCCAAAGGAGCGGATCAGGCCAAGCAGCAGTGCACCGATTAGCGCGCCTAAGATCGAGCCCATGCCGCCGATGACGGTCACGATAAAAGACTCGATCAGGACGGAAAATCCCATGCCGGGAGTGAGTGAGCGCACGGGGGCCGCGAGCGCGCCAGCGAGTCCCGCCAGCATGCAGCCAAGCGCGAATACCCCGCCATAGATCAGCCCCGTATTGATCCCGAGTGCCGAGACCATGCCCGGATTGTGCGCCGCCGCCCGGATCACCTTGCCGATCCGGGTCCGCGCAAGTCCCACTCCGAGCACAACCGCCGCAGCCAGGGCGACGCCGATCAGCAGGAGATAGTACGGCGGGACCACACCGCCGGCGATGAACAGCGGCACGACTTGGAAGGCGGTCGGCATGCCCATGGACTTGAATTCCGGTCCCCACACCATCCGCACAATGTCATCAAAGATCAGAACGAAGGCGTAGCAGACCAGAAGCTGCATCAAAACGTTGGCGCCATAGACCTGGCTCATGAACACGCGCTCGAAGATCAGGCCGAGAAGGGCGGTCCCGATCGCGCCGCACAGAACCGCCAGCGTAAAGCTGCTGGTGAGCTGATAGGCCGTCAGCGCAAAGTAGGCGCCGAACATATAGAAGGCGCCGTGACTGAAATTGACGACTTTGAGCACGCCGAAGATCAGGGTCAGCCCCACCGCGACCAGGAACAACAGCATGCCGATGATCAGACCGCTGGTGGTTTGCGTCACCACGCAGGCGGAGCTCGCGAGACAGCCGGTGAGCGCGTCGAGATCCAAAGGAAATATCCACAAGTAGCGGGCGGTAGGGCTGTCGCGCGGTCGACAGGCACGGGGGCTGCCCTCCCAGTCCCCGCTTATTTGGATCAGGTGTATCCCTTGTTCTTCTTCCAGGCAGCTTCGAGCTCGAGGATGGTCTTCCAATCCCCTGCCTTGACCTCCGGCACATAAGGTTCCTGAGGAATCGTTGTCCCCCACCCGATTGCGTAGCCGATCAAGGTCTGATCATCGGCGCGCATGGTCACGGTGCCGTCGGCGCCGAAGGGGCATTTGATGGTCAATCCCCGCAAGGTGTCCGCGATCTTCTTGCCGTCGGCGGAATTGGCCTGCCTGGACGCCTCGGCTACCAACATGATCGCGGCCGCATTCTCCCACGACCAGTTCGTCGGATATTCGTTGTATCTCGCCTTGTACGCGTCGCCCCAGGCCGCATTCTCCGCCGTCGCGGGAAAAGTCTTGATATAGCGGTTGCCGGAATGAATACCCTTCGGGAGATTCTTCACCGCAGTGAGCGCGGTGTAGTCGGCCATGTTGACCGCAAAAACTTCCATCTGTCCGAACATCGCGTAGATGTTGGCCTGGTCGATGTAGGACGTGAGATCGCCACCCCACAGGCAGGTGTAAAGGGCCTGCGGCTTTGCCTGCAGGATCTTGGTGACCACCTCCGTGTAGTCGGGTTGAAATAGCTTCGGCCAGGACTCGCTCGTGATCTCGATGTCGGGCGCGAATTGCTTGAGATAGAGCGTGAACTCGCCCGTCGTGTCGCGCCCATAGGCATAGTCGGGCGAGCAGGTCGCCCATTTCTTCAGACCTTTGGCCTTTGCAATCGCGGCCGCATAGCTGCCGCCGACGATCGAGTCATGCACGCCCTGCCGCGCGGTGCGGAAGGCATTCGGAATATGCTGCTTGGGATCGGCGGTGAGCGCCGAAGTTTCCGAATTGGTGTGAATGCAGAAAACGCCAAGATCGCGGGCGACTTCGTGAACAGCGAAGGCGCCCGAGGAAGCTTCAGCGTCGATCAGCAGCTCGCAGCCGTCGGTGTTGACGAGCTCGCGCGCGACGCGCGCGGCCTCCTGCGGCTGGCCCTTGGAATCCCGGATCACCATCTCGATCGACCGGCCGGCGAGTCCGCCTGCGGCATTGACCTTGTCCACCTCCATCATCACCGCGTTGCGCGAGGAGGTGCCAAGCTGCGCGACGCGACCTGACAGGATGGTCGGCATGCCGATCTTGATGACCTTGGCCTCAGCGCGGGCCACCCATGGCGTTGCGAACGTCACTGCGCCGGTGCCCATCAGCGCCAAAGCCGAACGGCGGCTTGGGCCAGGCTTGCGGGTTCTCGTCATTCTCCCCTCCCCTGTCGCGTTCGTTCCCTCGATTCCCTTCACGGAGATCGTGTCGCCTCCTGCCTTTGAGGATTTCAGAGCAAAGGGGGTGACGTCAAGCCAAACATGAATTACGAGTCAGAATTCATTACGGTGGAGAACGACTCCTTGCGCCAATGATCAACCTATCGAGCTTCATCGCCTTTCACGCCCGGCGGACGCCGAAGCGTTGTGCCGTCAAATTCCGTGACGTGGACATTTCCTATGCAGCCTTCGATGAGCGCATTCGGCGCGTTGGGGGCTGGCTGGCTTTGCAAGGCATTGGCGCCGATGACGTGGTCGCGGTGGTGATGAAGAACAGCGCAGCCTTCCTTGAACTCACCTTCGCGACCAGCCATATCGGCGCAGTTTTTCTGCCCATCAACTATCGGCTCTCGCGCGAAGAGGTCGGCTACATCGTCGGCAATGCCTCCGCGCGCATCCTGATTGCGGATGAGGAATTGGCCGAGATTGCCGGCGGCGCGCCCGTGGTTCTGCTCGACCAAGCGGCTCAATCCAGCATCACGCACTTCGCGCCGAATGCCGCGCCCGCGGCGATGGTTCACCGCAAGCCACGCGACCTGATGCGGCTGATGTACACCTCAGGCACCACGGACCGGCCCAAGGGCGTGATGCTCACCTATGACAACATTTACTGGAAATCCGCCGATCAGACCGTGGCGCTTGGACTGAACACGGACGCGCGGCTTTTGGTCATCGGGCCGCTCTATCATGTCGGCGCGCTTGATTTGCCCGGCATCGCCGTCCTCTGGCATGGCGGCCTGCTTTCGGTTTACCGTGACTTTGATCCTGAACAGGCGCTCGCGGCGATCGAGACCGAAAAACTCAACGCCGCGTGGTTCGCGCCGGTCATGACCACGGCGCTTCTCATCTGCCCTAACCGCCATCGCTATAATGTCTCCAGTCTGCGATGGGCTATCGGCGGCGGCGAAAAAACGCCGGAGGTACGCATCCGCGCCTTCTCCGAACTGTTCAAGAACGCCCGCTATATTGATGCCTATGGCTTGACCGAGACCTGCGGTGGCGACACCTTCATGGAAGCTGGCCGAGAAATCGAAAAGATCGGTTCGACCGGCCGCGCCATCGCGCATGTCGAGATTGAGATCCGCGATGATTCAGGCGGCCCGCTTCCTCCCGGCACGCCCGGCGAGATTTGCCTGCGCGGCCCCAAGATCACGCAGGGATACTGGAAAGATCCAGAGAAGACCGCCGCCGCTTTTTTTGGCGACTGGTTTCGCAGCGGTGACGTCGGCTATCTCGACCAGGAAGGCTTCCTCTATCTGACCGACCGCAAGAAGGACATGATCAATTCCGGCGGTGAGAACATCGCGTCGTCGGAAGTCGAGCGCGTAATCTACGAACTGCCGCAGGTGCGCGAAGTCGCAGTCGTCGGCATGCCTGACGATCGCTGGGGCGAGAAGCCGGTGGCGGTCGTTGTCCTCGCGGAAAATACCGTGTTGGATCTCGCAGCGCTCGCGGCCCACTGCCGCGCGCATCTGGCCGGCTTCAAGGTGCCGAGAGAACTGATCATTCGCGACAGCCTGCCGAGAAATCCTTCGGGAAAGATCCTCAAGCGCGTGCTGCGCGCTGAATTGGAGAGCGTGAAATGACGTCGCCGCAAGCGTCCATGCCTGCGAAGGTAACCAAGCTGAACCGCGTCGAGCGCAACGCCTGGACAAAACAGAAGATCTTCGATGCCGCGACCAAGGTGGTCGGCAAATATGGATATGCCGAAGCGTCCGTCGCCCGCATCACCGAGGAGGCGGGCGTCGCGCAGGGCACCTTCTACAATCATTTCGAAAACCGCCAGGAACTCCTGGATCAGTTGCTGCCGAAAATTGGCATCGACATGGTGCGATTCATCCGCGCGCGAACCGGCACCGCGCATGCGGCGAGGCAGGAGATCGAACGATTTGGCGCCTTCTTCGATTTCATTCGCGAGGTTCCCGAATTCTTGCGTATTCTCAACGAAGCTGAGTTCTTTGCACCCAGCGGCTACCAGAAACATCTCGACAACATCTCGACCGCCTATGTCCGTATCCTCAGGCGGGCGCGGCTTTCTGGCGCAATCGACGATTACAGCGACGAGGAGTTCGAAGCCGTCGTTCATATGCTGATGGGCGCCCGCGGCTATTTGAGCCGCCGCTACTCTTATTTGCCTGATGGCGTGACCGCCGTGCCGGACCATGTCATTTCGGCCTACCAAAAACTGGTCACGCGCGGATTATTCACCTCGCCGGGAGATGCGGGCAATGGACGCTGACGGCATCACCCTTGTTACCGGCGGCAGCCGTGGCATCGGCGCGGCGACCGCGACCTTGCTCGCCGAACAAGGCCGGACGGCCGTCATCGTCGATATCGCGCCGGAACAATTAACGGCAGCGCACACGATCCTGTGGACCGAGCCCTTCGATGTCGCCAGCGAAGCAGCCGTCGTGAGCGGCATCGCGGCGATCGAAGCTGCGCATGGTCCGATCGCCGGCTTGGTCAATGCCGCCGGCATTTTTGGCAAGATGCACTCGGTCGAGCGTGTGCGCATGGAGGACTGGGACCGCGAGATTAACGTCGATCTGCGCGGCACATTTCTCGTGGCGCGCAGCGCAGGCGAGCGGATGGCGCGGCGCGGACATGGCGCGATCGTCAATGTCGCCTCGGTTGCTGGCATGACCTCCGGACCTATCCACGCCTACACCGCGGCGAAGGCCGGGGTCATCCAGATCACGCAGACGCTTGCCGCCGAGTGGGGCCGCGCCGGTGTGCGCGTCAATGCGGTCTCGCCCGGGTTCACCCGCACTGCCGCGTTGGAAGCGGGCATCGCCTCGGGCGCGCTGAACGCAGAACGATTGGCCCGCAATGCTGCGATGAACCGGCTGGTCGAACCCATCGAGGTGGCGCATGCCATCGCTTGGCTGCTGTCGCCCGCAAGCAGCGGTGTCACCGGCATCAATCTTCCAGTCGACGCCGGCTTCATCGCCGGCTCAACCTGGGATGCCTATGGCGGATTGCGGCAGGCACCTCCATCTCAGCCTGAGGGCACGAGACCATGAGCATCGAAATGCCCCGCAGAAACCTTGACCTCTCTTCCGCGATCGCCGAGGGCGACATCCGGTGCTTGCTGATGGTGCTGGTGCACATGACCGGCGACCAACGCTGGCTCGAACCTCCTTACAAGCCGAAGCGCGACGTCCGGCTGATCCCCGATCCCGATGCAGGTCTGTCTGCGGACATCCAGGAAGAGATCCGTGCCGCGGTCCTGAAGCTGTTCGCAAACGGCAATCCGAAACCCGTCATCGCCGACCCTGGCGATGACCTGATCCTCAAGATGATGAGCGCGTGCTTGGGCGAGAACGTGGCCCCGGAATACGCGCCGCTGATGCGCGAAGAGATGGGGTTTGTTCCGCGCGCCGCGCGCTGGAGCGAACGACCTTCCGACGAGGCCATTGCTAAGCAGCATGTCCTGATTGTCGGCGCGGGGGTCTGCGCCATTGCGCTTGGCGTTGCGCTGGGGCGACTCGGCATCCCCTACACCATCGTCGAGAAGAACGACGAACTCGGCGGCACCTGGTACATCAACCGCTATCCCGGTTGCGGCGTCGACACGCCCAACCACTCCTATTCCTACTCCTTCGGTCCGCGCAATGATTGGACGCGCTACTTCTGCCTGCGCGAGGAACTACTCGACTATTTGAAGAAGGTCGCGGCTGAGTACGGCATTCGCCGGCATCTGCGCCTCAATACCCGCCTCACGTGCTCGCGCTGGGACCAAAGCAGACAGCGCTGGATCTCGACCTTGAAGACCGAGGCCGGAGACGAAACCTTCGAGTCGACGGTTCTGGTCAGCGCGATCGGACAGCTCAATGATCCCTCGCGTGCGCATTTCAAAGGCGAGGAAAACTTCCAGGGCCTGATCCTGCATTCCGCTCTGTGGTCGGGCGACGTTGGGTTCGAAGGCAAGCGCGTAGCCGTGATCGGTACCGGCGCGACCGCAATGCAGCTTGTGCCATCGATCACCGACCGCGTGGCCTCGGTCACGGTCTATCAACGAACCGCGCAATGGGCACGCCCGGTCAAGGGCTACTCCGATCCCATCACCGAAGGCGCACAATGGCTGCTCGCGCACTTGCCATTTTATGTGCAATGGTACCGTTTCAACATGTTCTGGCGTTACGGTGACGGCCTGCTGCCCTTCCTGCGAAAGGATCCGGCGTGGCCTTATCCCGATCGCGCCGTGAACCAGGGAAATGATCGGCACCGACAAGAATTGACCGATTTCATCATGTCGGAACTGAAGGATCGGCCCGACCTGATGGAAAAATGCGTACCGACCTATCCACCCTATGGCAAGCGCATTCTGCTCGACAATGGATGGTTCAGGACGCTCACCAAACCGAATGTCGAGTTGATCACCGATACGATCGACCATTTCGCCCGCGAAGGCATCGTCACCGCCAATGGAAAGCTACGTGTGGCAGACGTTATCGTGATCGCAACCGGCTTTAAGGTCACGGAGATGGCCGCGCGACTCAACATTACTGGGCGCGACGGCATAAACCTGAGAGACGCATGGGCGAACGACAACCCGGCTGCCTATCTAGGCCTCACAGTCCCGGACTTTCCGAATTTCTTCTGCATGCTAGGCCCCAACTCGGGTCCTGCGCATGGCGGCAGCGTGATCTTCCAGTCCGAATGTCAGAGCCGATATATTTCGGCCTGCCTTGTCGACATGATCCAGCGCGGCATCGCGTCGATCGACGTCCGTCAGGCAGTCCACGACGATTACGTCCGCAAGGTAGATGCCGAACATGAGCAGATGATCTGGACCCATCCGGGAATGACCACCTATTACCGCAACAAGAGCGGCAGGGTTTTCTCCGCGATGCCCTGGCGATTTGTGGATTACTGGGCGATGACTCACGATGCCGATCTGAGCCAGTATCGCACCACGGAAATATGAGAAGCGCCAGCGCCCAGCTATGGCTCCGCGAGAAACTCCCAGCATCCAGTGCGCCTGAGGATCGGTCGAAGTGCGGCTCGATCTGCAGCGTCTAGTGCTGCGAATTTCCCACGGAGTTGCTGCAGGCACTTCACCTGATACTTGAACGGCGCCAACACGTAAGGCAGGCCCCAAACATTGATCTGCAGCCGCTCGAGCCCTCTGGTAAAAGCATCAGCATTGGCGATGAGGAACGGCAAATAAAGTTCGCCGACGATTCGCAGCAACGCCTCAACCCATCCGTCGAGCGCCTGTTCGCGCGGATACCATCTGCCCTCGACTCCGGAAGCGTCGTCCAACCGCCGCACCCAATGTTCCGTAAAGGGCGCGCTCTCGCGCATGATCCGCATGGGCGTGGGGTCGGTCGCCATTTCGCTAAGTTGACCAAACCAGGCGAAGTCAGCCAGCGACGGCCGGCTGCCAAGCATATATCTGGCCATCCCGACATGGGGCTCGAACGCCGCTAAGATCCGGCGATAGCTTTCCTCCAGCAGCGGCTTATTTTCTGCCGTCGCACCCAGAATAGGCATCCGCGAAATCTGCCTCTGACGGAACTGCTCGATCTCTTCCGGACTGCCGGTCTCTGCACCCGAAGTCGACCACTCCTCCGCTGCCCATCGCGATACGTAGATCTGATCCTCAGGCTCCCACCACCGGTAGAGAAACAACGACTTCACCGCCCATTCGTCGGCAAGGTCCTCAACGAGATCGCAGATGAAGGCGAGTGCCCTATCCTCTGGAATGATAAATCGTCCCGGGTGCCGACCTTCAGATCGTAGGCCAGCACCGTCGTTTCCCCGCGAAAAGTGCCGTCTGGGTATTGCAGAACAGGGATCAGGTTGGGACGCAAATGCTCGGTTTGCTTCCGCAGCGCCTTGGTCATGATGACCCAATCGAAGGCGATTCGGCGATAGCGCATCAACGCACGCAGCTTTAAGGCGTAAGGAGACGCCGTAGAGCCTATCAGCTTGTACCGTCCTTCAGTCCCCTTCATATCAGGCAAGAGTCCGAGAGCAACTTGTTCGGGATGCTCTCCTACAAAACACTGGTAGTCAATGCTCGGAGCGACCGCTAGGGCCGCGGCGCTTATGCTGCTGCGAGGAGCCGAATCAGGAGGTGCCCAGCGACGACGAGAGACAGTCCCGATGCCAGCACGAAAAGTTGCCCTAAACGAACGTCCTCTGCGTCGAGGTCATGCACAAAGACGAGCGGATACAGGATCAGCGACGAACATTGCATGGTGTGTTTCCTCACAACTGTTTTAAGCCACTGCCTTCTTGGTCTCGATCGCCTCCGCGGCGACCGTCAACGCGTGCAGCTTCTGGAGCCTGTTCGACGCACCCCTTCGGCTGCGTCGCCCCTTGATAGCTATTTCCTTGCCAGCCGAGTCCATTCAGCTCGACAGCTTTGAGAAATCCGGCTGGCGACGTTCAGCAAACGCCGTGAATGCCTCGTTCGCTTCCCGCGTCCGGAGACGTTGCTTGAACAGCTCGCTCTCCTCGGCCATTCTGGCTGCAATCCTGCTGTGCTCTCGCATCAACGCCTTCGTGGCACTCAGCGAGCCGGCCGGGCGTTTCGTCAGTGTGACCGCGGCCGCCATAGCCTTCTGGCGCAGATCCGTCGGCGGCACGACGGCATTCGCGAGGCCACAGGCAAGCGCAGTTGCTGCGTCCATCGGCTCTCCGAGCGCGAACATTTGATAGGCCCGCACGTGCCCGATCCGGGCCGGTAGCAACCAGCTTGACGCGGCTTCGGGGACAAGCGCCAGATTGACGAACGGCGTCATCAGGCGCGCATTGTCTGCGAGATAGACCAGATCGCAATGCAACAGCATTGTCGTTCCGATGCCAACCGCGTTTCCCTGTACTGCGGCGATCAACGGCTTCGTCGCCTTGCCCAGATTTTCGATGAAGCGAAAAGCAGAACTTTCCTCGCTGTTCTTGCCTCTCGCCTGTGATGCAAAGTCTGCAAGGTCGTTGCCGGCGGTGAAGCTGTCGCCATCGCCCTGGAACAGAACCACCTTAATAGAGTGATCCGTCTCGGCGCGTTCGAGTCCTTCGGACAGCGAATCGTACATCGCGCCGGTAAGCGCATTCTTCTTGTCCGGCCGCTGCAGCGTCAGCACTAGGATGCCGTCAGTCACTTCGGTCTTTACATGCTCACTCATTGGATGCGTCCCTCTTGATTGACCTGAACATTAACTTCTCGGTAGAGAACGAAGCATCAGGCGACGGCACGCGCCGCATGCCGACTCACCGCATTATCCAGGAATCCTATTAACCTCATCCGAATGAGATTTTCAGCCTCGGTCATGATCCTATCGATCAGTTCCTTGACGGTCGGAACGTCATTGATCAGGCCGACAACCATGCCGCAACTCCAGGCACCCGCCTCCATGTTGCCGTCAATCATGACCTTGGGATAAACGCCAGCCACCTCGTCCAGGATGTCGTCAATCCTGAGCTTCTTGCCTTTCTCGCGCTCGATCTCGATCAATCTCTCTACGCCCTTGTTGTTAAGCACTCGCTCTGTGTTGCGAAGGGCGCGCATCACGAGCCTTGTATCGAGTTCAGATGCGCCGACGATCGCCTTCTTGACGTTTTCGTGGACCGGCGCCTCCTTGGTGGCAATGAAGCGTGTTCCCATATTCATGCCGCCAGCACCGAGCGCCAGCGCGGCAACGAGGCTCCGCGCGTCCGCCATGCCGCCTGAGGCGACGAACGGTATCTTGAGCTCATCGGCGGCGCGCGGAAGCAGAATCATGTTCGGCATGTCATCCTCGCCGGGATGACCGCCGCATTCGAAACCGTCGACGCTGACTGCGTCGCAACCGATCTGTTCAGCCTTCAACGAGTGCCGGACCGACGTGCACTTGTGAATGACCTTGATTCCGGCCGCCTTAAGCGCCGGCATGTATTGCTCGGGACTGCGCCCCGCAGTTTCGACGATCTTGACCCCGCCTTCCTTGATCGCGGCAATGTACTCCGGATAAGGAGGCGCGCTGAGCGTCGGCAGAAAGGTGAGATTTACGCCGAACGGCTCGTTCGTCATATCGCGACAGCGTGCGATTTCCCTGGCGAGGAGCTCCGGCGTCTTTTGCGTCAGCCCCGTGATGATGCCGAGTCCACCAGCGTTCGATACCGCCGACGCAAGTTCCGCAAACCCGACGAAGTGCATCCCGCCCTGGATGATCGGATGCTCGATGCCGAATAGCTCGGTAATTGCTGTTTTCACAGATAGCTCCTGCTTGTCAATACGCTTGTATCAATGGACGAACTCGAACAGCCCCGCTGCGCCCATGCCTCCACCGATACACATGGTCACCACTCCATATTTTGCCTTGCGCCGACGTCCCTCGATGAGGATGTGTCCGGTCAGCCGCGAGCCCGTCATGCCATAGGGATGTCCGATCGCGATCGAACCGCCGTTGACATTCAGCTTGTTGGGATCGATACCGAGCTTGTCGCGGCAATAGATCACCTGAACCGCGTAAGCCTCGTTCAACTCCCACAGATCGATATCGTCGAGCTTCAAGCCGTGTCGCTTCAGAAGCCGGGGTATTGCAACCACCGGTCCGATTCCCATTTCGTCCGGTTCAACGCCCGCCGCCACGAAGCCGCGGAACACACCCAACGGCTTGATACTCTTTTGCGCCGCGACCCTATCGCTCATGACCACGCAAGCGGATGCGCCGTCGGACAGTTGGCTCGCGTTGCCAGCGCTGATTGTCTTGCCCTCGAACACCGGCTTGATCGCGGCAAGTCCTTCCGCAGTCGTATCCGGACGCGGGCCCTCGTCACGCGAAAGCGTGACCTCCCTGTACGACACTTCCTTGGTCACCTTGTCCACGACGGCCATTTTGGTCGTGATCGGAACGATCTCGTCATTGAAGCGGCCACCCTGCTGGGCCGCGCCGACACGGCGCTGGCACTCGAGACTGTACTCGTCCTGACGCTCGCGGCCGATCTTATAGCGCTCGGCAACGACCTCGGCCGTCTCGAGCATGGACATATACATTTCCGGCTTCATCGCCATGAGATCGTCGTCGACGGCATGAAATCTGTTCATATGCTCATTCTGCACAAGGCTGATCGATTCGATACCGCCGCCGACAGCGATATCGACGCCATCAAACATGACCGATCGCGCAGCAACAGCGATCGCCTGCAGACCGGAAGCGCATTGGCGATCGATCGTGGTCCCCGCAACTGTGATCGGCAGTCCTGCACGGACTGCGCCCTTACGAGCGACGTTCATCACCATCGTGCCCTGCTGCATCGCGCAGCCCATCACCACGTCTTCGACCTCGCCGGGCTCAATCTTCGCGCGCTTGACCGCTTCCGCGATCACGTGCCCCGCCATGGTCGGCCCCTCCGTGTTATTGAGGGCTCCGCGATAGGCTTTGCCGATCGCCGTGCGTGCTGTGGATACGATCACCGCTTCAGTCATCTCTCACCTTTGAGTGCTCGTTGCCTGATCAATTTTGCAGCGAATATCGCAGCACGTGATATGCTGGATCTCCAAACTGGATGTTGAAGGCGGAAATCCGTTTGAAATAGTGTCCGACATTCAGCTCGTCGCTCACGCCCATGCCGCCGTGAAGCTGTACGGCTTGTTCGGCTATGAACTTCGCCGCATAGCCGATTTTCGACTTCGCGCCTGAGGCGAGCTTTGGTCCGCTTGGTTCTTTGCGTGCCAAGCTCAGATTGAGATGCTGCATCAGCGAGATTGCTTCTTGGTGCGCAATGAACATATCAACCATCCGGTGCTGCAGGACCTGAAAGCTTCCGAGCGTTACGCCGAACTACTTCCTGGTCCTGGCATATTCCAGCGTCGCTGCATTGAGCTCCGCCATTGCACCCACCGCTTCCGCGCAAAGCGCGGCGATCGCAATGTCCCTGCATGCCTCGAGCGCGGCAGCGCCCCCGCCTTCCACTCCAAGCAACATGCCGGCATCGACTTTCACGTCACGCAAAGTAATTTCCGCCGCGCTCCGGCCGTCGATCGTCCTGAAACTCTGCAGGTCAAGGTTGGGCGCGCGGCGGTCGACGACGAACAGGCTCACGGCATCTCGAGCGCGGTGATCACCGGATGTGTGGGCCGAAACAATCAGCTTGTCTGCCCAGGGGGCGCCGATGACGGCGGCCTTCTCGCCATTCAGGACGTAACTGGTCCCAATGCGCTTGGCGGTCGTGGTAACGTTGTCAAAATCGTAGCGCGAGCTTCTTTCGGCCCATGCAAGTGTCCAAATCGAATTTCCTTCGATAATATTCGGAACGAATACCTGCTTCTGCTTACGGGAACCTCCATGCTCAATCAGGCTTCCGCAAAGAACTACCGTCTCGAAGAAAGGCTCGACCACAAGATGACGGCCGAATTCCTGCATGACGATCATCGTGGCCAGCAGACCGCCGCCTAAGCCGCCCGCGTCTTCGGCGAACGGCGCGGCAAGCAGACCGAGTTCGGCAAACGAAGCCCAATGCTTGCGGCTCCAGCCCTCTTCGGTCGCGATGATCTTGCGGCGCTCATCGAATCCATACTGATCGCGCAACATGCGTTGAACGCTTGCGCGCAGAAGCTGCTGCTCTTCCGTCAACTGAATGTCCATTCGACCCCTCGTGCGACTTGGTCAGAGACCCAGCACCGCTTTCGCGATGATGTTGCGCTGTATCTCGTTAGACCCTCCAAAAATGCTTAGCTTTCGTGAGTTCAGATACATCTCGGATGCCGTGTGACCGTATTCCGCTCCCGGCATGATGCGGTTGGCGCTCACCGGGTGCTCGCGGAGCGCAAGACCGTAATTTCCGATCGCGCGATGCGTCAGCTCCGTGATGCTTTGGAAGATTTCAGTACCTCGAATCTTGAACAGCGATGCCGCAGGCCCAGGATCTATCCCGCGCGCCATCTGAGCCACGATCCGAAGTTCGGTCGCTTCCAGCGCGAGCACATCCAGTTCGATTCGCGCGATATCCCTGGTGAATTCAAGATAAGCCGGATCGTCTTGGGATATTTCCGCCCTCACGATCTCTTTGAGACGGCCGAGATGGCGGGTCGAACGGCCGATCCCGGCCATGCTGGTCCGCTCGTTGCCAAGCAGGAACTTCGCGTAGGTCCAACCCTTGTTTTCCTCGCCGATCAGGTTTTCGACGGGGACCCGAACGTTCTCGAGGAAGACATCGTTGACCTCATGCGAACCGTCGATCGTAATGATCGGCCGCACGGAAACGCCGGGTGACTTCATGTCGATCAACAGGAACGAGATACCCGACTGCTGCTTGACCGTAGGATCGGTGCGCACCAGACAGAAGATCCAATCGGCGTGCTGCGCCAGGGTGGTCCAGGTCTTGTGGCCATTCACGATGTAATGATCGCCCTCCCGCACCGCCTTGGTGCGAACAGAGGCAAGATCGGAGCCTGAGCCCGGCTCCGAATATCCCTGGCACCACCAATCCTGAGCCGAGAGGATGCGGGGCAGAAACTTCTTCTTCTGCGCCTCGTTGCCGAAAGTGTAGATGACCGGCCCCACCATGGTAACGCCGAAAGCGAGCGGCGGCAGCGTTCCAGCACGTGTCGTTTCCTGCTCAAAGATGAAGTGCCGCGTGATCGACCATCCGGGCCCGCCATATTCCTTTGGCCATAGCGGCGCCACCCATCCTTTCTTGTGAAGGATCCTATGCCAGAGCAGCATCTGCTCCTTGGTCAGGTCGGTCTCGGGGTTTGGAACGCGCATCTCCTGCGGATAGTTCTCCGCGATGAAGGCGCGCACTTCGTCGCGATACGCGACATCCTCTTCGGAAAGCATGACCTCCACGGCAGCTCCTCGTCACCAGGTCTCGCCGAACGGACGGATTTCCAGCTCGAAGGTCCAAGCGCTTTTTGGCTGCTGGTAGAGCTGCCAATAGGACTCAGCGACCGATGACGGCGGCATCAGGAGATCTGGATTGTCCAAGGCGTTCGGACCCAAGGCTTCGAGCCGGCGCTGACGTACCCATTCGGTATCGACGCCGGCATCGATAATCAGATGAGCCACATGGATGTTTTTCGGGCCCAGCTCCCTCGCCGCCGCCTGCGCGACCGCACGTAGGCCGAATTTTGCGCTGGCGAAGGCGGCATAGCCGCTACCGCCGCGCAGGGAAGCGGTTGCACCGGTGAAAAAAATGTTGCCCTTGCCGTGGCGCAACATAAGGCGCGCCGCCTCTCGGCCGGCGAGGAAGCCGGAATAGCAAGCCATCTCCCAAACCTTTCGGAAGACGCGCTCGGTGGTGCCTAGGATCGGAAAGTTGACGTTGGCCCCAATGTTGAAGATGCACACATCGAGCGGCGCATGCTTGTCAGCATCGCTGAGGAAGGAGAGGACCTCTTCTTCCTTCCGCGCATCAAGTGAACGCGCGTGGATTTCGCCGCCCGCGGCCTCGATGCTCTTCACCAGGGACTCAAGCTTGGCGCCGTTGCGGCGCCCGGCGAAGACCGTAAACCCCTCTGATGCGAACTTCTTGGCGATCTCGCCGCCGATGTAGTCGCCAGCACCAATGACCGCCACGGTCGCATTTCTTTTCTGCAAAGGCGCCTCCTCATCCGACGATTTTACGGGATCGATGGCTCGCGATCGGCACGCCGGAACCGTTCGGCTATCGCAGGCGCGCCTCCAAAGCCCGCCCTACCGACACGGCATTAAACGTTCTTTTTTAGAACTCGTCAATCGATATCTATCGACATGCAGCAGTCCAATTCACTGTTGACTAACGGATCCTCTTTTCTTTGCATACGAGTGCAAAAAGCGATTTACAGCCCTCGCGCCCCTCGCTAAGTTATCGTATCAAATAAGAACTTAAGGGGATGACATGGCGGGAGCGCACAAGGTAGCCATGCTCGTTGGCGCTGGCGATGCGATCGGCGCCGCCGTGGCGCGGCGTTTTGCCAAAGAGGGCTATGCTGTTTGTATCTCCAGGCGCGAAGCGGCCAAATCACAGGGGCTTGTCGACGAGCTCACGTCGGCCGGCCTTGAGATTCATACCTTTAGCGTGGACGCACGTCAGGAATCGGAGGTTCAGAACCTTTTCGCGAAAGTCGAAAAGGAGATCGGGCCGATTGAGGTATGTCTCTTCAATGCCGGATCGAACGTCAACAAACCTCTGAGCGAGACGACAGAGAAATTGTTCTTTAAAGCCTGGGAACTTGCCTGCTACGCCGGCTTCCTGGTGGGCCGCGAGGCGGCACGCGTCATGGTGCCGCGCGGCCGCGGCACGATCCTCTTCACCGGCGCTACCGCGAGCCTTCGGGACGGCTTCGCTGCGTTTGCGTCAGCCAAATTCGGTCTGCGCGCCGTCGCGCAAGCAATGGCGCGCGAATTGGGGCCGAAGAATATTCACGTCGTGCATCTGATTATCGATGCGGCGGTCGATAGCGACGCGATTCGTGCAAGCTGCGCGGGGCGTCGAGGCCAACGATATCCCGCCTGATAGCCTCACCAAAACGGCTTCGATCGCGGAAGCCTATTGGTTCGCGCACCAGCAATCAAAGGACGGCTGGACGCACGAACTCGATCTCCGGCCCGCCGTGGAGAAATGGTGAGATGGCCGAAGCCCCTGACCTGACCTTATGGGGCGTCGGCACGAGCCGGACAGTCCGACCCCACTGGGCGATGTACGAGCTGAGCTTGCCTTACAAGGTCAGGCCAATCGGCCCGAGGACTGGCGAGACCAAGACGCCCGAATATACTGCGCTCAATCCGCGGCAGAAGATTCCCCTACTGCAAGACGGCGATTTCTGCATTGGCGAAAGCGCCGCGATTGTGGCCTACCTCTCGAGGACCTATTCGACCCCGGCCCGCTCACTTATTCCCGAGACGCAGCGCGACTATGCCGCCTGGCTCGAATGGTGCTTCTTTATCGTAACCGAACTTGACTCGACGAGCCTTTATGTGATGCGACGGCACCGAGCGGATGCGCTTGGTCCGATTTATGGCGTTGCCCCCGAAGTCGTCGCAAAGGCCGGCGAGTATTTTCGAGAGCAATTGCGCCATGTGGAAGTCACACTGCGCGATGGCCGCACCTATTTGATGGGCGATCAGTTCACCAGCGCGGATATACTGCTCACGACCTGCCTTGATTGGGCAATCGCCTACGGCGTTGGAATCTGCGACACCGCGCGACCCTACCTCGAGCGCATTCACCAGCGGGAAGGCTACCGGCGCGGAAACGCCGCGAACGTGCCGCTGGCACCGATTGTCCCAACCCAAGGCAAGGCCTAAACACGCCAAGCTAGCGCGCGATGAGTTCACGTTGAATCATCGCGCTCTAGCTTTAATTTTTTCTGAGAACCGCTGCACACTTTTCCGGATCATGCTCTATCCTGCCAACCGCACCGCCTTCTCGCTCACCATCTTTTCGATGGCGCGGTCGTCATAACCGAGTGCGGACAGCACCTCGCGCGAATGCTCTCCGATTCGAGGAGCAGGCCCGCCGATGGCAGCCTCATTGAGCTCAAATCGCGCGGCGGGCTTCGGTTGGCGAACCCTGCCAACCGTAGGCTGGTCGATCTCGGCAATAATGCCGCGCGCGACCACCTGCTCGTTGTGGATGATTTCGCCGCGGCGCAGGATCGGTGCGCAAGGAACGTCAGCAGCGTCAAGCCTTTCCAACCATTCCGCGGTGGTGTGCTGCGAGATGTATTCCTGCATCTTATTGATGCGTGCGGTGGCATTGACGCTGCGTCCGCTCGGCGTTGCAAAACGCGCATCGTTGGCGAGTTCGGGATCGCCGGTTGCCTTGCAGAAGCCTTGCCATTCTGAATCGGAGATTGTTCCGCACGTGATGTAACCGTCACTGGTCTTGAACACGAGATCCGGCCTGTCGTTAGGGTCCGCCGCCGTCACCTCCGAACCGACGACGGTATATTGCATCATGCCCTCAGGCCAGAGGTAGGAAATCATCACATCCAGCATCGCGACCTGGATATGATCACCCTTGCCGGTCTTCTCGCGGGCATATAACGCGGCGCACACTGCTTGCGCTGTCATCACCGCGGTGGTCTTGTCGCAAACAATTGTGCGGATCATCTGCGGGCGATTGGTCACCGGCTGTGACTGAATATCGGCAAAGCCCGAAAGACCTTGAATGATGGGGTCATAGACCCGCTTCTTTACATAGGGCCCTGTGTCCCCTACGCCGCTGATCGAAACATAAATCAAGCGCGGGTGGCGGCGGCGTAATTCCTCGGCATCGAGGCCAAGACGTTCCATGGTGCCTGGACGAAAATTCTGGACCAGTACGTCCGCTTGCGTCACGAGCTTGGCCAAGACATCGCGGCCCGCCTCGCTCTTCACATCGATCGCGAGCGAACGCTTTCCGCGATTTGATGAAATGAAGAGCGCGGAGAATTGGCCGCTTTTGTCGATGGTCGCGCGGCTGCGACGGGTGATATCGCCGCTGATCGGCTCAATCTTGATAACGTCGGCGCCCTGGTCAGCGAGGAACATAGTCGCGAACGGACCTGACACGACACCAGTGAGATCGATGACGCGAACGCCGTGGAGTGGACCTGGCATAACGTTCTCCCTGCCTTTTTTCTCAAGCGGCAACTCGCCGCCGCGGCTCTCTTAGCCAGCTTTTTTAGCCAGCCTTTGCCGTCCGGCCTTTCTGTTCGACGATCGATTCCTCGACATCGCGTAGTTGATCCTTGCCGAAGAACATCTCCTCGCCGACAAAAGAAAGTTGGCGATCCGAACTCACCACGCGCCACGGCATTATTAGTTAGATCGATCAGGCGCTTTTTGACGTCGTCCTGTTGCGCGCGCGCAATCAGCCGGTCAATGTCGATACCGGAGGATTCAAAAGCGTCTCGAAAAACCCACGGATCGTCCATCTTCTTCGGCTCCTCCCACATGTGGTGATAAGCGGCGCGAAAATAGGGACCAAACATGCCTTCGAACTGAGTGGCAACAACGCCGCGCATCAGCATCAGCGTGTTGACCGGAAAAAACGGATTTTGGTGAAACTTGGTAATGTTATGCCGACGAATGAAACGTTGCGTCTCCAGCGCCTGGTATTCCGGCTTGTTCTTGATACCGCGAAGCGTGTCGCTCGGCGACATGTTGCCAGTCGTCTTGTAGATCCCGCCGAGCAGGACCGGCACATAATCGAACTTCACGCCGGTCCGCCGCTCGATCGACGGAATGACGAGTTCCGCTAGATAGGCGTTCGGGCTCCCGAAATCGAACTGGAATTCAACCCTCAAGAGCTCTGTCACCGGGCTCCCTCCTCGCTCGCACACACATCCTGGGCCCAGCCATGATCGCTGCAGCTATCCATTCATTCTCATACAGTTCTAAAATTGAACTGTCAATTCCGCCTTGAGCGGACAGCCTCTATATTGATCGATCGATTCGTGGGTTAAGTAGTTGTTTCCGCTTCAGTACCTATTTAGAATGCGGTTAATTGCAATAAGGGTTCGATCCGCGACGAAGACCGGGGTGACTTAAAGACCGGTGACTGGAGACTGGAATGAAGTGGGATGCCTTGGAAGAAGAACCATGTTCTCTGGCCCGGACCATCGGGGTGATCGGAGACCGCTGGACCCTCCTGATTTTGCGCGAATGCTTTCTCCGGACTCGGCGATTTGAAGGATTTCAGTCGGCACTCGGTATTACGCGACACCTGCTCGCTGAACGGCTGAAGAAGCTGGTCAGAATGGGGGTTCTTCGTCGCATTCCCTACCAGGAGTCGCCGAAGCGACACGAATATATCCTCACCCAGAAAGGGCTCGATCTCTATCCAATTATGATGGCGATCGTGCATTGGGGCGATACCCATATGATCGACGAACGTGGTCGCCCCCTGCTGCACGAACATCGCAAATGCGGTAAGGTGTTCAATCCGGTCATGGTATGCTCCGAGTGCGGCGAGCCGTTGTCGGCAAAGGAAGTCATCACGCATCCCGGTCCCGGGGCTCGTCCAACCGCACAGAGACCCCCGGCAGAGGGCGCGCCCAAGGCTAAGTCCCGTAAACGCGCCGCATGAGACGGCAACGTGCCGTTCCCCACAATGCAGACCACGACCCGCTAAAGGTTGAACAGCGGGCTGAGGACGCTACAAGACCCATGAGGTCGTCCAGACAGAGCGTCGCCGGGTCAAAGGATTGAATTGCGTCGACGCATGCACCCTTCGCGGCGCCGAAAGCGGCCTCGGTACCGTAGAAGCGGCTCAAAAGACCGACCAAGAAGGTCGGCATCCTCATCGGAAAACTGCGCAATGATTTCGGCATCAACGCCCAACGCATAAGCCATGCGCTGCTGGAGATCGCGCCCACGCTCCGTTAGCCGAATCAAGTGAGAGCGATTATCGATCGTTGGACAATGTCGGACAAGACACCCGCTATCGACGAGCCCTTCGACCAAGCGCGAAACCTGATACTGCCGCGGCGAGGTCAGTCGCCCGCATTACGCAGTTCGGCTCAGAAGCCAGCAGGGACAGGGCATCGTGCTATATGAGCGGTGGCATGCCCTTCCTTTTCAGACGACGCTGTAGAAACCTCTGTCGATACCTCCTGACCCGTGTCAGTCGAAACCATATCGCCGTATGTTGCGCGGATATCACGGAGCACCCTTAATTAACCCGCATCCTGGGGCGCTCTCACCCTCTCCGCGAGCTGGTGCTTGAGAATTTTGCCGGTCGATGTTGCCGGCAGGGCGTCCAGCACGATGATTTCCGATGGCCGCTTATACGAGGTAATCCGTGATGCCATAGCCATTGGAAAGCGGCAGGCCGATTTCCCGCTCGATGCGCGCCTTTAGGTCGAGATCAAGAGGTGCCCCTGCGACGGCGATTAGTCGCAGCGCGCCCCGATCAAGCCGCTCTAGGCCCGAACCGTCCTTATATTCGAGCAACCGTTGATAGGTCGCCGGTACGCCATTGAGGACGGTGATGCCTTCTTCGGTCATCGCTCTCACGAGCGCAGCAGGGTCGTATCGGCTCGCAAGCCGGACCATGCCCCCGACCATTAGCGTCATGATTAGCAAAGAGATCCCGACGATGTGCGAGATCGGCAGCACGACGTAGACCTTGTCCCGCGACTCTAGTCGCCGAAACTGGGCCGTCGTCATGGCGCTGATTAGAAGATTTTCGTGTGTTAACATCACGCCCTTCGGCGTGCCGGTGGTCCCCGACGTATAGATTAAGACGGCAACCTGCTTGGCGGCTTCGCGTTCCGTCGGTTCGGCCGTGGCACTTACATTTACTGGGCCCACGCCGATATCCGCCAGCGCTCCAAGCGAACGAACCTCAGCCCCGCAGCGCGACGCATGGGCCGTCGCCTCCTTGGACGTTCCGCAGACGAAAAACATGCGCCGCCAGCCGCTATGATCGCGGATCTGATCTAGCTCCCGCGCAGATAGTCTTGGGTTCGAAACAATCGCCCAGGCGTCGATCCGGCTTGCGGCCAGCAATAGCGCTGCTAGCGCAATGCAGTTCTCGCTAACAATCATTATCCGATCGCCGGGTCTCACCTGCAGCGACGTCAGGTGATCGGCGATCTCTCTGACGTGCCGGTCGAGGTCGCGGTAGCTCCAACTGGCGCCATCCTCGATCAACGCGACCTGTTCGGGCATACCTACGACATGCCGATCCATCACTTCATGGATACGCCGAAGCAGTGATGTCACGATCGCATCGATATCAAATGTTAGCTCAGCCAAACTGACCATCCTCTTTGTAAGATCTTCGAGAACAACATCGGCGAGGCAGCGAACGTTTAGCTCTGATCAAATTCTATTCCTGTGAGAGCGCTGTGCGCGTTCCGGCCAACTGCCACCGCCATGCCTGACATCACGCATTTGCCCCAATGCCCACTGTCGCCCACGACAGATAGTGGTTTGCAAAGCGCTGACGCGCCTCCACCTTCTGGATCTTGCCCGTCGCGACATAGCTCAGCGCTTCCGCGAGTACGACATCGTCGAGTATCTACCACTTGGCAATCTTGCCGTCGAGGTAGGCGCTGATTGAGGCTGCGCAGGAACGAGTCGCAAATCGATCGCATGCTAGTTGGCCCCCAGGCCTATCACTCCGTGCTCGATCTCGAAATGCCTGTAGTTGTTCCACGCCGGTGTCGTCCACCGCGGTCGCCGGTCATCATGCCATGGTGGCGCAACACATTAGCGAGCTTCCGCGCCAGCCTTGCGGCGGCACAGGGGCCGTCGCGATGAATAGGCCCCTCAACGACGCTAGAGACGATTTCCGTGCCGGCATAAAAGGCTCTGCATGCTTGAGGAGCCACGAAAGCAGAAGCGGCTGATTCCGGATCGATCCCTGCACGGCATCCTCTTCCGCGTTTTGATGGACTATCAGCCGGAGCGCAGCTATTCCGACAAGGCGTCCAAAACATCGCTGAACTGTTCCCAATGCGTGCCGGTCCAACGCTGCAATCGCATCTGCGTATAGTTCATGTTGATCTTATCCGACGTGTTGACTTTGATACCGGGAAGCACGGTCGGTAGCACCAAGTTCCGGAAGTCCTTGGCTTGTCGGATAACATTCTCTCGCGACAGGTCGTCGCCACACCGCCTGATGAGTTGCTCGAGCAGCATGCCCTGTGTGTAGCCGAACAAGTAATTGGCGTCGGCGATATCGGCGCCCGGCAGATATCTTTCGACGAAAGCCCTATAATTTTGCATCCCCTCGTTCTGATTCCACTGCGAATCGGTGGGATCCATCGTGATGGTACCGACTACAACGCCAGTCGAGACATCGAGACCGGCGGGCTTCAAGGTCGCGCCAACCGAACTCGACGGATAGTTCAGAAGGATCACTGGCTTCCAGCCGATCTCGTGAGCCTTCCGAATGGCTTGTGCGGCGAATTTCGGCGTACCCGCCACCAGCAACGCGTCCGCGCCCGCGCTCCTCAAGTTCACAACCTGCGAATCGACCGTCGGATCGCTGATCTCGTAAGCGGCAGCCACAACCTTCTTGTCAAAGTCATCTTTCAGCAATGCTTTGAATGCGTTCAAGTAATCCTCGCCGAGGTCGTCGTTCTGATAAAGGATGGCATATTTCGTATTTGGCAGTGCCCTCGTCAGATACTTGGCATAGATCTTCCCTTCGGTATTGAAGCTGACGAGGCTAGTCGTGGTCAGCGGAAAGTTTGCGACATTGGTGAACTTGCTCGATCCGGAGACGATACCGATCGTCGGCACGCCTTTAGTCAGCAGGTACTTTGCGGTCGCCGAATTGCCAGGTGTTCCGAGTTCGCTGAACATGAACGCGACCTCGTCACCTTCGACGAGCTTGCGGGCGTGTTCCACCGCCTTCGGCGGGCTATACGCATCATCGTAGGCGATGTAGTTGATCTTGCGGCCATTGATGCCGCCGCGATCATTGATCGACTGCACGTAGGCCAGCACTGCCCTACCGACCAGCCCGATCGACGAAGCGGGACCACTGAAGGGAAAAATCCCGCCAACCTTGATCTCTGTTGAGCTAACCCCTGGCGTAGCGCCAGTAACCGCCGACGTATTGAGCGCGACAACGAACGCACACGTTACCATTACTGCTCTGAGCATCGAGCCCTCCTCCTCCGCCGTGTCGTTTCGGACCCGCTATTGAAAAGTGCGGCGCCTCATTTGATGATCGTCGATTTACCGTTCCTTTTTTGAACCTGTCAAGCGAGGAAAACCTGTGGCTCCGTGTTAGATAGCATTCGCATTCGCAGGACTTGTCTCGCTGAGTTCTCACTCGGTGTTTGTTCGTTCTCTTATTGAATTGTGTTGCGCACCGCTGCATGGATTTGCGATTCTTCCATGAGGAGGCGTCAAGAGATCGAGCCGCGCGTTACAGTGCGGCTCCTCCACAGCCTCCCGATTTGCGGATGTCTTCAATTTTCGAGGCTGCGGGCAATGCGGTTGCAGGGGTCGCACCTCGGCCGCTTCAGGCCCGGAAATTCTCGCCTTTGGCGTCCAGTTGCCGCACAAGCGCCGCGTAAGTATCCTCCCCAAAGCCACGGCTCTCGTTGAAGCCTTTTGCGACCGCAGCTTGCGACTGCTGAACCGTTCGATTGAGCACGGACGCATCAAGGGGACGCAGCTCCTGGCTCAATCTCATGGTGTTGACCTGGACCTCACACGCCCGTTGCAGCTGGTACATCCTGAAGAACGCTGCGGCGGCGGTCTCGCCGCAGGTCAAAAGCCCATGGTGGCGCAAGATCATGTAGTTCTTGTCGCGCAGTGATTTCACGAGCCGCTCGCGTTCTCCGAGATCGATCGAAATGCCCTCGAAATCGTGATACGCGATCTGGCCGTGGAGCTGCGCGCCGTAGAAATTGTGCGGAGACAGCCCGTGCTCGGAGCATGCAACGGTTACCCCCTCGGTGGTGTGCGTGTGGACGATGTAGTGCGCGTCCTCACGCGCCATGTGGATAGCGGAATGAATCGTGAAACCGGGCGCGTTGACCGGAACAGCGCCGCCATAGACGACGCGGCCCTCGACGTCGATCTTGATGAGATTTGATGCAGTGATTTCGTTGTACATCAGACCAAACTGATTGATCAGGAAATGACGCTCTGGTCCCGGAACGCGTGCAGTAATGTGGTTGTAAATCAGCTCGCTCCAGCCGAACATGTGACAGATGCGATAGAATGCAGCGAGATTTTCCCGCGCCTCCTGCTCTTCCGTCGATACGCGGTGTGCAGCGTTAGGCTTTACCGACGACACGAAGTTGCCGTTCATAGGCGCCCTCTTGACAAGATCAAGCGAGGAAATCCGGCTGCTCTTTCGAGATGCGGGCATAGAGCGATTGGAATTGAAACCACCCAGTGAAGTCCGAGCCGACGATTCGAAAGGCCTGCTCTGCTGATTTTTCTGAGATCATCTTTGGCGGTCTACCGGTTCGCGCAGCGGCAGCTTCCGCCAAGAGCTGCACCTGGCACGAGCGCTCCATTGTGATGAACCACCACGCCGCCTCGTCTAGGTCTTCCCGACCGTCAGCAATCCGTGATTTTGCAGAATCGCCGCCTTGCACGAACCTAGCGCCTTGGCGATACGGTGCCCTTCGTCCAATTCAACAGCGACCCCACTATATTCCTCATACAGGGCGTGATCGTTGTAGAAAGCGCAAACGTCCTGCGAAATCGGATCGAGCTTTCGACCGAGCGCGGCGAAGGCCCGTCCATAGGTTGAGTGAGCGTGAGCGGCACCGACTGTATCCGGCCTCGCGGCATGAATGCGGGAGTGAATGGCGAAGGCGGCCGCGTTGACCGGCCGGCGGCCTTCAACTACCTTTCCCTCGTGATCCACTCTGATCAGGTCGGATACCCTCATCAAGCTGAAGTGGAGTCCGAAGGGATTGACCCAGAAGGTATTCGTGAATTCCGGATCGCGCGCCGTTATGTGACCAACCACACCCTCGTCGAATCCGAATTTCGAGAACAAGCGGAAGCTCGCCGCCAATCGCTGCTTTCGATGTAACCGCTCCTCGTCCACGGTCGAGAAAGCCGGCGGCTGGGGCAGATCAAGAAACATCTTTGCTTCGCCTGCGCTGATTTCTGCAGTCGCCGCTTCCGTTACTCCTTCAGCTAACTTCATGTTGTCTCACGGTTTCTGTTTCTCATCGCTACTTCTGGATGCCCAAAAGATTGTCAGCATCATATTTTGATGCCAACATGGGTGGCATGCCGAGCCCAAGCAAATGATTTTCTTTACGGCAACATGAGCGGATTTCACATGCAGCGGCTACGATCATCGTTACCGCCGATGTCGACGCTTCGTCCGTTTGAGGCTGCTGTTCGTCTCGGGAGCTTCAAGGCGGCTGCCGACGAGCTGCACCTCACGCAGTCGGCAATCAGTCACCAGATCAACTCGCTCGAAAATCATTTTCGCACCAAGCTCTTTTTCCGGCAGGGCAACAAGCTGGTCCTGACGAAGGACGGCGCCGCATACGGGGCTGCGATCGTCAAAATCCTCGCGGAATTATCCAAGGCGGGCGAGCTGTTTTCGCAAAAAGGGTCCGATCGTGTGCTGCGGGTCAGCGCATCGCCGAGCTTCGCGATGTTTGCAGCGCTTCCCTATGTCGAAGAGTTCAAGTCGCGGAATGCTTCACTGGACCTCCGGTTCGAATCTCGCAACACCGACGTCGATTTCGACATCGAGCCTACCGATGCCGCGATCCAAGTCGGAGCTCCGCCGTTCCATGGGCTCCAGGCCCATCGGTTGTTCCAATCCAGGATCCGACCTCTCGCGCATCGATCTCTCCTTGAAAAATGTGGACCGGTGAAGACGCCAAGGGATCTCGCGAGGATGCTTCTGATCGAACTCAACAAGATTCCGGGATTATGGGACCGCTGGTTCGCGAACGTTGATCGCAGCATCGAGGTCAGGGAGCTTCGTCTCTCAAGCGATAGTTTGCTGGCAGCGGTTCAGATGGCCGAATCCGGTGTCGGCGTCCTGCTCGCGCCGTTTCCACTAATGACAGCCCTCGTATCCGCGGGGCATCTGGAGGTTCTCGTTCCGCAATTGTTGCCGATCGATCGCCCTGATTTTCATCTGCTCTACCGGCATTGCGACGCCGGCAGCGCCAAGATCAAGGCTATCAGATCATGGCTGACCACAGTCAGCGCAGATATGGAATCTAAGGCCAATGCGGCTCACCTGTGACATGCGCTTAACAAGATCAGCCGGCGAGTGAAGCAACCCTTGAGGCTACAGCTACCACAGTCTTTGGACCCGCCGCTAGACCGGTCAATAGGGGACGCGTTTTGACTAACGTTTGAAAATAATTTCGTTTCGAACGCCCTCTTCTCATCGCTACGCTGGAGCCGACTTACCGCGTTCTGACGCACACGCGTGCCGCCGGAGGATACCCTTACGTGTCGGCTTCCCTGAGGAAACGTCACTTGAACTGCGATGCTTTCGAACAGCTGGATCTATCGCTCGATCCGATAGCCATAATGAGCGATCAGTGGACACCGCGAATTTTGCGGGAATGCTTCCTGAAGGTTCGTCGGATCGAAGCTTTTCAATTTTATCTCGAGATTCCACTTCCTCTATTGATCGAACGATTGAGCGTGCTCGTAACTCATGGTCTGCTGCGTCGCGTTTGCTACCAGGAAGTCCCGCTCCGGTATGAATACGTCCTGACCGAATCCGGCATTGGTTTTCGTCAGACCGTTTCCTTAATGTCACCTCTTGACGACAGGCGACTGGTTGCCAGACGTGGCAGACGTTCGTCGCAAGCTCTCGACCGTGGCACGATCTTCGACGGCATCATGGTCTGCCCAGATTGCGGCGAGACGCTCGCGAAAGAAACGGTCGGTCGTAGACCGGAGCAACGCGCACCAACTGGCCCGCGGCGTTTCCGCGAGAAGGACAGTCTCGGAACATTCTTCGCATCGACGCCCCCTGGTACGGAGGACGCCATTGCCGTCGATCCGTCATCGTCGTTTGGCTTTCATCATTCTACGATGAACGGCAAGTGGATCAAGACGCCCCGTTGACACCGGCACCGATGAACTGCTGTGCGAGATCGCGGACAGAGTCGCTATCATTACGCTGAACGGCACGCCGAATTTCGTGAGCACGCCATCGATCTGTTGCGGCATTCCTCCCGCATCGGGTAGTATGAACCGCTTCTTGCCATAGCTCACTTTTCCTTGCCACGCCGCGTTGTCCCGCCTAAGCCGCCGAAGAGGAGGAGAACCGAGCTGGGTAACTAAAGTCGGATTTCTGTCAGCTGCTACGAAAACGCCGACGAAGCATGCGTCAGGTCTGAATATCGGGCCTTTGCGCCCGAACGGTCTGCACAAGCCAAGATCTTGGGCGACGCCAAGTCCGCACGTCCTCCGCCGAGCATTCCGCTTCCTGTAACGCGACGGACTAATTGACCCGCCGGTCGTAACCTTTCCAGTACTGCTCGCGCAGCGCACGCTTCAAAATCTTTCCAGACGGGTTTCTTGGCAGTTCATCGACGAACTCGACGGTTTTGGGCACCTTATAGCCGGCGAGACGCTCCCGCGCGTATTGGAGGATACCCGCGTCATCGGCAACGCGGCCCTCCTTCAGTACCAAGAGAGCCTTGACTGCTTCACCCCACTTCTCGTCCGGCACGCCGATGACCGCCACATCGGCGATATCGGGGTGTCCGAACAGTGCGCTTTCGATCTCGGCTGGATACACGTTTTCACCACCGGATACGATCATGTCTTTGATACGATCCTGAATGTACAGGTATCCCTCATCGTCCAGATAGCCGGCATCACCGGTAAACAACCATTGATCGCGGATCGTCACTGCTGTGTCTTGCGGGCGCCTCCAGTATCCCTTCATGTTTTGCGATGAACGGCAAATGATCTCGCCCACGCGATTGGCCGCTACGGGCATTCCCTTATCATCAATCACGCGTACTTCGACACCGGCGACAGCGCGCCCGCACGACTTCATGATTTCGGTACGAGCAGAGAAATGGTCCTGCGAGCGGAGGATCGTGATGATCCCTGTCGTCTCTGTGAGACCATACACTTGGAAAAAACCGCTGTATTTGAAGACTGAAAGAGCTCGCTTGAGCAACTCCAGGGGAATCGGTGAAGCGCCATATAGAATTTGCTTGAGGCTTGACAGGTCGTGTTGCTCAACTCGCCTTTCCGCGACTAATGCAAGAAGCATGGCAGGGACCAGGAATGCGACCGTCACCCGATCGCGCTCGATCATTTGCAAGATTTCGGACGCAACGAACTCCCTAGCAATGATTATCTTCAGCCCCGAGAGAAGGCCGTGAATCCCCATGCCACAACCCGCTATGTGAAAGAGCGGCAGTGTGAGAAGCATCACCTCGTCAGGCGACCAGGCACGACATTCGTCTCTCGCCTGCGATGTAAAATTACGATGGGTCAGCTGAACGCCTTTTGGATACCCCGTAGTACCGCTCGTATAGAGTTGAAGGACCACGTCGTCGATGTCCACCGCGACCGCCGGTCCGTCGCATCCTGACCGTCGCG
>Ga0210406_10000927_pt1 | contig 38070 bp, 28 predicted proteins | sample IncBWC30MmetaG_FD_155454 | JGI IMG/M metagenome (GOLD analysis project Ga0210406, IMG submission 155454) | Forest soil microbial communities from Barre Woods Harvard Forest LTER site, Petersham, Massachusetts, United States - Inc-BW-C-30-M | ecosystem: Environmental > Terrestrial > Soil >... | reverse complement strand
GAACTCGCACAGTTGCTGCGTCGTCGCGGCGTGACCGAGGGTGATGCTTATGTGGCGCAGATGCGCGAGGTATTCCGCAGAATGGTGTTCAACATTCTGATCGACAACACCGACGATCACGAGAAGAACCATGCGCTGCTCATGACCGATGCACAGCAATACGAGCTTTCGCCCGCGTTCGATGTCCTGCCCTCGGGTCAGGCGCTCGGTTTCCAGCAGATGCGCGTGGGCGAACAAGAAGCCGACTCGACCGTTGCCAACGCGCTGTCGATGTCACCGATGTATGGGCTCACCAAGAACGAGGCGGTCAAAGAGGCGCAGGCGGTGGCGCAGGTCATAGACGGGTGGCAGCAACACTTCATGACATGCGGCGTCACGCGTGGAGACATCGAACTTTATGCGGAGCAGATCGACCGGCCGTTTTTGGGCGATCAGCGCAGGGATCGTTTTGGCGCATGAGTCCGTGCTTCGCACAGGAATAGACCATCGCTTCGAAGGGTTCGCTCAAGTCGGGTACGGGACAGAACAATTTGGCCATCCGTAGCAGTGCCTTTCCCTCTGCTATATTGGTTTCCGACGCCGCAGATCAAACGGCGCAATGAGTGAGACAATCTTCAAAGGGCAACGGATGAGAGATATTGAGAGGACTGGCATTAGCCCAATGACCGCAGGGGTTGACGAAAGCCCGCCAGTCGTATCCAGGATTCCCGCTGTCGCGTTGATCGATGAAGGGAATGCGTTTGAGGAACAGGGGCGGATTCCCGAGGCAATGGCGCGCTACGATGCTGCGGTCCAAGTTGACCCGCAATGCGCCAGAGCACACCTGAACCGCGGCAACATCCTGCTCGCAGGCGCCCGGTTCGATGAGGCGCGCAGCGCGTACCAACGCGCTATAACCTGCGACTCGCAATATGCCGCAGCCCACTTCAATATGGGCAACCTGAATTATCGGGTCGGCGACTTCGAGCTAGCATTGCGCAACTACCAAGCAGCCATCGGCATCAGGCCTGACTTTGCAGATGCACTCGTGGCGATGGCAAACGCACTTGACGGCCTAGGCCGCACCGCCGAAGCAGTCGAGAGTTACGAGCGCGCGCTGGTCATCAATCCGGACTACGCCGAAATCCATTTCAATCTGGGTGTAGTCGCAATGACCCAGGGGCGGCGTGAGGAGGCCGTCAATAGACTTCACCGCGCCCTGGAGATCAAGCCTGACTTTGCTCAAGCTCACCACAGCCTGGGGGTCGTATTAACCCACCTCGACCAACTCGATGCGGCGGAGGCAAGCCTGCGGCGCGCTTTATCCATCGAGCCCAAATCCGCCGAATATGTTTGCGACCTCGCGATGATTCTTCTGTTACGCCGCAAGTCCCCGGAGGCAGTGGAGCTCATACTGCGCATGCTCGGGCCTGTGCCGACGTGGACGACCAAAGTAACCTTTGCCCGCTGCGTCGCGCGCACGAGGTTTGTGGTCAACGATCCAGAGATCCGCGCAGCGCTCACATCCGCCATCGCTGAACCATGGTGGACGCCGTACGAACTTTGCCAGCCTGCACTCAGCCTGATCATGCTCGACCATCGGATTGCCCGTTGTGCACGCCTCGCCAACGGATCGTGGCCCGCACGATTGCCAAAGGCGGCGCTATACGGTTCAGATGGCCTCGCCGCCCTTGCGGCAGACCCCTTGCTCCATGCACTGCTTGTAGCGGCGCCTGTAACGACAATCGAATTCGAGCGCTTCTTAACTTGCGCACGCCATGCCCTGCTGGAGACCGCATTGAGCGAGCCAGGCTCAGATCCGTCGGAGATCGCCGCGCTGAAATTCTATGCCGCGCTCTCTCGACAATGCTTTATCACGGAGTACATCTTTGATTGCGACGACAGAGAGCGGTTCGCGGCAGCGGCCTGCCGCGCGAAGCTACTGGCGCTCCTGGATCTCCATGCCGCTGTACCGCCATTTCTCTTGCTCGCCGTAGCCGCATATTTCCCCCTTTGCACCTTGCCAGACCCCAGGAGGCTTCTTGCTGCAGTCGAGCCCGGCCCGGTTGATGAGCTTCTGTGCCAACAGGTTCGCGAACCGCTCGAAGAGCAAGCGCTACGGGGAAGCATCCAGCGCTTGACCCCTATCAGCGGCGGTGTCTCGGAAGAGGTGCGCGATCAGTATGAACAAAATCCGTACCCGCGCTGGGTGAAACTGCCAGTACGCGATGTCGAGGCACCGCGCTTCAATGAGGAATTGCGGCGCATGCTGCCGTACGGGCCGTTTACGCCAATGCCTGATGACAGCGCACCGGAGGTACTGGTCGCCGGGTGCGGCACCGGCAGTCACTCTATCATTGTCGCCGAGCGATTCCGTGGCGTTCGTGTGCTGGCGATAGACCTGAGCTTGAGCAGCATAAGCTACGCCAAACGAAAGACACAGGAACTGGGCATAACGAATATTGAGTATGCACAGGCCGACATTCTCAAGCTCGGTGACATCACGCGGACATTTGACATCATTGAATCAGTTGGAGTGCTGCATCATCTGGCCGACCCCTTCGCGGGATGGCGAACATTGCTGTCTCGATTGCGGCCCGGAGGATTTATGTGTTTGGGCTTCTATAGCGAATTTGCGCGCAGGCACGTGGTCAAGACGCGCGAAAAGATTGCCGCACATGGTTATGCCAGCACGCCCGATGACATTCGCCGATTTCGCCAGGATCTGGTCACCCAGAACCAGAGCGCAGAGCTGCAATGGCTGAGCGAGATGCCCGACTTCTACTCTACCAGCGAATGTCGCGACCTGCTTTTCCACGTCCAAGAGCATCGCCTAACACTAGGTCAGATCGAGTCGTTCCTTGCCGAATTCGAGCTCCGCTTCATCGGTTTCGACCTGGATCCCCGTGTGCTACGTCAATATCGCGTGCACTTCGCCGGTGATCAGTCCGGAACTGATCTGCGCAATTGGGCACGCTTTGAGGCCGACAATCCGGATACTTTTGCGGGAATGTACCGATTCTGGATTCAACAGCCGGTCAGTCGCTGAAGACCTACTGGCCAGCGGGATCAATCGCAGCCTGGGCACGCGATGTTCCACGTGTGGCATCTGCGCAATCCGCTATGGCTTCAAGTTTTCGTCAAAAAATCGTTTAACCATCTTGTAGCCGTGCCGTCCGTCATTTTGGCGCATGAGTCCGTGCTTTGCCCCGGGATACACCATCACGTCAAAGGGTTTGCTCAAGTCCTGGAGCTTACGGAAGAGTTTGGTGCTATTCAGGAAAAGCACATTGTCGTCGGCCATGCCGTGCATGACCAGAAGATTGCCCTTCAGACCTTTCGCGTAAGGCAGCACCGAAGTCGCCGCATAGCCCGCGGCGTTGTCCTCCGGGCGATCCAGATAACGCTCGGTGTAGTGCGTGTCGTACAGCGCGAAATCGGTCACCGGGGCTCCGGAGACGCCCGCGCGAAACACATCCGGCGCTTTGAACATTAAGTTAAGCGTCATGTAGCCGCCATAGCTCCAGCCCCACACGCCGATGCGTTTGGGATCTACGAAGCTCTGGGAGCCGAGCCAGTGCGCTCCCTGTACTTGGTCGGTGACTTCGACATCGCCCATTCTACGATGGATGGGTGCCTGGAATGCTGTACCCCTAAAAGCGCTGCCGCGATTGTCGAGCGTGAATACGACGTAGCCCGCGCGGGTGAGGATCTGTGTGAACGAGCTACCCTGCCAATTGTTGAGCACTCGCTGCACGCCCGGGCCGCCGTAGACATCGACAATGGCGGGATAGCGCTTACTGGGATCGAAATGCAGCGGCTTGAACAATTGGTAGTAAAGAGTCTGACCATCGGCCGCCGTGAGCGTGCCTATTTCCGGAACAGAGTTATCGGCAAGATAAGGCGCGTCCGGATGCTTCGCGTCCAGGCGATTCTCCAGAAGCCATGCCTTGAGGGCGCCGTCAGCCGAATGCAAGCTGACTTGCGGCGGCTGAGTGCTGGCGGTGAAGTTATCGATGTAAAAACGGGCATCGGGGGACATAGCGATGCCGTGTACGCCGTCATTCGGAGTGATCCGATGGACTTGGTGCGGATCCGCCGTGTCCAGAGATGTGCTGTACAGGTGTCTTTCGGTGGGGCTTTTTTCCGTGGCGGTGAAATAGACCATTCGACTCTTTTCATCGATCCCCATGACGGCGCGTTTGCGGAAATCATCCACTACCCAATTGCCCGCCGTGAGTTGCCGGATCAAACGGCCCTCGTAGTCGTACAAATATAAATGCGTGTAACCGTCACGGCTGGATGCCCAGATGAATTCGCGGGAATTCTTCAGGAACGACAGCTCGTCGTTCAAATCGATCCAGGTATCGCTGGTCTCAGTCAATACGGTTCGAGCCATGCCGGTATCGATTTCGGCAAAGAGCAGATCCAATTTTCTCTGGCTGCGGCTCTCGCGTTGTACGCTCAAGGTCTTGCTGTCGGGCAGCCAGTTTACTCTCGCGAGATAAATGTCTTGTTCGGGACCCAAGTCGACCCAGGTAACCGCGCCGCTCTTGATATCGATCACCCCGAGTCGAACCAGGACATTGGGCCCACCGGTGGTGGGGTAACGCTGCGCGAAGGTCGCGACATTGTCAGCCGTGATCTCGAATCGCTCCGTCACCTTGATCGGCGTCTCGTCCACGCGCGCGAAGGCGATGTGTTTGCCATCGGGTGCCCACCAATAACCGGTGCTGCGGCCCATTTCTTCCTGAGCGATGAACTCCGCCATGCCGTTCTTGATCGGGCCGCCGCCGTCGGTAGTTAGGGCCTTTTCCTGCTTGGCTGCAATGTCATGGACATATAAATTCTGTTCGCGCACGTAAGCCACGTAGCCGCCGGCCGGCGACACCGTCGCGTCAGTGGCGAACCCGTGGGTGTCGATGAGCTCCACTACCGCCTTCGCTTTCTTCTTGGCGAGTTGGCAGTAGTACAGCTTGCCGCTCAGAGGAAATAACACGGCTTCGCCCGAGGGCGCGAAGGTGTATTCCAAAATGCCCGACAAGGCCGCGGTCCTTTGCCGCTCGCGGCGCGCCAGTTCCTCGTCCGAGAGCTTCTCCTGCCTGGGCGCGAGGGCTTTGGAGTCGACCAGCACCCGGGCCTGCCCGTCGTAAATGTTGTACTCCCACAAGTCGAGACGGTCCTTCTCGTCCGCTTTGCCCTTGAGATAGGTGACGCGCGAGCCGTCGGGAGAGATTTTGAGGCCCACAATCGTGGGACCCGCCAGGGCCGGTGCATCGAATAGGCGATCGATGGTGAGCTCGGCGCCGCTTGCGCCCGAGGCCACGGCGCAGGCGACCAATGCCGGCGCCAAGTAGCGGCCCGAGTTACGAGAGTCATTCATGAAGGTCAGCCCTGTTCGTTGTGATAATCGCGTGTGAGGAGAAGTGTATTACAGCCGCGTCAGCCGATAGCAGACCTCTTGCAATTCAGTCAGTCCGCGCGCCTTGAGCCTGGGTTCAAGATCCAATATTTCGTGCCGCGCCAGTTGTTCAATTGCATGATGGGCGGCGTATAGCCGGTGGATGTCATCGCTGGTCGCGGGGAAGGGCGGGCCGCTCATTTGCACTTGCGGATACTCCACAGCGATCAACAGAGTTTGGGTGCCGGGATTGGTGAGAGCAGTAACCTGCCCTACGTACGCCGCACGCAGCGTCGGTGTCCAAGAGATCAGCGATGCACGATCGTAAACGCCGGAGACCTTTCCGAGCAGTGCCTGAGTGAGCTTGAAGAAATCTCCGCGGAATAGCGTGAGCCGTTCGGCTTCATAGACATCGAAGTCCTCGAGTGAGCGGCGCCGGGCAAGAATTCCTTGCTCCATGCAGAGCGCTTCGACCGCGACGGGCGAGAGTTCCACGCCAGACACCAGATGACCTTGATCGCGCAGCCAGAGCAAGTCGAGACTCTTGCCGCACAGAGGCACGAACACGCGGCTATCGGCAGCCAATTTTAGCGTTGGCCAGTGCGTCTTCAGATGCCGATCAATAACCGCTTGATGAAAGCCGATCTGGGCAGTGCGCCAACGCTCTTGCCAGAACTCAGGTTGCACGCGCTAGGATTCCTCGGCTGAGTCCGAATGCAGCTGATCTTCCGCCGTTCCGGGTTCGTCCGGGATCTTGTGCTGCTCGGTGAGCCAAGCGCCTAAATCGATGAGTCGGCAACGGTCGCTGCAGAACGGCCGGTATTGCGATGCCGGCGACCATTCCACATCGCGACCGCACGTGGGACATTTGACTATCGCTGCCATCGACCTTGAACCGAACTCTTACGCGCAGCAGGTCAGCAGAAACGGCACATCGACCTCAATGTGCACGGGACGGGCTGTGGCATCCAGCCAATTCAAAAAGCGAATGGTGCAGCGATGCTGGCTGGCGCTCATCTCGGGAAACAAAGCGGTATTGGCAGGCAATTCCACGCGAACCAATTGGCAGGGATTCTCGCGATCGAACTGCAGCTGGAAGATCCCGCCGACAGCCACCTCTGATTTGCACTTGGCGTTCTGCCGGGTCAGCCACAGCAACTCGACAATGCTGTCGCACAGCGGCCGAATCAAGGCCAACCAGCTGTCGAATTCGGCGGCGCGAACTTCCGCAGGGCGACTCAGCCAATAGGAATAGTCCGGCAGGTCAAAATCACAAGTGCCTCCCGGAATGGCACTGCGGTGTTTTACGGCGCTCAGGAATTCAGAATCGCGCAGCGGCGCCATGAAGTTGCCGCCGATGGCCGACAGGTCGTTGCGCAGCTTCACCAGGTTCGACATTAGCGACTTGAGTCGTCCGGGATCGACACCGGTTTTGGTTTGGTATTCCTTGAGCACGTTTACCTGGCGTTCGAGTTCCTTGAGCACATCGCCGCGCGAGTCGCCGCGCGCGGTGATGGCCAGGATCTCGAGCAGACTCGAGACACCGGCACGCGAACTCCAAGGACTGGGCGACTCGGTGTGATACGCGGCTTGGGTGTAGAGAAACTCGAGGCGCAGGAAGGTCCGCATGCGCTCGTTGAGGGGCTGCTCGTAAACGACGGGCGCCTCCTCTGGATCCGCCTGGGCGGAGATGTCAGGGTAAGAGTTCATGCTCCTATTGTGAGCCAACCCAACCCTTAGGGTAAACCTTGGATTTAGGTTAATTCTCGGGGCGGAGGTGCAGTTTGCGGCAAGTGCAAATATTTCTCGTGCAAGCGATCGACCGCCTGACGCAGATCCGCGACGGTTCCGGAGTTTCGCAGCACGTCATCTGCCGCCGCCAGACGGGCCTGGCGGCTGGCCTGCGACGCGAGAATCGCTCGGGCTTGGTCCGCCGAGCAGCCATCGCGCGCTTGGACTCGCTGAAGCTGCAGTGCCTCGTCAACATCCACCACCAGCACCCGATCTACAAGGTCGTGTGCCTGCCCGCCCTCGACCAGCAAGGGAATGGCCATCACCAAATAGGGCCCCTTTGCGACAGACGCTTGGTGTTCCATGTCGGCGCGAATCAGCGGATGCAGGATGGCGTCCAGCGCTTGCCGCGAGCCGGAATCGCTGAAAATCAGCGCTCGCAGCGCCGGCCGATCGAGGCTGCCGTGGGCGTCGAGCACGCGAGGGCCGAAACGCCGCACGACTTGCTCAAGGCCCGGTTTCCCGCGCTCAACGACGTTTCGCGCTGACACGTCGGCGTCGATCACAGGGACACCGAGCTCGGCGAATCGCTGGGTGACGGTGCTCTTGCCGCTTGCGATGCCGCCGGTCAGGCCGATTCGCAGGCGTGGATTCATGACTTAATGTTTGAGGCCCGACACGCGCAGGTAGGCGTCGACCAACGAATCGCCGTACATCATGGCCAGCCAGCCGGCAGCGGCCAGGTAGGGACCAAACGGCATCGGCGCGCTGCGGTCGCGGCCGCGCAGCGCGATCAGCAAGAGCCCTAGCACTGCCCCGGTAGCCGCGGACAAGATGATGACCATGGGCAGCAACTTCCAGCCGAGCCAGGCGCCCAGGGCTGCAAACAGCTTGAAGTCGCCGTAGCCCATGCCCTCTTTGCCGGTAACCAGCTTGAACGCGTGGAATACGAGCCAGAGGCTCAAGTAGCCCGCCGCCGCGCCTATGACGGCGTCCCTCGGGGACGCGGGCAGGGGGGCGCCCATGGCAGGGCCTATCGCGACCGCCGCCACCAGCCCTGCCCACATCAGCGGCAGGGTGATGTTGTCGGGCAGCATTTGATGGTCGATGTCGATGCCCGTCAGGGCGATCAAGCTCCACGTGACCAGCAGGGCACAGGCTGCCGAGACGCCAAAGCCAAAGTGCCAGGCCACCCACGCTGAAAGCACGCCGGTCGCCAGTTCTACCAAGGGGTAGCGGACGGAGATTTTTGTCTTGCACGCCGCGCAGCGTCCGCGAAGGATCAGCCAGCTGACAATCGGGATGTTCTGCCAGGCTGTGATGGGGGCCTTGCATGTAGGGCAAGCGGAGCGAGGCGTGCTTAACGTGAAGCGCTCACTCGCGGATTCAGACGCAGAGGCTAAGCCGCCGGCAAGGACGTCCGCGGCCTGGGCTGCCCATTCACGCTCCAGAATGATGGGCAAGCGGTAGATGACGACATTTAGAAAACTGCCGATGATCAAGCCCAATAAAAAAACAGATCCCGCGAATAGTGCGGGGCTCGACGAATAAAGAACGGCAACGTCGTTCAGCATGGGCTAAACAACGATACTGGTCGTAGGCTCGAAAAACGACTTAAATCGCTTGGCCGAGCTTGAAGATGGGCAGGTACATGGCGATGACCATGCCGCCGACCAGTACACCGAGAACCGCCATGATCATGGGCTCCATGAGGCTGGCCATGCCATCGACCGCGTTGTCGACTTCGGCTTCGTAAAATTCCGCGACTTTCGAGGACATCGTGTCCAAAGATCCGGATTCTTCGCCCACCGCGATCATCTGCACTACCATGTTTGGAAATAGCCCGGTGTTTTCCATGGCGCGCTGCAACCGTTGACCCGTGGCCACTTCGTCCTTCATTCGCAATGTGCCTTCTTCGTACACGATATTTCCGGTGGCGCCGGCCACGGATTGCATCGCCTCAACCAAGGGCACACCGGCCGCAAACATCGTGGACAGAGTTCGTGCAAAACGAGCAATCGCCGATTTGACCAATATGGGCCCAATAATGGGGAACTTCAGCGCAGCGCGGTCTATCGCGCGGCGCATATTTCTGGACCGCTTATGAAAATAAGTGAACGTAAAGATCGCACCGCCGACCACGACTCCGACCAGCCATCCTTGGTGCTGCATGAACTTCGACATGTTCACGACCATTTGTGTAAACGCCGGCAAATCGGCACCGAATCCCTTGAACAAAGACTCGAACTGCGGGATCACGAAAATCAAGAGAATCACGCTGACAATGACGGCAACCACCAAGACGGCTATGGGGTAAAACAGCGCCTTTTTAATTTTCTTCTTAAGCGCCTCCGTTTTTTCCTTGTAGGTCGCAATTTTGTCCAGCAAAGTTTCCAACGCGCCCGCGTGTTCGCCGGCCTCGACCAAATTTACGAAAAGATCGTCGAAATAAAGAGGATGTTTCGCAAGCGACTCGTGCAACGTGCTGCCGCCTTCAATGTTGGACTTGATATCCAGCACCAGCTTTTGCATCGACGGTTTTTCATGGCCGTTGCCGATGATCTCGAAAGCCTGCACCATGGGAATGCCGGCGGACATCATGGTCGCCAGCTGCCGGGCGAAAACGGCGATGTCTTGCGGCACAGGTTTCCCGCCACCGCGTAAGCCGCTGCCCTGGGTTTTGACGCGAGTGGGCGCGACACCTTGTTTCCGCAGGTCCGCGCGCAGCGCCTGTTCGTTCGCGGCAAGCGCCTTGCCGCGAACCTTGTGGCCGCGCTTGTCCTTGCCTTCCCAGATGAACTGGATGTCTCTCTTGCTTGCGGTTGTAGATATCGCCATAAATCAATCCCTCGCAGTCACTGCCTATTCGATGGTGACGCTGTTTACTTCTTCCAAACTCGTTGCACCGGTCTTCACTTTTTCCAGACCGGCGCGGCGCAAATTCCAGACGCCGTCCCTGACGGCCTGATCGTTGACATTCATCGCGCCGCCGCCTTCCATGATGATCCGGCCGATGGTCTCCGTAACAGGCATGACCTGATAGATCCCCAAGCGACCCTTATAACCATCCGTGCATTGGCCGCAGCCGACCGCTCTAAAAACCCGAATTCCGTTCGCGATGTCCGCCGGCTCGAAGCCCTCTTTTTTGGCGGCTTCAGCCGGGATATCGATGGGCTGCTTGCAGTTGTTGCAAAGCTTGCGTGCGAGTCGCTGCGCGATAATGAGGCTCACCGAAGTCGCAATCGCATAGGGTTTGACACCCATGTCGACCAATCGAGTCAGGGTCTGGGGCGCGTCGTTGGTATGCAGCGTCGAGAGAACCAAGTGGCCGGTCTGGGCCGCCTTGATGGCGATTTCTGCGGTCTCCAGGTCTCTGATTTCGCCAACCATGATCACATCGGGATCTTGTCGCAAGAATGCTCGAAGTGCCGACGCAAAGGTCAGTCCCACCTTGTTGTTCACGTTGACTTGATTGATGCCAGGCAGGTTGATTTCGGCCGGATCTTCGGCGGTCGAGATATTGGTATCCTCGGTGTTCAGGATATTGAGTCCGGTATACAGCGACACCGTCTTACCGCTGCCGGTAGGCCCGGTCACCAAGATCATCCCTTGCGGCTTGGCCAGGAACTTAAGATATAGCTCGCGTTGGAAGGGCTCATAGCCGAGTGCGTCGATGCCCAACATCGCGCTGGAGGGATCGAGAATACGCGTGACGACCTTTTCGCCAAACAAGGTGGGGCAGGTACTGACGCGGAAATCGATGGCCCGATTCTTTGATAGGCGCATTTTGATGCGTCCGTCCTGCGGTACGCGGCGCTCGGCAATATCGAGTCGCGCCATGACCTTGAGTCTCGCAACGATTTTGACGGCCAGCTGCACCGGCGGCACGGCGACTTCTTTGAGAACACCGTCCAAGCGCGTTCGGATCCGAAAAATCTTTTCGTATGGCTCGAAGTGAATGTCCGACGCGCCCTTTTTGATGGCGTCGAGCATGATTTTGTTTACGAAGCGCACGATCGGAGCGTCTTCGACGTCATCACGACCGAGAGCATCGGCGTTGGGGTCTTCATCCCCGCCGGTGACTTCCAGATTTTCCAGATCAAAGTCATCGTCGGTGAGGCTGGGCATCACCGCCTCGGCCTGGTCGATGGCCTTTGTGACCGCGGCTTGCAGCTTATTGTCCTCGACGACCACGAACTCGATGCTCATCGAGGTCTGGAAGCGAATCTCATCCAGCGCGTGCAGATTGGTCGGATCGGCGACAGCCAGGAATAAACGCTTACCACGCTTCATCAGTGGCAGAACGCGGTGCTTTTGCATGAGCTTGTCGCTCACTGCGCGCACGGCGTCCATATCAATGGCCACCGCATCCAAATCCAGCAATGGCACGCCAAACTCATTGGATGCGGAAATGGCGATATCGCGGGCAGTCGCCAGATTCATCGACACCAGATGGGTGACCAGATTGGCACGCTTTTCCTTGGCCTTGGCGATCGCGTCCTGCATGGCGTTCTCATCCAGGAGTCCGTCTTGCACCAGTCGCTGGGCAAGACCGCCCAATGCCACACGACTGGCAGTCCCAACCGACGCTATTGCGTTGTCATTCATGGACTTACACTAAACCCCATGCCTGCTTCTAGTCTACTATCTGTAGCTAACAGAGCAATTGTCAAATCATCCGTGGATAGTCGCACATTGGCGGCATAGCGCTCGTGACTTCGATCGCAAAATGAGTCCTCCCCACGGCTGGTGGCTCCGGCCGGGGGCCGGTACTTCCATCGCCGCTCGGGGTTGTGGGGTGGTCAGGGGCAAAAAAAGAAGCCCCTCTTTGGGAGGGGCTTCTGGTGCCTTGCACGGCGACGAGTCCGCCGGCAGCGAATCGACACTACTTGCAGTTGGTCGGGACGAACTTGGTCTGAACACCGGTCGCAACGATAGGCGCGGCCATTGACTGCGCATTCGCAGTTGAATTGCCGGCCGAGGTGCACGCCCAGTCAATATTGCCCGAGAGGGTGTTGGCGGCGCCCAACGCAACCGTTGCTATGTACGGTGTGAGGACCAGATTGATGTTGGTTCCCAACTGTGGGATTGCAGTGGCGTTGTAACCAACCGTGATTGACCCTGTGGTTGTGCTTACCACAATAGTCGAAACATACTTGGTTTTGCCGCTAGTGGTGAAGCTGGTGTTCCAAGAGGTTGCGGCCGCTTTGAGACCCGTCACACCGCCGGACTGCCACGATTCGGCAACCGCCGTCTTCGCCGAATCCGCCAGATTCAGGCCTTCCGTCACTTTCGCGCGGATGGTGTAGTCCTGATACGCCGGGATGGCGATCGCGGCCAAGATACCGATGATGGCCACGACGATCATCAATTCGATGAGCGTGAAGCCCTGTTGCATTTTCTTAATCATTTTAACTCCTGGTAATAAACACGAAATAAATCTTGATCGAACCACGGCTTGCGCCAGTACCGGGAGGAGTAGCATGCGTCGTGCCAAGCGCATGCAGGGTGATTTAAACTTATGAATTTGCTCGGAAATATGCCGACAATCCACAAAGATGTTGACATATATGCGTCGCGAGCGGGCGTCATGGCTGACGCGCGACGGCAATTAGTGACGAAATCTGTCACCCGTGAACGATCGCCAGGGGCGCCGCCGACGTGGACGGGCCTACTTAGACAAAGCCTTCAGCGGACCGATGAATTTCTCGTAGTTGCGCCAGCGGGCCACGGAGCTCTTGTAAACCTTCTGGCGCACCTGCCAGGCGCTCGCAGTCGTCACCTGCCGCTTGTTCGTATGGAACTCCAAACACCGTGGATCCCACTCGAGACCGACGAAGTCGACCATCTTGCGTGACCAGGTCTCTTGATCGGCGACCAACTCCTCGTAGGGCACGTCCAGGATAAACCCAGGCGGCAGCACCGCGCGCCAATGCGTGATGATCCTCTGGTGTTCGCGATAGTAGTGGGCGAGGTCGGACAAATCCAATGTGAAGTTGAGGCCCGTCAGGAACTGCTGGAAATAGCAGGAAAGACAGGTATCAATTGGGTCGCGTTGCAAGTAGATGACGCGAGCATTGGGGAACACCGAATAGATTAGGCCCAGAAAATCGGAGTTCACGGGCGCCTTGTCGATCACGCGCGACGCACTCGCGGAGAAACCCTCCAGAATGCGCAAGTACTCCTCGGCCACCCTAAGCCGGGCCGGTTCGCTCAGGACAGCGTGCGAGAGCTCATCATCTTTCTCCATCAAGGCTGCCCAAAAATTCAATTCGCCGGCTCCGTACGCCGCCGGATGTGAAGCGATGATCTGTTCGGCGAGAGAGGTGCCGGAACGCGGCATCCCCACCACAAATACAGGCTTCGCCGAGGACGATCCTGGCGCTCCGATTGTCGATATCGCCTCCCGGGAATAGATCCGCATCAGCCCGCTAATGAAAGTCGAGTGCCCCTGCCGGTCGTAGTCCTCCGCCGCAGTCTTCAGTAACTCGTTGCCGCGCTTGAAATTCTTGAAAGCGTCCGCGAAATCATTGACGTCATCGCAATATTTGCCCATTGCAAAACGCAAATTCGCCTCTTCCATCGGGTGGATCCTGCTCGTCGCGATCTCCTCAGCTCCCTTTAACCAGTCGCTGTCGGCCTTGGTCATCTTGCGGATGAGGGGCAGCGACGCCCAAGCATTCGACATCTTCGGGTCGATTTCTATGACGCGCCTGAAGGTCGTTTCGGCCTCTTCGAACTGGCCTTCGAGCGCGGCAATTTGTCCCATCCCGTACAACGCGAGGACACTGCGAGGGGTGGTCTTCAGCACCTTTGCAAAATACGCTCTGGCATCACGCAGGCGCCCTAGGAACACGAGAGTCAATCCGAGATTTGTCCTCGCATCGAGATCAGTCGGCTTCAACTTGAGCGCGCGCCGGAGGAATGCTTCTGAATCGGAAAGATAGCTCTTCTGTCGCAGCAAAACCCCAAGATTGGCATGCGGATCCGAGAAATTCGGACTTAGCGCTATGGCCTCGCGATAGCACCGCTCCGCCTCTTCATAGCGGCCGAGGTGCGACAGCGCCGATCCCAGATTGCTGAGCGCCTCCGCGAAGGACGAGTCAAGCTCGACTGCTTCCTCGTAGAGGGCCGCGGCCTCGGCATGGGCCCCCTGCTCAAAGAATTTATTGCCGCGGTTAAAGAGTTGTTGAGCCTTCGCCCGGTCCGGGCGACCGTCCGGAACCTCCGCCGACTTCTGACTGAGCACCGGAATCAGATTCTGCGAAAGATGCAGCACCAATGACTGAGTCACCTCATCGGCGGTCTCTCTCGCAACGCCGTTCTCGATCAACCGCCATTTGAAGGAATTCGCGAATTTCGCCTTCTTGTAAAAGTTAAGGTGCAATGGACGCACCTCGCTGTCGGCGCGCCGCAGCAGTTGCTCCATCGACTGGGAGCCGCCGCTTTGCGGCGCAGCTTGCGACACCGCAGAATTCGCCTGCGGCGCAAATTCGTCGGCCAAAGCGACGCCGAGTTTGGCGGCTTCGTGCGCGTTTAACCATGCAATAATCATCTTTCTGTGTCCAAGTCTTGAGGCATGAGGTGATTGTCCGCTCCCGACTATTACATAATCACACAAATCCGCTTTGTGCTTTGAGTCACGAAAGTGTCATTCGATGCCCAGCTTCTTAATCCGGTAGCGCAACGCGCGAAACGACATCCCCAAGACCTTTGCCGCCGCCGTCTTGTTATATCGAGTCTGATCCAGAGCCTTGCGAATGGCGTCGCGCTCGATGTCTTCCAGGTGATTCCCCAGCGCTCCTGCGCTCTGGGTGTTGGCGGCGGCGGGCGCGTCGCCACGGGTTGGCCGCAGTTGGATATCGCCGGCGCTGATTTCTCCGCCGGTGCTCAAGGTAATTGCGCGCTCGAGGATGTTTTCGAGTTCGCGTACGTTACCGGGAAAGGCGTAGCTTTCGAACGCGGCCAGGGCATCCTTGCCCAGCATCGGCGGCGAAATCTTGATGCGTCGTCCCAGCCGCCGCAGTATCGCCTCAGCAAGTTCCGGCACGTCCTCCGGTCTTTCGCGAAGCGAGGGTACGCGCAGCTCGATGACATTCACGCGATAGAACAGGTCTTCACGGAATTTTCCCTCAGCAACCAAAGTCGAGAGGTTCTTGTGCGTGGCCGATAGGATGCGCACATCGACGCCGACCTCGAGCTGCTCGCCCAGCGGGCGCACCGCCTTTTCCTGGATGACACGCAGTAGCTTGACCTGCATATGCAGAGGCAAATCAGCGATCTCGTCAAGAAATAGCGTGCCGCCTTCGGCGGACTGAATGAGGCCTTTCTTGTCGCTCACGGCTCCGGTGAAGCTGCCGCGCTTATGACCGAATAACTCGCTTTCCATGAGTTCCGTGGGGATGGCGCCGCAATTCACCGGCACAAAGGGACCGTCGCGACGCGGACCAGACTCGTGAATGAGCTTCGCCACCAACTCTTTGCCAGTCCCGGATTCGCCAAAAATATGCACGGGCGCCTGGCTGCGCGAGACGCGTCCGATCATATCGCGCATGTGCTGCATCGATTTGGACGCGCCAAGCAAACGGGGACCGAAAACGCTGGTGTCGCTGTCCATGGTTCCCGACAGCTTGATGGCACTCGCAACCAACTTGCGCAGTCCCGCGAGATCCAAGGGCTTCGACACAAAATCGAAGGCGCCCAGTTTGAGAGCGCGCACCGCGGTCTCCATGTTGCCATGAGCGGTAATCACCGCCACAGGCACGCTGGGCGAGTACTGCTGTATCCATCTGACCAACTCCAAGCCATCGCCGTCGGGTAGCTGCATGTCGGTCAAGCACAAATCGAGGTGCTCGGTTTTGAGTAGTCGCTGTGCGTCCGCGACACTGTGTGCTGTTCGCGGATCAAGGTCCATGCGCTGTAGTGTGATAGACAGCAACTCGCAAAGATCTGGCTCGTCGTCAACTACTAAAACCGCGGGTTTCGGCATATCCTTATTGTAGCGCGGGCAAACCTGCAAAATATCGCCCATCCTAAGGGCGGGTGCAGAAACTTCACCGTGCCGTTGCTAACCTATGCTATCAAATCGGTACTGCCGTAACGCCTCAGGTCCCGGACCGATTCCGAAGGCCGGACGCGGATCGCTATGCGAGGATTAGGCCAGATGTTTCGGGCCGACGGCCTCGCGGCACTGGCTCTGGTGAAGGCGGTTCGCTCGTTTTCATCCGGACAGGTACTTTCGAACCGTACGGTACTGGATTTAGGCTGCGGCACGATGCCATACCGATCTCTTTTCACGTCGCGTGGCGCACGGTACGTTGGGGCGGATCTAGACGGCACGCCAGATATTCTCATTGGGCCGGATGGTGCGCTGCCGCTTGCCGATGAGAGTGTGGATTTTGTCGTGTCTTTTCAGGTTCTGGAGCACGTCCGATATGTACCTGCGTACCTGTCCACGGCCCGGCGTGTCTTGAAACGCGGCGGCGGGATGTTCCTCTCCACTCATGGCGTGTGGCCCTACCATCCGCACCCGACTGACTACTGGCGCTGGACTCGTGATGGTCTGTGCGTGACATTGGAGGAGGCGGGATTCAGAATGCTCCGGCTGACGGCGCTATGTGGTCCTGCGGCTTGGATTCCAATGTTCCCGCTGCTGGCATGCAAGAAGGTCCTCGGTCCGGCGTGGCCGGTTCTGGCGCCGTTGAATTTTATGGTGAATGCGTTAGCGGGTGCGGTGGATCTTGTGACGCCTGCAACTATACGCGACACCAACGCCGCGATCTTTGCTGCAGAGGTTACTAAGGATGCGTGATCACGCGATTCGGGCCTTGGGCCGGTACGCGGGCAGGCATGTTTGGTGAGCACGGACGTAGGCTGCTAGACATGCCGCGCATGGTTATTGTCTAGCGAATCGATGCCATCATAGTACGATCAAAAAATCATAGTGGCGGGTGCCTCGACTGTGGCTCGCTCCGGGATCGCCAATAGATTCAATGCAGGTGGAAACAACACGACAGGAGGTGGCGCGTCCAGATCCGACCAAGCCGTTAGTCTCCGTCGTCACAGTGTCACTCAACGCGGCGCGTACCATCGGAGATACGATTGCTTCGGTATCGATGCAGAAGACTGCATTCGCGTTGGAGCACATATGTGTCGACGGAGGGTCTGTCGATGAAACTCGAGCGCTGATTGATGCGTGGGCGGTGCGTTGCAGGCACATTGTTCGGATCTATGAGCCAGACACAGGCCTATTCGACGCCATGAACAAGGGGCTGCGTGCTGCCAAAGGGGAGTACGTTATCTTCCTGAACGCGGACGACTTTCTTGTGGCGTCACACACCGTCGCCAATGCGATGGCGGGATTGAAACCGGGGGAACAGGGCAATCCGGACATCGTTGCCGGGGGCGTCACGATGGGCGTTCCAGGAGTTTGGGGTATCTGGTGGCATTTGCTAGTACCTAGGCTGCTTGGGCGCGTACGGGGATTGGGACTGTTTCCTCCGCATCCGGCGCAATTCACCAAGCGTAGCCGGCTGGATGCGGTGCGTGGATTCAACACGGAACTGCGAACGGCCGCGGACGTTGCTCAGTATTACGAGCTTGAACGAAAATTCCAGCCAACTGTCCGGAGGCTTCGCTGCGATGTTGCGTTTATGCGTGCGGGCGGCAAATCCAATCAGGATTTTGGCGCAAGGTATCGAGGAGCGCGGGAGTTACACAAGAATCTGTCTGAATCCTACACGCCCGCTCGTGCGGCGGTGATGGTCGCCGTGAAATCGGCCCAGATCTTGATGGGGCTGCGCATCGGGCGGTGTCCGCATGGGCGATGGTTCGTGGATTGATGCCGCTACTCACGCGGCAGTCGCCCGTCGCAGCCCGGGCCCTGTGGAGCGGACTGGATGCTGCCGCCTATCCAGTTGCAACGCTAGCGATGCTGGCGGGGCTGGTCCGGGCTCTGACACCTTCCAACTACGGCATCCTGGTATTGGCATTGGCGGCGTCGGGAGTGTCGCTGGCCATCAATCCAGCGATCGCGGCTACCACAACGCGGTTTGTTTCCCAGGCCGCGGGAGAGTCAAAGTCCGGCGGCCAGAGCGTCGCGGGTGTCGTCACCGCGGCGCTTTTGGCGGTCACAGTGATCGATCTGGCGCTGTTGTTGGCGACGGCACCGTTCCGGGGGTCCCTGGCGCGTTGGGTTTTCGGGGACGCTACGGTGGGTGCCACCACGGACGCGGGGAATGTGCTGTGGTTCGCTCTGCTGGTGGTCGGCATCCAGCAGCTGGATGCGGTGTTGGCGGCCGCCATCCGCGGTCTCGAACGCTTCGCACGGCAGGCGCTGATCGAGATACTGACGCGTGCGGCGCTTGCGGCGGCGGTCATGTGGGCCGCATGGCACACCCGATCAGTGGCCGCCGTGCTCATCGCGCAGTGCGTGGTCTGCGCGCTGTCGGTCCTGGTGCGCGCCGCCGCGCTTCGCCAGCTGTTGCCGGATCGCCAATTGTTCCGGCGCTCCGGACGTGCGCAGATCAGCGCCCTGTTCAAATACGGCGGCTGGATGTGGCTGACGGTCCTGGCGGGCGTGGTCTACTCCAGCGCCGACCGCATCATTGTCGGGCGCTCGCTGGGACCGGCCGCGGCCGGCCAGTTCAACATCTACATTCAGCTCACCCAGCTGGTCCATTTTGTGCCCACCAGCCTATTTGCCTTCTCGCTGCCGGCCTTTAGTCGCCTGACCGCACAGGGCGGCGACAGCGCGCGCCAGATTGCTCCGGCGTACCGGACCTACCTTGGGGCCACCAGCTTCATGGCATTGGTCATGGCCCTTGGGTTGCTGGCCAGCTGGCCGCTGCTGCTGCGGGCCGTTGCCGGCGGTACGCTCCAGGATCCGCAATGGCACGTGGCACTGCTGCTGACCTTGAACTTCCTGGTGCTGGCCAGCAATGTCGCGCCGTACTATTTGCTGCTGGCCCTTGGCCACTCGAGGACGGTGTCAGTGATTTCCACCTGCGCCATGCTGGTTGCACTGCTGCTGATGATCGCACTGATTCCGCGCTTTGGTATGGTGGGTGCGGCGCTGGCGAGGCTGGCCTACAGTGCCGCGATACTTATTTTCCACTTGCAGGCGCGTCGGATTCTGAGGTCTCGACGAGCCGCGGGACTGTGATCGCCGGCCACGCTGATCTGCTGGTGGCGCCGGTGCGCGAGTTTCTATATCTTCTTGGCGATTGATGCCCTGTACTTCTACAGGGAGGCCCCTGACGCTGCCGCAGTGTACAGGCATTGCGCTGATCATCCTGCGCGTGATCTATTTTTCGCCGCCGGCGACGTGATGCGTAGCTGCAGGCGGTTGGAGCACTGGACAATGCATCCGCTGAAGACCTGGGCAATCAACACTTCCCAGCGCCTTTTCAGGCCCCTGGGTTTCCGCGCCACGCGCACCGTGGCCGGTCACAGGTTCGTCTTTGATCCGGCGACGGACATCGGTATGCAGTTGCTGTTCATGGGCAGCTTCGAGGAGGAGGCAATCATGCGGTGCGCGCAATTCATCCGCCCGGACGGCATGGTGATTGATGTCGGCGCCAATATCGGACTGCATGCGGTGCGTTTCGCTCACGTCGCCAAAGCCGGCAAGGTCATCTGTTTCGAGCCGGCGCGCTCCACCTTCGCCTATCTGCTGCGGAACGTGGAATACGTGCCCAACGTCGTGCCGCTGAACATTGCGCTGTCCGACTCCAATGGCCTGCAGAACTTCTTCGTTGCGGCCGACAATGCGTTTTCCGGCCTGAAGGACACCAAGCGCAAGCCGATCCTGCGCCAGGAGGCCGTCGCCTGCTTTGCGGGCGACGCCATTCTGCAGCCGCTCGTGCAGGATCGGCGCGTGGATCTGGTCAAGATCGATGTCGAAGGGCTTGAAACACAGGTGCTGCGCGGCATGAAGGAGTTCATTGCGCGCCACCGGCCGGTGATCTTCTGCGAGATATTCGGCGGCGAGCTATCGAATCCCGATCCGCAGGCGACCGTGGAGATGTGCATCGCTTTCGGCTACGACCCCTTCGTTCTGAAGGCCGGAGAGCTGGTGGCGGCGCGAGAACACGATAATGAGTTCTACAACTACTTCCTGATTCCGCGGTAGCGCAATTAGGGTCGCCGTCGGCGATCCGGCGCCCGTATCACGAACGCGCCGCGGCATGGCGAACGTCATCGGCAGCCACAACCTCTTCGTGATAAGACTCTTCGGCGTTGACGGCCCAGATATCAGCCTTGCGCGCGCCATCATTGAGCATCGCGTTCACCGCGCAGTCTGCCGCCAGCATCGAGTGATCCTGGTTGTTGTAGCGGTGCATACCGTTGCGGCCAATGGGATAGAGGTTGGAGAAGCGGTCCAAGAAAGAGCGCACCACGCCAAAGTCGCGGTACTCGCCGAAATAGGCCGGATACGCCTTCGGCACCCGCACCACGGTGCCATCCAGCACATCGCGCCTGTCGATCATGCCGATTTTTTCCAACTCGGTCGCCGCGAATTCCAGAAATCCGCTGTCATTCATCGACCAAAGTTCATCGCCCTCGCGACAGAAGTATTCCAGTCCCAGCCATATCTTGGCGGGGTCGGCGACCAGATGCGGGCTCCAATTGTTGAAGATCTGCAGCCGACCGAGATGCACATCCGGTTCCTGAATGTAAATCCAATTGTCGGGCGGCATGCCGTTCGCGGCCGATCTGCCACCTAGTCGGTGCATCTTGTTGAGCAGGAGTCCCGCCGTCATGAAGTCGCGATACGGCAGGTGTTGTGCTACGCGCACTACTCGATCGTCCTTAGGCTTCAACATGGCGCTCAGATCCCGCACCGGCATGGTCGACAGGAAAAAGCTGCAAGGCACACGCCGCGTCGAACCATCGGCCTCATCCTTCACCAAGACCGCCGTCACCTTGTGATCGGTGTGCTCCACGCCGACGACACGTTGTCTTAAGTGAATTTCCCCACGGAGCGCGGTGATTCGGCGTGCGGCCTCTTCCCACATTTGACCGGGTCCAAACTTAGGATAGAGGAAGCGCTCGATTAAACTGGTCTCCGTGGCTTTCTGCGCCGTGTCCCTGCTGGAGCGGAACTGGCTGGCGAGCGCGTGTGCGAGCACCTTGGTAACCGAGAGGCCCTTGATGCGCTGCGCGCCCCACTCGGCCGAGATCTCGGCGCAGGGTACGCCCCACACCTTTTCCGTGTAATCCTTGAAAAAAGTGCGATACAAGCGATTGCCGAAGCGGTTGATGAAAAAGTCCTCGAGGGAATTCTCGGGGCTGCGCCGGGCCGCCTTTGCGTTGAGATAACTCGAGCCGACCAGAAAACTCTCCATGAGCCCCATGTTGGTCAGGGTGTTGACGTTGAGCTTTAAGGGGTAATCGAAGAATCTGCGGCGATAGAAGATGCGCGACAACCGTTGGCGTACCAACATGACTGCATCGGGAGAGGAAGGAACGGCGGAGGCAGGAACAAAATCCGCTGCTTGCCGCTGGTAATGAATTCGGATTGGATCTTGGCGTTGATCGCCTTCAACCGGCAGCAGTTCCTGCCACCAGTTCATTACCCAATCGGACTTGGAGAAAAAACGGTGTCCCCCCAAATCCATCCGATTGCCGCGGTAGTTGACGGTCTTGGAAATCCCACCAACTTGAGCGTCGCAGTCGAAGACGATGGGCTGGATGTCGGATCGGCGCAACAATTCAAGCGCGGCCGTCAATCCCGCCGGCCCCGCGCCGGCGATCACCGCGACTCTTTTGGGTCTTTCGGTCGGGCTCATGAGATCACGATAACGCGGGCGCGACGAACAAAAGCTGGCGGCGAACGATGAAATTGAACAGGAAAGTGAAACCGGCGGCCACGCTCTTGGCCAGCATGTAGTGCAGCCCCAGAAATTGAACGGCGGCGTAGATGACCGAGGTATTGATGATCAGCCCCATCACGCCGATGGCGACGAAACCCAGAAGCTCCACCCGCCGGTCCCGAAATCGATGGCGGCGAAATGCGAGGGTGATCGATAACCAATACGCTACTACCGCGCCGACGGTGAAGGACGCCACCGAGGCAAGAATGTAGTCAATGTCAACATGGACGAACGCCCAGAGCAGCCCCATGTCCACCGACAAGGCGACCGCCGATGCCGCTCCGTAGCCAGCGAACTCGCGCAATGTCTGCTTCACGTGGCATCCGTTATGGTTGCCCGAACGCGTCGACAGTCGTACAGATTCCAATCCATGTATTCGCCGCTGTCTACATGCGTTATTGGCGAGAATCCCACGTTATCCTTGGCGATGACGAATCCCAATTGGCTGTCCTTGCAAATCTCTTCGAGACTTTTCGCAGTCAACGAAGGCGGCGTCAAGGCATCAGTCGGTTTCTTGGCGTCCGGGTGCTGAAACTGCGATAGAACTCTCCAATCAGCCGGTATGACCGGCTTCAGGACTTCTGATCTACGCCGTATTTCCGCCGCAATCTTTTCCGAGAATACGACGCCTGCGGACTGACTGCTCGAGGTATAGCTCGCTCGCTCCAGCGTAAACCATGAGAATACGGCGTACACAGGCGGCGCAGACAATACCAAGACGCTGGAAGACTCTGGAATGGCCTCGCGCCAGCTTTTATATTGATCGCGGACGTGTATGGACTCGAACCCCTTAGCCGAGAAAAGGGAGCTCGGCAGAAAGCACAATGCCAATGCGGCAAGCAAGCCAGCCGCAATGATCGGTGCGAAGCGAAATTGGCCTACCACACGGCACACGAACCATGCGGAGGCCAGCGCCAGCGGTGCCAAGGAAAATGTCCAGTGAGTAAAGGCAATCGGATCGAAGGCGCTCTTCGAATGCAGCACCGTGTTGTCAATCAGTTGCCATACGCCGGTGACCGTCCATGCTGTGATGATGCCGACGACTGTATAGGCTGCGAATTCGAGCAGTCTCTTGGAATCACGAGTATACGATCGCGCCGCCCAGATCAAACCAGCAGCCGCGAAGGCGAATTCCCCATCGATCGGTGAAAATACCCAGCCCATAACCAACAAGGACGCGCAGAGCCGTCCCCAACCACCAGTCCGCCAGGCTAGAGACGCGCTTGGCGCGACCATGCATGCAGCAACCGTGCACGTGACCCAGACCCATCGCCAGACTTGGCCCTGCAATAAAATAGGAATTGGACCGATTACGTCGGGGACAGCGGCGAGCGCCAGTCCCGACAAGCCCACGAGGCCGGCGGCCCAACATAGTTTTCGAATCTTGGCGTCGCCAAGGATGGCCTGGGCAACGGCGAGGAACAGTAGCGGCCGAAGCTGCACCTCCCAATCGACTACGCGCCAGTTCTTTAGGAAGAGGAACATCGAGCGTTCTTCAACCACCTCAAGCCACTTGGGATCCATGGGCTTGAAAGAGGCCAGGGGCGCGAGTCCGTGTACGGCGGCCAAGGACGCGAGTGCGAGGACGGCAAGTCCCACCACAGCGGCCATCGCTGCCACCCGAACAGGTACGACAAGACACACGAGCAACAACAACCCTGGCAACGCCATGACGGGGTGAATCAGCATCCCAATAGCTATCAATCCTGCCGCCACCCAGGACCGTTGCCAGTAAAAGGCAGCGATTGCCCCGACAATACAAGCCTCGGCGAAGGACCGAGCAGTTAAGAAATCCTCCTGGCAATGAAATATGGACCACGCGCCATACTCTGACGACACGCAGATGAGCACGGCGACGGTCAGGTAGGCCGTGGGCCTATCGAACAATCGCCGAACCACGAGCCACGCTGCGAATAAATAGCCGGCCGTGCAGAGAGCGAACAGTAAAATGCTGGCCCCGATGATGCCGAACATTTGAATGAGAGCAGCATATAAGGGGGAGAAGAGAGAAAACGAATCCTGCGACGTCCCGCTAAGCATGACGTCACTGGCGAAATAGGGATGGATTCTTGCAATGGCCTGTACCGCGTAGAGTACGCCATCATTAGTAAGACCGCGGTAGCGGTGAGTCAGAGTCCAGAGCGCCAATACGCCCAGAGTCAACGATACGCCGTGCATCCACGGCCGCTGATCGGACAGGGCGGGCGTTGCCTTGGTACTGGTAGCGCTACTCAAGGGAAGGATTTCGACTCGATTGCCGTGCAAATGTCATTATGTCGCATTCAAATCGCCGCAGTATGTGACGCACGTCTGCGGTCTCATGTGGTCGACGGCACCGATCGCACTTTTCTGCAGTCATAGAGGTTCCAGTCTTTCCAAGCTCCGGCGTGTTCGTGACGCAAGGGATCGAATCCGACCTTATCTTGTGAAATGACAAATCCGAGTTGCGGATCCGCGCACACTTGAATCAAGTTATTACGTGTCAGCGGACGTGTAGTGGCCTCGTTATTTGGCCCTGGCTTGGCGCGCAGTCTCGTCAGTATCTTCCAATTCGGGTCCATGAGCGGAACCAGCACTTCCGAACGGCGCCGAACTTCAAGTGCGGTCGCGCGTGAAAATACAACACCGCTTGATTGATCGACAGTCAGATAATTCGGCCGGCCCAGTATGAACCAAACGAACGCACCCACATCACGCGGTGGCGCGACGAGGATCGTGCTGGTGGGCGGAATGGCGTTGGCCCAGTCGGCGAACTCATGAATGTCCGCAGCGGCGACCATTGTTCGGGACTGCTTGAATGCGGCCGGGAAAATGAGTGCTGAGACTGCGGCGAGCAGTGCCGCTAGGAACACGGGCAGCCATGCCGTCCGATTGGCCCGGATCCCCAACCAGACGAGAGCGCCGAGCAGTACGGCAGGCACTTTCAAGGCGAATATGTTTTGTACTTGCACCGCGCCCAGCGGCGCGGGTACCGAGGGAGAAGCTGGGAGTGACACTATTGCCCAGCATTTCGTCGAAATCCACACTACGATGACGGCGCCAAGTGCGGCGGATACCCATCGAAAATAAGTGACCGGAAGAGAGTCAACGCGTTCTCGGGCTAGCCAAAGAATCGATGCTAGCATCACACAGGCCGTGCCATCGATTCCCGGCAACGTCCAACTTGAGACCAGCAATAGCGCACATAACGGGCCGCATCTTTGATCGCGGGACACCTGCAAGGCCGTGAATGGCACCAATGCAGCGCCGATGAAGAAGGTAATCCAAATCCAACGCCAGGCTTGACCTTGCACCAATATCGCCACGGGGCCGATGAGACCGCCGATGAACGCCACTGCCAAACCAGCTGTTCCCACGAGCGCCGCCGCTGCACACAATTTTCGTATCCGTTCGTCCGCCACCGCGACTGCCGTGAATCCCAAGGAAATGAAAGGCTGCGCGTTGACGTCCCAATCGTGAATCGACCAAAGTTGCAAGAATAGAAATTGTGAGCGCTCCCGCACCACCTCCAACCATGGCGCATCGATGACAGTCAGCATGTGCGAGGCCGTCGGCAGATAGACCGCAACCAGCGCAATGGCAAGCGTCGCTAATACGCCCCCGACGGCGCCGATGATGCTCACGCGAACAGGCAGCCAGAGACAAACGATCAACAGCAATCCCGGTAGTGCCATCAGCGGATGGATGAATAGTGCTCCGAACGCCAACAATGCGCCGAGCCGCTTCATCCCGTGGACGTAACAGGCCAGCGCGGCGACGGCCAATGCTTCGGCCGGTAAGCGCGCCGTCAGAAATGGATCCAAAATCCGAAACACGCCGGACCCGCCATAGTCGCCGGCGACGATCAATAGAAAAGCGACCGCCAGCCAGGCAGCATCGCGGCCGGTCACGGCGGCGGAGAAACTCCAAGCCGCTGCCAGGAACCACAAGGTGAACAATAGGGTGAGCAGCCGAGCCGCATCCTCCAGTCCAAACGCAGCGATGCACCATGTATACAAAGGCGAAAACCACGTGAATTGATCCTGCGAGGTGTTTTGCAAATATAGGTCGGCGGCGAGCTGTGGATGGAGCCTCGCGAAAGCCTGAAAAGCATAGATCTGTCCGTCGCCCGTGAGGCCGTGGTAGCCATGCAGGCACAGCCATAGCGTCACCAGCAACAGGCAAAGGGAGAGTGTGGCGAACTTCGATTTAAATCCGAGATTCGACGAGTGCATTGCCGCGGTGGGGAGCGAGTGGGCTGCTTTCAATTTTTTGCCGACCATACCTCGCCGAATCGATCCGCGTAGACCCTGCGCCAGGTTGGATAGTACTGGGCCATCATTTTTGCGTCCTCTGCGACGCCGTGGCTGAACATGCGGATCTCATTGCCGCGCAGCCAGGGGTCGTTCTGCACCAGATCCGCCCCGTAAAAGGAAGAGCGCGTGTCGATGAGGACGATCCGCCGCTCCGTGCCTTGATAGTGCGGCAGCTGGTTCAGGTCATCCGCAATGAATCCCTGCATCTGCCACGCGCGAAAGCCGATGCCGAAGATGAGTGTCAGCAGGATGCAGGCGGCGACATAGGACTTCGTGGCCGGATCCGCAAAGATACCGACCGGCGCCGCGACGGAATCGCGCAGCACATCCTTCAATCCCGTGGGCCGGTACATGGCCGCCGTTGCCAACAGGGGGAGCGCCATCCACGCGGAGTGGAAATACCGATATCCCCAGCCATGGCCCTGATCTTGTGGGAAGAAAATGTACCCGATGAAAGTCGTCAGTGCCGAGGCCGTCAATAACCGACAGGTGATGTTGCCGCGTCCTCGGACTGCGCCGTAGCACGCGAGTATCAAGAGTCCTGGCACGGCCCACACCCATACTTTGGCCACGCCAATCGCCCGGGAAAGCAGTACGGTGGCGTTCGGCGGGCTAAACACGGCCAGCATGTGCTCGAAGCGATTCGCAGCATCGGCCTTCGCGGCAATGAGCGCCTGCCCCTCACCTCGAAGGTGATTGGAGAACTCGAACCAGCCGACACCCAGCAGGATGCACAGAGGCACGTAGCCCGCGCACAGCGCAGCGAGCAGCCGGACGCCGCCCTGGCGAGCGGCGATCCAGATCAGCCAGGGTACGGCGAACAGCATGTGAGGTATGGGATTGTGTAGTGAGAGCGCGATCGAACCCACGACCCCGGCCGCGAAGGACTTAGCTGGAGTCGGCCGAACCAGCAGCAACGCGTACAGCGAGTTGGCCAGGAGATGAGCGGGCATCGAATAGTAGGAGATCCCGATGCCGAAGAAAACCGGCGAAGCTGCCGTCAGGAGCAGCACCATTCCCGCCGCTTCAGTGTCCTCGAATATGTGCAGTGCCAGGCGATGAACGACGAGCAGCGTCAGTGCAGACAAAACGGGGTTGCATGCCCAGGACATTCCGACTAGCGTGAATGGCGTCATGATCAAGGCGTGCGCTGGCCAGTAGGACGATGCAACTGCACCCGTGACACGCGAGACGTTCAGGAAAAAATCCTGGAATCCCGACGGAATCAGCCAGTCCATTACGGGCGGCGGGAACTGGCCGCTGAGATGCCCCGCAGCGAAGACCCGGCTCTGGAAGTACGCGGCGTACTCGTCCATGGACACCGGGTGATTGTGATAGACACCCAAGGCGCCGCAGACCAACAAAACGAAACTCAGCGTCGCCACCGGCAAGGGATGCTCGCCGGCCCACAGAAGCATGCTTCGGGCCGGCGAAGCGATTGGCGCGAAGATGGCCACGATTAGAATCAGGAGCGCGCAGATGGCTGCGCCATAATCTCCGTACGCGAACAGTACGAAGAATATAGCTGTGAGGCCATGCGAGTTCCCACGCGCAGCCATTTGGTGAGTCCACAGGAGTATCGTGATGGTGACGACGGCACCCACGAGGAACAGAATGCGCGCACCTGTGGAGCGCGCCACGGGCGAGTCAGTCAACACGGATCTGGGCCTCCTGTTTGCCAACAGAATTGCATATTGTGCGCTACTCTCCAGAAGTCGCAGATTTTTTGATGAAACTGATCGCCGGAAAAATCACTGGAGTGCATTGACCGGGTTGGGCCGGTCAGGCTCTGCGCTTGTTCGAGGCTGTGATTTCCAACGTGGAGCTTTCAAACGTGGTTGTGCTAGGGTTCGTGCCAACCGGCTGAGCCCGGCGCAGCGAAGGGATCACTCCGTGGACCGTGAAGCATCATGACCGAGACATCCGAGAGCCGTTACATCGACGGCGAGTACCTGACCGCGAATCCCACGTGGGGACGTGAGGACAGTGCTTGGAAGGCTCGGATGATTCACGGGTTGTGGCAGCGGACGGGGCTGCCGGTTCCTCGTACGGTTGCGGAAATCGGTTGTGGTTCAGGTGGGATCCTCGCGGAGCTGCAGTCGAGGTTTCCAGACACCGTCGCCTATGCCGGGTTCGACATCGCACCGGAAGCGATACGGATGGCGGAGAAGAACGCTCGCAAGGGTCTTTCGTTCCATTGCGAGGATCTCACGCAGTTGAACAGAACTTTTGATGCGCTCCTGTGTATCGATGTGTTCGAGCATGTCGAGAACCCGTTTGAGTTCCTCCGCACCATCAGGAAACTGGCGCCAGTTGTGGTATTCAATATACCTCTGGAGATGCACGTCGCCGGTATTCTGATCAATCATCAGCTATGGACTCGGCGGCACTATGGGCATCTGCACTTCTATACAGCAGTTGTTGCTCTGGAGACGCTGAAAGAGTGTGGTTACTCGGTCGTCGCCAGTAGCTACGTCAGTCGACTTTTGGACCTTCCAAGAAGCATCAGTGAGTACGTTTTCTGGCTGCCACGCAAGCTCATCGCTCTATTCAGCGCCGAGTTTTCCGCTCGGTTGCTGGGGGGCACATCCTTACTCGTCGTCGCGCGGAGTGATCGATGATGAACCGGTACTGCCTGCCGGTCCCGCAGTCGATCAGCTGAGGCGATGCCCAGAGCGCTTCTCGTTGCCCATCACTACCCGCCGCACATCGGAGGCCTGGGGATCGTGGTCCAGAAACAGGCACAGAGCCTGGCGCAGAACGGTTATCAGGTTGTCGTTCTGACAACCAAGTACGAACAAAGCCCTCAGGAGGATGGCGCGCGCACTGGAATCGAGGTGATTCGATTGCCGTGTTCATGGGCTTTGGAAACCCTCTTCTCGATTCCGTTCCCCTTGTTCTCGCCGCGCCTGGTCTGCGAGACGTGGAAGCAAGTGAAGCGCGCCGATGTCGTCCATATTCATGATGTGTTCTACATAAACTCCTGGGTTGCCGGCGCTTTAGCCGCCCTGGCGCGCCAACCAATTCTGCTGACACAGCACGTGGCGCTGGTAGAGCATTCCAGCAGACTGGTCATGTTCATACAGAGGTTGGTCTACGGGACAATAGGGCGGTGGATTTTTTCCAAGGCGCGCGGCATCGTGGTTTACAACCAGAATGTACACGCCTTTCTGCGGTCCGAGGGCGTGCCAGAAACGCGAATCCTGTTTATGGCCAACGGCATCGATACGACGAAGTTTTGCCCAGCTACGCAGGATGAGCGCACCGATATCCGCGGACGCTTCGGGCTCCCACAGGGCCGGCGTCTCGTGCTTTTTGTTGGGCGCCTAGTCGAGAAGAAAGGATATCAGGTACTGCTCGAGGCGCGCGATTCCGCGTACGATCTGGTATTCGTGGGGCCAGGTTCAATTCCGCGGGATGGACGTACTGCGGGTGTGCATTGGGTCGGCCCTCTCGATCAGTCCCAGACATGCGAGCTGTATCGCGCCTGTGATCTGTTCGCATTTCCGGCAGTTGGCGAAATATTTACGCTGGTCATGCAGGAGGCCATGGCGTGCGGACTTCCGGTCGTCACGACCGATGACCCCGCCTATGCCGACAGCATCGCTTCCGGCTCCGTGGTCCTCTGCCGCAGAGATGCGGACGCCTTCAGGGCTGCCATCAAAGGCCTGCTTGGAGATGCGGATCACCTCCTGGCGCTGGGCGTACGATCCCGCGAGCTTGCGATTCGGTACTTTGACTGGAGCGCAAACATCTCACGCTTGATGGATGCCTACTCGGATGTCTTTGCCACAAGGCCTGAGAGCGTAAAGTGATATCATGACAACGAGTCCAGACGCATGGGTATATGGTGACTTTGCACCGGATCCCACCAGCCGTGATTTGGCGGGATTGAAGGCTCGATGGCTTTTGGAACAAATGCCCGCCATGGCTGCCCCTCTCGTGCTTGACTATGGCGCAGGTGAGGGTAAGCATCTCCGTCTCGTCCGCAAGGTCAAGCCGCTGGCGCGTCTGGTGGGGGTTGATATTCGTGAGGCGCATACGGCAGTCGACTTCGAGTTTCACCGAGTGGCTCCGAACGCACCGCTCCCTCTCGCCGATGACGCCTATGATTTGGTCATATCATGTGACGTGCTTGAGCACGTAGACAACATCGAGCACTCCCTCGACGAGATATATCGGGTGTTGCGTAACGGTGGATCGTTCATCGGGTTCGTCCCCGCTGAAGGCGGGTTCGGCGCATATGCATTGTTCAGGTTTCTGGACCCGAACATATATCGCGATACAAAGGATCATGGCCACGCATACACGCGCCGTGAGTTGTTGAAGTCGTTCTCGTCCCGTTTCCGAATCGAGCGGCTCGCCTACAGCTATCATCTAATTGGTGCGACGTTGGATGCCGCCTTTTTCGCGAGCTTCAAGATCCCGCGTTTTGGTACCAGATTGGAGAAGTTTTGGCGGGGGCAGGAAAACGACTTCTACAGGACTCGCGAGCCGAGGAGTAAGCCCACTGTGATGAGCCGGCTCGTAAGGTTCGCCAACCACGCCGCCTACTATGAATCGAGGCTCCTGAAGAATGTCTCGCTGGGGGCCAAAGGGTTGCACTTTCATGTTGTGAAGCGCTGACTCGATCTGCGACCAGTGGTCAAACTTTGCCCGCTCCATTCGAGATATCAAGTGCCGGGCGGCTTGATCGACAAATATGCGAGACGTCTGACTTCACGACGACCGCGTGTAACGGTATCCAGGATCAGGCCCGTAACAAAGCTGAGGGCAGACAAGAGAACCAGGCCCGTGGCCAAAATGGCGGTCGGCTGCCTTGGTACCAGGCCCGTGTCAATAAAGGTTAAGACTAGCGGTATCCCTAACCAGAGCGCAACCGTGCATAAGATAGCCGCGATCACCGAGAAGAATTGAAGCGGCCGCTCGTTCTTGTACAGTACCAAGATCAGCCGGAGTATTTTCAAGCCATCCGAATACGATTGGAGCTTACTTGCCGAGCCCTCTGCGCGGACCGAGTAGGGGGTTTCGATTTCGGCGACGGGAAGAGACAGTTCCAACGCATGAATGGTAAGTTCAGTTTCGGTCTCAAAACCACCGGACATCGCCGGAAATGATTTGACAAAGCGTCGTGAGAACGCGCGGTAACCAGATAAAATGTCGGTGAACCGTTTTCCAAATAGATGAGAGACGACCAATGTTAGAAGTCGGTTGCCAAAACGATGGCCGTATCTATACGCGGCATTCGCTGAGGCGACGCGCGCTGCGACGACCATATCAAGTCTCTCGGCGAGCAGAAGCTTGACCATGCTTTCCGCACATTCCGCGTCATAGGTAGAATCTCCGTCCACCATCAAGTATACGTCCGCTTCGATGTCGGCAAACATGCGTCGGACAACGTTTCCTTTGCCTTGTAACGATTCTTTTCTGACCAAGGCGCCGGCTGCGGCTGCAACGCTGATGGTTTGATCCGTTGAATTGTTATCGAATACGTAAATCTTCGCGGCGGGCAACGCGGCCTTGAAGCCGGCAACCACGGCTGAAATCGCAGCTGCTTCGTTAAAACAGGGAATTAATACTGCTATTCGAGTCGTTTCGGATAAAAATCGGTCCACGGTCGGGGGCTCAAGTTCCGGTGCCTTCCCGCGTTCTACCAGCTGTGTTGGCAAGGATTCCATGTATGACTTCCACCATCGGATTCGAACTCGCGAGATCTTAGTGTTGCCTATCCGCCTAGGACGGCTCTATGGGATTGCGATCCCTTGCGGTAAGTATCACATATTCTCGCGACCTCGCATGTACCCCAGCTCTTGAAATCACTATTCGATCCTGGGCTTGATCCGGGTATGCCTATTGGGGCTTTTTCTCTGTCAGCCGTCCTACGTAGCGAGCGGCGCGGTTTCCCCCCGTCCTGCTGTCAAGCTCTGAGAGCACTAGGTGAGCAAGGTCATATGATCGCAAAACGTCATGCGCAAGTATTGCGTAATTTCGAAGTTTTGCTTCAGAGAGATCGTCGAGGCGCATCCAATCGCGTACGTATAGTGCATCCGACCAAAGAGCCTGGCGAAACGCTGAATTGACATCGCCGTTCGCGACCAGCGGCTTGAAAGCACGACCGCTGAAACCGTTCAAGGTGTGGAACTGAAAACCGCTTGCTCTAAGAAAGGTATCCACGTCCGCGAACATCGGTTGTCCTTTGTATAGTTCGACGAACTCAACTTCGGTTTGAATGAGCAGAGCGCTAGAAAGAGCCCGCGACGCATTCTTGAAAACGGCAAGCTCACTGCCTTGAACATCGATCTTTATAAAGTCGATATCGCCTATTTCGGCCATATCGTCAAGCCGCGTGGTCTCCACCGGGTGCACCGCGACCGGAGTCACGACTTCCGCAAGATTTTGGAATTTCTCGAGAAGCCGGGAATTTGGTTCGTAGAGCGATCCAGTGAGTACCCAGTTCGTCTCGTGGAAAATTGCCGGCCGGCCGTCACCGACGAAGAATGGGAAGAAACGGTGCGAGTTCCCGTATTCACGATTCAATCGTTCGCATGCTTCACGATTGGGTTCGAAACCGAAGATCTTCCCACGACCAACTTCCACCAGTGACTGATAGGGCGGTCGTTCGGCTAATGCCGCTCCGACGTCGAGGATATTAATCTGGAATTCTTCCGGGAAAAACTCTAGGAGGCTCCACATTCAGATTCCAATCCTCAGACGTGAGTTGCTTGTCATGCCGATCATCGGCTTAAGTTACCGCTATTGACGTTTTTGGTCACCATGCCGGCCACCCGTCTGTTGAAAAAGATGAATCTATGGAATCATCGTCGCAACGGCGAGACAGTCTCTGGCGCACCATGGATCTGAACATGCTCGATGCTATCGTGTTAACCCTGGTCGATGGTGTGCGAATTGTCGTGCCAGACTCGCTCTTTCTGATCACCTCTTACGTGTTGCGTGAGCAGCAGGACTTCTTCGAGGATGAGCTGCCATTCGTGCGACAGCTCCTCCAGCCGGGCCAAAACGTCATTGACATTGGCGCCAATTATGGCGTGTACACGCTACCGATGGCCCAGAAGGTTGGTGCGAGTGGTCATGTGTGGGCATTCGAGCCAGCATCGAGTACGGCGCAGTACCTCGCACGCGGGATCGCGGAAAACGGCTTTGGACATGTGACCCTCGAGCAAAAGGCAATGTCGAGCGCATCGGGGAGTGCGCAACTAGCATTTCACGTCCAGGCGGAGCTGCGATCGATAGTTCACGGCGCGGCTCCCCCGGACGGCAGCGAAGAAGTTTCGCTGGTAACACTCGACGACTGCATGGATCGCTTTCGCTGGCAGGACATCGAACTGATAAAGATCGATGCGGAAGGTGAAGAGGCCAATATCGTCAAGGGTGGTCGCCGGTTTTTCGCGACCCTTGCGCCGCTGGTGCAGTACGAGTTGAAAAGCGGCACCGATCCGAACCTTCACCTGATACGCGATTTCGCCGCAATCGGCTATGATTCTTACCGATTGTTGCCGGGTCTCAAATTGCTGGTTCCGCTTGACGCCAAATCGTCACCAGATCCCTACCTTCTCAATTTGTTTTGTTGCAACGCGGATCGTGCCGCCCAACTTGCAGAGCGAGGACTCCTGTTGCGGTCAGCTGATCTGGCGACCGCGGAGCAATCTCGCGGCAACACGAGCCGGAACGAAGTTGGCGCCAAATACCACTGGCGACACGCACTTGCGCACCTTCCGTATGCTACGGCGCTCACGTCGACATGGGAAATGACCGAGAAAGCTGGGGAGAGCGTCGGTGTACATCAAGCGCTGTCGTGCTATGCACGCAGTCGCGACGCCGCCTTGTCCATGGCGGAACGCTTTCGCGCCCTCCAGGCGAGCTTCTTGCAATTGAGAGCGCTGTGCGAGCGGGAACCGATGCGTCTGCGACTGGCGACTTTGGCGCGAGTTGCGAACGACTACGGCGAACGCTCCGTGGCTGTCAAAGCGCTCACCCGATTAGTGGAGGTCATCCGCCAAGCCGGGGCAGCGGACCCTAACGAACCGTTTCTTGCTCCGTTGGAACGATTTGATTCGATTGCTCCAAGGGAGGCGTTGGGTAACTGGATCCTTGGTGCGGTCCTGGAGCAACTTGAACGCCGGGAGCGGTTTTCCTCGTTCTATGCCGGCCCGAGTGCACTTGAGCGCCTCGAACTCATCCACACACTCGGCTTCGGCAGTCCCGAAATGGGGCGTCGCCTAGAATTGGTCCGCCTTTGCATTGCCCAGGCTCGGGGGTCAAAAATGGCGGAACGTCGGTAATATGGCGCGGCTATCCAATGGGCTGTTCGGGCGACTGTTCCGCAATGCCCGATCAGTGTTGGTCGGAAGCGCGGCGATCGATCCCGCGCAGACGTCGGAGAAAGCCCCTGCGACCGGAGCTCCCGCTGCCGCCGTCGCACCCGGCGCAGCGGCTACAGCGGCCATAGCAGCTGCTGCACCGGCACCGAGTGCGAGCGAACTGATCAACCAAGGCCTGCGAGAGCGGCAGCGGGTCGGGACGGCCGCGGCGCGGCCCTTTTTTGAAAGGGCGGCGCAACTCGAGCCGAATTCCCACGTGCCCTGGTTCATGCTGGGCAATGTCGCCAGCGAGTTGGGAGACCTTGATTCGGCCGTCGCCCATTACGCCCACGCTCGCGATCTCAATCCAGGCGACCATGTCATCCGCTATAACCTGGGACTAAACCAGCTTTGGCGCGGATACATCGATGTGGCCATCGAGGAGTTGCGCGCAGCCTGCCTCCTGAGTCCTTCTTACCTTCAGGCGCAGTCCAGTCATATCATGGCGCTGCATAGTTCGGATCGGATCAGTCCCGAAGAGATTGCCACGACCATCCGCGAGTGGGGGTCGCGTTTCTCCTTGGAACACCCGGCGTCGGCGCCATCCGCCGTGCGTCCCCGCAATGACCACCCAGAACGATTGCGCGTTGGATTCATTTCCGGTGATTTTCGGACGCACTCCGTGGCTCACTTTTTTGAACCCATCTTGAGCGCCCGCGACCGCGATGGATTTTTGTATGTCTTGTACAGCAACTTTCACAGTCAGGATGCAGTAACCCAGCGCCTGCGTGCACACGCTGATGACTGGCGCGATGTCTGGCAACTGGCTGACGACGCGCTGATCGAGCTGATCCGCGCCGATCGGATTGATATCCTCGTCGACCTCTCGGGGCACACGGCATCCAACCGGTTGGCAGTTTTCGCGCGTCGGGCCGCGCCCGTGCAAGTCAGTTATCTGGGGTACCCGGCCTCGACCGGCCTTGCGACGATGGACTATCGCATTACCGATGCTGTTACCGATCCGGCGGTACCTGCCGATAATTGGCATTGCGAGCGCCTGCTGCGCCTGCCTGATTCGCAATGGTGCTTTCGGCCGTTCGGAAAACCAGCGATACCGGGTCTGCTGCCGGCACGCGAATCCGGTTTCGTCACCTTCGGAAGTTTCAACAACCTGACAAAGGCCAGCGACACGCTGCTTCGTTGCTGGGCACAGATTCTCGTCAAGTTGCCGACTGCACACCTGCGCTTGACCCGCGTTCGCAGTGCGCAACGCGCCGCCGAAATCATCGCCCTGTTCGGACAATCGGGAGTGGCCCCCGAGCGCATCGAGTGCGTGCTCTATGCAAACGACCCGCCGTATGGGCAGCAATTTGCAGGAGTCGACATTGCGTTGGACAACTATCCCTACAACGGCGTCACGACTACGTGCGAGTCGCTCTATGTCGGCGTGCCGGTCATTTCGCTGTACGGCCGCAATGGCGTCTCGCGCAGCGGCCTGAGTCTTCTTGGCACGCTCGGACTAGGTGAACTGACGGCGTCGACACCGGAGCAATACGTTGACATTGCGGTTGCACTGGGAAGCGATCTATCGCGGCTTGAGCAACTGCGCGCATCGTTGCGCAGCCGTTTTGAGCAATCCTCGCTGCGTGATGAGAAACGCTTCGCGGCGAATTTCGAGAAGCTACTGCGCACCGCCTGGCACGAGCATCTCGAGCACTTCAAGCAGCTTTAGAACTCTACCCCTCCCAGCGTTGTGGATCGCTGAACACGATCCTGAAAACGCTGCCATCGCCACCGCGTGGCTCGTAGAGCAAAATAGCGCCGTTGAGCTGACAGAGTTCGCGCGCAATGAATAACCCAAGTCCCGTGCCGCCTTTTCGGCCCGTAAAAAAAGGCTCGAAAATGCGGTCCACTGCCTGAGGCTCGATCCCGGGTCCAAAATTCGAGACTTCCAGGTATGGTCGATTTCGGGGGTTCAACCGACCGAGCTTCATGTCGAAGTTGATGCCGTCGCGAGCCTCACCGTACTTCATGGCGTTGTCACACAAATTCCAAACCACTTGGTGCAGATGGCTGGGATCAATTCGCACCTCCAAATCATCGTCGCCTTCGTGAACACCAATTTGGGCTTCGCGGACCTGCATGGTTGCGCAGAATTCCTCTAGGAAGTCTTGGAGCCAATCGCCGAGCAGCAGCCGGGACGGCTTGGTAGCCTCGCGCCGCGACAGCTGCAGTACGTTGTTGATGATGGTGCTGACGCGCTCGGAGTTGCTTTGAATGATGTCCGTCAGCCTGCGCTCATCCGCTCCGATGTTGATGCTTTCCGCGAGGAGTTGACCTGCGTGACTCATCGCGCCGACTGGGTTGCGAATTTCGTGTGCGATGCTGGCTGACAGCCTGCCGAGCGCGGCAAGCTTGCCTTGCTGCACACGCTCGGCCATGAGGCTGGTGTCCTCGAGAAAAATCAAAGTTGGGCCGGGCTCACTGCCCATCGGAGCGAAATGTGGTTGAATCACGCGGGCGCCGTCAGCCGCCACGAAGCTCGACGGAGAGTTGTTGCCCTGCTCGCGCTGGCGCCAAGTTGACAAGGAATACAGCAGACGCGGAGACACCTCGCCGACCAGTGCTCCCGGGATTGCGTGATTGTCGCCCAGAATTTCCGCCGCCGACTCGTTGATGAGCCGAATCTTGTCCGCCGCGTCCACGACCAGAAGGCTTTCGCGCAAATGCTGCACGATGTATTCGGAGAGTTCCGCAAGATTCGCAAGATCGACGTCTTTCTGGCGAACCAACGCCTCACTTTCGCGCATTCGACCGGCGGCAAAGGAGGCAGCGCCGGCCGTGGCGAAGAGCACCGCTCCGAGTAAGCCCGCCGTCGCATACGAATTGATGTCGGTCGTTCCACCGAGCTGCTGCCAAATCGTGTCGACGAGAATAGCGATGGCGGCAACGGCGGCTAAAAATAGTGCGCTGCGTGCCGGCAGCAGAAATGCCAGCGCGCCGACGGGCACGAGGAACAAAACGCCTAGGCCGCTGGCGACGCCCCCGCAGGTATGCAGCAGCAATACGAGCACGAACATGTCGACGGTCGCCTGCAGGATGGTTTGGATGTTGGCGCTCGCCATTCGTCGGCGCACCAAGACAACGCTGCCCAAGCCGAAACACAGATAAAATGTGGCCGCGCCAAAGAACAGCTGCGCGGAATAGACCGCAAAACCGCGCACGCCTCCCAGTGAATACAGGCCCAAAAGCACCAGCGGGACCAATATCCGATACAAATTTAGGACTGCGAGCACCCTCCAGGTCAGTGCGGGATCGCGGTCGCTGCGGTCATGTTGCCGGTTCAAGCTATTGTTTTCTCTCTTTGCGCTGCCATTAAGCTTAATTCAGAATAGCGCGCCTTACGCGACCCAATCGGCACTGCAGGACATTTCATGAATTTGCACGAGTACCAGTCGAAGGAGTTGTTC
>Ga0210406_10000926_pt1 | contig 38096 bp, 22 predicted proteins | sample IncBWC30MmetaG_FD_155454 | JGI IMG/M metagenome (GOLD analysis project Ga0210406, IMG submission 155454) | Forest soil microbial communities from Barre Woods Harvard Forest LTER site, Petersham, Massachusetts, United States - Inc-BW-C-30-M | ecosystem: Environmental > Terrestrial > Soil >... | reverse complement strand
TCATCCACCCGCCCATCGCAAACTGGTAGAAGTCGTCGCAAGGTTTGCAGGTCTTGTCGAGGTTCGCCGTGTCAAATCCCCAGGGAGTTGGCTGATCCGCCGCGCGCAGGTTCGCGCTCGCCAGAGCTACCGCCAAGATGCCAACGACTGCGAGGATGCAACCAGCAGTAAGAAATCGGTTTGACATAGCCTGCCTCTACTTGGATTTGATTTGAAAACGCGGCAATCGCCACTCTTTCTGAATCCCGACGCGACGCGATCTGTCTCTGAGACGCCGAAAACCGCAAGATCGTTTCGAAAAAGTTCAACTCGACGAGTTGTGTGGGACTCTGACCCTAGATTCAACGGATCGAAGCACCGGCTTTCCACTCTGCGTCAGTTTGCGGCCAAGGGCTTCTGGTACTTGGCGGCGTCAACCGATTTCCATTCTCCTTTGATGATGCTCGCCCGAATTTGGGCCGCGGTCTTGCCTTTTCCCAACTGCTCGTAGGTGTAGAAGTCCTCGTAGATGCAGGTGCCGCAGCCCGAACCGTGCTTGCTCGCAAAGCAATCCAGGAGGCTCTTGTGCCCCTGGCTGCGGTCGCAATGGCAATAGCAGGGCTGCTGGTAGAGTGCGCTTTTCACTTTGGCGGCCACGGCGTACGCGTTCTGCACGAAGGGATCGGTGAAAAGAACGGGATTCATCGTGGCTGGCAACTCGCCTTTGGGCGCCTGCGCATGGTACGCGGGCACATCCAGATAAGAAGTGGGTGGGGCCGCGTTCGCGTCTTGAGGCGCCTTCGAAGAGGCCTGCTGCGGGGCCACAGCCAGCCCGAGCGCAAAGCCGAAAAGCGCCACGGCGCCTAGGAATTTTCCGATTCCATTTCCACGCATACTCGCCCCCTGCTCTTCGTTCCATCGCGCTAACGTCGCCGCACTCTACTCTAAGATGTCGAGGCCCAAATTTCCACTTCGACGCCTGCAAGGTATTCGATAAAGGAAAACATCACGGGAGATGGACGACGGCGATTCGAACGGCGGCGAGTTTGGTCACGTCCATAATTTTGTTGCCGTTCAGATTGTCAATCTGGCTGTTGGCGATGAAATAGAAATCACTGCCGTGGATGGCCCCAGTTGTCGGCAAAGTTGTGAACTGCGTGTGATTTTCGAGCACCTGAGTTTGCGTGACGCGGTTGCCGTCCTTCGAAAGCTTGAATGCGGCCACGCGCGGGGAGCCAATGCCGTTCTGTATCGCAACCAAGCTGCCCTTGTGCCAATAGAGGCCGTCCGCGCCGGCCAGCGTGTTCCGCGGGCCGGGGTCGACGTCGCGGCTCTCGCCGCTGCGCAGGTCAATCTTCACGATACCCACGGCGTCCGCCACATACAGAGTTTCGTCGTCATCCGCCAACGTGATGCCATTGGGATACAAAAGCGTACGGTAGATTGCCAGCGGAGCAAAAGCCTGCGAACGAGTATCGAATCGGAGGACCTGATTGTTGAGGCTATCCGTGGTGATGACCTCTCCGTTCTTTCTCAGCACCAGATCGTTGAATCCGCGCTTGGCATGGTCCTTCGGCGAGTAACGTCCCAGCAATTTGCCAGTGGAGTCGAAATGCAGAAGTTCCGTCCGGCCAGCGTCTTCAAAAGAGTCCGCCCAAACGGTGCCGTCTGTAGGGTCCAGCCGTATACCGAGAACGGGCAACAAGCCGTAACGATCCCCGGACACAAAATCGGAGACTCTTCCTTCCGCATCAAACATCACGATCTTCTTTCGGTTTAAGCTGCTCAAGTAATAGAAATTCCGCTTTTCGTCGTACGCCAACCCCTCTGGGATCAGGTCTCTCTCTTCACTGACGAACGCGAATCGAGCCGCAGCGACCGGCGGAAAATCGCGGTGGACTTTCTCCACCAAGTCATCAAATTCCTTGGACCCTTTGAGCCCCAAGAACGCCGGATCGCCCAAGGGATCAAAGCCCTCGCGGAGCGCAAGGCATTCCTTCAGCAGAGAAAGCGCTTCGCGGGTCTCTCCCAAGTGTTGCTTGGCTGTGGAGAGAAAATAGAGGACGGCGCCGCGATCAGGAACGATGGGTTGCAGTTTTTCGACAATGGCGATTTGTTCGCGGACTTCGGCGGCGTCGGCAGGCTCCGCGAGGGCGCCCTTTACCTGCTCTTTTTCATTCTCTTGCGGATGAACGGCGAGAGGAAAACAGAAGAGACCGGCCAACAAGCAGGAGGCGTAGAAGACAGTTGGCCGCGGAAAAATCATCATCACCTGCGAGAAGGCAAAATTGTCATCAACTTCGATTTTTTGGTGAACGCCGCCTCGACAGCACTATACGCTGGAGACGGAGGCGGGGTGGAAGCTTTCGCAGCAAGATGTCTTGCTCGAAGATGGCGCTGCACGCGGCGGCCCCAGCCCCGCACAAACGAAAAATTGAGCGCACCGCCGATGGCCGAGCTGGCCAAAGGAATCAGCCGTCCCACCCACTTTTCCGCCGTTTCGGCGCCAATCTTCGCCGCGAATCGTTCGGCGATTCGGGGAGCAAGTTTTTCGAGGATCTGTTTTTCAGCCAAATCTTTGCCGTAATCAATGCCAGAGGCGGCCGCGGCTGCCTTCCACATCTCGATCCTCTGGTCGCGGCCGCGGGCTTCAAGTCCGTAGAGCAGCGAGAGGCGCTGGATGAGACGCAGGGTAATCACTGTGAGCAGGCTGGCGTCCGGCAAGAACGTGATCATGCCTCCGAGGCCGAATCCAGCGCCTTCGGCCAGCGCCAGCCGTTCGGCATCGCGAATCAGCGACTTGGCGATAGCGTCCAGTCGCTCCGTAGGAACGTCTCTCATCCGCGCAAAGTCCGGAACCCACAAACCGTGCTTCTTGGCGAGTTGGCGCCGGAAATCCTCGGGATCGATCTCGATAGAGCGGAGCCCTCGGAGAACACCAAAACGCAGAAAGCGGGAGAAGGTACGTCCCGCCAGCGACCCTTTAACGGAGTTATGTAACTCTGCCATGCCTATCAGCATCCTAAGGCGGTTAGAACCGCATAGCAACCACCCCGTTGTATGCCTGTGCCCAGGTCCCGAAGGGGCAAATCTGGGGAAAGGATGGGGAGTTACCCGGAACGCGGCAAGAAAACGGTAGTCCTACTTGACGCGGAGACGTTTTTCGGTAAACTGCATTCTTCGCTATGGCGACAATGCCACAATTCATTCCCTCCGAAGTCGTGCATGATCTCGACTTTCCGCAGCGTGAGGCGGCCTTCTTCTACGGCTTGTTCCTGCGCGGTTATTCCGCGGATCAGTTGCGGCGAGACATCGAAGTGCCGCCGGCAGTGCTCGTCAAGTGGCACCGCGAAGCAGAACGCGATCCGCAGCTTCGCGATATTTTTGCGCGCATGGTGGATTACCGCCGGCACGTACTGGCCATTTTCGATACCCTGGTGGGTTCGGACACGCAACCGCAGCGCGTTCAGTAATGCTTCCGTTCTCCGCAAATGTCACGGGCAAATTCCCCATTCAGTTCTCGACTGAACTTTCTCTTTGTTAGCAGTAATTCTCCCTGTACTTTCGTTCAGGCCAAAATACGTCAGGCAACCAAATAGAACTTTGGTTGATCTAACCGAATTTGGGGGCCAAGTGTCACAAAATGAAGGGGATTCCTTTGATTGACGGGGGAGATTTCTGGGGTTAGAATCACAACGTCCTAGACCTTGAGGTGTATCCATGTTGAGGGTAGTTCGGACCCTGTTCGTTTCCATTTTTTCGATCGCCATCGCCATACCGCCGGTTTCTGCCCAACAAGGGCAGGATCGTGGCGGCCCGCCTGCACCAGCAAAGACAGACAAAGAAGCAAAACGGAAGATGAGGAAGACCCTGAAGGAGTTGGACAACTCCTACAAGCAATGGCTGACGGAAGACGTCACCTATATTATTTCGCCGGATGAGCGCAACGCTTTCCTGCAACTGGATACCAACGAAGAACGCGAACAATTCATCGAACAGTTCTGGCTCCGGCGCAGCAGCAATCCCGACCTGCCGGAAAATGATTTTAAGGAAGAGCATTACCGCCGCATAGCGTACGCCAACGAACACTTTGCTTCCGGCATCCCGGGATGGAAAACCGACCGCGGCCGCATGTACATCATGTGGGGCCCGGCGGATGAAGTGGAATCGCACCCCACGGGAGGCACGTACGACCGGCCGATGGACGAGGGTGGCGGTTCGACCAGCACCTACCCATGGGAAACATGGCGTTGGCGCTACCTGGAAGGCATCGGCGAAAACGTTATTTTGGAATTCGTTGATCCCAGCGGGTCGGGCGAGTACCACATGACCATGGATCCTTCTGAAAAGGACGCGCTGCTGCACGTTCCGGGCGCCGGTTTAAGCTTGATGGAATCCATGGGAATGGCGTCGAAGGCCGACCGCTTCACGCGCTCGGACGGCACGAACATGCCGACTACCATGGGCGGAACACCCTCGAGCATGAACGAGTTCACCCGGCTGGAGCTCTTCGCCAAGGTGAACAAACCGCCTGAGGTGAAATTCAAGGACCTCGAGGCGGTGGTGACCTCCCGCATCGTCCGAGACCAGGTGCACTTCAACTGGCGGACGGATTACCTGAAAGTGACGAATGATACGGTACTCGTGCCGGTGACCGTGCAGGTGCCCAATAGCCAGCTTTCGTTTCATTCGAAGGAAGGAATCCATACGGCGGTCTTGAATGTTTTCGGGCGCGTAAGCACACTCACGGGCCGCGTGGTGCAAACCTTTGAAGATTCCGTCACGCGTGATTTTCCGGATTCCCTGTACCAGCAATCGTTGAAGCTTCAGTCCATCTACCAGAAGGCTGTGCCTTTGCGTCCCGGCCTGTACCGCCTGGATCTGGTGATTAAGGACGTTCAGAGCGGGAACATCGGCGTGGTGAACTCGCGCCTCCAAGTGCCGCGGTACGAGGATGACAAGCTGGAAGCGAGCTCCCTGATTCTTGCCGACCAAATCGAGCATGTTCCCGCAAAGCAAATTGGAGCCGGACAATTCGTGCTCGGTTCCTCAAAGGTCCGGCCGCGGCTTGAAGGCGATTTCACCACCGCAGACAAACTCGGCATTTACATGCAGGTTTATAACCTCAAGCCGGACGATAAGTCCCACAAGTCCAGCGCGACATTCCAGTACACGGTCAAAAAGGGCAAGGACCAGGTGATGCAGTTCAAGGAAACTTCCGAAGAGATGAAGCAGACGGGCGATCAGGTTACCATCGAGCGCCTGCTGCCTCTGGCAACACTGGCGCCGGGCAAGTACAGCCTGGAAGTGAATGCCACGGATACACTGTCGAATCAGACCATTTCCCGAACGGCAGATTTTACGGTGAAAGCGCCGATGGAAATCAAAGCGGCGGCGATTGCTGCACCGGGGAGGTAACAAAAAGTGAAACAGGAACGGCTCCGAACCCTGGGGGCCCTGGTCCTGACCGCCATGGTTTCGTCCTTTGCGGCGATTCCGGCGGCCGCGCAAGCGAAGCCTGTCCCGGGCAAGCTTGCGGGAGTGGTGCGCGACGCTGCTGGCACGCCGCAGATGGGCGCGAGCGTGGAGTTGATCTCCGAAGCCATGGGGTTGGCGGCCAACCGCGGCCTCCTGACGAATACGCAAGGCATGTTCCGGGGCGATAAGCTCGCGCCTGGTTTTTACACCGTGCGCGTGACCCTCGCCGGTTTTCTTCCAATTCTTGAAAAGCACATCCAGGTCACCTCGAATCTGACGACTGTCGTTCGCATTGAACTGGAATCCATGTTCGCGTCGTTGGACCAGTTGCGGCGCATGCCAGCGAGCAGCACTGCCGAGGTAGATGATTGGAAGTGGGTGTTGCGGTCAGCTTCGGCGATGCGCCCGGTTCTGGAGTGGGTGGATCACGATACCCTGAGTGCTACTTCGCTCACTGGCGAATCCAGCGGGCCCCGCATGCCCAAGATGCGGATGGAATTTACGGATGGCGCACGGCGCTCCGGCTCCGCTTCCAGCGTCGCGGCTGCGCCTGCTACGGCCGTGGCATACGACCAAAAACTGGGCGGCGCGAGCCGTATGATCTTTGCCGGACAGGTTAGCTACGATACCGACACTCCCGCAGGGGGCATCGCTACTGTGTGGCTGCCAACCGGGACCCTTGGCGCCGGTCCGCACACCGCGCTGGTCCTTCGCGAAGCCAAACTGGGTCCGCTTGGGCCTACTTTCCGCGGTGTGCGATTCGATCAGGGTGGCGCGCTGGCCCTGGGCGATCGAACCGTGTTGCGCTACGGCGGCGAATATGTTCTGGTGGGACTTGGGGCTGCGGCTTCTTCGCTTCGTCCTCGCGCGGAATTGAATGTGCGCGTCACCGACAATTGGGGCAGCGCCATCATTTTCGCGGCGATGCCCAACGGGCTAGGTCCACTCGAAGCCAACGAGGAGCAGTCAGGCGGGGCGCTTGGGGCAGCTCTCAACGAACTGGACGCATTTCCCGCGCTGCTCTGGCGGCAGGGCCATCCCGTTTTGCAAAATGGAATTCACGAAGAAATTTCGGCGGAACGAAAAATCGGCACGCGCGGAAAACTCCAGATCGCGGGTTTCCACGACGACAACAGCCACGTGGCCGTCTTTGGCCGCGGAAGCGAGCTGCCCAACGCCGACTATTTTCAAGACGGTATTTCCACCGGCTTTGCCTATGACGGTGGCTCCTCGAGCAGTTGGGGCACGCGCGTGGCATTTCGCGAAAAGCTCAACGGGGACGTGGAGTTGACCGCCGTTTATTCTTTCGGCGGAGCATTGGCCCCTTCGGACGATACGGACGATCTGCTTCGCGATGCGCTTCGCACGGCACAGCGGCACTCTGTTGCAGCGGGAATTGCCGCCAAAGTGCCGCGCCTCGGCACGAAGTTCCAAGCGGGTTATAAGTGGGTGAACGGCGTTACAGTTTCCTCGGTGGACAGTTATGGCGAGTCGCTCTTTCAAACGGATCCCTACTTTCACCTAATGGTGCGCCAGCCGCTTCCGAGATTTGCGCTAGGACGGTGGGAGGCCATCGCGGATTGCAACAATCTACTGGCGCAAGGTTACGTCTCCGCAAATAGCAGGGATGGGCGAGTTGTGCTGGTACCTGCCTTCCGGACATTCCGAGGCGGATTGAGCGTTCAGTTTTAGCGATTAATTGGCTCTAGAAAGCTGTATTTGTCCTTCCAGAAACCGGATGATCAGGGAAAGCCCAGCCTACCCACACCGTAAGTTGTTGAATTTAAATTGGTTCCGCGAATGAACTTCTACCAAACAATGGACATTGGGTTGCACTTAGTTTCAAGAGAAGGGGTGTAGTTCTGCCCAATCGAGTTATGAGGCAAAACCTCCGAGTTAGCCTTGGGGCCGTCGTGCTGGCGCTAACCACGCTGGCGGCGGTGATTTTTGCCCTGATTAACTTCGACCAACGCAGCCGTTTTGAGGTGGTTTACGACGGGGTGGCTTGGCTCGACACCGATCACGGCATTCAAGCCAGCCGTCTAGCTCCTAATTCGCCCGCCACTCACGCCGGCATCCGCCCTGGGGACATTCTGTTGACGGTCAACAGCGCCCCGGTCAAAAGAGCCGCGGAGGTCGCCAAGCGGCTGGACCGCGCCGGGCTCTGGACCCAGGTGCATTACAAGCTTTCCCGTGGCGGCGAGGAATTCGAGACGCCGCTGCTCACGGCACCTGCTGAAAAACCCTTGGCGACCGAGAACTACCTGCGAATTGTCGGCCTGCTCTACTTGTTCATCGGCTTGTTTATCTTTATTCGCCGCTGGAACGCTCCTCGCGCGGTGCACTTTTATGTTTTTTGCTTGGTCTCGTTCATACTTTGGTCCTTCCATTTCAGCGGAAAATTGGACACGTTTGACTGGGAGGTTTACTGGTCGGAGGTTGTGGCGCGCCTGCTTGCTCCTGCCTTGTTGCTTCACTTTGCGCTGCTGTTCCCGGGGCGTTCCGAAACTACAATTCGCTCGTCCTCGAAATTGGCAGCGGTCTACTTTTTGCCTATCGCCCTGCTTCTGATCCATTTGAGCACTGCGCTCAACGCTTTCGGAGGGGTGCCCTGGCTTGCTTCGTACATAGTGCTGAGCAAAATCGAATTCGGTTTTCTCGCCCTTTGCTTTCTAGCTGCAGGGCTCGTTTTCTACCGGAACTACCGCGAGGCTCCTTCCGGTGTTCTTCGCCAGCAATTGAAATGGCTGACAGGTGGGACTCTTGCCGGCAGCTTGCCGGTTTCGTTGCTGTACGTCGGACCCTTGGTTTTCGGCGTGGCCGTTCGCCCTTGGATGCAGCTTTCCGTATTAAGCCTGGTGCTGATCCCGTTGTGTTTTGGCTACGCCATTGTTCGCTATCGCTTGATGGACGTGGACATCATCTTCAAGCGGGGCTTGGCGTATACGGCGGCGACTGCCGCAGTCGCAACCATCTATTTTGCGCTCGTCGCCCTCATCACTTATTTCTTCCACGCTCAGACCACTGGTCCCGTGGGAGGCATGATCGCCATCGTCATAGCTGCATTTTTGTTCCAGCCCTTCCGCGAAAGGATTCAGGCCCGGCTCGATCGCTTCTTCTATCGCGACCGCCTGGATTACCGCCGCACACTTATCGAGTTTGGCCGCACGCTGACGAACGAGGTTCGGTTCGACCCCATGCTGGGCTCGGTGATGGACCGGATTTCGCAGACGCTCCTGGTCGACCGCCTCGCCATTTTCGTGGAAAACGCCGTGCAACCCGGCCAAATGCGCATCGCCCGTTCGATGGGCGTGCGGCTTTCCGAGTCCCTGGATCTCAGTTTCCTCGAGCCGGCCCGGCCCGAGTTTGCCCGCGGGGCGCTTTTTTTCGAGTCGCCCCGTGCGGCAAGAGACGTCAGTGATTCTGTCCGGCACACCCTCGAGCAGTTGGACCTCAACTATTTTGTCCCGTGCCGCATCCGCGAGCACACCGTCGCGGTCCTCGGCCTCGGCAAAACGGTCGACGGCGATTTTCTTTCCAGCGACGACGTCGAACTGGTGGAGACCATCGCCGGCTATGTTGCCGTCGCCCTCGACAACGCTCAGCTCTATAGTTCGCTCGAACAAAAAGCCCTCGAAATCGCGCGGCTCAAGGATTTCAGCGAAAATATCGTCGAATCCCTGAACGTCGGCGTTCTTTCCGTCGACCTCGAAGGCATCGTCGAATCCTGGAACACGCGCATGGAACAACTCTTCGGAGTAGCGCGTCAGGAGGCTGTCGGACGGCAGCTCAGCTCGCTCTTGCCGGAAGAACTGGCGCGAGAAATCGCCGCGCGCGGGGACCAGGAACAAATCACCGGCATCTATAAACAGAGACTCCAGCACCAGGGCAAATTGTTGACCTTGAACGTTTCTATTACTCCGCTGGTAAGCAAGTCGAATGAGCGCATCGGCCGCCTGCTGCTCTTCGATGACGTAACGCAGCGCGAGCGCATGGAAGAGCAGATGTCGCAGACCGAGAAGCTGACTTCGTTGGGACTGCTCGCCGCCGGCGTTGCGCATGAAGTGAATACGCCTCTCGCGGTCATCTCCAACTACATTCAGATGCTCGCCAAGCAGATGCCGGAAGGCGACCCGCGTCAGTCAATCATTGAAAAAATCGTCAAACAGACTTTCCGCGCCAGCGAAATCGTCAACAACCTGCTCAATTTCTCGCGCACGGGCGCGGCGGAAGCTGCGGACATTGATGTGAACCGCGTGGTCGAGGAAACCCTGTCGCTCGTGGCCCACCCTCTCAAAACTTCCCACATTCAAGTGGTGAAGCAACTCGGCGAGCCGCTGCCGGCCGTTCGCGGCTCGGCCAACAAGCTGCAGCAGGTCTTCCTGAATCTTTTCTTGAACGCGCGCGATGCCATGCCCACGGGGGGAATGCTCGAGGTCCGTACCGCAGCACACAACGGCAGTGTCGAAATTGAAGTCGCGGATACCGGCGCTGGCATCCCCCGCGAACACATCCATCGTATTTTTGATCCGTTCTTCACAACCAAGGCCAGTGGCCGCGGCACCGGCCTCGGTCTCTCGGTAAGTTACGGCATCATCAAGGAACATGCGGGAAAGATTGATGTACGCTCGACGCCAGGCAAAGGCACATCGTTCCATGTTGAGTTCCCCGCAGTAAAGAAAGCGGTCCATGTCTAAGGGCTCCATCCTAGTCGTAGACGACGAATCAGAAATCCGCGAAGGCCTCGAACTCCTGTTAAGAGGTGAAGGCTACGGCGTCTCGAGCGCGGAGACCGGCGAATCCGGCCTCGAGAAACTCGAGCAGCACCCGTACGATCTTCTCCTGCTGGACGTCAGCTTGCCGGACCGCAATGGTCTCGACATGCTCAAGGAGATTCATCGCCGCGATCCGCAACTCTCCGTGGTGCTGATCACCGCGTACGGTTCCATCGAAATGGCGCGCGCCGCTTTTAAGAATGGCGCGATGGACTACATCACCAAGCCGTGGTCCAACGATGAATTGCTGGCCCAGGTGGCGCAAGCGGTGGAATCGCGCCGGCTGCGCGATGAAAACGTCCAACTCAAGCGCGCGCTGAAGCAGCGCTTTAATTTTCCGAACATCGTTGGCAAGAGCGACAAGATGCAGGTGCTTTTGAACCTGGTCACGCAGGTCGCGCCTTCGCGCTCAACGATTCTCATCAGCGGCGAAAGCGGCACGGGTAAAGAGCTCATCGCCAAAGCGATTCATTCGGCCTCAACCCGCGCCGACAAAGCTTTTGTGCCTGTAAATACAGGATCAATCCCCGTGGATCTCCTGGAGTCGCAACTTTTCGGCCACGTGAAGGGCGCCTTTACGAGCGCAGTAGCTTCCAAGAAGGGACTCTTCGAAGTCGCCGATCAGGGCACGATTTTCTTCGACGAAATCGCCACCATCAGTCCCGAAACGCAAGCCAAGCTCCTGCGCGTAATTCAAGAGCGCGAATTCATGCGCCTCGGCGGCACCGAGCAACTAAAAGTCGACGTGCGCATCGTGGCCGCTTCCAACGTCGAACTTCTCACGCTGGTGCGCGAAGGACGCTTTCGCGAAGATTTGTATCACCGCCTGAACGTGATTCACCTGCAGATTCCCCCGCTGCGCGACCGTCGGGAAGACGTCCCGCTTTTGCTGGCGCATTTTCTGGAGCGGTATTGCCAGGAAAACGCCAAGCCCATGCGCCAATTTACGCCGGCGGCGATGAAGCTGATGATGGATTACGACTGGCCCGGCAACGTGCGCGAACTGGAAAATGTGGTCGAGCGTGCGGTGGTCCTTTCCACCCAGGAGCGCGTTGACGCGGACCTCCTGCCGGAAAGTATTCGCAGCAAGGAAATTGTTCGCGGTGTACGGCTACAGCTTTCTGAATTCTTGCCGCCGCTGCCTGGCGAACCGGGTTCGCGGTCTTCCGCGGATAATCCGCAGCCATCTTTGTTCCAAATCATGGACGAGATCGAGCGCCGTATCATCATCGATATGCTGGAGCGCACCGGCTGGAACCAGACCGAAGCCGCCGAGCGCTTTCTGATACCTCTTTCCACGCTCAATCAGAAAATCAAGCGCTTGGGAATTGATGTCCGCCGCCGCGGCCGTGGCGATGAGATTTTGTCCGCTTCGATCGGCAAATAGCCGGCGGAGCACGCCCGGAATTTTCCTCCGAACGCGCGCGCGAATTATTCCGTCCCATCGTCTACACTAACCGCGGACCGCCATGGCCGAACCGACATCCCCTTTGCAATCCTCTGGCGTTACTTCCTTCCAGAATGAATGGTCCGTGCTGTTGGAGTGCGCTTCTCCCGCGTGCGATCCGCGGCGGCTTGCGGAATTGCTGGAATCTGTGGATTGGGCGAGGTTGCTTGTCCTTGCCGAAGAGCACGGCGTGGAGGGCCACCTCGTGGCCTCTTTGCGTGATTTCGAAGGAGCGCTGGTCCCGCCGGAGATCAGGCAGAGGCTCGCCGATGGCAAGCGCGCGCAAACCTTTTTCACTCTGCGGCTGAACGCGGAGCTGTTTTGGCTATTGGAGAAATTCCGCGCGAATGGAATTGGCGCGGTGGTCGTAAAAGGTCCGGTCCTGGCGGTGCAGGCCTACGGTGATCCGGCCAGGCGCCGCTACGGCGACCTGGACTTACTCGTTCGGCAGCACGACATTCACCGCGCCACGGAATTGATGAGCGCTGCCGGCTTTGCGCCCGCTGTCCCGCTCAGCGCCATCGACGCCGGAAAAATTCCTGGCCAATATCTCTTTTCCAAGCCGGATTCGAAACTTCTTGTTGAGCTGCACAACGATTTCACGCTGCGCTATTTTCCCCGCCGTCTGCCCCTCGAGGAGTTTCTTGCGCGGCAAATTCTCGTGCGCGTGGATGCCCACGACGTTCCTGCCCTTTCGGTGGAAGACGAACTTGTGCTCATTTGCATCCACGGGGCTAAACATTTTTGGGAGCGTTTGATGTGGATCGCCGACGTTGCGGCGTTGGTCTCCCGCCAAACCAGCATGGATTGGCAGCGGCTCGCCGATACGGCCTCCGCCGTGAAAGCGGAACGCATGCTGCACACCGGGTTGCGCCTCGTAGCGGACTTGCTGAAATTGCAGTTGCCCGGCAAGGTTCAAGCGGCGGTGCAGGCCGATGCAATGGCCGCGCGCCTCGCGAAGCAGTGTTGCAAATGGATGCCCGCGGCCGGTAATGCGCCGCCAGGCCTCTTCGAGCGAGCCGCTTTTCGTTTGCGCATGCGCGGCGGTCTTCTTTCCGCGCCCGCCTATTTGCTCAGACTTTCTTTTTCGCCCACGGAAGAAGACTGGAACGAAAGTCAGCCGGGGAGCCATCGAGGAGTTCTCGATGCTATCCGCCGCCCGTTTCGTCTCGCGCGCAAGTATGGACGCGACAACAAGGAATAATCCTCGAAGTTCCAAGCACGCTGGAATGGAACCATTCGGTGCGCGCTGGCTTCAAAAAAAACCGCGCGTGATGTCTCCACCACGCGCGGCCCGCTGTCCGGATTCCAGGGTTTAGTTGACCGAGATTTGTACCTGAACGTTGTGCGTCAACGCGCCGGAAGTACCCGTAATCGTCAAAGTTGCCGGGCCTTTCGGCGTACTCTGATGTTTCAGCCCGTTGCATCCTGTGATCGCAAAGAGTGTGAGCACCGCGGTTGCCATCGCCAGGCGCAAACGTGGCCGCCGGACCCATAGCAGGGAAAACAGCATCATCAGCGCCAGAACTAGGGGCACAACCTGCCGCGGCGGCGCGGTTGGAGTTGGAATTCCCTGTGGCGGAACAACGAGCGCCGTCGTCGTCATGGATACTTGCGCCTGAATCGTCGAAGGCGGAGCCACTGGCGGCGTAACCGGCGAGGTGACCGTGCAAGTAGCCAGCGCCGGCGCTCCCGTACAGGCCAATGCCACGGGAGAGTTGAATCCTCCCGTTCCCGTCACTGTCACGCTGAAGTTGAGCGTTTGGCCCAGCGTCACGGGTTGAACGGCCGTCGGACCGGTCAATCCAAAATCCGGCGTGCCGGTACCGGTTCCGGTCAAGGAAACCGTTTGCGGGCTGTTGGCGGCGTTGTCCGTGATCGTAAGTGTACCAGCGCGAGCGGCCAGCATAGTCGGAGTAAATGTCACACTGATAACGCAATTCGCTCCGGCGGCCAAGGTGGCTGGGCTAATCGGGCAAGCAGTGGCGCCGGTGCTCGTTGCGGCAAAATCGCCTGAGGCGGCAATCGAGGTGATCGTCAAAGCGCCCGTTCCGGTATTCGTGAGCGTTACGGGCTTTGCGGTACTGGTTGTGGTCAGCGCTTGGTTGCCGAACGCCAGGCTCGTCGGCGCGAGTCCGACTCCAGGCACGCCGGTACCGGTTCCGGTCAATGGAACGGTGTGTGGGCTGCCTCCGGCGTTGTCCGTAATCGTAAGCGTTCCGGCGCGAGCGCCCAGCGCGGTCGGCGTAAACGTGACACTGATAATACAATTAGCGCCTGCCGCCAAGGTGGCCGGGCTAATCGGGCAGGCAGTGGCACCGGTGCTCGTCTCAGCAAAATCACCTGAGGCGCCAATCGAAATGATTGTCAAAGCGCCTGTTCCAGTATTCGTGAGTGTCACAGTCTTGGCGGCACTGGTGGTGTTCAGCACCTGGTTGCCGAACGCCAGGCTCGTTGGCGCGAGTCCGACACCCGGTATCGGATTCGCACCTTTGCCCGTCAGATTGAAGACCTGCGGGCTGGTGCTATCGCCATCGGTGATCTTCAGGGTAGCGATTTCGGAGGGCGGCGCTACGACGGTCGGCGTAAACTTAACGCTCACAACGCAAGGCGTTCCCACTACGATATTGGGAGAACATCCGGCCGTTGAAACTGTATAGTCCGCGGCATTTGTGCCGCTCAACGCGGCGCTAGTAAAAGCAATATTGCCCGCCGTGTTATTCGTTAGCGTGACGGTTTGTGCCGCGCTGGTGGTACCAATCAGCACCGTGCCATAGTCAAGAGTCGTCCCAGTCGCGGGCATGATGGCCAGAGTGGGGATCAATGAGAACTTCGCCACAAACGCATCGGAAGGCGGTTTAAGGCTTCCCCCAGTTGGAAGAGACGAGAAAACAGGCATATCTGCCGAGAAGGTGCTGCCAGTGATGTATGCGTTCGGAGGATTCGCTGCGTCAATTGCAATGGCGGACCCTTGATCGGTATCGTTCGTCGGCGGGTCACCGCTGCCTCCGAAATAGGTCGAATAGAGCAGTGCTCCAGTGCCGCTAACTCCCGGGTCTAGCTTCGCGATGAATGGACTCCCGAACGCGTTTGGAAGTTTGGACTGAAATGCACCCAGCGTCGTAGCTCCAGGAAAGTCCGACGAAGTGGTCGTTCCCACCACATAAGCGATGCCCGAAGAGTCTGCCTGAATTCCAAAGCCTGTAGTTGGACCGCTTCCGCCCAGGAATGTCGAATACTTCTTGGTAGCTGCTCCACCCCCGGGCGCTGCCGTATCAATCAATGTCACAAAGGCTTTGCCGGAAGCGGCCCCGGAAGTATCAAACGCCCCTGGGGTGGTTGGGAAACCGTTCGAGTTCGTGGTCCCTGTTACATAGGCAACCTTGTTTGGTCCAAGTACGATACCTCGGGCCTGTTCGAAGACAGCGCCACCCAAATAAGTCGAATAAACCAACTGAGTGGCCACAGGCTTGGTCGTGTCGATTTGTGTGACGAATGCTGTCCCCTGCGTATTGCCGGCCAGCACGTTTGGCTGCAACGCCGTCACCGAACCGCTGGTAGGGAAGTCCGTCGATGTCGTGACCCCAGCCAAATAGGCGTTTCCAGAGGCCGCGTCAATCGCCACTCCATAGGCGACATCGCCGAAGCCCAAAAGGTTCGCCGCATTTGTGGCTGTGCCACCAAGATACGTGGAATAGAGTAAAGAGGCTGCTCCAGACTTAGTTGTGTCAATTTTGGCCAAAAAAGCATTGCCGGAGGAACTATTCAAAGCGGCCTGAAAGCCATTCACCACGGGGAAGTTTATCTGAGACGTTACCCCTGTAGATGCTGTCGAATCCGTATACCCGGCTACGTACGCGATACCGTTTGTATCGACAGCAACGCTCTGCCCGATATCTCCGACAGTTTGTGTGCCATTGGTTCCGCCGATATAAGTGGAGTAAAGAAGCGACCCAGTGCCATTTACTGTGGGATCCAGTTTGACCAGATAGCTCGTTCCGTGAGCGTTGGTTAGATTAGGGCTTACGTTGAAGCCAGCTTTGAAGCCAGCATTGGGCGAACTAGTCGGAAAGTCAGTTGAATACGTCTGCCCCGTGACATAAACCTTGCCCCCAGAATCCACCGCAATTCCCCATGCTTGATCATTTACGCTGGAGTTTGTGCCCGCGAGGTAACCGGAGTAAAGCAGTTGGGTGCCCGTCGGGTCGATTTCGGCTACGAACGATACACCAACGTTTCCCGCTGGCGCCGTTCCTCCTGTTCCCTTCGAACCCGTCGGAAAGTCCAGCGAAGACGTTATACCAGCGATAAAGGCATTGCCAGATCCATCGATTGCGATTGCAGCGCCGGCTTCGCCGACACTGCCACCGAGGTACGTCGAGTAGTTCAGCACAGGGTCAAGAACCAGGGGCTCGCTGCGATCATATTTGGCGATCGAGAATGTCACGTGGTGATCACTGCCGACGACGTATCTGCTCGCAATCTCGCGCTTTATCCCATTCACGTTCTGGTACACCATCGGTTTCTGGAGTTCGACTTCACCTTGGGCAACGCTCAGCACCAAGTCGCCGCGGGAATTGATGCGCATTCTTTGCGCACCATCGATCTTGAGTCGGATTGCTTTCGGGTCGGCGCCCGGGTCGACGATAAAGTCATATTCCAGTCGCCGCTGGTTCCCGTAGAATACGAGATCCACTCCGGGATAAACTCCTGCATATTTTATGCGTGCGTACGACGGCACGTCTGTGTGCCATTTCTCAGGATCGTTGCCGATGAAATAGTTCACTCTAGCCGGCAAGCGCTCTGCCCCGCCAATTTGCGGGCTTGGATTTGCACCCTCGAGCTGTAATCGAATCGCCACTGGCTGGCGGGCTTCACTCTCTGTGCGAACTGACCGAAGGAAAGCGGCGCCATGGTGCTGCGACGGTTTACGCGATCGCTGCGAATGCAAGGCCAGCACCGCTTCCTGAGGAGTTAGAAAGAGTTCGTAACCGCTACCGCGCGATAAGTAACGCACTTTGCTAGCCGTCTGGCCTTGGTTCTCCTCAAAACTTAACGGCAATCTGCCGTAGGCGTCGCGCCAGTCGAGATCAGCCTTCGGAACGGAGATTTTGGATGGTTGGTTGGCCGCGACCTGCGGCTGTCCGGCTTCGGTCTGAGAAGACCTCTTCCCCCTGCCATGAATTGCCGCCCCCAACAAGAGGCCGAAAGCAAGTCCGGCCACACCCACCGACTTCGCCACTCTCACCCAAAAACCCCGCGTCTTCATTTTCGTAGTCCTCCTGAATCCCGTCTTCGCTGCTCATCCCTGCCGCAAGCTATCTTGGAACCAGGCCACGATGCAGTTTGGTGCCCAGACATTCCCAATTTGGAACTAAGCAATACCCTTGGGGCCACAGCTGTTCTGGGATTATTTGGAGAGGCAGCAATCATGCGGCACGCAGCTAACATAGTGCCCCAAATTGGGAAGGACTACTCTAAGTCTGGAATCGCAACTGTATCCTAACAGATAACTCTAAGTCTTCCAGTCTCCAAATGGGAGGAAATCCCCATCCTGTCAGACCCGTGCGCCAGTCGGGCCGTGGAGCGTGGCCAGATCCGCAAGGATCATCGCACAAAATTCTTCAAGCCGGGAGCCGTCTCTATGCGCATAAACCCGTCGGACCGGAACTGTCGTCACCAGCAGGCCAAGAACTGCGAATTCATTCGCCCGCATCTCCCGGTCGAGTATCTTGTTCGCGAACGTGTCGGCTACGAGGGAAAGAAGGCCAGCCTGTGGCCGGATTTCCTCCACTGCGGGAGCCTGATCGAGGCGGCGGTCGCCCAGGAGGTAAATGGCGCCGAGCGGGAGCGAGCGAGTCTCGAACCGCGTTCCCAATTCGCCCAAGGCCAACCGGCGTTTCTCCCAACCAGAGCTGAACCGCGGAAGCGCCTCGGCAGAGCCATAGAGCATCTCCACAGAATCCTCCCAGAGGCAAAGGTGTGGATACGCCGGTGTGACTCGAAAGCCGTCAGGGCCTTCTACCAGTGCGGCCACATCGTCAGAGATGACTCCGAATCCCTGCCGTGCAAACGCGGCCGTCGTCGTCGACTTTCCCGATCCTTCTTCGCCAACGAACGCAACACATCGATTGTGAATGGAGACGGCGCTGGCATGGAGACAAGTCACACCGCGCAGCCGCAGCAAAAGTCCAAACACGGGTCCTAGCAGGTACGAAGTAATATCTTCCAAAGTCGAATGTGGGGACCAAACCGCCCACAGAGACTTCCCTTCTCGTTCCAGCCAGAATTGCACGCCATCATAGTATGCGAGGCGTAGAAAACGATCGCCTGCGGCCTTCCAGATTCTCAAAGCGGGAGTGCCGTTTTCATCGGTGTATGAACTGGTGTAAGTCAGCCTTTCTGACTCGGCGGGAGTTTCGCATTTAAAATCTGGCGAAATACCTAGATGCAATTCGACATCTACCGCTTTGGAATGGGTCTCCACAAAGGCAAGCCCTGGAATCGAAAGGTTGGATCGTACTTTCAGGCCGAAAAGTGTATAAGTGGGAGTCACTTCGCTCGACAATCTAAATGCGCTATTCTGAGGACGACATCTCGGTTCTGCCGATACTATTTCGTTGACCTCACTCGCTCGCCGCGGGAATCATTCTCATTCAAGCTCTTACCTTGCGTTGCCTCACTTCCCAGTTAGACGTGCGTCCGCGGTCGAGCCCTTGGTCCCCCATCGCTTCTGCCCCGGATACCTCGACTCTGCGTAAGCTCTTTCACCGTACCGTAAACGGTTAACGTCGGTTTCGAATATGGTTTTTTAGTTTCCCGTTTTACGGGCTTAGCCATTACTGGCCTCCGAATGTATCTTATATCGAATCTTCTGCGCCGACTGCAACCAAATGTTGAGGCAGTATGGCCTTAAACTCGCACTCGCCTGCTCCTGATTCATCTTACCATGCGGCGCAGTCATCGCTCTTCGATCAATGTAGCGATCCAATTCCGGGCTCCACGGGATTTCTTTCAACCGCTCCACTCCAGTCAGCCGCAGTTGCGCCGACACGGGGTCGCCCTGCAGTGGTGTTTTCGGCCGCGTCCGTATTCGCTCCGGCAATCGTCCGGTCATCGCCTCGCGCACCAGCGTCTTTCTGTATAACCACGGGAACGGCGGCAGCGCCAACATATAATTTACGATGCGCAAATCCAGAAAAGGGTATCGGGTTTCCACGAGGCAACCTGTCGCTCCTGGGTCATCTTGCTCAAACAAGTGCGTCCACAACGGTGATGCCAGGGATGCGTATCCTCTTGGATGGATAGGATGCCTCGGCCACGAACTTGGCTGCTGGTTCTCGTCCTTCCATCGTGTTTCGAGATGTGCCCGGCGTCTGAATTCCAGAGCCAGCCACTGCGGGTACACTGGCTGGTCCGGATCTCTTCCGGCCCAACGGTACGCTCGGGCGCGGATGCCCCGCCACGGGAACGGCCTGACCCATAGGTAGTTTGCCACGTCCGTCAGAAGTTGCCGCCATTCCCCCCTGCGGCGCAAATCTCGCGCATAGGGCCACATCTGAAAGGTCTGAATTTCATCGCCGCCATCCCCGGACAACAGAACCCGGCAACACCTGGAAATGTCGCGGTGAGCGTCGAAAATCCCGGCAAGGAATGGATCTTCAACCGGTTCGGGCCCGGTTACCTCGGGGTCGTCCCAGCGCTCGAAAAGCTGCGCCTTATCCATTGGCACGAACTTGACCGGTATGCGAAGAAAGTCCCCGACTTCTTGCGCGTACGTTTCTTCCTGGTCGGGGATTAATGACCTGTAAACGTAGGTGTAGCCCCAAAGCTGCGCCGGGCTAGAGCTTTTCCTGGCCAGTTCCGTTGCCACTGCCGCCACAGACGAGGAGTCCAGCCCGCCACTCAGCAGGATTCCGACGCGCTCCGTGCGAAGCCGCTCGGCCACGGCGGTCTCCAAAATAGACTGGAAGTGCTCGACGTACTCAGCAGGATCTCTGTACCGAATTCGTCCGTCCGTAGGGGGCGTCCAGTAGCGCCGGATCTGGAGGCCGTTTTGTGAGACTGTGATCGTGTGAGCGGGAGGTAGACGCTGGATATCACGGAAGGTGGTCGCGGCGTTGTCGTAGTTCAGACCGAAAAGCAGGAAATCTCCGATTGCCGCATCATTCAGCTCGCCCGATATTTCAGTGTGCAAGCGAACGCAATTCAGCGTGTTGCTGAAAACAAAAAGGTCTCCCTTTTGTGTGTAATAAAAAGGCTTGATGCCGAAATGATCTCGCGCGCAAAACAGTTGCTTGTTGCGCGCATCCCAAATCGCAAAGGAAAAATCGCCCCGCAGGTGCTCGACGCATGGCGTGCCCCACGCCGCGTAAGCGTGCAGAAGGAGTTCCGAATCCGGAGCATTCGGCCGAACCACCCGGCCGGAGCGCTGCAGTTCGCCGGCCAATTCCTCCCGGCTGTCCAGTCGCGCGTCCGCGACAATCCAAAATCGCCCTTCAATACTCGCAGGCTGGTTTTCCCCCAGCGATTCGCGCGTGGTCCGCAACATCGCATGGCCTAGCCCAACGGAACCTTCCATCCAGCTTTCGCGGCCATCGGGTCCACGGTAAGCGAGAAAATCGACGAGCGACTGCAACAGCGCCCGCTCCATCGGCGCGCCGTTCCGGTGGTAGATGCCGACGATGCCGCTCAATCAGCTCGCCTTTCTATTCAAGTGGATGGCGCTTTTAATCGCAGATCTGGCTGGCGCACGCCGCGTTCTCCGTTCGAAAGAATGGCATGCACGTACCACCTCGGGTTTCGCCCTGATGCGCAATTCTCCATAACCAGAATTCGATTTCTAAACGTTGCTTGGCTGGACTTCCATTGTACTTTCCGTTCTCCCTTGCGGCAACCAACCGCCGCCATCGCTTTTGTCTTGCAACTCCGAAATGGTCTAGGCACAGTACCGGAGAATGATTCTACGTCTCTCCAGCAACGCGCAGCGCCGGGTACTCGTTGCTGCTTCTCTCGCTCTCGCTTTATTCCTCTCTTACTTCAGCATTCGAAATGCGTTCGCTTCTTACTACGCAGGAATGCAAACCGTGGAAGGCTACGAGCGCGCCGTGCGCCTCGAGCCCGCCGATGCTCAAGACTGGTACCTGCTTGGCCGCTATTGGCAATACAACCTGGAAGATCCTGACGCCGCGCGCGCTATCCGCTCCTACCTTTCCTCACTCGCGTTTAATCCGGCGTCCTACGAAACCTGGCTGGATCTCGCCACTGCTTACGAATCGGAAGGCAATGTCGTCGCCGCGCGTGACGCCTTTCTGCACGCCAAGAAGGTTTATCCCCTTTCCGCTGGCGTCTCCTGGCGCTATGGCAATTTTCTGCTTCGGCAGGGAGAGCTTGATTCTGCATTCACCGAAATGCGCCTGGCGGTCCAGGCTGATCCCCATCGTGCCGCGGAGGCTTTTTCTCGCGCTTTGCGGGCCGGTTCCAGCATCGAAACGGTGATCGACCGCGTCTTGCCGCCCATCTCCGAGGCTTATCTCGACGTGATTCGGGACCAGACCACCGACGGGCACACAGAGAACGCTCTCAAAGTGTGGGGCCGGCTACCTCCCCTTCATCCCCGCATTTCCATGTACGACTCTTTCTCGCTGGTCAACGCCTTGATGACGGAAAAACGCATCGCGGAAGCCGGCCGCATCTGGGACCAGGCGGTCCTTTTCGCGGGCCTCGCCGATCTGCAGGGTCCGCCGGGCTCGGTTTTGTGGGACGGCGGATTCGAATCAAATGTTGCCGGTGTCGGATTCTCGTGGCTTTTTTCGCAGGGAACTCGTGGCGTACAATTCGGTAGCGATACTCAGGAAAAACACTCCGGCAATCGCTCCCTGAGGCTGATATTTGACGGAAAATTCAACGTCAATTTTACGGACGTCTGTCACTACGTTCCAGTCAAACCTTCCACCGCTTATCTTTTCTCCGCATGGATCAAAACAAGGGCGCTGACCACGGACCAGGGCCTTCGTTTTCGGTTGAATTCTCTGGATACGCAGCGCAGCTCCATCGCTAACACTCCGGACATTCACGGGACTGCGCCCTGGACGCGTATCGAAATGCCCTGGACCTCGGCGAATAATGTTCACGAATTGCAAGTCTGCCTGGTCCGCTTTCCGAGCGAGGAACCCGAGAACAAAATTCAGGGAACCGCTTGGGTGGATGACGTTGCACTGGTTCCGGAAGCCGCGGAGCACCCCAAGCCATGAGGTTGCTGCGCTTCGGGATTTGCGCTCTGATCGTTTTCGCCGTTGCCGCTCACGGAGGCGTCGAAGATTGGGCCCGCGCCATCTTTGAGACCGGGACGGCTTTGCTCCTTCTCACTTGGGCCTTATGGATTTATTTCACGCAGGAAGAACAAGTTGTCTTTTCTCCGCTTCTCCCGCCCTTGGTCGCTTTTTCCCTAGTCGTTTGCGGCCAGTGGTTTTTTCATGCCTCGGCGTCTTCCTACAGCACCCGCATCGAGCTTCTGCTTCTCTTCTCCGACTTGATCCTTCTTTTTCTCGCGGTTCAGGCTTTCGGCACGCTTCAAGGCTGGCGCGGCTTCGTCTGGTTCGGGATGTTTTTCGGTTTCTTGGTATGCCTCTTCGGCATTCTCCAGCACCTCACCTTCAACGGGAAGCTCTACTGGTTTCGCGAGATGCATTACGGAGGGATTCCCTTCGGACCGTACGTGAACCGCAATCACTTTGCCGGATTTGTGGAGTTGGTTCTCCCGCTCGCTCTCGTTCCTCTCGTTCTCGGCAGAGTCCGGCGCGAGCGCTGGCCCGTCGTTGGTCTTTTTGCGATCGTCCCCATCGGCGCGCTTTTCCTCTCCGTTTCCCGGGGAGGGATTGTGAGTTTCGGCGTCGAGTTGGCCGTCTTGGCGCTCGTCATGATTCGGCAGCGAACCGCGGGGAAGCAATTGTTCGCCGGCGCTGCGGTCCTGCTCATGGCTCTGCTGATGGTTTCGTGGCTCGGTGTCGGACAACTCTTGCAGCGTTTTTCAACGTTCCAGTCGCTCGAAGCCACGGCGGGGAAACGGGCCTCCATGCGCCACGGCACGTGGCAAATCTTCCTCCAGCACCCCATCGCCGGAACTGGACTTGGCACCCTCCAGATTGTCTATCCGCCTTACGAGTCTCTCTACGATGGGAAGATCGTCAATCATACTCACAATGACTACCTCGAAGCTCTCGCCGAAACCGGCATCCTCGGCGGACTTTGTTGCGCTTGGTTTCTCGCCGTCTTGTTCAGCGAATCTTTAAAGCGCTTGCGCCAGGACAATAACACTTTTGTGGGGACCCTCCAGCTTTCCGGATTGGTCGCTTGCGTAGGCTTCCTCGTGCACAGCCTGGTCGATTTCAATCTGCACATCCCCTCGAATGCATTCCTGTTTTTTCTCATGGCCCATCTGGCTACCACTGAGATCCGGACCACCGACCCGGATCCCGCACACCAGCGGTCGCGCCATCGAAATCCTCGAAATCACTGATTGCTTTAAGCCTTCTGGCTGTATAATCACACTTGGGGGTCATCTATTCTCATGCAGCCAGCCAGACTGGGTGCGTTGGTGTGGTATTTCGTTCCGACTGCCCTGCTAGTGTTACTGGTTCTGGCGCCATCCAGCCGCGCTCAGCAGGCCGTTCTCGAGACGCCACAGCAGGTCAACGACCGCATACGCTTGATGTCCGCCGCCGCGCGGCTGAAGCCCCACGACTATGTCATCGGCAACGGCGATCTGCTTGACATCGAAATTTTCGATGTCAAAGAACTCAGCCGGTCTGTGCGCGTCAGCCAGACTGGCTCCATCGGCATTCCTCTCGTGCCGGTTCGCCTGCATGTCGCTGGATTGACGGAATTTCAGGCGGAACAGAAAATTGCCGAAGTCCTCGAAGCCAACGGCCTGGTTTCGCACGCTGAAGTCAGCATCAGCGTCAGAGAACGAAAGAGCAAGCCTATCACCGTGGTGGGAGCCGTCGGGCATGCCATGGTTTACCAGGCCGACCGGTCGGTGAGCCTTCTGGAAATCCTGGCGGAGGCCGGAGGCGTTGCAACGGACGCCGGCGATACCGTCATTGTGAACCGGCCAGCGTTGGACATCCCTTCCGATTCGACCGAGCCGCCGGCAATCGGCCCGGAAGATTCTGCTCCTGCCGCCGCTTCCACAACGTCACTCCATGCTGGCCAGACGCAAGGGTTCGCTTCTGCCCAAGCTGTGGCTCCCGCCGCCTCCGCAGGCGCACCCATGCCAGTCGACCCGCCGCACTTGAACAATACGATCACCATCAATCTAAATGAATTGATGGAAAGCGGCGACGCCACGAACAACATCATTCTTCAGGCCGGCGATATCGTTACCGTCCCGCACTCGGGTATTGTCTACGTCCTCGGATCGGTAGGGCGACCCGGTGGTTTCGTACTTGCAAATGACCGCGGACAGATGACCACCTTGAAAGTTCTGGCTCTCGCCGGTGGTCTGACTCGCACGGCGAAAGCCGATCATGCTGTTATTGTCCGGAAAGATGTTCAGGGACAGCAGCACCAGGTTGAAGTTGATCTTCAGAGGGTCATGGATCGCAAGGCGGAAGATGTCCAGCTTCAGCCCAGCGACATTTTATATGTACCAAACAGCGCAGCCAAACAGGCGATCTACAGGGGGCTGGAGTTCGCAATTGCATTGGGCTCTAGCGTCGCTCTTTACCGCGTGGCGTACCACTAAAAATGGCTGACGAAAGCAAACTCGCACCTCGTGAAAATGGTTCTAACGGAGCCGTCGAGCTGGTCACCATGCCGGCTCGCTTTCCCGCCTTCGAGCTCTCGCCCCGGGAACCTCATCTTTACGACTACCTTCTGATCTTACGCAAGCACCAGTGGCTGATTCTTTCCTTTATGCTCGCGGTCGTCACCATCGTTGCCATCGCTACCTTCCGCATGCAACCCGTCTACGTGGCTACTGCTCGCGTGGAGATTGATCGCGAGAACGCCAACATCCTTCCTTTCCAGGGCACGGATTCCTACGATTTCATGATGGATCTCGAGAACTATATCGAGACGCAATCCAAAATCCTCACCAGCGAAACGCTCGCCCTTCAGACCATTCGCAACAATGCTCTTTCGGCACGCCCGGAATTTTCTTCCTCCACCGGGCCTTCCGAAGCCATCGCCAGCGGCAGCCTCGCAAACCAGAAACGTCCTCCCGAACTTGCTCAGTTTTTGGGCAGCCTGAGCGTGAAGCGCGTCCCCAATAGCCGTTTGATGGACGTCAGTTTTGAATCTACCGATCCGCAGCTCGCGGCGCGCATCGTGAACGCGCACATCAACTCCTACATTGAGCAGAATTTCCGTAGTAAGTATGAGGCCACCTCCCAGGCTTCCACGTGGCTCACCAGCCAACTCGACGATTTGCGGGTCAAAGTGCAGAAGTCCGAAGACGCCCTGATTACTTACGAACGCCAAAATCAGATTTGGACGCTGGACGACAAGCAAAACATCACCACCCAGCGGCTCTCGGACGTCAACAAGCAGCTCACTGACGCTCAGAGCGAGCGTATGCGGAAGGAATCGCTCTACCAGTTTGCCAAATCCGGCAATTTGGACGCCGTTCCACAGGTTCAGAGCAATACTACTCTGACGGAATTGCTTCGCAAACACGAAGATCTTACCAGCCAATACAACGACGCCCTGAGTCAGTACGGCCCCAATTTTCCCAAAGTCGTGCGGCTGCAAGCCCAGTTAAAAGAGCTCGACGCCTACATCGATAAAGATAAACAGAAGATCGTCGACATTCTCGAGAGTGATTTCCGCGAAGCTCGCGAGCGCGAAACCATGCTCACCGGCCTTCTCGACCAGCAAAAGGTTGCCGCCAACCAGATGGCTGAAAAACTCGTCGAGTACAACATCCTCAAGCGTGAAGCCGAGGCTCTCAAGACTCTCTACGACGGCCTCATGACCAAGTTGAAGGAAACCGCCATTTCCGCCAGCTTGCGCTCTTCCAATATTCGCGTTGTGGACCCCGCCATGATTCCTTCCACGCCCGCGCGTCCCGCCAAGACCCGTAACGTGGCACTGGCCTTTCTCGTTGGCTTGGTCGGCGGCATCGGTCTGGCTTTGATGCGCGAGTATCTCGATAACACCGTGAAAACTCCGGACGACGTGGAAACTCTTTCGCGGCTGCCCTCACTCGCGGTTGTGCCTCAATTTGCCGGCTCCAACGGGAACGGCAGACGCCATGGCCTCTTGCAAGGCTTCTCGTCCAATAATGGCCTTGACAAACGCATCGAGCTGGTTGCTCAGCACTTGCCTAAGTCGCAGATGTCGGAAGCATTTCGCGCCTTGCGAACTTCCATCCTCCTTTCCCAGGCCGATCATCCGCCGCAAGTTATTTTGGTCACTAGCGCGCTCCCGCGCGAAGGCAAGACCACCGCGGCTGCCAATCTTGCCGTTACGCTCGCCCAGCTCGGCGATAAAACTGTGCTCGTTGATGCTGACCTGCGCAAGCCTGGCGTTGGCCGCCTCCTTAATTTAACCGGCGGCAAATATGCCGGTCTGAGTTCTTATCTCGCCGGTGTTTCCAGTCTTGATCTGGTGTCCATCCCGCACCCCGCAATTCCAAATCTCGTCGCCATTCCCACAGGACCGCTTCCGCCGAATCCTGCGGATTTGCTCTCTTCCCACAAGCTTGTCGAGGCCATCGCCGAGCTGCGCACCAAGTTCAAGTTTATCGTTATTGACTCACCGCCCATCATGGCCGCCACCGATGCCGTGATACTTTCCGTGCAGGCCGACGGCGTGCTCCTCGTCGTTCGCAGCGGTGAAACACCCAAGGAAGCTTTCACGCGCACCCGCGACCTGCTCAACAGTGTCAAGTGCCGCATCCTCGGTGTCGTTCTCAATGCCGTGGATGCCAGCGCTCCCGACTACTACTACTCTTACCGCTATTATCCGTACTCGTATGGATATGGTCCCCAGGAAGCGGGCGAAACTCCGCATGAACACGAACATGAAGAGCATGATTCCGAAACCGTCACCGAGCGCGTCTCCCGCGATCGCCACGATGATGATGACACCCAGGCCCTTTAAGGAGGCCCTTTGCGCTATCTGATCACCGGCGGCGCCGGCTTTATTGGTTCACACCTCGCAGAGCGGCTCCTCGACCGCGGCGACCGCGTCGTTTTGCTCGACAACCTCTCCACCGGCAGCGTCGAAAACATCCGTCATCTTAAGTCCTCCGACCGCATGCAATATCATCTGGACAACATCGAGAATCGCCAGTTGCTCGCCGAACTCGTTGACGATGCCGATGTGATCGTCCATCTCGCCGCAGCCGTCGGCGTCAAGCTCATCGTCGAAAGCCCCGTCAAGACCATCGAAACCAATGTCAACGGCACGCAACTCATCCTCGAAGCCGCTTGCAAGAAAAAGAAACTCGTTCTCACCGCTTCCACTTCCGAAGTCTACGGCAAGAACACCAATGTGCCTTTCCATGAAGACGCCGACCTCGTCCTCGGCCCCACCACCAAAGGCCGTTGGAGTTACGCCGCTTCCAAGGCCCTCGACGAATTTCTCGCGCTTTCTTATTGGAAGGAAAAAAAGCTGCCCGTCATAGTGGCCCGTTTCTTCAATACCGTGGGCCCGCGTCAAACCGGCCGCTACGGAATGGTGCTCCCCAATTTTGTCAAGTCCGCGCTCGACAACACCACCATCAGCATCTACGGCAGCGGAAAGCAATCTCGCTGCTTCTGCGACGTGCGCGACACCGTCGAAGGTCTCATCCGCCTCATGGACCTCGAGAGTGCCGTCGGCGAAGTCGTCAACATCGGCAACACCGAGGAAATCACCATCGAAGCTCTCGCTCAGAAAGTGAAAGAGCGCACCGGCAGTTCCTCCCCCATTGAGTACGTTCCCTATGATCAAGCCTACGAACCGGGCTTCGAGGACATGATGCGCCGCGTCCCTTGCGTCGATAAGCTCCAGGCACTCACCGGCTTCCGCCCCCGCACTCCGCTAAATGAAATCATCGACCGCGTCGCCGCCTTCTTTCAGCAAAAGTCCGGCGCCACGGACATCCAAAGGGTAGCCACAACCAGCGCCGACTAAATCTCGCCCTTGGTCAGACCGCCCCACCTCCTTTACTTGGCGTTCGCCTCCCCTTCGCCGAAATCCTCCTTAAGAAATCCACGAACCTTTTCGTACTTTCATCAAACTTTTCCTAAATTTCTTCGTCTTTACCTCTAGTCAATCGGAGGTGTCCCTGTGACTCAAGCCGCCACTCCATCCACACGCCCCATGACCGCCGCCGGCTGGCTCGACACCGTCCTTCGCGACCTCAAATACACCTTCCGCACGCTCGCTCGCACTCCCGGCTTCACCGTCATAGCCGTTCTCACCTTGGCTCTCGGTATCGGTGCCAACACCGCCATCTTCACTCTTCTCGACCAAGTCCTCCTGCGTCTCTTGCCCGTCAAGGATCCCCAGCAACTTGTCCTTCTCACCATGAAGGGCCGTCACTACGGCAGCAACTGGGGCGGCAACGCTATCTCCCATCCCATGTTCCGTGATTTCCGCGAGCACAACGAAGTCTTCTCCGACATGTTCTGCCGTTTCGCCAACTCTGCCAGTCTTTCCTTCGGCCAGCAGGCCGAGCGCGTCTCTGTAGAACTCGTTTCCGGTACCTACTTCTCCACCCTCGGCGTTGTTCCCGCCATGGGACGCATTCTCACGCCCGAGGACGACGTCGTTCCCAGCGGCCATCCCTACGTCGTTCTCAACTACAACTTTTGGAAAACACGTTTCGCCGGCGATCCTCAAATCGTCGGCAAAACACTCAACATCAACAATTACAAAATGACCGTCGTAGGCGTCTCCCAGCAAGGTTTTGACGGCGTCGAACTCGGCTTTTCCCCGAAAATCTTCATTCCCATCATGATGATGGCGCAAATCAACATCGGTAATCCGGAAGACATGCTCAAGGCGCGCCGCAACCGCTGGGTCAACGCCTTCGGCCGCCTCAAGTCCGGTCTCTCCCAGCAGCAAGCCAAGGCCGACCTTCAGCCCATCATGCATTCCATGCTTGAAATGGAAGTGCAGCAGAAGGAGTTCGCCCGCGCCTCAAAATTTGACCGCGACGAATTCCTGAAGTGTTGGATTGACGTTTTGCCCGGCTCACAGGGCCGTTCCTACACACGCCGCCAGCTTTCCACTCCGCTATGGGTCCTAATGGCCACCACCGGCGCCGTCCTGCTAATCGCTTGCGCCAACCTCGCCAATCTCATGCTCGTCCGCGGTTCGGGACGCGTCAAGGAAATCGCCGTCCGCCTCGCCATGGGCGCCACCCGTCCGCGCATCATTGGCCAGCTCTTGATCGAGAGTCTTACTCTATCCGCCCTCGGAGGAATTACCGGTCTCGCCGTCGCCTTTTGGGCCGACCGCGCCCTCATGAAAATTTACCTCCCGTCCGATTCCGGCGGCATGAATATTTCCAGCGCGCCCGATCTTCGCATCCTCCTCTTCAACCTCGCCGTCACCGTCCTCACCGGAATCATCTTCGGCCTCGTCCCTGCTCTCCAGACCACCAAGCCCAACCTTGCTGGAACTTTGAAGGATCAAGCCGGCGCCGTCGTGGGCGGTGGAGGCCACCACCGCCTGCGAAAGGGCCTCGTCGTCGCCCAGGTGACTCTTTCTCTCTTGCTTCTGGTGGGTGCCGGTCTCTTCGTCCGCAGTCTCGCCAACCTCCGCAATCTTGGCCCCGGCTTCTCCCCGGAAAGGCTTGTGGGTTTCCAGATCGACCCTTCGCTCAACGGCTACAGCCCGGAGCGCTTGAAGGTTTTCTATCCGCAGCTCGCCGACGCTCTTGCTTCCATTCCCGGAGTCCGTTCCGTCGGCCTCGCCTCCATGCGCATTCTCGAGGACAACGAATGGGATAGCAGCATGACCGTCGAAGGCTTCACTCCCCCCAAGCCGGGGGAAAATCCCGAACCCTTCATGAACTCCATTAGCCCCAACTATTTCGCCACTCTCGGTGTGCCCATCGTTGCTGGCCGCGACTTCACCATCAACGACAATCACACCCTCAAACACGGTCCCGAGGTCTGGAACTGGGTCCCCACCACCATCATGATCAACGAAAAGTTTGCCAAGAAGTTTTTCCCCGGGCGCAATCCCATCGGCCTTCACCTTGGTTTCGGCACCGATCCCGGCACGCCCATCGACATGGAAGTCATCGGCGTCGTCAAGGATTTCAAATACACCAATCTTCGCGACGAAATTCCCGAGCAGGCCTACGTTCCGTATCTTGGCGACCGCTTTCTCACCGGAATGACCCTTTACGTCCGCACCAGCACCGATCCCAATCAATTGATGAACGCTGTGCGCTCCAAAGTCCGCGACATGGATTCCAACGTGCCCGTCTACGACATGCGTACCACCGAAGTCCAAATCAACAACTCTCTTTCCACCGAGCGTATGATCGCCAGCCTTTCCGCCGTTTTCGGCTTCCTCGCCACTCTCCTCGCGGTCATCGGCCTCTACGGCGTCATGGCCTACACCGTCGCCCAGCGTACCCGCGAAGTCGGCATTCGCATCGCCCTCGGCGCCGCCCGCGGCAATGTCATCTGGCTCGTCATGCGCGAAGTCCTTCTCCTAGTCGCCATCGGCGTGGTCGTCGGCGTCACCGCCTCCCTCGCGCTCACTCGCGTAGTCCAAAGCCAGCTCTTCGGCCTGACGCCCCACGACCCGCTAACGCTTGGCTTGGCCACCGCCGCATTAGCCATCGTCGCCTGCGCCGCCGGCTACATCCCCGCCCTCCGCGCCAGCCGCCTCGATCCGATGGCCGCCCTGCGTTACGAGTAAGGCCGCGGCAACGTGTGAATCCTCCACCCTTAGAAAAATCTTGACAGTCAGCCCCTCAGGCTATATACACGCGCCTAGTTGTCTAGACAACTGGGGCCACCCTTGGACTCTCTCAATCTCGATCGCCAAAGTGCTGTTCCTCTCTACTACCAGATCCAACAGCATCTTCTAGGGCACATTCGCTCGGGCGGATTCAAACCTGGCGCACCTCTTCCTTCGGAGGAGGTTATTTCCAAGCGCTTGCGCGTCAGCCGTATGACCGCTCGGCAAGCCCTCAAGTCCCTCTGCAGTTTGGGCGTCGCCTACAGTCAGCGCGGCAAAGGCACATACGTTTCGGCCGTCAAACTGGAAAAAAATATTCGGGAAGTTCTTTCATTCAGCGAGGAAATGGAGGCTTGCGGCTCCCGTCCTCATTCCGAGCTCATTGGCTTCGAGGCCGTGCTCCCTGGCGAGGAGGTGGCCGCCGTTCTCTGCCTCCAGCCTGCCGAAAAGGTAATTCGGCTCCGCCGCGTTCGAATCGCGGACTCCTTCCCGATGGGGGTGGAATGTTCATGCGTACCCCTGCGGCTGTTTCCCGGCCTGCTCGAAAAATTTGATCCGCGTACTTCTCTTTACCGCACTCTCTCGGAAGTTTACGGGGTCCATATCGTTCAAGCAGATGAGGTGGTGGAAGCGGGCTTGGCCAATTCGGAGGAGACGCGCTTGCTGCGCGTCGCCAAGGGAAGTCCGGTCTTTCTGTTTACGCGTACTGCCTATGCCGAGAGCGGGCAAGCGATTGAATACGTCAAGTCCACGTTTCGGGGTGACCGCTACAAGATCAAAAATCGCTTGGGGCCGCAAGGCAACGGCGGTTGGGTCGGAAGGAGCGCGTGAACACCGTGGGATTGAAATTTTCTGGAGACAAAAGACGTTCAAATCGTGCGGCGTTCGTTCTGGTGGGGGAACTAAGGAGGATTTCCATGAGAGGCATCACCATTAAGTGTTTGTCCGTTTTTTTATTCGTCTTTGGCTTGAGCTGCGCGTGTTTCGGTCAAAACGTTACCGGCACGATTGCCGGTACAGTTTCTGACTCGAAAGGAGGAGTCGTCGCGAATGGCAAAGTCTCTGTAACCAACTCGGACCTGCAGGTCGTGGTCCGCACGCTGGCCACGGACGAACATGGCTTGTACGTGGCGGCGCTCTTGCCCGTCGGGCGCTACAGCGTCACCGTGGAAGCTGTTGGCTTCAAGAAGGTGGTGCGGACTGGCATTGTTCTCAACGTCGACGACAATGTTGCCGCCAATTTCACTCTGGATGTGGGTTCCGTCACCGAGACCATTTCCGTCGAAGCTGACGCTCTCTCCGTTGACACCCAGAGTGCAACCGCTACCGGCGTGATTTCGGGCACGCAACTCAAAGAGCTTTCCCTCAATAGCCGCAACTATGCGCAGCTAGTCCTCTTGGTCCCGGGCGCTTCCGATTCCGGCAATTCCGACCAGATTTTTCCCGGCGCCACGGCTCCGATAGGCACGAACACTATGACCTTCCAGATCAACGGCGGCCGTCGCGAGGAAAACAATTGGCAGGTTGACGGCGCCGACAACGTGGACCGTGGCTCAAATCTGACGTTGCTCTCCTTTCCCAGTATCGACGCGATCAGCGAATTCCGCGTTGTTCGTGGCGCGTACGACGCGGAGTCCGGCCGCTCGGCGGGCGCACAGGTTAACGTGATTACGCGTTCCGGAACCCGCGACCTGCACGGGGGCGTCTACGAATTTTTCCGCAACGACATTCTCAATGCCAACAGCTTTTTCAATAACGCCACGAATCCCGTAACCAAGCGTCCCGCCTTGCGCTATAACGACTTCGGGGGCACCATCGGCGGGCCGGTTTGGATTCCCAAAATCTACAAGCAGCGCAACAAGACTTTCTTCTTCTTCTCCGACGAAGCACGCCGCATTGTCACTTACTCCAATCCCCCCGCTGCGACCGCTCCTTACGCCGGAATGACGAGCGGAAAATTCAACCACGTGGTCTGCACGCAATGGGCGAACAGCAATGGCGCTGCCGGCCCTTGCACTGCTTATGGAACCACCATTCCGTCAACTTCGATCAACCCCATTGCCGCCGCCTACGTCACCGATATCTTTTCAAAATTCCCCTCGCCCAATCTCGTCAGCGCAGCCAATCCCTTTGGATTCATCTCCACATTGGGCAATATTTTCAACTTCCGCGAAGACATGGTGAAAATTGATCACATCTTTAGCCCCAAGCTCAGCGTGAATGGCAAGTTTCTGCATGACACCAATCCAACGCTCGAGCAGGGAGGCCTCTTCACCAACACTTCCATTCCGGGAATCTCCACGACATCCACGCACTCGCCGGGACACCAGTACAACATCGCCGCTACATATACTCCCACGGCAAAGTTGATCGTTGAGGCGGGTTACCGGTATTCGTATGGCGCCATTCTGAGCCAGGTGATTGGCGCGGAAAATTTCTCGCAATCGCCCGACATTAAGGCTGCCTTAGGAACCCTTCTGCCTTTCCAAAATGTCCTCGGCCGCGTGCCAACGATCTCGCTCACCGGCGGATCTTTCACCAGCGCTTCCGGCAGTAGCATCGGCGATTTTGGCCCTTATCAAGACTACAACGTCAATCACACGGTCTACGGCAATGTGACTAAAGTCTTGGGCAAACACACCTTAAAGTTCGGCGCGATCTACTATCACTACAACAAACATGAGAACCAGCTGTCCGGCAGCAACAACGGTGCATACTCTTTCGACGCCGTGAACGCCCCCACAGCAGCGACGAACGGAGGCACCGTCTGTACCTTAACGGCGGCTACGGGAGGCACCTGTCCGTTTTCGTTCGAGCAGTCATTCGCGAACTTTCTGCTAGGGCAGACCAGCTCGTTTGCCCAAGCCTCGCTCGACGTCACCGCCAACATCTTTGACAACCAGTTCGAATACTTCGGCCAAGATACCTGGCGAATCAGGAAAAACGTTACCGTCACCTACGGGATTCGGCACTCATTCTTCCGCCAGCCGACCGATGCCAGCGGCGCCAACGGTACTAGCCGCCTCGTCAATTTTGATCCAGCTCTCTACGATCCAGCTAAGGCTCCTTGCATCACCGCCTCCGGCGCGATGGATGTGTCCCTTGTCAACGGCGTCCCGTCCAGCAGCGCTTGCAATCCCAGTTACAATGCCTTGAACGGGCTCATCTTTGCCAATCCCCCCACATTCAACGGCTTCGTTGGCACTAAGTCGCCCTTTGGCAGTAAAGTTGGCAAGGAGTTCAACCGGGCTGTCGCTCCCCGCCTCGGCATTGCTTGGGATCCCAAAGGCGACGGCCGTACTTCCGTTCGCGCCGGGTATGGCATGTATTTTGATAACGGCCTCGAGTTTGGCAACCCGGAGCTCAACGTCGGCTTGAGCCAGGGTTTCCTTACAAACCTGAACATTAACCGCAGCACTTTCTCGAATCCGACAGGTGCCACCACCACTGTGGCTGCCACGACCCCGTTCACCATCCAGTCGCGCATGCCGGTTGACTATAAGTCTCCTTACTCCCAGCAGTGGAGTCTGGACGTTCAGCATCAATTCGGCGCAACCTGGTTGGCCGATATCGGTTATTACGGAAGCAACGGCATCCATCTCCCGGGTTTCGAGGATTTTAACCAGGCCGCCGTCGCGTCCTATTTGAAATGCACCGCGGCGACTCCCTGTACTGCCGGTCCTGCTCCCACAGCCGCGGATCAGGTCGTCATCACTGGGCCCGTCAACGGCACGACCAACTCGAACAAGTTGGCTGTGCTCCGGCCTTACGTTGGCTATGGCCCCGGCCTTTTCTTCGTCGATCTATTCACCGCAAACTACCACTCGCTGCAGACACAATTGCAGAAGCGCTTCTCCGGCAACTCGATGGTCAACGTTTCCTATACCTGGTCGCACGGCCTGACCACCGATCCCGCCGATCGCAGCACCGGTGGCGCCGCGCTTCCACAGGTCACCGGCGATCTTCGCGGCAACTATGGCCCCACAATCGCCGACCGCCGTCACGTTCTTACCGCCAACTTCGTTTGGGAAATCCCATGGGCACGCAACCTTCACGGCGTCGAGGGACACGTGCTTGGCGGCTGGCAATTCTCCGGTATCCAAACTTTCCAGACGGGTCTTCCTCTAACGGCAGTCTTGGGCAACGGCGGTTGCGCCTCAGGAACTGGTGCAACCTGCATCGATCCGACAGGCTCAGGCTGTCTTCTGGGCGCCTCGCCCTTGGGCTGCCGTCCCAATCAGATTGGTGACCCAAATTCCGGCCCGCACACCTTCGCCCAGTGGTTCAACCCGGCGGCCTTCGCTGTGCCTGGCGCCACTCAGACCACGGCAACCACGGAACGCCCTGGTGCCATCCGTGGTCCCGGCTTCTGGCGAACCGACCTTTCTCTTTTCAAGAATATGAAGTTCACCGAGCGTTTTACGGGTCAGTTGCGCTGGGAGACCTTTAACACTTTCAACCACACAAACCCCATCTGCTGTGCTTCGACCAACTTCACTTCTACGCTGTTCAACCGCGTGACGTCCACGCGCGATCCCCGTATTATGCAACTCGGGCTAAAGCTCAATTTCTGAGTCGTTACCTTCTCTTGAAGAACGCCGCGCCGGCGGGCCTATCCGCCGGCGCTTTTTCTTCTCATCACTCTTTTGCGTCCGCCACGAATCATCCAAGCCTCCCACCACCGCGATCCACGATTGGACACCGAAAGGGTTATGTAAGGTACTCTGAGCGCCAGACATCCGTGACTGGCAGTTCTCACCTATTGGAGCAACCCCGCTTCAATCCCCGGATATCTAACTCCCAAGTAACATCATGCGGTACAATGCCGCCACGATAGTTTGCAGTTACCAGGTCCCTTCCTCGGTTTCGGGAGTACGGTTCCACATCTTGATGTCACCCTGCAATAATGGGTGCCGGGGATAGGAGAGTTTTTCGGCGGGTACTTATTTGGCGGAGCAATCAGACTTCAGCGCATCTCCCGCGCGCCGTTCTCCCAAATCGGAGCGGCTGCTTCTCCTTCTCTGGATTCTCTCGCTACCATTTCTGAATCCCTGGGTGCGTGGCGATGGCGTTGGCTACTACGCTTTTGCCCGCGCTCCACTGATCGAGCACAGCCTCGATTTCACCAGGGACTACCAATTCGCCAACGAAAGTTTCCGCAGCCCGCGCCTCGACGAAAATAACCAGCCCAGGTCCGACTATCGCACCCCCACCGGCCACCTTGACAATCATTTCACCGTCGGCCCCGCCATTCTCTGGATGCCTTTTCTTCTCCTCGCCCACCTCGGCGTACTTCTCGCCCGCGCCCTCGGTTCCTCCGTCGCCGCCGATGGCTTTTCTGCCCCGTACCGCATCACCATGGCCCTCGCCACCACTTTCTACGGTTTCCTCGGCTTGCTCCTTGCCTTCCGCCTCGCGCGCCAATACGTCGAAGAGCGCTGGGCGCTTCTCGCCACTCTTGCCATCTGGTGGGCCAGCTCGCTACCCGTCTACATGTACTTCAATCCCTCGTGGTCCCACGCGCATTCCGCTTTCGTCGTTGCTCTCTTCCTCTGGTATTGGCACGAGACGGGCTCCTCTCGTTCCCTCGCTCAATGGCTGGTTCTCGCCCTGATCACCGGCCTTATGCTCAACGTCTACTACGCCAACGCTATGGTCGTCGCCGTTCTCGTCATCGAAGTCGTCCGCCAGTATTACCTCGCCCTTCGCCCAGCCTCTTCCGCTGCGCCCAATTCCACTCTACGCGTCCCCGAACTTCTCCTCCGCCACTCACTCTTCGCCATCGTTCTCTTCATCTGCTTGCTGCCCACTCTCATAACTCGCTACATCATTTATGGCAGCCCGTTCGAATCCGGCTACATCCCGCTCCGTCACTGGCTGTGGTCTTCCCCCGTTTTTTTCAATGTGCTCTTTTCCTCCAACCACGGCCTCCTCGCCTGGACCCCCATCCTTCTCCTCTCCATCGCCGGCCTTTTTATTTTCTGGCGCTGGCAACGCGGCCCCGGCGCTCCCTTTCTCGCCGCCTTTCTCGCTTTTTATCTTTTCATCTCCTGTTACCCCGACTGGGCCGGCATCTCTTCCTACGGCAACCGCTTTTTCGTTTCGCTCACTCCGCTTTTCATTCTCGGCCTCGCCGTTTTTTTCGATCGCCTCGCGCAACTCTTCCGCTCCCAGCGCGCCGCTCTCTCCGCCGCCATCGCCCTTCTCGCCCTCACCGCTCTCTGGAACGCCGGCCTCATGTTCCAATGGGGCTCGCATCTCATTCCCGCGCGCGGTTCCGTCTCTTTTTCCGAAATTGTCCACAACCAATTTTTCCTCGTCCCCCGCCAGCTCTCCGCCGACCTCCAGCGCTACCTCTTCAAGCGCAAAGCCCTCATGAAGCAAATCGAAGATCGCGACCTCCAGCAGCTCGAAACAAATCCCCCTCCTCCCTGACGCTCCCCGTAGCGGCGGGTTCAGCCCGCCGTCTTTCTGTTATTCTTAGTCACGCATGGCATCCGTCTCGCACTCCACCGCCGCCCTCCCGCTCCATTCCGGCGCTTCCTCCACCATTCGCATCGAACCTCCCCGCGGCCTCTTCGAGCTCCGCCTCCGCGAAGTCTGGGCCTACCGCGAGCTCCTCTACTTCTTCGTCTGGCGCGACGTCAAAATCCGCTACAAACAAACCGCCATCGGCGTCCTCTGGGTCGTTCTCCAACCCGTCCTCACCATGCTCGTCTTCACTCTCTTCTTCGGCCGCCTTGCCAAGCTCCCCTCCGACGGCCTCCCCTACCCCGTCTTCTATTTCGCCGCTCTCGTCCCCTGGACCTACTTCGCCTACGCCCTCCAGATGACCACCAACGTCGTCGTTGACAACCAGCGCCTCATCACCAAAGTGTATTTCCCTCGCCTCATTCTTCCCATTTCCTCCGCGCTTTCCGGCCTCGTGGACTTCTCCATCGGCTTCATCGTCCTCGCCATCTTCACCGTCGCTTACGGCATCCGCCCCACTCTTGCCGCTCTCTGGCTCCCCTTTCTTTTGACCCTCGCGCTCTTCACCGCTCTCGGCGTCGGCCTCTGGCTTTCCGCCCTCAATGCTCTCTATCGCGACGTCAAGTACGTCATTCCTTTCCTCATCCAGTTTTGGATGTTTGCCTCCCCCGTCGCCTATCCTTCCACTCTCGTCCCCCAGAAGTGGCGCTGGCTCTACGGCCTCAACCCCATGGCCGGCGTCATTGACGGTTTCCGCTGGGCCATCACCGGCCGCGGCCAGGCCCCCGGCCTCCTTCTTCTCGCTTCCAGCGCCGTCGTCGCTCTCATCGTCCTCGGCGGCCTCTTCTTCTTCAATCGCATGGAGTCCGCCGTTGCCGACAGAGTCTAATCCCGCCCCGCTCAACCTCTCCGGCCGCCTCCCCGAACTCGACGGCCTTCGCGGCCTCGCCATCGGCATGGTTCTACTCTGCCATTTCTTCTTTATCTTTATTCAAGCTCGTCCAGGATCGCCCGGCGCCTACCTTCTCACC
>Ga0210406_10000925_pt1 | contig 38099 bp, 34 predicted proteins | sample IncBWC30MmetaG_FD_155454 | JGI IMG/M metagenome (GOLD analysis project Ga0210406, IMG submission 155454) | Forest soil microbial communities from Barre Woods Harvard Forest LTER site, Petersham, Massachusetts, United States - Inc-BW-C-30-M | ecosystem: Environmental > Terrestrial > Soil >... | reverse complement strand
GGCGACTTCGCGGCTGAATGGGGAGCCGATTTCTGCAAGCCAAAGTAACGGCCACACATACTGATGGATGGGTCGAACTCTTGCGGGAAGAGGGCTCGCTGGAATGGCGCCCTCAAGGGCAAGCGGAGAGCGAAGGTCAGCGGCTTCCGTACAGTGTGACTCTGGGACGGCGCTCCCAGCGGTCTTTGCTGTACCAGAGTTCGACGCTTTCGATGATACGGCGCTCGCCGGGCAAATCGATGGTGGGACTGGCCCCGCCGGAAGGAATGCGATCGCGAAAGGCGAGTTCTTCCCGGGTGCCGTTGCTAAAGTGGGCGATCACGCGCAAGAACTCGATGGCGCCGTCGCTCACGCGCAGTTGAATGGCGCGGAATTGGCCATCGGAACGGCCTACGTGAATGTTGTCGTGATCGACCGCACCGTCGACGTGGGCGCTGCCGAGATAGTTCCAATGTTCCCCTGGGTTAGCGGAAACGCTGACGGCGAGAACAAACAGCAGAGCGATGGCGGATGCAAAGTACATTCTCTTGGACAAAGCTCTCTCCTCCTGTTGCGACTGAATCGCTTCAAGACACTCCCCGATGGACCTGGATGAACGCTTAGCTATCACAGATTAGGGTATAAGGAAAACTGTATCCGCGACCTTGCGCCCGGACAATCGGCGAGCTAAGCGGACTCACACAATGGGTAAACCCAAATGGCGGGCCATAGTCGCGGAGGACTGCAAGCAAGTTCGGGGGGAGATGGCCTAGTCGGCGGAAGCGACGGCGGTGACGGGTTGGCGAGCGGCAATGTCCGTGACGATGGTGCGGGAGCCGGCGTAGAGGACCAAGGCGAGCACCACTGACAAGACCGGGATAATCAGCATGGCTTGCTGGAGGCCGACGGCGCGAAGGGCTTCGGTGACGGTCGCGGAGCCGGTCTGCAGGGCGGCGCGATGCGCGAGAAAATCGCTGAGCCGGCCGGTGAGCAGCGGTCCGAACGAGGCGCCACACATGTACATGGCCATGAAGTAGATGGCCATGGTAGAGCCGCGCTGGTTGGGTGCGACCAAATCTTGGATGGCGGAATATACGAGGCCATAGTAGGTGGTGAGCAAGGAGTAGGTCAGCGTCAGGAAAACGACCGCAGCGAGAAGGGAACCGGCGGGCTGGAGCACGCCGAAGCAGGCGAGAGGCGCGGCGGCCAGCGAAGTCATAGCGGCGATTCGGAGGCGGCCGTCTTTGCGGCGATTGGCGATGCCGTCGCCCAAATATCCGGCGACAAAACAGCCGGTGAGGCCTCCGCTGAGGTAAACGATACCGCTGGCGACCCCGGACGATGCAACGGAAACTCCGTGAATGCGGCTCAGAAACGCCGGAAGAAATGTGCCGATGGCGTACATATTGAAATTCAAGAGCGCGCCGGAAGCGATAATCCACCAAAGGGTGGGAATGCGCAGGATGGCCCACATCGACTCGCGGGACAGCGGAGCGGGATGAATTTCGCTGGCGCCGCGTTGGGGTTCGGGCAGCAGGAGTAATGCCGGAATCAGAAGCAGCGCGGGGGCAGCGGCCAAGACCATCGCTGCGCGCCAGCCGTAGTCCTGCGCTAGAGGTCCGCTGAAGAAGAAGCTGAGCGCGCCACCGACTGGCACTCCCAACATGAAGAGCGCGAGGACGCGAGAACGTTTGTCCGGCGGAAAGAGATCGCCGAGCCAACTGGTTGCGGCGGGGGCGCAGCCTGCTTCACCGACACCTACGCCGATTCGCGAGAAAAGCAGCATGGTGAAGCTGCCGGCGAATGCGGCGGAAGCGGTCAGCGAAGACCAAATGAGGATAGCCGCGGCGAGGAGCTTCTTGCGGCTGGCGGAATCGGCAATGCGGCCGAGGGGCAGACCGACCAGGGCGTAAATCCAGATGAAAGCGCTGGCGAGAAGTCCGATTTGTGTATCGGTGAGATGGAACTCTTTGCGAATGGGCTCGGTTAGCGCACCGGGAACGTGGCGGTCGTAGAAATTCAGGGTGTTGATGGCGAAGAGAACGAGTGCGGAGAGGAGCAAGCGAGTCGAGCTGGATTTTTGCGTCACGTGCGCATGCTAGCAGAGGAGGGAGTTGCGAGTCGACAACGGATGACTCCGAACGAAAGCGGAAAGGAGGCGGAGACAGCACTGCCCGCCCGATGAGTGCCGGGCGGGCAGAATCTGCAGTTTTCGGATTTAGGCGGATTGGCCGGCGGCCTTGGCCATTTGCTTGGTCCATTCTTCGGAGCGGCGCTGCATCTCATCCGGGGCAACGTCTTCGACGTGCGTGGCGATGCCCCACTGATGCCCGAAGGGATCGGTCAATTTGCCGTAGCGATCTCCCCAAAACATGTTACTGGGCGGCATGTCTGCGCGGGCGCCGGCTTTTACGGCGCGATTGAACGCGGCGTCCACATCTTGGGCATAGACGAACAGATAGGACGACTGCAAGGCGGTGGGATTGGGCGCGGCGGACATTCCAGGGAATTCATCTGCGACCATGAAGCGCGAGTCGCCGAGCTGCAGCTCAGCGTGCATCACTCGGCCTCCGGGACCGGCCATGCGCAGGATTTCCTTGGCGCCGAGAGCTTCCTTGTAGAAGTCGATGGCGCGGGCGGCATCACGGCACGTGAGCGCCGGGGTGATGGAATGGAAGCCTTCCGGAATAGGACGAACGTTTGCTGACATTAGAGAACCTCCAGGGAGCTTGAACGTGCGCGCACAGTGGTTGGGAAGGAACTCGTGCGCGTAAGGGTAGATACTCCCGGAGCGGATGGGAAGTCAAGGGGTTTACTCTCCGGTGTCGGCGAAGCGGCGTGCCGCATAACCCCTGTGAATGCGATCGGCTGCCAACGCAGGGCCGCGTTGACGCAACGAATGGGCGGAGGGAAGATAGCCTGAAAATTTGGAGTGGGGGTGCTTGTGCGCTACGAATTCCTTGTGGAGACGTACGAGACGGAGCGCGTGAAGGTGGTAAGCGTTTGGAGCGAGTTTCGCGATGAAGATTTGCCGGTGCGTCCGCGAGCGGACGACCCACGCGGGCGCAGCGTGCGGGAACAAATGGTGCACCAGTGCGTGAGCGAGGACTTGTGGTTTCGCACCATGCTGGGAATTGACGTGGGCGCGCCGCCGCTGCCGGCGCAGGAGACGCGGCTGGAATTCATCAAGCGCTATGCGGAAGACAGCGGGAAGCGGCTGGAGGCGCTGCGGGTGAAGCAGGAAAGTTGGTTTGAGGAGGAGACGAAGTTTTTTGATGTTGCGCGCTCGCGGGCCTGGGTGTTGACGCGTCGGCTGACGCATACGTCGCATCATCGCGGCCAACAGATGGCCATGCTGCGCATGCTGGGGCGCGATTTGCACAGCAACTACGGGCCCACGGCGGACACCGGCGGCTTGATGCAGAATCATGCCCCGACGATTTACGCGTACGACGGATTGGAAGTGCTGCTGAAGGGCGAGGCGCGCGGCGGCGCAAAGAGGCCGTTGCCTGGCGCGAAGGGCGCAGCCGTGACGGAGCGTCCAGGTCCTGGGTAGTTGTCAAACATTCACATACACCGCAAAAGCGGCGCCACACTCGAAAAATACGCTGCTCGAAAATTGCTTAGTTTCGATAGAGGTCGGGGAATTGTTTTTGCAGGTGGTCTAATTTGGGAAGATCGTTGTAAACGATGTAGGGCTGGTCGGTGTGGGTCTGCAGGTAGTCCTGGTGGTAGTTCTCGGCGCGGAAGAATGCCTTGAAGGGCACAACCTCGGTGACAATTTTCCTGGGATAGGCCTTGGCAGAATCAAGCTGCGCGATATAGGCGGCAGCGATGCGCTGCTGTTCCTCAGTGGAATAGAAAATGGCGGAGCGATATTGCGTGCCGTCGTCCGGCCCTTGGCGATTCAGCTGCGTGGGGTCGTGCGCAACGGAGAAAAAGATCATCAGGATCTGGCCGTAGGAAATTTGCGAGGGATCGAAGGTGATGCTGACGGATTCGGCATGGCCGGTGAGGCCGCTGCTGACCATTTCGTAGCTGGGCGAATCGGCGTGGCCGCCGGAATAGCCTGCGGTCACGGAGCGGACGCCTTTGAGGTGCTCGAATACGGCTTGCACGCCCCAGAAGCAGCCGCCGGCGAGAACGGCAGTTTGCTGCGATTTGCTTGTCGCGAGCGGAGCATCGACGGCCGGCTTTGGGAATGGGTAGTGCGGCTCGGCCGCGGGGCGAGCGCCGATCAAGCGGGCGGCGTTCCATGCGAAAAAAGCGGTGATGATGGCGATCGCCAAAGTGCGGCCGATGGTGGGACTGCGCATCCGTTTCACTCCCGATGAAAACGCTTCGCTTCGACGAACTGTGAAGCAAAGCGGGGACGCGCCTGCCTGCGGCAGGCGGCTGAAGCGCGCCCCTACAAACACTTCTATTAGAGTATACGCGGGCGCCGCCGCGTTGGATGACGACGCTATTCGGGCTTGCTGATAACACCGCAAGCGATGCGCGGAGGAGCGGCGCTGGAAGTTCCGCCTGCGACAGCGTGAATGACGATGGAGGTCCCGCCGTTGCTGAAAACAGAATGCTCGTCCGTGCCGAGGGTGACATTGGGAGCAACTACCGTCGCGTGGCCGGTTCCGTCGGCGGCCACGATCAGGGAAAAGTCTGGAATATCTCCGGCGGGCATACTCATGTGGTCGGAGTGGCCGGAGGCGCCGTTGAAATGCGCGCCGGCGGACTTGAAGTCAGGCGCTTCACACTTAGGGTTCTGATGGATGTGAAGGGAATGCTCGCCCGGCGGCAAGCCTTTGACGTCCAGCTTGATTTTCACGCCATGCGCCGCTTCGCTGAGCACGGCGGTTCCAACGTTTTGCCCCTGGGCGTCCTTGATTTCCACGGTGACAGGTTTGGACAGGGCCGCGCTTCGGGCTTGCACGGCGGAAATGCCGCCGGCGAGAACCACAAAGCACACAACACTGGCAATCGTTTTCATCGTTCCTCGCTTCCATTGTGGGTGGAATGATACGGCACCCGCCGACGGGTGCACTATTCCACCCTAGCGAAGTGACGGGAATTCTGAAACACGCTGTAGTCAGTCGGATACTGGGGCGAGAGAGTAGAAAAGGATAGGGAGTTGAGGCATGCTAGGGTGCCAGCCATCGGAGGGGATGATAATGCGTTCGCAAATTCAAATTTTTCTTGGTGTGATTGCGTTTCTTTGCGTTCCCGCAATGATTTCCGCGCAGGTGACGCATGGAAAGAAGCCGCAGCTGCCCCTTCCCTACGCCACGAAATCGTCGGCGAACGCGCCCAGTAAGGTGAGCCCTCCGCCGGGATTTCTGCCGACCGTTCCGGCGGGATTCAAAGTAAATGTCTTCGCGACCGGATTCAAAACGCCGCGCTGGCTAATTGTTGCGCCGAACGGAGACATTTTCCTGGCGGACACCGGCGCGGGCGAGATCGTCATATTGCGCGACCCGCAAGGCACCGGCGGGGCGCAGGCACGAGAGAATTTCGTAACCGGGCTGACCCGGCCGTTCGGGATTGCCTTCCACGATGACTATGTTTACGTAGGGGAGATGAAGGAACTGGTGCGCTTCAAGTACGATCCGAAGACCTCCAAGCGACTTGGCGAAGCCGAACACCTGCTGGATTTGCCTGGCGGCGGGCACGACACGCGCTCGGTGGTGTTCTCGAAGGACGGCAAGCACGTGTTTGTCGGTGTCGGATCGGAGTCGAATGTGAGTCCGGGAGAAGAGCCCATTCGCGCGGCGGTAACCATTTGCGATCCGGACGGCAAGAATGCAAGGCAATTCGCCACCGGACTGCGGAATCCGGTGGGATTGGCCCTGGAGCCGGTGACCGGTGAAGTGTGGACGGCGGTGAATGAACGGGATGAACTGGGAGACGATTTGCCGCCGGATTACTTCACATCCATAAAGGACGGCGGGTTCTACGGCTGGCCGTACAGCTACATCGGGGACAACGTGGACGCGCGCGTGAAGCCACAGCGCCCGGATCTGGTGGCGAAGGCCATCGTGCCGGATGTGTTGCTGGGATCGCACGTGGCGCCGCTGCAGTTCGCGTTCTACACCGGGAAGCAATTTCCGGCGAGCTACCGCGGCGGAGCATTCGTGGCGGAGCATGGATCCTGGAACCGCTCGACACGCTCGGGCTACCAAATCGCTTTCGTGGCCTTCAAAGACGGGCAGCCTTCGGCTGATCCGGTTCCATTTATGACCGGACTTGTGCCCGATCCATCGTCCGGAACGGTATATGGACGTCCGGTCGGAGTGGCCGTCGCGCCGGATGGCTCGCTGTTGGTATCGGATGACGGCGCCGCGGTGATTTACCTCATTTCGGTCGCGCACTAGGGTCGGGCAAATTGCGGGCCTTGCGAAGGCTACTGCACGATGAGTGTGAGTTGAACCGGAGGGGTGCCCGGCAGAGGCGTGCCGGATGAGGTCGTCACGGACGGCGTCAGGGTGATGGTCGACGTCCCCTGCGGCGTGCCTATTACGCGCGGCGTGGGAGCGACCTGCGGGCTTGCACTCGTTCCGCCGCCGGCGCATCCCACAGCTCCGAATACGGACAGTGATGCGAGGACGGCTAGCGCCGCGACGCGCAGCAATGGCGCGCTTGCGTTCCAGCGCTGCAACCTGGAAGTCAAGAGAAGCAGCACAAAAGCCGCGCAGCACGCCAGCAGAGAAAACACACGCAGCCAAACGAATGGCGGCAGCCGCGGTGTCTGCGGCGGAGACACATTCATGGTGCTCGCCGTCGTGGTAACAGTCACAACATAAGAGAGGGGCGTGCCGCCGGCCAATTGCCCGCTGGGCGTCGTGCAGGTGGCAGCCGCAGGTACGCCCGCAGAGACGAAAGAAACGCTGCCGGCAAAACCGGGGCCGGGCGTCAATAGCAGATTGAAGGTTGCGGTTTGTCCAGCCGTGACGGTAACAGAAGTCGAGCCCGGAGCAGCCGGCGAAATCGTAAGAGCCGCAGTGACGACGGCGCCGAGCACGATTGTCTGAGGAGAGTTGGAAGCATCATCCGTGACGGCGATGAATGCGGCGCGCACGCCAATGGCGAGCGGCGAGAAGGATACGCCAATGGTGCAAGTGGCGCCAACGGCGTAGGCTGCGGCGGTGCAGTTGTTCGTCAAGCTGAAATCCCCGGCATTTGTCCCTCCGAGGGCTACGGAAGTGATGTGCAGCGGTCCGGTGCCCGAACTGGAGACCGTAACAACCTGGGCGGCGACGGCCGAGCCTTGCGTCACGGTGCCGAAGGAGATGCTGCTTGGAGTGAGTTTTGCAAGCGGTGTTCCAGGAGGTGGCGCTGCGCCAGTACCGGTCAATTGCACCGATTGAGGAGAATCCGGTGCGTCGTCGGTGATGGTGAGGTTGGCGGTGCGCTGGCCGGCGCCCAGCGGCGAAAACGTCGCAGTAATGCTGCAGGTGGAAGCGACGGGATAGGCGCCGGAGCAGGCATTGGTCACTTGGAAATCACCAGGATTTGACCCGCCAGCCAGCACGGAGGAAATATGCAGCGTCGCGCTGCCCGAACTTGTCACAGTGACGCTCTGTGCCGGGCTGGTGCTTCCTTGCGTGGTGGCGGCGAAAGTCAGGCTGCCGGGGGTCAGAGTCACGGCGGGGAGTGGAGAAGCGCCGGTGCCACTGAGTGGAATCGACTGCGGGCTGCCAGGCGCGTTGTCTGTAGCGGCCAAGCTTGCCAGGCGCGTTCCCGCGGCGATGGGAGAGAAAACCACGCTAATGGTGCACGTGGCGTTGGGCGCGAGAACCGTGGGGAATGAACAATTAGGCGTGGCGACAAAGTCGGAGGGATCGGCGCCGGCGACGACGATAGAGTTGAGACTGAGCGCTTGGTCGCCCGTATTCGTAAGTGTGACGAGCTTGGAGTTGCTGGATTGGCCCACCGTTACTGGGCCGAAGTCTTCCGATGAAGGGAAAATCGCCGCCACCGGCCCGCTGGCCGCTTGCACCGGCGTGCCGGAAATGGCGAGCGCTCCTTGCGCGGCGGTGCCCCCGAAGGGCGAACCGGGAATTTCCGAGAGGCTGCCGGCCAGAGGATCGATCAGAAACGCATGAACGCCGTCGTTCTGAAGCGAATAGATGTAGGGACCTAGAGGATCGGCGGCCGCGCTGTCCGGACTAAAGCTGAGAACCGCTAGAGCGGCCGGCGGAACGGCCAGCGCACCGGTTGTCTGGTTGATGGCATAGACCACTGGCGCGGAGCCCTGCTGCACATACAGGAATTTGCCGCTGCTATCCGCCAGCATCGCCGAGGGAATTTCGTTTGCGGAGCTTACGCTGGAGATCCCCGTGGTCGCGGTGCCATCCGCGGGCGAGATGAGCGCGCTGTCAATTGTTCCCAGAGTCGTGCCCCAGCCATCGAAGAAGAAACGGCCCTGCGAATCAATAGCGATGCTTCGCCCCGCGGAAATCGCGTTGCCGGCGTTGCCAACAAGCCCTAGGACACCGGTGACTGGATCAATGGAATAGACGTTGGTGCCCGCATCCTCGAAACCCGTCGAGGGATTCAGGCCCAGACCGACGTAAAGGTGAAGGCCTTTGGGATCCGTGAGCATGCCGATGGGCGCGGAAGCAATGTCGGTGGTGGGTTGCGCGGACAAGGGGACCAGTTGCAGATTCGCGGCGTTGATCAAGTACTCGTTGATAGCGCCCTGGTCGACGAAATTGCCGAAACGATATCCCACATACAAGAATTGGCCGGACTTTTCCGCTGCCACACAAACCGGAGACGTGGGAGCCATGTTGGGGTTTTCGGTCGGGCCCGTGGAGAAGGGGGAGCCGGGCACTTGCGTGAGGATTCCGGTGCTCTGATTGATCTGGAACATGGAAATGTTGCTGGTGCCGGCATTGATTACGAACAAAAAGCGGCCGAGGCCGTCGATGGCCATCGCGCCGCCTTGCAGGCTGTCCGCAAACGGCGAGCCGGCCACCGCGGAAAGAGCGCCGGTTTGACCATTCTTCGCATAGGCGGCCATTTGCGAGGTGGCGGTAGTAATGGGGACGGAGCCGAAGACATATTGTTGCTGAGGAGTTTGAGCGGCGGCAGTAACGGCGAAGGCCGCATGCAGAAGCAGGAGCCGCAAAGTTCTGGATGGATTCGACGCCTTAAACGACGGGGAAGAAAAGGGCGCGTGCCGAGCCATAACTCTTCCTTGGCCGAACAAAGAAAACGGCGGTGAATCAGTTTTCCGAGAGGGACCGGCAGCAACATACGGCGAGATTTCTTAGTAGTCAAGAACTTTAGTTAACTTAGGAGGAAAAACGGTTGGGCCGGAAATTCCCGTTTTGGGAATTTCTTGCCGCGTGTGGCTATACTCGCGCGTATGGACAAACTTCGCTTTGACGGCGTCGACCCCGATGTTGCGGAACGAGTTTTGGATAGTTTCAAGCGCCAGGGCCTGATGAAGCATCTCGGCGCACGTATAGCCGAACTGCACCCAGGGCACATCGAGATTCGCGCGCCACACCGCAGAGAGCTCACGCAACAGCACAACTATTTCCACGCGGGCGTTTCGGGAGCGATCGCCGACAGTGCTTGTGGCTATGCGGCCTACACGTTGATGCCTGCGGATTCTTCGGTGCTGACCGTGGAATACAAAATCAATCTTCTGGCCCCGGCCGCTGGCGACGAGCTGATCGCGCGTGCGCACGTCGTGCGTTCAGGTAAAACGCTGAAAATTTGTGCGGCTGATGTTTATGTGCGCAAAGGCGATACGGAAACGCACTGCGCCACGATGTTGGCGACCATCATGTGCTTACCGGGAAAAAGTGATCGGGCGGGCTAGGTTTCAGCCCGGTTTCCAGTGGGGGTGCGCGGTGAACAGGCCGTCGACGAAGCCGATCTGGTAGCAGACGAAGAGGCCGAAAGCCAGACTCAGAATTCCGGAGCCGGTGACCAGGCTGCGATTCAGCCAGGCGAAGCGATACCCTGCGAACGAGAAGGGAAGCGCGATGATGCTGGTGATCAGCATCATGCCGGCGATAGTGCCGACGCCAAAAACCAAGAGGTAGAGCACAGCCCACTTGGGGTCGCGAATAGCGCTCAAGACCAGAAGCGCCACCGCCGCGGAGCCCGCCAGGCCGTGCACGATGCCGACCAAGAGAGGGCGCACGGCTTGGTACAGGCCGAGGCCCGCGAACGATCGCTCCAGGGCTTGCGGCGGCGCAAGGCTCGCGGCGTGATGCTCGCTGGCTGGGGCATGCGAGTGCCAGTGGAGATGCAGCTTTGCGTCGTGCTGGTGAAGGTGCGCGTGCTCTCCGGTGATGGGGGGATGTGTGGGGGAAAACTTGTTGCTCACCCATTGCATCGCGCCAGTAAGATTTAGTACTCCCAGCAGGATTAGCATTAAGCCCACGCAGAACTCCATGGTCAGTCCCACGCGAACGGGAATTGCCAGGCCAAATAGGATGATGGCCGCGCCGACGGCGACAATCGTCAGCGTATGGCCCAAGCCCCACAAAACGCCGATGAAAGCGGCTTTGGCGATGGAGCGTTCTCGGCTGACGATGGTGGACACGGCGATGACATGGTCAGGATCGGTAGCATGCCGCATACCCAGAAAGAAACCAATGGCGAGGATGGCTAAACCGCTGGTCATGAGTCGAGTGCCGAAGATACCGCTGCCCTTGCAGCATATCGGAGAAAGGGTATGGACGCACGCTTGGCGGCTGGGCCTTAAGCGGATTATTCCCCGTTGCGCAAGATGCGCATGAGCTCCGCGGCTGCATGCGGAAGGCGCGCACCCCGGCGGGAAAGGAGGTAAACGTGGCGGGGCAGGCTTAGCTGCCGCACCTTCACTTCCTTCATCCAGCCGCGCTCGATCTCCCATTGCGCGCACATGCGCGGGACGATGGCTACGCCCATGCCCATCTGCACGAACCGCTTGATGCTTTCGATAGTGGGCATTTCAATGGGCATGTTGAGCGCAGTGCGATGTCTGGCGAAAAGCTCGATGACGCGGCGGCGGAACGGAGATTCGACGATGTGCCCGATGAACGTTTCGCTGCCGAGATCTTCGATGTCCACCTCGCGGCGCTTGGCCAACGGGTGTTTCAGCGGTACGACCAAGGTCAGCTCATCCTTCCGAATTTCCGTGGCTTGCAGCTGGGGGTCGCGCGGGACGAAGGAGATGGCGCCAACATCGAGCCGGTAGTTCAATACTTCGTGGGGTATGTCACGCGAGAACATGCGGTGCACGCGCACCTGCACGCCGGGGTGCATCTGGCGGAATTGTGAAAGGGCGGGGAGCAGCGCGTGGATGGAGCTTTCGTTGACACCCAGGGAAAGCTCGCCGCGTTTGAGTCCTTCGAGCTCGCTGAGGCCCTTTTTAACTTCGTCGCGCAGGTTCAGCAGGCGCTCGGCATAGTCCTTCAGCAGCACGCCGGCGTCGGTGAGACGCACGGGCCGCGAGCCACGCACGAACAGCGGCTGGCCGAGGGAGTCTTCCAGTTTGCGGACACCCAGGCTGATGGCCGGCTGGGTGCGATACAGGCGTTCGGCGGCACGCGAGAAGCTGCCTTCTTTGGCGACCATCAGAAAGACCTGCAATTCACCGAGATCCACGCGGCCTCCGCCGGTAAGTATAAGGCAGTATTATCAAAAGTAGAATAAAGATAAATTTGACCAGCGGTCCCGGCTCTGTTTATCTATCCTAGGGAGACTCTATGGACTCCGTACGTATTTTTGACACTACGCTGCGCGACGGCGAGCAGTCGCCGGGCTTTTCCATGAATACGGCGGAAAAAATCCGCATGGCGCGGCAGCTGGCCAAGCTCGGCGTGGACGTGATTGAAGCGGGTTTCCCAATCGCCTCGCGGGGAGACCTGGACGCCGTGCGCCTGGTCGCCCAGGAAGTGCGCGACGTGCCGATCGCAGCCTTGGCGCGCGCCAAGAAAGAAGATGTGACCGCGGCGATTGAAGCGCTGGAGCCCGCCGCCGCCCCGCGGCTGCACATTTTTTTGGCCACTTCGGATTTGCACCTTCGCGTGAAGCTGAACATGTCGCGCGAGCAGGCCCTCGACGCCATCGCATCGATGATCCGTCTTGGCAGGCAGCATGTCGGTGAGGTGGAATTCTCCGCCGAAGACGCCGGCCGCACCGATATCCAGTTCTTGTGCCAGGTGTGCCGGGTAGCGGTTGATGCTGGCGCCACCGTCCTGAACCTGCCGGATACCGTCGGTTATGCCATCCCGGAAGAATACGGCGCGATGTTTCGCCAGGTGCGCGAATTCTTGGGCGATCCGCAGGGCATTACGCTTAGCGCGCATTGCCATGATGACCTTGGCATGGCCGTGGCCAATTCACTGGCCGCTGTCCGCGCCGGCGTTCGCCAGATTGAATGCACCGTCAACGGCATCGGGGAACGCGCCGGCAACGCGTCGCTCGAAGAAGTCGTGGTCGCTCTCGCGGTGCGCAAGGAAAGTTTCGGCGTCACCACGGGAATTCGTCTTGAGGAGCTTTTCCCCAGCAGCCGCTTGCTTTCGGAGATCACCGGAGCCGCTGTGGCGCCTAACAAGGCCGTGGTCGGCGCAAACGCGTTCGCGCACGAAGCGGGCATTCACCAGGATGGCATCATCAAGAATCCACTGACCTACGAAATCATTTCCCCCCAATCGGTAGGAGTTCCCTCGCGCTCGCTGGTGCTTGGGAAGCATTCCGGGCGCAACGCCCTTCGCTTGAGCTTGCGCGATCTGGGCTATGAGCCGAGTGATGCGGAGCTCGCGGAGGTCTACCGCAGGGTTACCGCTCTCGCGGATCAGCAAAAAGAAGTCCGTCAGCGCGACGTAGTGGCAATTGCGCATGAAGTGATTCGCCGCGGAGCGGTGGCTGTCGCCGCGGAAGCGGCATCGCCCGCGAGTTGAGCTTTCCGGAAGCCTGGGTCTTAACCCGGCTGCGTCGGCGCGTACGCTGCGGTTTCTTTGCACGGCCGCGTGCCGTACTACGATTTTCTCAAATGGGGTTGTGCCATGAAGAAGTCCATTGTTTTTCTCCCCGGCGACGGGATCGGCCCGGAAGTGACTCGGGCCGCGGGTGTCGTACTTCGCGAAGCTGCGCATGAGTTCCATCATCAGTTTGAGTTTGCGGAATTTCCGATTGGCGGCGCCGCGATTGACGCAGCGGGCACGCCGCTTCCCAACGCCACGCTGGACGCTTGCCGCAAAGCCGACGCGGTTTTTCTCGGCGCCGTCGGCGGACCGAAGTGGGATTCACTCCCGGTTGGCAAGCGGCCGGAGAGTGGGCTGTTGGCCCTTCGCCAGGGGCTGGGTCTTTACGTAAATGTGCGCCCGGTGAAACTGTTGGAGCCGCTGCGGGGAATTTCACCGTTGAAGGCCGAGCGGCTTGGCGATCTGGACCTCGAAATCGTGCGCGAACTTGCCGGCGGCATGTATTTCGGAGAGCGCGGCAACGTCGTCGAAAATGGCGTCGAGCGCGCGTTTGACACGGAATCGTATTCGACCTCGGAGATTGAGCGCATCGCGACGTTTGCCTTTGCGCGCGCGGAAAGCCGCTCGCGGCGTATTTGCTCGGTGGACAAAGCCAACGTGCTGGCAAGTTCGCAACTTTGGCGCCGCACGGTGACGGCCATGAGCGCGGCGTATCCGGGAATCCGGCTCGAGCACATGTACGTCGATAACGCCGCCATGCAGCTGACGCTGCGGCCCTCGCAGTTTGATGTGCTGCTCACCAGCAATATGTTTGGAGACATTTTGAGCGACGCCGCCGCGGCTTTGGCGGGATCGATCGGGGTGATTCCGTCGGCCAGCTTTGGTTCCAGTGCCCCGCTGTTTGAGCCTATCCACGGTTCGGCGCCGTCACTCGCGGGCACAGACACGGCAAATCCCATCGGCTCGATTCTCAGCGTGACCATGATGCTACGCGACGCCTTCGGGCTGTCGCTGGAGGCCGACTGGGTCGAGCAATCGCTGCTGCGGGTGCTAAGCGGTGGCTACCGCACACCGGACATCGCCGAACCTGGCGCGCGCACGGTGACCGGCTCGACCTTCACGGAAATGCTCCGCGAAGAGATGCAGCGCACCCTCGAGCACGCCGAGCGCTACGGCTGGGGCGTCTAGTCATCCCACGTGCCTTTTTCCCAGTCACGTCTCGTTACCACGGGCATCTTTGCCGGACCTTCGCATGCCTTGCGGGAACCCGCTGGGGATGCTACTTTTTCACTTTCCATATAGGTGACCGCTCACCTACGTCGGAGACGATTGGCCCAGGTGTGGAGGCGAGGCTGTAAGGGCGCTTGCCTCCAAGTCGGTTCATTTAGGTGTCCACATCATTCGTGAACATTGGGCGTCCGGAACATTCGGGATAGCCGGGTCAGGTGTGTTTGCCCGATAATCGTTTGGTGGTATGACGGAAACCATAGCCAAATTGAAAGACGCTCCGGGACAGGGTGCGCCGCGGAGCGTGACTTACTGGCGCGTGGAGGGCTCGCTACTCGAAGTGGGCGCCATGCGGCTGGTCGGCTTTTTTACCTGGAATGCGCAGAGCTTCTCGGAGCGCTGGGCGCGGCGATTGGGCATGGCGGCAATGGCCCTCTCGCGGCCGTTCGCCTATGCCGCGAGTCGCACCTTCGCCACCCGGCTTCTGCACACGCTTTTGCGCGGCGTCAGCCAGGACCGCCTGGACTTGCTGGGGGAAGAGTACTTTCACTACGTTCTCAAGCCGCAATTGCGCCGTGAAGCGGTCGAAAAACTTCTTGCAACCCTGCACGGCGGCGAAGAAGTCGTGCTGGTCAGTCAGCTGCTCGACAACGTGTTGCGCCCGCTTGCCAACCACTTCGGCATCTCCTCGTTTGTCTCCAATCGCCTGGAATTTCGCGACGGCCGCGCCACGGGGCGGCTGCTCTGTCCGGTGGTGCGCCCGCGGGGACCGCTGGCGTGGATTGCAAGCGGCTCGACGGACGGCCGCGTGCCGCGCGGGAAATTGCTCTCGCGGCTTGGCTGGAAGGGCTCCGAGCTGGATGCCGCGACGCAGCCGGCGGCGCGCCCGCCGGCGCCGGCCGGACGCGCGGTGGCCGCATTTGGCGATGTCCCCCGTATCGAGCGGCTTGCCGTTCGCGAGACGCTCGCGAATCGCCACATCTTGCTGGTGGGTGTCACCGGCTTCATTGGCAAAGTGTGGCTGGTCGATCTGCTTGAAAACGTCTCGAGCATCGGCAAAATTACACTGATCATCCGCCGCAATCGCACCACTTCCGCGCAGCGCCGCTTTGAAAAGATCATCGAGGAGTCGCCGGCGTTCGACACGCTGCAGGCGCGGCACGGCCGGCAGCTCGGCGCGTTCTTAAGGGAAAAAGTGGAAGTGGTGGAAGGCGACGTCAGCCAGCGCGGGCTGGGGCTGGACGAAGCGGCGCAAGCACGGCTGGCAAAATCGCTGGACCTGATTGTCAACAGCGCGGGACTAACCGATTTCAATCCGGATTTGCGCGAAGCGCTGGCCTCTAACGTCGATTCTGCGGTGCATTTGCTTGAGTTTCTGCGCAAGTGCAATCGTGCCGGCTTGATGCACCTTTCCACGTGTTACGTGGTCGGCATGCGCGATGGCCGCGTGGGTGAGGCGCTGCAGGACAATTACACTCCCGCGCAGGATGCCAACTTCGATGCCCAGCGCGAAGTGGATTCACTGCGTGAAATGATCGGGCGCATTGAAGCGCGCGCGGAAAGCCCGGAGTTGACCCGCGCGTTGCGCCGGCAAGCACTGGGGCGCGCGGGAGATCCGTCCGCGGTCCCTGCGGAGGAGTTGGACGGCGTGCTGAAGCGCAATCGTGTGCGCTGGGCGCGCAATCGCCTGCTCCGCGTGGGCCTGCGGCGCGCGCAGCATCTTGGATGGCCAAACACCTACACGTATACGAAAAGCCTAGGTGAGTCGATTCTTTCGCGCCACGGACAGGATTTGCCGATCGCTATCGTGCGGCCGTCGATCGTGGAAAGTTCGATGCGCTCTCCCTTCATGGGATGGAATGAAGGCATCAACACCTCGGGGCCGCTCTCTTATTTGCTGGGAACGAATTTCCGGCAACTGCCCACGAACGAACGCAAGTGCCTGGACGTGATCCCCGTGGACATGGTCTGCCGCGGCATGACGCTGATCGCTGCCGCCATCGTTGCGCGGCGCAACGCACGCGTGTATCAGCTGGCGACCTCCGCAATCAATCCCGTGAATATGGGGCGCAGCATCGAGCTTACCGGGCTGGCCCACCGCAAGCATTACCGCACGCAGCAGGGCATCGAGCACTGGTTCAAAGTAAAGTTCGAGACCATTCCGGTGTCCAAGCAGCGCTACGAGCGGTTGTCCATTCCCATGCAGAAGGCCTTCGTCTCCCGCATCAACCGCATTGCGGTGATCCTGCGCATGAAGAAGGCGCCGCTGGCCAGGCAGGAGCGCGATTTGGTGCGCGCTGAAAAATTGATCGAGTTATACGAGCCGTTCATCCTGCACAACGAGCATGTTTTTGAAAGCGAAAATGCGCGCTTGCTTTCCGCCGCGCTTTCTCCGGAGGAGCACGCTCTCTTTGCGTTCGATCCGGAATCCATCGACTGGTGGGACTACTGGATCAACATCCATATTCCGGCGCTGCGCCGTTGGTGCTATCCGCTGATGGAAGGGCGTCCGTTGGAGGCGCGCGCGCCTCGCGAACTCGATTGGTCCGCGCAAGCAGCTCGTGCCACCGCCAGTCCCAACGCCGCGCCGCCGTCCGATCCTTTATGGCGATCTTCGTAACCGGCTCGACCGGATATCTCGGCAGCTACCTTGTTGCCGGGCTGCTGCGGGACTATCGCGACTCCCTGAATCTGCTGGTGCGCGCGACCTCTGAGCAGGAAGCGCGCGAGCGGCTCTGGCAATCTCTGCAGCTTCATTTCGATTTCCCGGAGTTCTTCGATCACATCAATGCGCGGGTGCGCATCTTCCGCGGCGACCTTACTTCCCAGCGCTTCGGCCTGGCGGATGATGACTACCACGCATTGGTGGATACCACCGATTCCATCATTCACTGCGCCGCTTCGTTGAACCGCAGGTCTGAAAGGCAATGCCTCAATGTGAATCTGCGCGGCTCGCTGGAAGTAATTCAGCTGGCGCGCCGCGTGCAGGACCGCAAGGGGCTGCGGCGATATTCTCACGTGTCCACCGTTGCCGTTGCCGGTCATCGCCGGAACGAAGTGGTCACCGAAGATTCGGCCATCGATTGGGCACGTTCGGACTACGACCCCTACGCGCGCACTAAGAAATTCTGCGAGCACATGGTCGCGCAACTTCTGCCCGATGTGCCACGCACCATCTTTCGCCCCGCCATCGTCATGGGCGACAGCCGCCGCGCGGAGACCTCGCAGTTCGACATGGTGCAGGCGTTTGACCTGCTCGCGCGCCTGCCTGTTCTTCCCCTGCGTCCTCGCGATAAGATCGACATTGTTCCGGCGGACTACGTCGGCAAAGCCATCGTGACCATTCATCAGAAAGAGCGGGCCGCAAACGGCATCTACCATCTTTCTGCCGGCGTCGGGTCGCAGACGTATCGGGAGCTGACCGACGGTCTGGCGGAAGCCGGCAGATGGCGGCGCCCAGTTTACGCGCCTTCCTTCGGTCGGCCGTTTTCCGCCACGGTGAATTGGCTGGCGCGTCGCAGAGGCGCGGTCGGCCACGGCGCGTCGCTGATGAAAGTCTTTTGGCCCTACCTCGACTGGAACACGGTTTTCGATAACTCGCGCGTTGTCGCGGAACTCGGCGAAGCGCCCGCGAAGTTTTCCAGCTATGCGTATCCTTTGCTGAAATTCAGCCGCGAAAACAGGTTTCGCTATCCGGCGAAGGCGTGGCCTACTGCCGCCAGCGCCGCCGCGTCGCAAATAGTCGCCGGGAGCGCCCGCGCATGACCGATTTTCTCCTCGTCGCTTGGGTCAGCGCGCTGATTGAAATCCGGCGCGTCGGCTGGATGTTTGGACTCGGCCGCCGCTGGGAGCCCGGCGAGAAGCTCCGCTTGCTGTTCGCGGGATACAACGGCACGCGCAACACTGGCTCCGACGTTCGCGTGCAGGAGATGCTGCGGCAGGTGCGCCACGTCCTAGGCGCCGGCAACGTCGACTTCAGCGTGATGACCCAGGACTTCAATCGAAGCCGCGGCTATTTCTCGGGCACGCGCCAGGTGCATCTGCCTGACGTCTTCCCACCGTTTTTGTTCCGCGAGGTGCGGCGGAATCACGGCGTCATCGCGTGCGAAGGCTCGATGTTCAAAAGCAAATTCGCCAATGCGTTGACGACCATGATGATCGGTTCCCTCGGCCTGGCTTCCGCGGAAAATAAATTGTCCCTTGCCTACGGCGGGGAAGCCGGCCACATGGATTCGCTGATCGCGGACATGTGCGCCCGCTACGTGCATGATTCCCTGGTCATCACCCGCAACGTGGAGTCGCAGGATTTGTTGCGCAAACTCGGCGTCTCCACCGAGCTTGGCACGGATACCGCCTGGACATTCGAGCCGAATCCCCCGGAATACGCTCGCAAGACGCTGCGAGAAGCGGGCTGGGACGAAAAAACTCCCATCCTCGTGCTCTGCCCGATTCATCCTTTCGTTTGGCCCGTGAAGGCCTCCATCGCAAAATACATCGCGCGCGTCACCACCGGCGCTTACAAGGAAAGCCAGTACCGCACCGTTTATTTTCACCAGTCCGGCGCTGATGTGGACGCGAAGTACCGCCGCTACGTCTCGGCGTTTGGCAAAGCTGCCGCTGCCTTCCGCGAACGCCATCGCGTCTTCCCGATTCTTGTCGCCATGGAGCGGCTGGATGCGCACGCTTGCCGCTCGATGTTGGAGTTTCTCCCGGGCGCTCCGGTATTCACGTCCGACGACTATGACATGTTCCAACTCGTCTCCATCCTGCGCGCCGGCACGTATATGGTTTCGTCGCGATATCACGGCATCGTCACCTGCATGCCGAGCCTGGTTGCTTCCGCCGGCGTGACCATGGACGAGCGCATCCGCAACCTCATGCGCGAACGCGGCCACGAGCATCTCTTCCTCACCGTCGACGACGCCGAGCTGGAGCCGAAGCTTTTGCAGATGATGGAAACGCTCGTGCGCGAAGCGGATTCCGTCCGCGAAGGCATTGGCCGCACCGTTGTCCGCAACCTTAAAGTTATGGCGCGCATGGGTACCCAGCTCGAAGACACTGTCCGCCGGACGTATCCGGAGTTTCCGCTGCGCTCCGGTGCGCTTTCCTGGGAAGAGTATCTGCCGCCGCTCAGCAAAACATTGCGCGACTTGGCGGAACGCTTCGACACCAGCACCATCGTGGAACACTCCGTGGCTGGATCCGCGTCGCGATGAGCAAGCCGGTTGCTCCACCACCCGCGGCTATCGATTTCAATTCCTGAAGCTCATGCCCAATTTCCTCGAAACTATTTTTGCTCAACTGCAGCGCAGTGCCGGACGCGTCGTCCTGCGCGAAATTCATGGCGAACGGTTCGTCAGCGTCACCGGCCGGGAATTGCTCGAGCAGGTCCGCGAGGTGCGTGCGTACTTGCGTGCGGCGGGACTTCGTCCCGGCGATCGCTGCGCTCTCCTCGCGGTCAACTCGATTCGCTGGGCCGCTTTTGACTTGGCGTTGATGGCCGAAGGGCTCATCGTGGTCCCGCTGTATTCCCGGCAGTCACCGGCGGAACTCGCCGCCATGATGAAAGATTCCGGACCCAAACTGCTTTTTGTGAGCGACGCCGCGCTCGGCGATGCCGCAACACAAGCATTGGACGGAGACTCTTCCACCGCGCCGCGCCGCGTGCTCTTCGACGAAGTCTTGCAGCGGTCGGCACCGGCTGGATCGATTCCCGACGCTCCTAATTCGCTCGGCGATTCCGATATCGTCGCCATTATCTACACCTCTGGCACCTCCGGCGAACCCAAAGGCGTGTGCATCACTACCGCCAACCTCACCCACATGCTTTCCTGCACCACCGAGCGCATCGACCAGCTCATGGGCCAAACTCGCGAGCCCGATCGCGTCTTTCAGTACGCGCCTTTCAACTTTGCCGCGTCATGGATTCTCTTGCTCTCCTCCCTTTCGCGCGAGAGTGTACTCACGCTGTCCACCGATCTCGCCAAGCTTCCCGACGAGATTCGCCTCTCCGCCCCGCACTATTTCCTCAACGTGCCGACGCTGCTTGAGCGCGTCCGTCGCGGCGTCGAAGACTCCCTTTCCAAGCGTGCCGCTCCGATCCGTTCCCTCTATGCCAAAGCGCGTGAAGCCTGGCAGCGCCAGAATGCGGGACGCGCCCGCACCGCCGACGCGCTCTGGCTAACGCTCGGCCGCAAACTCATTTTCGGCAAAATCAAGGATCGCTTCGGCCCGTACTTGCGCGCGTTGATCTGCGGCTCGGCTCCGCTCGCTCCCGAAACGCAGCAATTTTTCCTGATGGTTGGCATCCCTGTCTTGCAAGCCTACGGACTCACGGAAACCACCGCCATTTGCACGATGGACGACCCGCGCCTTCAGGTCGAGCCCGGCTATGTGGGCCAGGCGATTCGCGGCATCGAGATGAAGACCGTCGACAACGAAGAAATCGTCGTTCGCGGACCGCACGTTTTTGCGGGCTACTGGAATCGCCCCGAGGAAACCGCGCGCGTCCTCCGCGGCGGTTGGTTCCACACCGGCGATCGAGGTGAAGTGAACCTGCGCGGGAATTGGCGGATCATCGGCCGCATCAAGAATTTGGTCATCCTTAATTCCGGCCACAACGTTCCGCCGGAGCCCATCGAAGACAAAATCGCCCAGCTTCTCCCCGCCGCGCAGCACGTCGTCATCGTCGGGAATGGCCGCGGCTATCTTTGCGCGCTCATCGCCGGCCCCGTCGAGCCGCAAGCCGTGCAGTCGGCGCTCGACGCCGTCAATCCGACCCTCCCGCACTATCGCCAAATTCGCAATTTCGCCTTGCTGCGCGATTCCTTCACTGCGGAGAGCGGCCTTCTCACCGCCATGGGCAAGCTCCGCCGCGACGCCATTAACGCGCGCTTCGCCTCCGAGATTAACTCCATGTACGATAGAAAACCGTCATGAAACAGTTCGCCGGGAAAACGCTGCGTTGGGAATTGCGCGACGCGATCGTGGAGCTCACGCTGGACCACGAGCCCGCGAACGAAATTGGCACCGAAACTCTTGGCGACCTGGAGAAATTTGCCGCCGCGATTCCTGCGCTCGCCCCGGAAACCGCCGCCTGTATCATTTCCAGCGCGCGCAAACGGGGTTTCTCCGCCGGCGCCGACCTCCGCCAACTTTATCGCGGCGCCGAGCCGCTCTCCCCAAAGGAACGCCTCGCAGGCGTTCGCCAATTCCTCGAACGCATTCACGCCGTACTCAACGCCATCGATGCCGCTCCGTTCGTGACAATCGCCGCGGTTCACGGCGTCTGTTTCGGCGGTGGCTTCGAGCTGGCCCTCGCTTGCGACATCATCATCGCCGACAAAATGGCGCGTTTCGCTTTTCCCGAATTGCGTCTCGGCCTGATCCCTGGCTTCGGCGGCATCCCGCGCCTCAAGCGCGACCTCGGCAACGCCTTCGTGCGCGATCTGCTTCTCACTGGCCGCAGTGTCAACGCCGCGCGTGCGCAAGCGGTCGGCCTCGTCGCGCAGCTAGCCGGCGAAGGCGAAGCCCTCAAGGTCGCCCGCTCCACCGCCGCGCAAATCATCAAATTCGACGCCGTCACCCGCGCCGCGGCCAAAAAATTCATCAAGCCCATCCCCCACGAAGAACTTCGCCGCGAAATCGACCTCTTCTGCGAACTCTTCACCCGCCCCGCCGTAATGGCCGCGCTGAAAAAATTCGTAGAATCCACCGACGCCATGCCCTATCTTCCTTAGCGACAAAATTCAGGGATCGACACCCATGCCAATCCTCCACATCGACCACGTGCAAGTCGCCATCCCCGTCGCCAGCGAAGACCGCGCCCGCGCTTTTTACTCCGGCATTCTCGGATTTACCGAAGTCGCCAAGCCCGCGGAAATGGCCGAGCGCAAGAGCATTTGGTTTGTTGCCGGCGGTGTACGTCTACATCTCGGCCTCGAGCCTGACTTTCATCCCGCCGGCCGCGCTCATCCCGCATTCGTGGTCGATGGCCTCGACGCAATCGTCGCCGCCTGTGCACGCGCCGGTCTCATGGCCAAGCCCGACACCTCCTTCAACGGCTTCCGCCGCGTCCACGTCTTCGATCCCTTCGGAAATCGTCTCGAGCTACTCGAGCGCATCAAGTTGTAGGGGCGTGCTTTAGCGCGTCCCAGTCTCGAGCACAGCGAGAGATCTCCTGTTGCTGCTAATCCCCAAAAACCTAGCCGTTCGGCGGATGTACTCACCTATTGCTCTGCGGCATCTTCTTCATGGAGGCAACAAATGTCCGCCGAACTCATCGAACTTTCCAACGCCCTCGCACAATCCACCGAGCGCGCCGCAGCCAACGTCGTCGCCGTTCACGCTGAGGCCCGCGGTTCCGCCAGTGGCGTAGTCTGGCGCACCGGCATCATCGTCACCGCCGAGCACGCTTTGCGCCGCGACGAAGAAATTCATGCCACCTTGCCGGATGCCCGCGTCGTATCCACAACTCTCGCAGGCCGCGACCCGTCAACTGATCTCGCTGTTCTGAAATGTGCGGAAGCCACAGTCGGAGTCGCGGCCTTCGGCGATGCCGCCGCCTTGAGACCAGGGAATCTCACGCTCGTCGTGGGCCGTACGCGGGCCAGTGGTCCCGTGGCTGCCCTCGGCGTAGTCAGTCTCGTCGCGCCCGAGCGCCGCACCTGGACGGGCGCCGCTCTCACTCCCTACATCCGCCTCGATGTCGGCCTCCAGCCCACCGCCATCGGCGGCGCAGTCGTAGACGCGCAAGGCCGAACCGTCGGCATGGCCACGCCGCGCTTCGCGCGCTTCGGCGCCATCGCCATTCCCGCGCCAGCCATCGATCGCGTCGTCGACACCTTGCTGAAAAAAGGCCACATCCCGCAAGGTTACCTCGGTGTTGGCCTGCAGCCCGTGCGTCTGCCCGACGGGCTCCGTCAATCCCTACAACGCAGCGAAAAAACCGCCGCCATCGTTCTCGAGGTCGAACCGGAAAGCCCCGCGCACAAAGCCGGCATCGTCATCGGAGATATTCTGATCGCCCTCGCCGGCCACTCGGTCGCGCGTCTCGAAGACGTCCACGGGCAACTCCACGGGGAAGCCATCGGCCAGCAGCTTGCGCTCAAATTCGTGCGCGGAGGTGCAGTGCAAGAAGTGAACATCGTCGTCGGCGAACGCTCGCGCGGAGGCGAATAACATGGTCCTCCACGGTTTCGGCGAAATCGCCGAGCAACTTCGCCGTTCCACGGTTGTCGTTCACGCGGGAGGCCGCGGCAATGGCTCCGGCGTCATCTGGACTGCGGACGGCATCATCGTCACCAACGCGCACGTCGCGCGCGCCTCGCAGATGCGCATCCAGCTCTGGGATGGCCGCGAGTTCGACGCCGTGCTCGTCTCGCGAGACACGCGCCGCGACCTCGCGGAGCTCCGCATCAGCGCCGCGAACCTTCCCGTCGCCACGGCCGCCGATTCATCGCAGATCCGCCCCGGGGAACTCGCCATCGCCATAGGCAATCCGCTCGGTTTCGTTGGCGCCCTCACGACCGGTGTAATCCACGCAGTCGGCCCGCTGCACCGTCTCGGCTCCGAACCCTGGGTGCAGGCCGACGTGCGTCTCGCTCCCGGCAATTCCGGCGGTCCGCTCGCCGATGCACGCGGCCGCGTCATCGGCATCAACACCATGGTTGCCGGACGCCTCGCGCTGGCCGTGCCCAGCAACGCGGTCACCAACTTTCTCGCTAGCGACCCGATAGACGCGTGGCTCGGTGTTAGCGTCGCGCCCGTACGAGTCCCGCGCCCCGGCAGCCGCGCCAAAACCTTCGGTCTTGTCTTGCTGGAAGTGGAACCGGAAAGCCCCGCCGCCAATGCATCTCTCCTGCCCGGCGACATCCTGCTCGGCACCGAAGAAAAATCGTTCACCTCTCTCGACGATCTTGCTAACTCTCTGCAAGGCTCTGGCCCGCGCCTGCTGCGTCTCGCCTTTTTACGCGGAAATTACGAGCGTTTCCGCCGCGTCACCGTGCAGCTCGGCGTCCAGCGCAATTCCAGGAGCGCCGCTGCCGCGTGATTCGCGTCTTCCTCATCGCCGCTTCGCCACTCGCTCGCGCTGCGCTGCAAAATCGCTTCAAGGGGCAAGGCGTGAAGCTTGTTGGCAGCGCCGCCTCCATCGACGTCCTCAGCGGCGACCTTTCCGACACGCAGGCAGACGTACTGTTGGTCGATGCCGCCGGCGAATCGTCTGAAGTCATCATCGAATCGCTGACCGAGTCCGGCCTTGCGGCCGAAATTCCCGTCGTCGTGCTCACTGAAGTCGCTTCGGCCGCAGCGTCCCCACAAGCACTCCAAGCCGGGATTCGCGCCGTGCTTCCTCGCGAGATCTCCACCGATCAGCTCGCAGCCGCACTCCAAGCTGCCGCCGCCGGACTCGTCGTCCTGCTCCCCACCGAGATTCCCACAGCCTTCCCATCCGTGGCGCCAGCCTCGCAGCCTCTTGCCGAGCTCCTCGAGCCGCTTACCCGCCGCGAACGCGAAGTCCTGCAAATGCTGGCCGCTGGCCTCGCCAACAAAGAAATCGCCGCCCGCCTCAACATCTCCGACCACACCGCCAAATTCCACGTAGCCTCCATCCTCGGCAAACTCGGCGCCGCCACCCGCACTGAAGCCGTAGCGCTCGGCATTCGCCGCGGTCTCGTCCTCCTCTAATCCGGCTCCTCCTGCCTCGCTCCATGAGTCGCGCAGTCGCTAGAGTCAGATGGGCAAAACCGAGCCGCCGGAACACTCCCGATCTCCGGGGCTCTGCTCGGTGGCAGGTTCGTTGTGTCCAGGGCAAGAGGAGCGTACGATGCACACGCCGGAGTTCCAAATCGGGAATTCCCGCTCTGAGTAAGGAGGCGCCATGAACGCTACATCTCTGGGCACAATCGTGAAAAAGTCAGCAGGTTGGTCCATTGGGCTCAGCGTCCTGATGATCCTGGCTGGTTTTCTAGCTATCGTCGTACCTCAGGCGGCCGGAATCGCGGTGAATTTATTGGTCGCCTGGCTGCTTGTTTTCAGCGGCGCGGCCCATCTGGTGTTTGCCTGGCACACGCGCACCACGGGCGCAGTACTATGGGAGCTGCTGCTAGGCATTCTTTATATTTTTGTTGGCGCCTACCTGTTGTTTCGTCCTGTGGCCGGCTTGGCGACACTCACGCTCGCACTCGCGATCTACCTTTTCGCCGAAGGAGTCTTGGAGCTTATCTTGTCGCTCCGGCTCCGGCCCATGCCGGGCTCGGGTTGGCTGTTATTCGACGCAATCATCACCCTTATCCTTGCCGTCATGATTTGGAGGACCTGGCCCTCTAGCACCGAATGGGTCGTCGGCACGCTTGTGGGGATCAGCATGCTCTTCAGCGGAGTCTCTCGTCTGATGCTTTCTCTAGCCGCGCGCAGCGTCGCGAATAAGTTGGCCTAGGCATCGCAGGACATTCGCACTAGCGCATCAGCGCTGCGCGCTTTGCGAGGATTTGCCCGGTGCACCGTGGCCTTGCTCGGAGGAGAGGAACGAAGAGACCGTTCAAAGCTTCGGTGAAACCCTACTACTGAACCTGGTGTGCACACCGCAGAATGGAGGAGAACGAAGTGGGAGGCTTGATCCCATTAACCGACGCATCTCGGCGTCCGGTGCATTTTCCCATCGTTACGACGTGCATCATCCTCGCGAATGTTTTCGTTTTTGCGCTTGAACTGAGGGGTGGCGATGCATTCGTGCTCAAGTGGTCGGCGATCCCTGCGAATATTATTGCTGGCCATCACTGGATCACCATCCTGACGGCTATGTTCATGCACGGCAGTTGGTCGCACATCCTGGGCAATATGGTGTTCTTGTGGGCCTTTGGCCCCGAGATCGAAGACGCGATGAATCCATTGCGGTATTTGGCGTTCTACCTTGGCGGCGGGCTGGTGGCTATGCTGGCCCAGGTCGCGGCCAGCCCCGGTTCCACAGTTCCCAACTTGGGTGCGAGCGGCGCAATTGCCGCTGTCATGGGCGCATTTCTGGTGACTTACCCTCGCGATCGGATTCGCGCGGTTCTGATCATCTTCGTGTTCGTGCGTATCACCTTGATCCCGGCCGGCCTTCTAATTGGGCTGTGGTTTCTCATCCAGCTCTTTAACGCCGGGTCGGTGGCAGCAGTCCAGACGGGCGGAGTAGCTTACCTGGCTCACGTTGGCGGTTTTGTCTTTGGGGTTGTTACTGCGCGTTTTTTTGAGGACCCGCGGCGGCTCGCCGCCTAGAGTATTTGTCGGGCTGATTCAGTCCGCGTCTTCGGACCGGGTTACTGAACGTAAAACGCGGAAATTGGAAACGACCCCTACCCCCAATCTCCCCCTGAATTTTCATTCCGCTCGCGATGGTGATAAATTGACTCATGTATGCGCACGATCGACCAAACTACTCAGGAAGTGTTGAACCTTGCCTCCCAGCATTTCCAGGTTCCCGCCGACTCTCTCGCGCCCGGCGACGACTTCTTCAAAAAACTCGGCATCGACAGCCTGCAAGCCCTCGAACTCCTCAGCCGCCTCGAAAATCACTTCGGCATCGAACTCCCCGACTACGAAGTCCAAGGCGTAAGCGACTTCCGCACTCTCGCCTCCCGCATCCAATCCCGCCTCTGATGCTCAATCTTTCGAAATATCAATCCGTCGGCGCGGCATTGAAGGACGCCCTCGACAAATTTGCCGATGAGACTTGCCTCATCGAATCCGATCGTGAGCGTGAGAAGGAACGCCTCACGTACCGCGATTTCAACGCGCGCGCGCAGCTCCTGGCTGGTGCGCTGCAGGATGCTGGTTTCAAGACCGGTGATCGAACGGCGATCATCATGACCAACCAGTCCAAGTGGCTTATTTCCGCCTACGCCATTCTCTACTGCGGTGGCGTGATGGTTCCCCTCGACTACAAGCTCACTCCCGACGAGCAGTGGCAACTGGTCAGTCACTCCAGCGCCGCATTTTTGATTACCGAGTATCCGATTTGGCGGCAACTCGCCGCTTCCCCCCGTCGCGCGGCGGCAATCCACGCCAAAACCGTCCTGGTTACCGAGGGCCCGCCCAACGCGGCTCTTGACGGCGCCCAACGTTGGGAAGATTTCCAACGCCCCGGTGAACCCGCATTTGTTATTCGCAAGCGTACCGATGTTGCTTCCATCGTCTATTCTTCCGGCACCGGCGGGCGCCCCAAGGGTTGCATGACCACCCACGAAAATTACCTTGCGCAGGGTCATGCAATCACGCAGGTAATCGCATTCGATCCGGGGATTCGCTACCTCAGTATTCTTCCAACCAATCACGTGGTTGACTTCATGATGGGCTTTCTACTGCCGTTTACTTCCGGCGCGACGGTGGTCCATCTGCGCACGCTCCGGCCGGAATTCGTGCGCGACGCTTTCGTTCGCTACAAGATTGCTTACATGATGCTGGTGCCCCTCATCCTTAAGAATCTAAAGAAGGGAATGGAAGCCAACTTCGCGGCTCTGCCGAAAGGCAAACGTACCGCGTTGAACGCTCTCATCGGCATAAATCGAGCGTTGACTCGCGATCGCCCCAGAGTTTGGCTCAGCCGCATACTGCTCGGTCAGGTGCACCGTGCATTTGGCGGCCAATTGCGCGCGTTCGGTGTAGGCAGCGCGTTCACCGAGCCTGCGACGCTGCAGTTTTTTCTTGATCTAGGCATTCCCGTCGCAAACGCTTACGGGCTAACCGAAGCGGGCACCGCCGTTTCGGTGAACGACCCCCGCACACCGCGTGCGGACACCGTCGGCAAGCCGCTTCCTGGCACGGAAGTACGTATCGTGAATCCGGACGCGGACGGCATCGGTGAACTCGCTGTCCGCGGCAAGACCGTCATGGCCGGTTACCTCGACGATCCCGAACTCACCGCGGAAACCATTGTCGACGGCTGGCTAATGACCGGTGACCTCGGCCGCTTCGATGCGACCGGTCACTTGCAACTCTCCGGCCGCAAGAAAAATATGATCGTCACGGAAGAGGCTAAAAACATTTACCCAGAGGACATCGAGACCGTATTCGAAGGCCTGCCGGTTAAGGAGTTCTGCGTCTTCGCCGCTAATTTCATCTGGCCGCGGCGCTCGATGGTCGGTGAACAGTTGGTCCTCGTTCTTCGTTTGGAGCAAGCCCAGACCCTCACCGACGAACTTCTCCGCGATATCTCCACGCGCAACAATCGCCTGCTAAACTACAAGCGCGTGCACGGGATCGTCCTCTTCAACGAAGACTTCCCCCGCACGGCATCGCTAAAAATCAAGCGCAATGTCCTGGGCGAACGCCTGGCGCAGCTTGATCGCGCCTCCGCCGTACTGCCGTTGTAGGGGCGCGCTTCAGCGCGTCCCAGGCGGCGTCAGCCGCCAGCCCTTCTGCCTGGGAGCCGACAACCTAACGCCGGCATCTTGCTGGCGGACGCCTTGCAAAGTAGGCACGAGGCCAACGTCTTAGCTTTTTCTGTGGACGGTGAGCGGCAGGAGGCCGCTCCGTTGTGAGAGAAACCTTCTTCGCCATCGTCAACCCCGCCGCAGGTGGTGGCCGCTCCGCCAAGCTCGCCGGCCCCGCCATCGCGCGCCTGCGCGAAGGCGCCCTCCGCGTCGACGTCATCGCCTCCACCGGTCCCGGTCACGCAGCCGACCTCGCCCGCGAAGCCTACGATCAAGGCTACCGGCGATTCATCGCCGTCGGCGGTGACGGCACCGCGCACGAAATCCTCAACGGCATCTTCGCTCACGCCGGAGCAAACGCCCGCATCTCCCTCGGCTTTCTTCCCCTCGGCACCGGCAACTCCTTCCTCCGCGACTTCGCCGACAATGGTGCCGAAGCTGCTCTGCAGGCCATTCTCAAAAATCGCAAGCGCCCCATCGATCTACTCCGCCTCACGCACTCCAAGGGCGAAATCTACGCCTTCAATCTGCTAAGTATTGGATTTACCGCCGATGTGGCAACGCTGGCCAATCGCCGCTTCAAGTCGCTCGGTCCCTTCGGCTATCTTCTCGGGGTCTTCCTGCGCGTAGTGCAACTCCGCCGCCGCTCGTTTGCCCTGCGTTGCGACGACGACAAAACTTGGGACGAGCGCCGCTGTCTCTTTCTCTCCTTCAACAACAGCAAATACACCGGCGGCACCATGCTTATCGCACCAAACGCCGATCCCACCGATGCTCTCATCGAATTCGTGCGCTGGGGCCCGATTGGCCGCCTCGGTCTTCTGCGCATGCTGCCAAGACTCTACGATGGCACGCACATCCGGCATCCGTTAGCCTCGCGCCGCGCGGTGCGCCGGGTCGAATTCAACCTGTCCGCTCCCATCGACGTCATGATCGACGGCGAAATCGCCGCCCTCGAATGCCGCTCCCTCGACATAGTCCCCGGCGCTGTGGACGTGCACATATGAGGCGCGCCTACCTCGCGCTGCGCAGCGCGTTGCTCTGGATTCTCAGCCTCGTCCATTTTTTCGTCGCCGCTCCTTTTCTGGTTTTTCTCAATATCTTTCTGGACATGCGCAAGCACGATTGGCTGCAGCGGGCCTTTTGCCGGCGCATCGCCTTTCTCTCCGGCGCCCGCATCCAAGTCGTCCGCTCCCCCGGTTTCGATCCAAAGCGCACCAGCTTCTTCATGGTCAACCACGTGAACGTCTTCGATCCATTCATCCTGTACTGCGCCATTCCGCAGCTCGTGCGCGGCTGGGAGCTCGAATCTCATTTCAAAATCCCCGCCTACGGCTGGCTCATGAAGCGTTTCGGCAACGTCCCCGTCCCTGACGTACGCCGCCCTTCCGACATCAAGCGCATGTGGCGCCTCACCCAGGACGCCGTAAATCGCGGTACCAGCCTCATCATTTTCCCGGAAGCCAAGCGCACCCGCGACGGCCACGTCAACGAATTCCAGGACGGCGGCTTCCGCCTCGCGCAACAACTCGGCGTCCCCATCGCCCCAGTCAGCCTCGTCGGCTCCTTCCAACATCACCGCACCGGCCGCTGGATGATCTGGCCCGCCACCGTCACCGTCTACCTCCACGACACGATCGACACCACGAGCCTGACCAAGCACGACGTCCCCACCCTCCGCGACCGCGTCTACAAAATAATTTCGACTCCTGTAGAGGATTCTTTCCGCTGACTTAGTTGGAAGTCGGAAATTTTAGAGAGAAAGGCGGATGCCGGGCAGCACACGTCCTGCCCGCGTCTCCTGCCACGTATACACGATGCGATGAATCACTGTGATCGTCGACACCACCGCGATCACCCACAGCACCGGCCCCATACGGTTGACCAATCCCCCTATAATCAGCAGCACTAGCCGCTCCGGCCGCTCCATGAATCCCACTTTGCACAGCGGGATCAGCGATTCCGCCCGCGCCCGCGCGTAACTCACCATCACCGACCCCGCCGTCGCCACCGCCGCCACGACCACGTACGGCGTCCGCCCGCTCACCGAGTAATAGACCAACAAGCCCATGTACAACGCCATGTCCGCATAGCGGTCCAGCGTCGAATCGTAAAACGCGCCGAACGCCGTCACGCGATTCTGCCGCCGCGCCACCTGCCCGTCCAGCATGTCCAGAAAGCCCGCGAAAAGAATAGTCAGCGCGCCCGTGCGAAAGCGTCCGATCGCAAACATCGCCGCCGCGGCGAAATTTACGACCAGCCCCAAAAATGTCAAAAAATTTGGATTTACACCTGTGGCGGCGACGGCCGCGACAATTTTGTCGAGCAGCCATTTACTCCCTTTGCCGATTGCTCCGGTAAGCGTAGCCATGCGCGCGCGTCATTCACCTGGAATGCGGGTTCTACAGCAACTTAGCCTGTGCAGCTTCCGCAAAATCCTACACCACCGTTGCTGCCTCTCGCAAACCGCGAGCCAATTTGGTGCTCGCAGAAAAAATTCTAATGCTTCAGTCCTGCCCTTTCTCCTTGACGCCGCGCCGCCGGCAAACTAGATTCCTAGCTGCTCAGTGAGCCCTCACCTATGATCCAAAATCTTAGCCGTCGTAATTTTCTCACACGCGGCAGCGCCGCCGTCAGCGCCGTTTGGCTCTCTGGGCATTGGCCCGCCATCGTCGCCGCTGCCGAGCACGCGCATCAGGCCGCCAAGTCTTCTGCCCCTCTCAAATTTCAATTCTTCACGCCCGAGGAAGCCGCCGAAATCGACGCTATCGCCGCGCGTATCATTCCCTCCGACGAAACTCCAGGCGCCCGTGAAGCCGGCGTCGTTTATTTCATAGATCGCGGCCTGACCACCTTCGCCGTAGACGACCAGAAAACCTATCGCGAAGGTCTCCCAGCCCTGCAAGCGCGTGTGCGCGAATTTTTTCCTAGCCTCGAAAAATTCTCCGCCGCCACTCCCGAGCAGCAGGATCAGGTTCTGCACTCCCTCGACGAGCGAACTGCTCCCGCGCGCAGGGATTCTCAATCCGGTGGCGCGTCCTCCTTTTTCCACGTCGTCCGTATCCACACCATCGTAGGCTTCCTGATTGATCCCGATTCCGGCGGCAATCACGAAGGCGTCGGCTGGAAAGTCATCGGCCGCGAACCCGAGCATATGTTCCAGCCGCCCTTCGGCTACTATGACAAGGACTATGCCGGCTGGCAGCCCAATCCTCCCAGCGCCGAAAAGACGAAGGCATGAAGCTCGATCTTCCAAAGTACAAAACTTCCGACGAAGTCGACTTCGTAATCGTAGGCTCGGGCGCCGCCGGCGGCATCATGGCCAAGGAGCTTTCCACCAACGGGTTTCGCGTCGTCGTGCTCGAGCAAGGCCCTTATCTCACCGAGTCCGACTTCGTCCACGACGAAGTCAGGGTCATCGGCGAAGACCTGCTGACTAACAAACCTAGACTCCAGCCCACCTCTTTCCGCAAAACGCCCAACGAAAAAGCCAAGCCGCAGCGCGCCCTTGTTTACGGACGGCTGGTGGGCGGCACCAGCGTGCACTTCACCGCAAATTTCTGGCGCTTCCATGAAATCGATTTTGTCGAGCGCAGCAAAATCGGTCCTGTTCCCGGTGCCGATTTGCGCGACTGGCCCATCACCTACGCCGATCTCGAGCCTTATTACACCAAGGTCGAATGGGAAATCGGGGTTTCCGGCCTCGCCGGCGCCAGTCCTTTCGATCCGCCGCGCTCCAAGCCGTATCCCATGCCGCCGCTCCCCGTAAAAGGTTCCGGCGTAATTTTCGAGCGCGCCGCGCGAAAGCTCGGCTGGCATCCCTTCCCGGCGCCCATGGCCATTCTTTCGCAACCGCGCGCCGGACGCGGAGCGTGCATCAATTGTGGCTTCTGCCTGTCGTTCGGCTGCGAAGTCGGCGCGAAGTCCAGTTCGCTGGCCACCTCCATTCGCATGGCGGAGAAAACCGGCCGCTGCGAGATTCGCCCCAACTCTTACGTCCATCGCATCGAGATGGACAACAACGGCCGCGTCACCGGCGCCGTCTACTTCGATGAACAGCGCAACGCGCATCTGCAAAAAGCCAAAGCCGTCGTAGTCTGCGCCAACGGAGCCGAGACTCCGCGGCTGCTGCTGCTATCCGCCAACAAACAATTTCCCAACGGCCTGGCCAATTCCAGCGGCGTCGTCGGCAAGTACCTCATGCTCAACAGCGGCGGAGTCACCGAAGGTGTTTTCGAACATCCCCTCAACGACTACAAGGGCTTCGCCGTCAGTCGCGTCCTCCATGATTTTTACGAACTAGATCCTCAGAAAGTCGGCTTCTACGGCGGCGGCGGACTCGACGCGCGCTTTGACCAGACGCCCATCGGCTTTGCGTTGGAAAACTGGCCTGGAGTTTGGAAGGATCATTCCACCTCCGGTGACCGTAGCCAGCTGCCGCCGGGCACGCCGCGCTGGGGCAAGGTCTTCAAGGATGCGCTGGCCCACAATTTCAGCCGCACCATGGAGATTTTTGCTCACGGCACGTCGCTGCCGGTTGAAACCAACAGCTTTTCGCTCGATCCCGACCTCAAAGACGCCTGGGGTCTTCCTGCGCTCTGCCTCACCTACAAGGATCATCCTGACGATCTCAAGCTTTGGACCTGGCAGAACCAGCGTGCCCACGAACTCCTGGACGCTGCGGGCGCGCAAAAGAAGTGGTCTCACCCTGTAAAGGAATCCGAATTCGCCGTGCACCTCCTCGGCACCTGTCGCATGGGAAACGACCCCAAGACCTCGGTCATCAATTCCGATCACCGCACCCACGACGTAAAAAATCTTTTCCTCTGCGACGGCAGCAGCCTGGTCACCTCCGGCCGCGGCCAACCCACCATGACCATCGAAGCCCTAGCCTTCCGCGCCGCCGACCGCATCACCGCCCTAACCAAGCGCGGCGAAATCACCTAGCGCCGCCATCCCGATGTACACGCCGTCCTTCACGGCGGCCAGTCTATTGCTCGTTCATCCCGCCGTAGGGCATTCTCCTGTAGCGCAGGGCGGAGCCTGTGAGCGCGCTTTCCGGGTACCCACACTTCGTTAGCGCAACAACCGCGTGAGCAATCCTTCTAGCAGAACTTGGCTTTGAGGATTCATCTTGGTAAATTCGACGCCCATCCCCTCACCAGGCACGACGTTTCGGACAACCGCCTCCGCCAGAATCATGCCTCCGGGTACTTCAAAAACAAGGGTCAGATCCGTGCCCACTCGCATCGTAATGGACCCGCAGAGGAACACACCTCCCATGCTCAGGGTTTGGACGCGAGAAACCTGTTGCTGGCCGCCACCATACCAGGTCACGGACATGCCTTTCGGCAAGGAGATGCGTTCGTGTCGCCGGGTCTCTCGAGGCTTTTCTTTGGTCATGAACGCGCTAAACGTACTTTCTCAGATTGGCCCCGATCCAAATATAACAAACCGTTCCTTGTCGGTGGCAGTTACCACAAAACGCGTTACGGCCTGCGCTGTCAGTTCTGACAGTGCCGTGCTCAGCTGACCCGTGAAAGCATTACCCGATCTTATGAAATTGCGGTCGAGGCTTACGCCTGCCTCTACCTTCTCGTGACGATAGACGTTATAAAACGTCCGGAATCATTCTAGGGCCGGAAATCGTCACGAAGAATCTGCCGCACATGGCCGGCACCGTGACCAGTCAACGAAAGTCAACCGCGCCCGCTATCAGCCGGCTAACCTGCGTGTTTTGGCGACTGCCGCTCGAAGTAAAATGCAATGCCTAACGCAAGAATCAAGGCCGCGATCCCAAACAAGGTCAAGGCTGACACAGCATGCGGTTCTTCTATAATGACCTTACGCGCCATAGCGATTAACGCAACTTCTAGGACGACGCGCACGTGAATGACGTCTTTTCGTAGGTACGCCTTCAGCGTCTCCAGCAGCTCCACTCCGATCAGCACCAACAGAAAGTATCCAAAAATCTCGAGCAGGCCCTGCACCCGAATCAGAAATCGAGGCGGCACCCAAATTTCTTGAGCGATCAGCACGCCCAAGTGAATCGTGGAGAGAATCACGACGACCGCGAGCATGCCCGCGAGGGCAACGACGGTGAACTTCTGGATTCTCGCGAGCAGCGTTTCCAACGAGCTCTCCTTCGAGGATTGTAGACCTGTGTGCTCGGTCGCTTGGCGTGTTCCATCTCTAGTCGTCATCACGCGCACCCCTAACCCGTCCGCTTCAACTAGTCACCAGCGTTCAAATGGCGAATGTAGCGAATGAGCGGCATATGTCCGGCAACGCGACTTGCCAGGAGTTGGCAGCATGTCGCCCCGGCAAATCGAGTCTCTGGGCGGCCGATTTTGTATTGGGGGGGGCGTTATGCCTGACGTTCACGAGTCGCGCACGCCAGCGGCTCGCTCGGCTCGCAAGTGAGGTAACGGTCTACCCACAATTACCGGCAGCCCGATTCAGGGCCGCCGGTCCGGAACAGTTCACTGCCGCGCCATAGCGATGTGGACAGCTTCCTCCGGCGAGACGAGGTGATCGACGCTTACAGCGTCCTCGGCAATGGCGAGTTGCACGCCCTTGACGCGACCCGAAAACTCGTTGCCCCGCGCCCCATAGTCCGGCGAGACAGGAGACCCGGTATCCACTCCCACGTCGCAGCCGTCATCGGCAGAGAACACCATAGCCGCCGTGATGCCAACCTTGCCCTCGCCGACTTTCTTGCCATCCACGAACAAGGACACCGTGCCACCCTTGCCAAGGCCACCACCAGCGTAAGCAAACTCCATGCGCACCTGGTGCTCGCCCGGGGACAGCGCGTTGGAAGATTCGGCGTAAAACTGCTGAATGCCGAGGAAGTTATAACAGTATCTGAGCTTGCCACCCTTCGCGTACAGGCTCCAACCGCCAATGTTGCCGCCCTGCGCGATAATGACCCCCTCAGCCCCCGTTTTGGGCACCTCGATTACTGCGGTCACCGAGTGAGACTTGTTCTTCAAATTGAGGACCGAATTTTCAGACAGACGACCCATGCTGCCAAACAGAATTTGGGATTTGCCCTTGATCAGCACCGGGCGGCCTGCCGTATCGGAGTTAATCCGTTCCGCGAGCCTGTCATCGAGGGGTAGCACGTTGTAGCGGGTCGCCTCGATGAGCCACAGGCGTTGCAGCTCATGCAATTTTTCGGGCATCTGCTTGGCCAGATTGTTCGCCTGGCTCCAGTCCTTATTGGTGTCGTAGAGTTCCCAATTGTCGTCGTCGAATGCCGGGGTTTTCTCACCTATCAGGAGCCATGGCGTCTTGTGCCGCGTGACTGCGGTCCAGCCCTTGTGGTAGATGCCGCGGTTTCCGAACATCTCAAAGTACTGCGTCTCATGCCGCTCAGCGGCCTTGGCGTCGTTGAACGAGTACGCCATGCTGACACCCTCGATCGGGTGCTGCTGGACCCCGTTGACGAAAAGCGGCTCGGGCAGACCCGCCAGTTCGAGAATGGTCGGCGCGATGTCAATTATGTGAGCGAACTGGCTGCGGAGTTCGCCTTTCCCCTTGATCCCTTTGGGCCAGTGCACGATCGTTCCGTTGCGCGTGCCGCCCCAATGCGAGGCCACCTGCTTGGTCCACTGGTACGGCGTATTCATGGCGTGCGCCCAACCCACAGCGTAGTGGTTGTAAGACTCCGGCCCGCCCAGCTTGTCCAGCCGCGCCGTCAGGAACTCAGGCGTCTCCAGTGCGGACGCGCCATTGAAATTGATCATCTCGTTGTATGTGCCTTGCAGCGTGCCCTCCGCGGACGCGCCGTTGTCGCCGATGATGTAGTAGATCACCGTGTCATCGAGGAGGTTGAGCTTTTTGATCGAATCCACCAACCGTCCGACATGGTAATCGACATACTCCATGAAACCGGCATACACCTCCATCTCCCGGACAAGCACCGGCTTGAGCGCCGCAGGCATTTCATCCCATGAGGGGATCTCTTTGTGCCTTTGCGTCAGCTGGCAGTCCAGTGGAATCACCCCCAGCTTTTTCTGTCGTGCAATGGTCTCTTCGCGCAGCTTGTCCCAGCCCTGATTGAACTTCCCTTTGTACTTATCCGCCCATTCCTTCGGGACATGATGCGGGGCATGGGTGGCGCCCGGCGCGAAGTACACGAAGAACGGCTTGTCGGGCGCGAGGGCCTTTTGTTGTCCGATCCAATTGATGGCTTTGTCGGTCATATCATCCACCAAGTGGTAGCCCTCTTCCGGCGTCTTCTTGACCTCGACGGGCGTAGTGCCTTCATAGAGCGACGGGTACCATTGGTGCGCCTCGCCGCCGATGAAGCCGTAGAAATATTCGAATCCGCCTCCCCCGGTGGGCCATGCATCAAAGGGGCCGACCGGACTGGTTTGCCATACCGGCACTTCATGGCACTTCCCGAACTGCGCCGTCGAGTACCCGTTGAGCTTGAGGGTCCGGGCCAAGGGCGCGCAGGTGTTCGGCAGGACCGAGTTATAGCCGGGCGATCCGCTAGCGATTTCGGTGACCCCGCCCATGCCAACTGTGTGGTGGTTGCGTCCGGTCAGCATGGCCTGTCGGGTTGGCGAGCACAGAGCTGTAGTGTGAAAGCGGTTGAATTTAAGGCCACCGGCCGCCAAGAGTTCCGCCGTCGGCGTGTTGCATGGACCGCCGAAGGCGCTGGAAGAGCCAAAACCCGCGTCGTCAATCAGAACGAGCAGCACGTTGGGCGCACCCTTGGGCGGGCGCAACTGGTTGATCGGTGGGAATTTGGTCTCCGGATCCTTCGCATCATAGGTGATCAGGCCGGTGCGTGGTTGGTCTGGGATTGGGAGAACCGTTCGTTGAATCTTGTCTTGATCGTTCACGTAAGAGATTCCTTCCTTTTGAAATTGTGTTGTTGACGGACCGACGAAGAGAACGGGACACACACGTCTCGACACCGGGAACGTTACGACTCCCGCCTCAACGAGGTAAGTGTCAGAATTAACAGGTAGGCCACTGAGATCTAGTTCTTGGGCAGCGAGACGGCTTGAGGGATGGACTCCAATTCGAACACTCGACCTTGGCACGCTCCACGCTGGTGATGGCTCGTCTTGCCATCCCAAGATTCTGTTTCAGTTCCTCGCTAAAATCGCCAGCCAGCGCATTCGTTCGGTGAAAATCTCGTCGGCTAGTCTGACCAAAATCGCTGCGGCAGGGACGGTTACGTTCCGATCGCTATAAAACCATGCATATCCCATTAATACATGATCCGCAGCCCGGCGGAGCGCAGCTTCAGGGTTGTCTAATAGCCGTTGCATAGAAGCTTCCATCTTGGGCCTCACCTAGGATCGAGTCGCCTTGGCTTAAGCTGAGTCTTGTCGACGAAAACGGTCAATCAATCATGAATCGCTCTGTCGGAAATCATTCGTGAGTATAACCAAGAACAACAAACCGTTCCCGAGCCCCGGCTGGAAATTGCAGTATAGCTGGGCCAGGTGTACATTCTCGGTGGGCCGGGGGGACTCCAAAAGGAATCTCCGGCTTGAGGCAGCGTCAGGGAGGACAGGCATGGGATTCCTCG
>Ga0210406_10000924_pt1 | contig 38116 bp, 29 predicted proteins | sample IncBWC30MmetaG_FD_155454 | JGI IMG/M metagenome (GOLD analysis project Ga0210406, IMG submission 155454) | Forest soil microbial communities from Barre Woods Harvard Forest LTER site, Petersham, Massachusetts, United States - Inc-BW-C-30-M | ecosystem: Environmental > Terrestrial > Soil >... | reverse complement strand
GAAGGATCCCGCCGCCACCCGCCTCGAACTGCGCCGCGCGATGCGCCGCACGAATCGCCGTCACGATTTGATTGCGGTGCACGTCGAGGATCCTCGCGAGAAGGAGCTTCCGGACGTGGGTATCGTCGCGCTGGAGGATGCGGAGAGCGGGGAAGTGATCGAAGTCGATACCGCCAGCCCCAAGGTCCGACGGCGCTTCAAAGAACTGTCTTTGGAAAGGGGACGGCGGCTGATTAGCGACTTTCGCTCAGAAGGCATCGACACGCTGCAATTGCAGACCGATGCGCCCTATATGCCCGCCTTACAGCGATTCTTCAAGACCCGAGAGCGCAGGCGCGCATGAGGAGAGGGATCTTCGGCACGCGCGTCCCAAGGGCTGCGGCATTGATTGGACTGATGGTTGGTACAGCGGTGTTTGCGGCGCCCGTGGCGGAGGACATTCGGGACATCCGCGGCCCAAAATACATCCTGCCCGACTGGGTCTTGCTCGCGCTCATCGGCGGCGCGGCGCTCATCGGCTTGAGCATCTATGGCTTGTGGCGTTGGCGCCGCCACCGCGCCGCACCGGTTTTGTTGCCGCACGAGATTGCGTTGCGACGCCTCGAAGACATCCGCACGCTGATGCAACCCGCGAGCGCCCGGGAATTCTCCACTGCCGTGTCCGATATCGTCCGCCGCTACATTGAGCAGAAGTTCGATGTCACGGCTACCCGTCGAACCACGGAGGAGTTTCTGCGCGAGCTGCTGGAGAGTTCCAACGCGTCACTCGCACGTCATCGAGGGCTGCTGGGAGAATTCCTCCAGCAATGCGACTTCGTTAAATTCGCCGCGTTGTCGCTGACCTCGCGGAACATGGAGTCCCTGCGCCAAAGTGCGCGCGCATTCGTGCTGGCAACCGCCGAACCGGAGGAAACACCTTCCGCCGAGAAGACTCATGACTCGATTCCTGCAACCTGAGTGGCTGTGGTTGCTGGCGCTGTTGCCGATTGTGCTGCTGTGGCGAGGACGGCGCGGTCCTGTTGCGGCCATTGAATACTCCGATGTCAGCCTGGCGCGCGAAGTGGCGCGCCGCGGCCGCAGCCGGATCGGCCTGTTGACGTGGCTGCTGCCGATTGTGGCGGGGGCCTTGATGATAGTCGGACTGGCGCGGCCGCAGCGCGCCCACGGCCGCACCGAAGTGACCGCCAACGGCATCGACATTGTGCTCGATCTGGACGTCTCAGGTTCCATGCAGGCGCTCGATTTTCAGATTGACAATCGCCGCGTGAATCGCATCGAAGTGGTCAAATCCGTGGTCTCCAAATTCATCGATGAGCGGCCCGATGATCGCATCGGCATCATCGCCTTCGCGGGAGCGCCCTATCTGGTCAGTCCCATCACGCTCGATCACGATTGGCTGCAGCAAAATCTCGAGCGCGTCGCCGTGGGCGGCGCCGACGACGGCACGGCGATCGGCTCGGCCATCGCGGCCAGCGTCAACCGGCTGCGCCTGACGCAGGCCAAGTCGAAACTGGTGATCTTGCTTACCGACGGCGTGAACAATACCGGCAAGATCTCGCCCATCGCTGCCGCGGAGGCGGCGCGCGCCATGGGCGTCAAGATATATACCATCGGCGTGGGCGTGCGCGGCGAAGCACCCATCCCGGTCCGCGATGCAGCCGGAAACGCCCGTTTGATCATGGCCAAGGTCGACGTGGACGAGAAGACGCTTCAGACGGTGGCCGAAGAGACGGGCGGAAAATTTTATCGCGCAACGGACACCGATTCATTGCAGGAGATCTACCAGCAGATCAATCGTTTCGAAAAAACCGCGCAAACGGTGCATAAATTCGAGCACACCGAGGAGCTCTATCCTTGGGCGCTGATTCCCGCGCTGGGTATTCTCGGCTTGAGCCTGCTGCTGCAACAGACGCGCCTGCGGAGGCTGCCATGAAATTTGCCGGCCCTTGGTGGCTGGCGGCGGGGTTCGCGGGCGCGGTTGCACTCCTGTGGTTGTGGCGCCGCTACGACGCGCGGCAACACGCGGCGCTTGCCAAGTTCGTGGCGGCGCATCTGCGCGATCAACTGACCCGGTCGATATCACCGGCCCGGCGACGGCTGCAGCGCGGCTTGTTCCTGGGCGCGCTGCTGGGCTTGTTCGCCGCGCTGGCGGGTCCACAACTGGGGTTCCACTGGGAACAGGTCAGCCGCCGCGGCAATGAAATCATCTTTGCGATCGATACCTCACGCAGCATGTTGACGCCCGACGTCAAGCCCAATCGGCTCATCCGCGCGAAACTCGCGATCGATGATTTCGCCAAGAAACTGGAGGGCGATGCCGTGGGTATCGTGGCGTTCGCCGGCACCGCCTTTCTGGCCTGTCCGGTCACGCTCGACTACGGGGCCTTTCATGAGTCTCTGGGCGCCATCGATACCAACACGATTCCGCGCGGCGGCACCAATATCTCAAGTGCCATCCAAATCGCGCAGGCCGCGCTGCGCCGACGCCCCGGCAGCGATAAGATATTGATCCTGGTGACCGATGGCGAGGATCTGGAGGGCAGCGCCTTCGAGGCAGCTGAAGCGGCGGCCAAGGCGGACGGCCTCAAAATCTACACAGTGGGTGTGGGCACGGCAGCCGGAGATTTGATTCCGGTCCCTCCTCAACAAGGCGGCGGATTTGTGAAGGACGATACCGGCGCATTCGTCAGATCGCGGCTCGATGAACAGGGGCTCAAAGCCATCGCGGGTGCGACGGGCGGATTCTATGTGCCGCTGGGAACTCAAGCCGAAGGGTTGGAATTGATATTCCAGACGGTCCTGGGCTCGATTGCAAAGCACGATCTGGCGTCGCGGCAGCAGAAAATATACATCGAGCGCTATCAGTGGCCGCTGGCCGCATCGCTCGCGATGCTGCTTTGCAGTCTTCTCATCGGTTCGCGCCGTCGGAGCCGGGCGCCGGTGGCGCTCGCCGCGCTGGCGCTGCCGGCCCTTTGGCTTCCCCCCGCGCACGCAGCGCCGCTACTCGACGCCAAAGGACCGATACTGGAATACAACGCGGGAACCTCGGCGTACCGGGCGGGACAGTTTCCCCAAGCCGCGCAGTCGTTCCAGCAATCCATCAGCCATGCGCTATCCGATGACCCGCAGCGATTGGCGATCCAAGAAGACGCCTATTACAACCTCGGCAATACCCTGTACCGGTCCGGGCAAAAGACCGAGCAGACCTCCCCGCAGGAGACTCTGCAGAAATGGAACGATGCGGTGAAAGCCTACGAAACCGCGTTGCAATTGCGCGCGGATGACGCGGACAGCAAATTCAATCGCGACTTGGTGAAGCGCAAGATCGCGGAATTGCAGCAGCAGCAGAATCAAAGCAAGCAGAATAACAATCAAAATCAAAACAAGGGCCAAAATAAAGACAAGGATCAAAGTCAAAACAAAGATCAGAGTCAAAACAAGGATCAAAGCAAAGGTCAAAGTCAAAACAAAGATCAAGGTCAAAACAAAGATCAAGGTCAAAACAAAGATCAAGGTCAAAACAAAGATCAAGGTCAAAACAAAGATCAAGGTCAAAACAAAGATCAAAATCAAAGCAAAGATCAAAATCAGGGCCAGGACCCCCGACAGAACCCACAAAACAAAGACCCAGGGTTACCGCCCAAACCCGAATCAAATCAAGGCCAGGGCCAGCCGCCGCCGCAACCCAACACCGGCGAATCAGATGCGCGCAGCGCGGACAATCAGCGTCTTCCCGGACAGATGACGCGCGAAGAAGCGCGCGAGCTTCTGGATTCGGTGAAAGGGGACGAGCACCAATCCCTGGCGATTCCATGGGCGCAACGCGGCGCCGTGCAGCCGCCGGACAAGCCCTTCAAGAACTGGTGATGGGCGGATACCTTCGCCTCCTTCGGTTGATGACCGCGGTCGTGCTGGGCTCTTTCGCCGCGGCGGCTGCCTTGGCCGACGACCCTCTGGTCTACGCGACCATACAGCCCGCGCAAATCGCGCTGGGCGAATCCGCGCAGTTTACGATCACGAATCTGGGTGACGGTACCAACGCCATCACCTTGCCCGTGGTTTCCGGTTTGAAATTTGAAATCATCGGCCGCACGCGTGAAATGCAGATCATCAACGGAACGATGCTGCCCTCGAGCTCGATCGTGATGCGGGTGACACCGCAAATTGCCGGCATTTTCACGATTCCGGCCGTGACGCCCAAAGCCCAACCCCTGGTGCTGCAGGTCACGGCGGCCTCGGGGGGCACGAGTCCCGCGCAGACCGCGCCGCGGGCGCCGCTTCCGCCGCCCATTCTTTCGGGAGGTTCGATACCCAAAGGGGTTCACTTGACCGACGACGGATCCGCCTATGTGCGCCTGAGCATACCGAAGCGCGAGGTATATGTGGGCGAGAGTGTTCCGGTTGACATAGAAGTAGGCATGCGTTCCGGGTTCGTGTCTTCGCTAAACGGCCTGCCGAAGCTTACCGACGACAACTTCGCGCTCAACAACCTGTCGCATCAACCCGAACGCGCGGAGAAGCTGATCAACGGAGAACAATTTGTGGTGTTCACGTGGCGCAGCCTTCTTGCGGTGGTCAAGCCAGGCACTTTCGCGCTCTCGGCCGAGGCTCCGCTCACGGTGAAAATAAGAACGCGGCCAAGGCGCGAATCCGCGCTGGACGATCGGTTCGGCGATCCTTTCTGGCAGAATTTATTCGGCGCGACGGTGCCCAAGGACATCAACGTCACGAGTCCCCCGCAACAGTTGAAGGTGCTTGAATTGCCGACGGAAGGCCGTCCCGCGGATTTTCACGGAGCCATCGGCACGTTCAGCATCGCGAGCGATGTGTCGCCCGGCAAAGCCGATGTCGGCGATCCCCTGACCTTGCGTATGCGCATTACGGGATCGGGAAATTTTGACCGCGTCGACAGCACCATGCTGGACCATGTCGATCAATGGAAGACGTATCCGCCGAAATCCTCGTTCAATACCAGCGATCCCGTCGGGTTCAGCGGCATGAAGACCTTTGAGCAGCCGGTAATCGCGTCGAAACCGGGCGCCCAAGAGCTTCCAGGATTGAGCTTCAGCTATTTTGATCCCAATGCCCGACGCTATGAAACAGCCCGCAGTACGCCGCTCAGCGTGTCGATTTCACCGTCGCTTGCGGACAGCCTGACGCCGCCCCCGTCGGTCGGGAGTGCGGGACCTGGGAACAATATATACGCTCCCGGATTGCGTCCTGATCATGCCGATGCGGCAACAGCAACGCCTTCTCTCGTTCCGCCGTACTTGCAACCCAGGTTTCTTGGAATTCCGTCGTTCATTGTGCTGGCGTTTGCGGCTGGGTGGGCGGCAGCGAGGCGTCGCCGGGCTTCAAGCGTGAGCGAGCCTGTTTCCGATCGGTCTTCGTCGCGGGCGGCCAAGCGCGTGCTGGCGCAAATGCAAGCCGCGGCGCGTACCCGGAACGCCGCGGTATTTTTCGATTCCGCACGGACGGCGTTGCAACCCTTGCTGGCAACACGCTGGCAGATCGAGCCGGAGGACGTCACGACGGCCGAGGTGGAAGCTCGTGTCGGGGCAGAGGACGATCTTCGCCAGTTGTTTGCTCTGGCGGATGAATCGAAATATTCCGGACGTGAACTCAATGCCACCGATTTTGCGCGATGGTTGCGCATCGTCGGTGTACTGTTGACGACTTCGAGATCCCCATGACTGCGCGGGCTGCGTCATTGCTCCTATGTCTGCTGATCGGCGCTGTCCAAGTGCATGCCGACCCGGCACCGGGCGGTTATTCCGCCGCTGAGCTCTACAACCTCGGGAATTCTTATGCGCGCATGGGCAAGCCGGGAATGGCGATTCTGAACTACGAACGCGCGAGCTTGCTTTCGGCAAACGACCCGGACATCGAGGCCAATCTGCAGTACGTGCGCACTTCCGCCCATTTGCCCGGCGAGATGCGCGGCACCTTCGATCGCATCGCCAGAATCGCCAGCCCACTCCTGCTGTCGTGGATTGGCGTGTTCGGGTTGGGCGTAGTCGGCGCAAGCATGATCGCCGCGCAATTGTCGCCGCGGCATCGGTTATGGCGGGGCGGCGCCATGCTGCTGGGCTTGTCGATGCTCGGGTTGACGATCTGCAATGGACTGGCGTTATGGCCCATATTGCACGAAGGAGTCGTCATCACAGCCGCGACGCCCGTTCGCGTATCGCCGGTGCCCATGGGCGATCCTCTGTTTACGTTGCCGGAAGGTGAAACAGTGAAAATTTCAGCGGAGCACGAGTCCTTCGCGCTCATTGAAACGCGGGCTGGCCGCACCGGTTGGGTAGCGGACTCAAATCTCGCGCCGATCGTGCCGCGGAAATAACGTCTTACGGGGAACTGTCCCGCGTATAGTGATTCACCCAATTGACCTCCCAGGTCGCGCCGCCATCGGCAGAGAAGGCTTGCTCCGATTGGGCCGTATTCGGCGTGATTCCCCAGATGGAAAAACGAACCAAAATGCTTTTACCGCCGATGCTTTCCTGGTCGTAGAAGTCACCACGGCCATTCCGGAACTCGCCAACTCCTGGTATTCCCAGAACACCCACGCCGGGTGTGGCGAAGTCCAAGTACCATTGGTGCGCGGTCGGGTTGTACCAACGCAAAGACAGCAGTTCGATTGGTCCGGCGGGGCCGTCGGCCTTGAACTCGGCGAGATTGGCTCGCCCACCCCAAATCTCCTTCACCACGGTCACGCCGTCCATATCCACCCAATTCTTCGAGCCGGTCAAGGGGTGCAACAAGCGTGAGGAGTGCGTTTTCCATTTTCCCAGGTCAAAGTCGAAGTCATGCTGTCCGTCGCGCAAGGCCCCGGCGGTCTGCGAGGCAGCGGTGGTAAAAATGCAGACCGCCGCCAATGAAGTCCAGGCCACGCTCCGCCGGCGTACGCGATTCATTGCTTTTCTCGCGTCAGGTTGGCGATGAAGGCCGGGGACCAAGTCTTGCCGCCGTCCGTCGAGTAGGATTCCTCGAAGTGATGCGAGTCCGCCGTGATGTCCGACCAAACGGCGCGGACCAAGATGGAACGGTCATTCACGGTGTCCGAGGCGAAAAGTTCGCCGCGGCCGTCATGGAAGACGCCAATCAGCGGCGGCGTGAGCACGCCGCTCTTACTGTTGACAAACGACTGGCTCCACTGACGCGCCTGCGGATTGTAGAGAAACAGGGTCATGCCTTCCCAATGGCCATTCGGGCCATCCGCCTCGATCTCCTCCAACTGTGCGCGGCCGCCCCAGACTTTCCGAACCGTCACCGTGCCGTTGAGTTCAATCGATCTGGCCGAGCCCGACAGCGGGTCGAGGATTCGCTTGATATGGGTCTTCCAAGTGCCGATGTTGAAATCGAAATCATGCTGACCGTCCCGGGCTTCCGTGAGCGGCTTCACAGGCTGGCTCAATGCTTTCGGGGGGAAGACCCAAGTGAGGGTCGAGGCGGCGAGGATGCCGGCGCCGATTTTTTTCAAAAGCTTCATGGTCGCTCCAAGGAAATTCGGGCTAAAAGTCGGCCGTCGCGCCTGCGGCGGCGCTAAGCTGTCGTCGATGAGATTATCCGATGACGGCGTCCCAGCACTTAAGGGCCACTTGGAGAAAAATTAATTGGGCCACCCTGCTTCCCCGCGCAGACGGGCAATCGCCCCCTTGTTCGAGATCAAGCTCGATCTCGAGGCTCACGGCTCGCGCGATACCTCGAGGACTCTGCATCGCGAGTTGAAAGCAGCCATCCTGGATGGGCGTCTCACGGCAGGGGCCAAACTGCCGGCCACACGACAGTCCGCGGCCTTTTTCGGAGTGTCTCGAAATACCGCAGCCGAGGTGTACGAAAGATTGGTGACCGAGGGTTACGCAGTTGCGCGCCACGGTGCCGGTACCTATGTTGCGGAGAGAATTCCTTCGAGTCGGCCTGAAGCGCGGCGAATCGTGGAAGAACCGGCGGGGCACCGGTTGAACGAGTTTTGGCTGCGTCCCGATGTGACGGCGGCCATGAGTTTTTGGCGCGACTCGCCAGAATCGACGTCACCGACGCGCAGAGGCTCACTGGTCGATTTTCGCCCGGCCATGGTCGATTCGCGGCTCTTTCCCTTGGACGTGTTTCGGCGCGTCAGCGCCAAGCAGTTGCGCGGGCTGGAACGAAGACCGGCCAGCTATAAAAGTCCGCAGGGAAACCAAGGCAACTACCATCTTCGCAAGGCCATCATCAAGCACATCGCAATCACCCGAGCGGTGGCCTGCCAGGCAGAGGACATACTCGTCACGTCCGGAGCGCAGCAGGCATTCGATCTGCTCGCCAGAGCGCTCGTCACGCCTCGCGAAACAACCGTCGCGCTGGAGGATCCAGGCTATCCGCCGATGCGCGTGGCGTTTGCCGCAGCGGGTGCGAAACTCGCGGCCGTCGGTGTCGATCACGAAGGTCTGATCATCGAGCAACTGCCGTCCGATGTGAGGGTGATTTGCGTGACTCCGTCCCATCAATTCCCGCTTGGCGTGACGATGTCCATGCGCAGGCGCCAAGCACTGATCGAATTCGCGCGCGAGCGCGGAGCCATCATCATCGAGGACGACTACGACGGAGAATTCCGCTTTGAGGGCAGCCCGCTGCCTGCGCTGCGGACCTCTCGAGCCGCGGACGTTGTATTCTACGTCGGCACATTCTCGAAGTGCATGCTGTCGGCGCTGCGGTTGGGGTTCATCGTTGCCCCAAGTTGGGCAATCAAAACCCTTACCGCCGCGAAGAACTGCTTGGATTGGCATTGCTCGACGCCGGTTCAAAACGCGGTGGCGGAATTCATAGCCGAGGGTCACTTGACGCGCCATGTGCGCAGAATGCGCGCCATCTACATGCAGCGCCGGCAGCTGCTGTTGGATTCCGTGCCGGACCAGCTCGGCAAGTGGCTGGTTCCGATTCCCTCGTTCTACGGCATGCACATCGCCGTGCTGGCGCGAGCTGCGCTTGATCTTGAGGCCGTGGCGGAGGAACTGCTGCGGCAACAAGTCAAAATACATACCTTGAGCCGCTATTTTCTCGGGCCACAGACCAAGACAGGGTTCGTGTTCGGCTACGGGACCACCGACTTGCCGGAAATTCGCCGCGGCGTGTCGGCGCTGCGAAAAGTTCTGCAAGACTGACGCGTGATGCGATGGGCGGCCCGGTGTAGGAATTACACAGCGGTGGACGCGACGACACCTTGCGCAAGCGTGTAAAGTTCCACCCGAAGGGGTGCTGAGCCACGTGACCGATCCCGTAACAAAAAGTGCGCGCACTGCATCGGAAGCCAGGACCGTCCCATTAGGCCTTCTGCGGCAGCTGTCTTTGATGATCCAGGCGATCTCGAGTTCGCCCGTGGGCAGAAAGATCGTGATTTTGTCGGTGGAGATCGTCGCCGTCATCGTGGTGACAGCCTACGGCCAGATTCGCCTCAACCGCTGGAATAAGCCGTTCTACGACGCGCTGTCGCGCCGCGACTTTCGCGACTTTCTGTTCCAGCTCGGCGTTTTCTTCGTCCTTGCCGGATGCATCCTTGCTCTCAATGTGCTGCAGCGATGGCTTGGGGAGATGCTGCAACTCAGGTTGCGGGAAGGCCTGGTTCGGACTCTGTTGCGCGACTGGATGCGCCCACGCCGGGCATTTTGGCTCGCCAATGCCGGCTCGATGGGCGTCAATCCGGATCAGCGCATTCACGAAGATGCAAGAAAGCTTTGCGAGCTCTCGGGCAGCTTGGGGATTGGATTGTTTCAGGCCTCCATCATGTTCGGTACGTTCGCCGGTATTCTCTGGGGACTCTCGAGCAATTTCAGCGTTCATTTCGGAGATCGGGACTACTTGATCCCCGGCTTCATGCTGTGGGCCGCCATTCTCTACGCCATTGCCGGCTCGTTACTGAGCTACTGGGTTGGTCGCGGCCTCATCAATCGAAATGCCGAACGCTATGCCCGTGAAGCCGACCTGCGTTTTTCGCTGGTGCGCGTGAATGAGCATGTCGATGCCATTGCACTCGCCGCGGGCGAGCAGGACGAGCGGCGCCGTATCGAACGGCGTCTGGTGGACGTGCTTCGCGCGACCCGCCGCATCGTGTGGGGCCACACCAATCTTGAATGGGTCACCGCCGGGTTCGGGTGGATCACCCAAATTGCGCCGATACTGGTGGCCGCGCCGCTGTATTTCGCCGGGAAGGTTTCATTCGGCGGCATGATGATGGCCGCAGCCGCGTTCACTCAAGCGCAAGGGTCGCTGCGCTGGTTCGTTGATAATTTCAGCGCGATCGCGGATTGGCGCGCGACTTTGCTGCGTGTCGCGAATTTCCGCCAAGCCGTCATCACCACGGATGAGCCTCGGGGCTTCGAAAGCCGGATTGTGTACGAGGAGGGCGATCCCGGCAGAATCAGGATTGAGAACCTCCAAAGTGTCTCTTCCGCCCATGCCGACATGCTCAAGGAATCCAAGGTGGTCATCGAGGCCGGCGCGCGCGTCTTGGTGCTCGGCGCACCGGGAACGGGCAAGACTCAGTTTTTCCGCGCGTTGGCGGGCTTGTGGCCCTGGGGTTCGGGCCGCATCATCCGCCCCCGAGGCGAACAAATTTTCTATCTGCCGCGCGGCACACCGTATTTGCCTCGGGGGAATTTGCGAGAAGTGCTTGCATACCCCTTGAAGGCGGAGAATTTCAGCCCCGATGCCTTTACCCGGGCCCTGTTTCGCCTGGGGCTCGAACGGCTCGCACCGCTGCTCGATGAGACTCGCCGTTGGGATCGAGAGCTGAGCCAGGACGAACAACTTTGCCTGGTATTTGCGCGAATGTTGATTCAGACGCCGCCCTGGGTGCTCATCGACGGGACCTTCGGCTTGCTCGATGACGATGTGCTGGAACTCGTTATCGACGTCTTCACCAAGGAGCTGAAGGGCAGCGGCATCGTCCATATTGGCGGTCCCGGGGAAGCCCACGATCTGTTCTCGGCGGTCCTGCATCTCATCAAAGCACCCAGGGCAGCCGAATGAGACTGCTTTTGATACTGCTATTCCTTGCGGTTGCACCGGCCCGGGCTGCGCAGGATTTTGATTTTCGGGCACCGCCAACGCCCACGGATCCCGCGGCCGCCGCGACCATGAGCGATCTGGCGTCGCGGCTCATTCCCGTCTATCAGGATCCGGACCCGGAGCGCTACCTTGCAAATCTATCGGCGCTGCAGATGGCCGTGGGCGACTATGCGGCTGCGGATATCTCGCGGCAATCGTTGCGTGAGCGGCGGCGAAAATCAGACTTCGGACATCCGGTGAGCCGGGCACTGGTGTTCGACATTTACGCCCATGCCAAGGCGCTGGAGATCGAGAACAAGGTTACCTTTGCCGAGGCGTTCACGAGTTCATATCGCGAAACGGTTCATCGCCTCGAGGAACGCGACGCCTTTGCCGTCACACGCTGGTTGGGCGCTTCGCCGTCCTTCTATCGGGACGCGCTGCAAAAGGCATTCGATCAATATCGAGCCAATGACAGTATTGAGGAATCCGAAGCCATTGAACTGATCTGGAAATACGTGGCCTTTGATGCTTATCGATCCTTTGGTGCGATCGTCGTTCTGCTCAATGCGGAAGATGATCATCGGCGCTACACGACCGACAGCGGCATCCTGCTTCAGACCCCGGATGGCGCGATCATCTCCGTCACGGTGACTCGCCCGGGCAACCCGAGCAAGCCTGTGCCGGCGTTGCTTGAATTTACGGGGCGCGACGCCGCGACTTACGCGAAGGAAAGCGCCGCCCACGGCTATGCGGGCGTCGTCGCCTACATCACCGAGAAACGAAAATCCACGGCGGGAATCGATCCATTTGAATTCGCAGGTGCCGATGCGCGCCTGGTCATCGATTGGATTGCCAAACAACCTTGGAGCGACGGGCGCGTGGGAATGTTTGGGGATGCCTATGGCGGATTTGTGCCGTGGGCTGCCGCCAAGCGGCTGCCTGCGGCGCTCAAGGCCATCGCCACAGCGGTATCGGTGGCGCCGGGAGTCAGTTTCCCGATGGCAGGCGACATCTTTCAAAACGCCGCATACGGATGGTCGTTGCAGATGACCGATCCCGCTCAGACGGACGATCCTGTCGAGGATGCACCGCAGTGGCGAGCGCTCAACGAGAAATGGTATCGCAGCGGACGACGCTACCGCGATCTGGGCCGGCTATACGGAAAGCACAATCCGGTCTTCATTCGCTGGCTCAATCACCCGAGCTATGACGCGTATTGGCAAAATTTCATCCCGTACCAGAAGCAATTTGCGCATATCGATATCCCGGTCCTGACCATGACAGGCTACTACGCCGCAAACGAACCCGGCGATCTGTACTACTTCACCGAGCATCATCGATACAATCCGCACGCCAACCATACGCTGCTGATTGGCCCTTTTGACGACGGCATGCTGCGGGTTGGAGCCTCCGCCAATCTGCGTGGCTATCAAGTCGACGCGACTGCCCTCGTCGACTTTCGCGAGCTGCGTTATCAATGGTTCGATCATGTTTTCAAGGATGCCGGCATGCCGGCCTTATTGTCCGATCGTGTCAACTACGAGGTGATGGGCGCAAACGAATGGCGGCACGCGCCGTCGCTTGACGCGATGGCGGATGGATCTCTGAGGTACTATCTCGAGGGGGCGGCCTCCGGCGTAAGTCACCACCTGAGCTTGCATAAGAGACCGAAGGATGCGTTCGTCGAGCAGACCACGAGCTTTGTCGATCGCAAAGACGCCGCCTGGACGCCTCCGACGGATCTCATCAGCAGAAGTCTTGCCCCTCGTCATGGCACGATTTTCGTGAGCGATCCTTTGACCAAACCGGCCATAGTCAATGGCCCGTTCGCCGGGCGCCTTGATTTCGCGGTCAACAAGATGGACATGGACTTGAACATTTCTTTGTACGAGCTGCTTCCGAGCGGCGACTACATCCGGCTGTTTGGTCCGACATACGAAATCCGCGCGAGCTATGCACAGGACCATGCTCATCGTCATCTGCTCAAGGCGGGGGAGCGGCAAAAGCTCTCATTCAAGAGTGAACGGCTGACAAGCCGCCGGTTGTTGCCGGGCAGCCGCATCGTCATCGTGCTCGGCGTCGGCAAACGGCCGGATCGCGAGATCAACTACGGCACCGGCGGCGATGTGAGCGAGGAATCGATTGCCGACGGCAGAACCCCGCTCAAGATCCAGTGGTATAACGATAGCTACATCGACATCCCGGTGCACAAATAGCGATTGAATGCGTGAATTGGCGCGCGGTTTTAGGCGAGACGCTCGATCAGTGACCTGGCCGCCGCCGGATTGAGTACTTTGTGACCGCTGATCACGTAGAGATAGACGTCTCGGGGTTGATTGTCGTCTTTGTGGGGCTCGACGTGCTCGAGGTCGGCCGGTGCTCCGCCTGCAGCCCACGCTCGTGCGCGTGCCGCCCACAGCTTAAGAGACGAATCGGAATAACCGGCTGCCTCCGTCGCGCGTGTACCCATGATGCGTGCGTAGACGAAAGGCGCGGTCAGATCGGCGATCTGCGGGTATTTAGAATCACCGGCAACCACCACCGCAACGCCGTGTTGGCGCGCGAGCGCGACGAATTCAGGGCTGCGAAAGCTTTCATGCCGCACCTCGACGGCGTGGCGCAGCGGGCGGCCGGCCGCCTCGCGCGGCAGAAGTTTCAGGAACGCGTCGAAGTCGGTGGGCTCGAATTTCTTGGTCGGCAAAAATTGCCAGTTGATCGGGCCAAGCTTTTCCTTGAGCTCCGTCACGCCGCTGTTGAAGAATCGTGCAATGGTGCCGCCAGCCTCGGCAAGCACCGTGCGATTCATGGCGAAGCGCGGGGCTTTGAGCGAAAAGACGAAATCATCCGGCGTTTCATCGTGCCATTTCGCGTAGCTCGCCGGCTTCTGCGATCCGTAGTACGTGCCGTTGATCTCGATTGACGTGAGTTGCCGGCTGGCGTGCTCGAGTTCGCGCTTTTGCGGGAGGCCCTCAGGATAAAACGCGCCGCGCCAGGGCTCGTAGGTCCAGCCACCGACGCCAATCCGAATTTTCCCGGCCGCGGCACTGCCCTTATGCATGCGATTACGCGACCAGCGCGTTCAGGTAGTTGAAGCTGATGTCCACGGATTCGAGCCGCGGTTTGCTGAACGGCGGTTCCTGCTCCACGTAGAACTGTCGCACGTTCGCCCGATAGGCTTTGCCCAACAAAGTCTTCCAATCGATTGAGCCCTGTCCTACTTCGCAAGGATCGAGCTGCAGGCTGAAATTGGGGCGCGTGCCGGCTTTGACGTCCTTGACATGCATCGCCGTGAATCGGCCCGGATGTGCGGACAACAGTGCCGCCGGATCCGCACCCGCTGCCACCACCCATCCGACGTCCATCTCGAATGTGACGAGCGCGGGATCCGTAGATCGCAACAATAGGGCCAGTCCGGTGCCGTCGCCTGCCGGAGCGAATTCGACGTTGTGATTGTGGTAGGCGAAACGAAGCCCGTATTGCTTCAGCGCCGCGGCTTTTTTATTGAGGTAGTCCGCGTTCCATTGCCAATCGTCCAGCGTCATCGAGGCACCGAGGCGCGCCAGCATTTTGCCGGTCCCTTCGCCGGGCAGCGGCTGCAACGAGAAGCGTTCGGGAATGTTGAACATGGGGCAAACAATCGTGCCGGTCCCGAGGGTATGGGCAGCCTCCGCAAGCATTCCTGGCTCCTCGAGGCTCACGCCGGTCTTGGCACGCGGCGCTACGTGCATGGAGGGGCATTTCAACTGTGTGCGATCGAGAGCCTGACGCCATTCGGCCACGGTGTGGTCCGCCAGGCCCGCCAGTTCGACGGCTTGATATCCGATTTTAGAAACTGCCGCCAAGGTGCCGTCAAAATCGCGCTTAAGATCATCGCCCACCGTATAAAGCTGCAGCCCAATGCTCAAGCCCGTGCGCCTGAAGAAGGGCCGTGTGTCGGTGGCACCGACCGCGTGCGCACTGCCTAGCAAGCCGGCGGCCAACAAAAAATCCCGTCGCGACAGTTTGAGCATTGTTCCCCCGAGATCCATGTGGTGGAAAACAATACATGAGCGCTACGGTCTGCACCAGCGCCCACCTGCACCCGCGCGCCCACCTGCACCAGCGCATACCTGCACCCGCGCTCCGGCCTGCACCCGCGCGCCGGCCGGAGCGGCTAATCGCTGCCGACGGTTGAGGTCGCCGGAGGCTGGGCGTGGCTCAATACGGCGTACCGCAGGAGCTGGACCCCCGTGGTGAGGTTGAGCTTTCGCTTGATTCGCTGACGGTGCGATTCGACCGTCTTGATGCTCAAGTGCAGCAGTTGCGCGGTTTCTCTGGTACTGGCTCCCTTGCCAATCAGGTGCAAGACCTGCAATTCACGGTTGGTGAGCCGCTCGATCGGGTCCGCCGACAGATGCGAGGCGCCACCGGCGAATCGGGACAGCATGCTGTTGCTCACCGCGTCGGACACGTAGAGGTTCCCTTCGAGTACGCGCCGCAGTGAAACCAGAAACTGTTCCGTTGAAGCCTGCTTCATGATGTAGCCGCTGACGCCGAGAGCCAGCATGCGTGGGGCATAGATGGTTTCGTCAAGCGCGGATAACACCAAAATCGGCAGCTGCGGATGGTGCGCGCGCAATTGGCGCACCAACGCGATGCCATCGACCTGTCTCAAGCCGATGTCGCAAATCAGCACATCCGGATGCAATTGATCGATGGCGGTCCTCGCGCCCATGGCCGTGTCGGCTTCGCCGCAGACTGTGAGATCTTCGGCGTTCTCCAAAAGGGATCGCAGGCCCTGTCGGACCACCGGGTGGTCATCGACTATCAGGACGCGCCGAACGCCGCTCATGTCGGCCGCCCGCAATTGACTCGGGTTCATGAATCCACCCCGCGTGCCACCAGCGCCGCTAGGGCGGCAACGATGCCGGTGCGGGATTCGTTTCTATCCTCGAGCATCGCTTCGAAGCGCGCGGCCGGCTGCGGCGCGCAGCAGTGATAGCCCTGCCATTGGTCGCATTCCAAACGCGTCACGAATTCGAGCTGCTCGACCGATTCAATTCCTTCCGCGACGACCTTGAGGCCCACGCTGCGCGCGAGCGAGACGATGGCGCGAACGATCGACTCGTCCGTGCGGCTGATCGTCAAGTCTCTGATGAAGCTGCGGTCGATCTTGAGTTTGTCGATCGGAAAGCGCCGCAGGTAGCTCAAGCTCGAATAGCCGGTGCCGAAATCATCGATTGCGACACTGACCCCCATCTTGCGCAGCTGTTTCAGGACGCCGGCCGATTCCTCGGGATTGGTCATCAGCACGCTCTCGGTGAGTTCAATTTCCAGAGAACGCGCGTCCAGTCCGACGTCGGCAAGCGCTGAACGAATCATCTGCAGGATGTTCTGATGGCGAAATTGCATGGCGGACAGGTTGACCGCGACGGGAAACGCGCAGCCCAATTCAAGCTGCCACGCACGAGCTTGACGGCATGCTTCGCGAAGCACCCATTCACCGAGAGGGATCATCAGGCCGGTTTCTTCGGCCAGGGTAATGAACGAACTGGGTGCCAGAAGCCCCTTGGTCGGGTGCCGCCAGCGCAGCAGCGCCTCCGCTGCCACTATTTTCCCGGTTTTCGCCGAGATCTCGGGTTGGTAGTAGAGCTCGAATTCCTCCGCGGCCAATGCGCGCCGCAGATCATTCTCGAGGCCCAGCCGTTCGTGCAGCGAATGCGTCATGGCCGCCTGGAAGAACAGGGCTTGGCCGCCGCCACGTTCCTTGGCGATGGCCATCGCGACTTGCGCGTGACCCAGGAGATCGTCGCAGCGGCGTCCGTCATCCGGCCAGACGCTCACGCCAATCGTCGATCGCAGGCTGACCTCCACGCCGTTGACCCGCAGAGGCTCTTTGAAAGCCGTCAAAATATTGGTGGCAACGGTTTGCGCTTCCAATCGCGCCGCCACGTTGTCGATCAGGACCGCGAACTCATCGCCGTCCAGGCGGGCCAGCGTGGTCGAATTCGAAATGACGCCGGTGACGCGGCGCGCGACTTCCGTCAGCAGCCGGTCTCCGACTCCGTGCCCCAGCGAATGATTGATCGCGCTGAAATGGTCCAGATCGAACACCACAATCGCAACGGCGCGGCCATTGCGTTCGGTGTCGGCGATCGACTTGACGAGACGGTCTTTGAAGCGCTGCCGATTCGGCAGGCCCGTGAGCGAATCATGGGCGGCGAGATACTGAAGGCGGGCGTGTACTTCCTCGAGCTCGCGAGCGGCACGGCCGGCGCGCTCTCTGAGCACACCGCTGGAAATGGCGATTACCTGAGCGACTGCCAACACTGCGCCCCCGAGTGCGGCGACCGTGACCATCAGCAGGCTCCGCGTGGACGCCAGGTCCTGGCAACAGGCATCGAACAGCAAGCGCGATTGCGCGAGCACGTGGGCATTCGCGCCGACGATGCCCATCGCCCCTGCGAGCACTGTGAGGACGCGGGCGCCGCGGGCTTTCCAGGATCGATCACCACGCAGCCTGAGCCAAACCCAAAGCGCCGCGAAAAAGGCGACGAAGACGAACAAGAAGGAGCCACAAATCCATGGCAGGCCTTCGTGCAAGACGAGTTCGCCCGGCAGTTGGTCGAACGCCGCGCAATGCGTTGCCTCGATCCCGACGGCCAGCGCGAATGCGCTGCCGGTCATTCCAGCGGTGTCCGGCTCGCGCCATGCGGTGAACAAGAGCGCGCAGGCGTAGGCGCTCGCCGCCGTGGCAAAGGTCAGTGCGGGCCAGGAGATACCCAAACTCGATTGCCAGGGCATCGGGGTGGACAAGACTTGCACGAAGTTCGTGGTCCAGAGACCGAATCCCAATGCAAGGGAACTGAGCAGCAAAATGCACGCGCCGCCGTACGATCGCGCCCGGGAGGACCGCACGGCAAGCGTCAAGGTCGTGCTCGACAGCAGCACGCTCAAGCACGCCGCCAGCGCCAGAGTCCAGGCTTCAGTTGTCAGTTCAATCATTGATCCCCGCGTCGGCATAGGCGCCAAAATTGAGCCGCGCAGGGTAGTGCCTTGGCGCTTTGCAGCACATCGAGAGAATCGTGTATCCGAGGCGGGAAAATCCTGTAGCGGGCCGGTGCGGCTCGAGCGCCACGCTACATAATGAGGCTCAAGGCTCGATGATGTTATTGCGGATCGCGTAGCGCACAAGTTCCGCGAGAGAATCAAATCCCATTTTGCGCATCACGTTGCTGCGATGAGTCTCGGCGGTCTTGACGCTGATGTCCAGCGCTCTGGCGATGTCCTTGTTGCTGTTGCCTTCCGCGAGCAGCTGGACGATTTCCCGCTCGCGCGCCGAGAGTGTCTGTCCCGGTACCGCCTCACGCGATTCGCTGCGTAAATAGCCATCCAGGACCATGCGCGCCACATTCGACGTGAAGAAAGATCTTCCCTCGCGCAGTTCTCGCAGCGCCGTGACCAGCGTTCTGCCGGCATCGGATTTCAGTACATAGCCTCTGGCGCCGGCACTCAAGACTTCGCGAACCAGTTGCTCCGATTCGTGTGCGGTCAAAATGAGAATGCGCGCGGAAGGATCGGCCGAGACAATCTGGCGCGCCGCTTCCAGGCCGTTCAATTCCGGCATGGTCAGATCGAGCACCACGACGTCAGGCTTGAGCGATGCCGCCAGCGCGACCGCGTCCCGTCCATTGTTCGCCTCGGCCGCCACGATCCACCCGGGCACCTGGGTGAGTTCCGCGGCCACGCCGCGCCGAAACAGTTCATGATCATCGGCAATCAGGATTCGCATGTTCAGCATCGTTGCGGCTGGATGGGGATTGTGGTGCGCACGCGGGTTCCTCCCGTGCTGGTTGCCTCGACCGAAAAGATGCCGCCGATTTGACGGATGCGTTCGCGCATGCCGGCAAGCCCGACACCCAAGGTGGGTGTTTTCGCGTCAATTCCCCGCCCGGCATCTTCGATTTCCAGCATGACGCTGTTGGACTGCGTCTTGAGGCGAATCGCAGCCCAAGGACTGCCGGCATGGCGGTGAACATTCGTGAGAGCCTCTTGGGCGATCCGAAACAAGCAGAGCTCATCGTCGGGCGGCAGACGATGCATCGAGGCCGGAAGATCGAGCCGCATCTCGATCGCGCTGCGCTGATGAAAGCCGTCAGCCAACCAGCGCAGCGCGCTCAAGAGCCCCAATTCATCGAGCAACGGCGGATGCAGCAAATAGGACGCGGTCCTGATTTCCGCCGAGCATTGGGTCGCCAGCCGGGCGCAGTGTTCGAGCAATTCGCGCCGGCCACCCGCGTCCAGGTGCGCGTCCTGCATCAACCGAGAGAGGCCGAGTTCCAGCGCGGCGAGCGTCTGCCCGGTCGAGTCGTGCAGGTCACGTCCGATTCTGCGCCGCTCTTCATCCTGCAACCGCATCAATTCGGCCGACAGGACTTGCAGATCATGCTCGGCGCGCTTGCGAACCGTCACGTCGTGCACGACGGCGAGCGCCAGCACGGTTCTGCCCGTGCTGAGGCTCGACAGGTCAACCTCGGCTGGAAAGGTTTCGCCCGTGTCAGCGCGTTTGTGCAGCCATTCGAAGGTCGTTCCGCCGTCCCGCAGTGCCGTCCCGATCCGCGTGCGCGCGAGTTCTTCGGAGAGCTGGCCGTCGGGTTGATGCTCCGGCGACAATTCCCATGGAGTCATTCCCGCGGCGGACCTTGTACTCTCGAGACCAAACATCCGCACCGCAGTGCTATTGGCGTCGACGAAGCGCTCGCCCTCCAGGAGAAACACGCTGAATTGCGCGTTGTTGAAGAGAGTCCGATAGTGGTGCTCGCGGCGGCGCAATGTATATATGTAGTGATTCAAGATGGCGGTCATCACCAGCATCAAGGCGGTGAACGCAACGGTGGCCCCGATGCTCATCTGGCGCCGCTCGCGCCAGGCGGCGAGCGCAGCATCGCGGGCCTGGCCGGCTACGATATAGACCGGATAGCCGTTCATCAGATCATAGGCGTAGATCACGTCGGTCTTCAGCACCGTTCCGTAGCCCTCGACGATTCCGGCGTTGCCCCCGGCAATCGCGCGCTGAAACATTGCATTCGAGGCGACATTGTCGCCGGCCGAAACATCGCGGCCCGCCACCTTCGGCACGCGCACGAGAATGGTGCCGTCGGCCGCGATGAGGGCCACAATCATTATCTGATCGCGAAACTGTCGGTACAGCTCCTCAAACCCATCGAAGCTGAACAGGCCGCCGGCCCACGCTGTCGATCCCTCAGCCGACACCACACGCTGCGCGATCGGAATCACCAGCTGGCCCCGCCGTTCCGGGTCGGCCATGGGCCGGCCCACCCACGCATTGCTCGAGCCCGCCCGGTTTGTGGCCAACCAGTCAGGAAGCGTGCGGCTGTCGGTCGCTGTCTCGCGGCTTGCCAGGGCGAAGCGTCCATTGTCGGTGAGGAATAGGAAACGAACGTAGTCGCCGCCCGTCAGCTGTTTTTGCAAAGTGGAAGCAAGCTCGGCGCTGCCGGCGCGGGCAATCCCGCCCACGGATTGCAGCTCATTCGCTCCCGCAACGGCCGCGCCAACGCCGTCGTTGAGCATCGCCAGCGTGGCGGATCGCAAAGTTGCGCCGACACCGCGCAGGCGATTGCGCTCCGCCTCCAGCGTCTGCCCATAGTCGGCGTGAATGCGCGAGGCGACGTAGGCCCAGCCGACGCCGATCGCGACCACTGCATAGGCAAGCAGAACCCAATTTAGGGCCGGCGGAAAAATGAGGCGCAGCGCACCTGGACTCGCGCGACGCTGCGATGGCGCATCCCCCGATTCCTTGAGTGGCACCGATACGCTCCTACGCGTGTATGGCCGACCCTCTCGGTTATTTGCAGTTTCCCCCAATCCTCAAGCGCGGTCGAGCAGGCTGGAGACCTCGCGGGTTGTTTTGCGTACAAGCCGTTGCGATGAAAACATATGTGTTATATATCAACTACATATATGCCAATCGGTGCCCAAGACCATCTCGAAGTGTTGTATGGCCGGCAACGGTTGTTGTCGGAAGAGGCCTCGCGCCTCGAATCTGAAAGGGATCTGCTCGGCAAGAATTCCGATCGCCGCTATATTCTTGAATTGGAAATTGTCGCCTTGCGCGAGGAGGCGAGCCGGATCAGCGCTCGAATTGCCGACGTCCTCGAGAGGGATCTGCAGCGATAAGTGTTGAGGATACGTGTTGAGATCTGATGCAACTTTTTCCGCCCAGCAGGGTTTTGTGCAGGGTCGCGGTAGTTCTTTATGGGCAACATCTGGAGAGCTTTGACCATGAACCCTCTATATAAACGAACCCTCGTTGATCGATCGGCAATCATCGGCATGGCGTTTCTCTCGGTCGCGCTGTTTGCCGCCCCTGTTCATGCGGATGACTACGCCAAATCCTATACCGTTTCGAATCGCGCCAAGGTGCATGTCGACACGAACGATGGCAGCGTCAATGTAACGACCGGCGACGCCCAGCAGGTTGAATTCCGTGTTGAATATCAGGGCTATGTGCTCAACAAGTCTCTGCAAATCGATTCCAATCAGCACGGCGATGAGGTCGAACTCATCGCGCGGATCCCGAAAGGGTGGCATTTCTCGATCGGGACGATGCGAAGATTGCACATCGAGGTTCGTTTGCCCAAAGAGGCCGACCTGCAGGTGAGAACGGGCGACGGCTCCATCAAGGCCAACGGCCTGTCAGGCACCATTGATCTGCATAGCGGTGATGGCGCTCTCACAGTGAGCTCCTTGAAGGGCTCGCTCCGCCTGCATACCAGCGACGGATCCATTGAAGGCAGCGATCTGGATGGCAAATGCGATGCCGTGTCCGGCGATGGTCGCATCCGTCTCACGGGACGGTTTGACGTTCTGAGCACCCGCAGCGGCGATGGCAGCGTCGCGGTGGAAGCGCTGCACGGCTCCAAGTTGGATTCGAGCTGGAGCATCAGTTCGGGCGACGGCAGCATCGAGGTGGCGCTGCCCGCGGATTTGCCGGTGAATATCGACGCGAGCACGGGCGACGGACACATCAGCTCCGACATCCCCATCACGATGGAAGGAGTGATCAGCAAATCACGGGTTCACGGCAAAATGAACGGCGGCGGCTCGACACTCACCATCCGCACCGGAGATGGCTCGATTCATCTGAGGCAGGCGTAACGAGAACACCGCCGGCGAGATATTTTTGATCGACCGCCGTAAACGCCGCTAGGTCACTTGTTGCGCATGCCGCAGAATGAGGATTCCCACCGCGAAAATGACGTAGAAAAAGCCAAATAACGCCAGTCTAACGGGCGTCAGTAGATTGCGCCGCAGGAACACCATCAACCCCAAAACCGCGGCCGCGGTCACGATCGCCGCGAGCGCCAGCGCGCCGTCGAACAGCCATGGGGTAAAGAACAGTCCAAGCGCTGTTGGAATCGTCGCCTGAATCATCATCGACCCGCTGATATTCGCCAGCGCAAGCCGGTGCTTTCCCTGTCGGATCCAAATGATCGCATTCATGGTTTCAGGAAGTTCAGTCGCGATGGGACTCAACAACAGCGCTACCACGGTGGAGGGAATGCCCAGCCAGGGCCCGACGACCGTGAGCTGGGTCACGAACACATGGGAGGCGGCAAAGATGACCACGAGGGCAAGCAACGTCTGGAGCACGGCGAGCGCGGTACCGGGTGTCGGCTTTTTCGGTTGAAATTTCAGGGGCTCCGGCTCGCCTTCCGCTGCATCGCCTTCATGGCGAATTTCGATCCACGTATATGCCGCGTAGGCCATCAGGAACAAGCAGCCAAGCCATGGCTTGATCGTGAACGCGACAAAGCCCAGCGCAATCTTGACCAGAAATATCACCAAGAACCAGCTCTGATCACGGCCAAGGCGGCTTGCATTCACGTCGATCGGTTGTTGGGACGCCTTCGGCGAGGTGAGCAGCAGCATGATCCCTACGACGGGATAGGCAATCGTCGCGAGAACGAGCGGTCCGCCCAAAGCAGCGCCGACTCCTATGCTTTTGGCGGCTGCACCGTGGCCGAACACCACGGCGACAAACGTGACCACGCTTTCAGGGAGCGCCGTTCCGAACGCCGCCAAGACCGTCCCGACCGCATTCTGAGAGACCCCGGTCTTGCGCCCGACCCACTCAACACCATTGACGAAATATTCGCACGCCCAATAGATGAAGCCGGCAGAAACCAGCAGGAGGCCCGCGGCTGACAGGATTGATAAACTCAAGGGATATACTCCGGGGCTGAACCCAAGCGAGCCATGACGCCATCCCCGTCCAGCCCGGATAGGAGTTAGCGTCGATGGTCTCGCCAAGCCTCGCGGCTGAATGCACCATGGCCCGGAAGGCCAAGTATGTTGATGCATTCGCTCTCGACGACGAGAGCCGGCTACTCCCCAAAGACACCCAAAGCATATAGCAACCACTGCCCGGATGAAAGCGCCAGGAGTTCCGAAAGATCTCTCCGATCAAGTCCTGAGTTTCGAAAGCGATGCCGTGGACATGCGGCCATCATCTTCTATCTGGTCGGGAAAACCCTTCAAATGCTGCAATTGCGACCTGGTTGGCTATGCGCAGCACACCTTGTTCAATAGGATGAAAATCGATGTGAGAACGGCGTCACGGAGGGCGAATGCGGGCGCAAAATTTGGGTGTTGCGGCATGGGCCGCGTGCGCGCTGCTGGGTGCGAGTACGGTCGGCGCGGCGCCCGGCGTGCAGGTGCTCAAGGATCTTTCCATCGAGGAGCTAAGTAACATCGAGATCACCTCGGTGTCCAAGCGCGATGAGAAACTCTCCGATGCGCCCACCTCGGTGTTTGTCATCACCTCCGAGGACATTCGTCGCTCTGGCGCCACCAGCCTGCCTGAGGCACTGCGGCTGGCGCCGAATCTTCAGGTGGCGCGGGTGAGCGCCAACGAATACGCCATCAGTGCGCGTGGATTCAACGGTACTGCGGCCAACAAGCTCTTGGTGCTCATCGACGGCCGATCCGTGTATTCGCCGTTATTCTCCGGCGTGTTCTGGGACGTGCAGGATGTGATGATCGAGGACGTTGAACGCATCGAAGTCATCAGCGGCCCCGGAGGCACCTTGTGGGGTGTCAATGCCGTCAATGGCGTGATCAACGTGATCACTCGCTCGGCCGCGCAAACTCAGGGCGGTCTCGCGATCGCCGGTGGCGGCAATCGTGAGGATCGCGCGAGCCTTCGATACGGAGGCAGCTTCGGCAACGGCGTGAATTTCCGCGTCTACGCAACCCACTTCGATCTGCGGGACACCGAGACTCAATCGGGCGACACGAAAAGTGACGCCGCTCACCAGAGCCAAGTCGGATTCAGGGCCGACTGGCAGCACGAAGCCGATTCGTTCATGGTCAAGGGAGATGCCTACGCCGGTCGTGAAGGGCAGCCACTTCCCGGATCCATTTCGATTTCCGGCTTCACGCTGGCGCTCGGGGAAATCTCGGTGGCCGGCGCCAATCTGATCAGCCGCTGGGAGCACGGTTGGGAGGGCGGTGGGGCGTTGAGCGCGCAGGCGTACTACGATCATACGGAGCGCAGCAACCCGCCGACCTTCGAGGATTCGCAGGGTATCGTCGATTTACAGCTGCAGTATTCCGCCAGTCCGATCGGTGCCCATACGGCGGTGGTGGGAGCGGAGTATCGCTACGGAATGGATCGGGTCACCAACAGTAGGTACATCGCACTGTTGCCGGCAAATCTCGATCAAACCTGGGCCAGCGTATTCGCGCAGGACGAGATTGCGCTGCGCGAGGGCTTGCGTCTGACACTTGGCGTGCGTGCCGAGCATAACGACTATACCGGCACAGATGTCCTGCCTACGGCCCGTCTCGCCTGGAAGTGGACCCCGAATGAGATGCTCTGGGCCGCCGCATCGCGCACTGATCGGGCACCCTCGCGCTTGGATCATGACACTTTTGTACCCGGACAGCCGCCCTTCCTGTTGCGCGGCGGACCTGATGTCCAGTCCGAGACCGCCGACGACTATGAGGTCGGCTACCGCGGGCAGATAAGTAGTGCCGCGTCGCTCTCGGCTACCATCTATCACACCATCTATGACCGGCTGCGCACGCAGCAAGTCGACCCGACTTTCACCTATATCTTCTATACGAACGGCATGCAGGGAAGGACCTCGGGGCTGGAGTTGTGGGGCAGCTACCAGGCCACGCCGATTTGGCGCTTGAACGCCGGCTTCAGCCGCCTGCGCCAGGAATTCAATCTCACGCCCAACAGTATCGATATCGGTACGCTGCGGAGCACCGAAGGCGCCAATCCCTCACGGTGGGGGATCTTGCGTTCCACACTCGATCTGGGGCCGCGAACCGAGTTCGACGTCACGCTGCGCTATGTGGGTGCTTTATCGCAACCGGTCGTATCGAGCTACACAGCACTGGACCTGCGCGTCGGTTGGCATCTGCGTTCAAACCTCGATCTCTCTCTGGCGGGACAGAATCTCCTCGGTGCCGGTCACGGGGAGTTCACCGACGTCGCAACGCGCACGGACTTCAAGCGCGCCGTGTTCTTGAAACTGCTCTGCCGGCTTTGAGTGCCAGCCGTAGCCGCGACCGGTCTGTTGCTGCTCCTCCCAGTCTTCGCCTCATCTTCAATGTCTGGTATCGTATTGAAACCAGCCGAAGTGTCGGGGAATCGTCGAGGCACTTATGAACAGCAAAGGCGTAGGCTCCATTGCTTGGCGGATCTTCTTGCTCGCGGGCGTTTTCACCGTGGTTGGGGCGGCGCAACGAGAAAACGTCAAGTCATCGTATTCAAACATGGCGCCGCTCGATCAGTACCTGATGCCGGATCGACCGACCGAGATCAGTCTGGCGCGCAGCGCCGCCCCGGCGGCGATCTCGGATCACGCAACGATTCTTGTGCTGACGCCGCATGGCTACGATACGGCTATCGAAGGCGACAACGGTTTCACATGCATGGTGGAACGGGCGTGGATGTCGCCAGTCGATAACCTGGAGTTCTGGAATCCAAAAAATCGCAGCCCGGTCTGCTACAACCCGCCGGCCACCCGGTCCATTGTCCCGTTTACCATCAAGACGACGGAGCTGGCGCTCATGCACCAGTCCAAAACGCAGATTTTCGAGCGTATCCAGGCCTTGGTTGCGAGCCATGACCTGCCGACACCCGAACCCGGTGCGATGTCCTACATGATGTCCAAGAGCGGTTATCTCAACGATGAGGTTGGACACTGGCATCCCCACCTGATGTTTCACATTCCAAAAACCGTCCCTGCGAGTTGGGGCGCGAACCTGCCCGGCTCTCCGGTTCTATTGGACACGACCCGCCGCGCGGAGCCGGATACCATTTTCATGGTACCGGTCGCTCATTGGTCGGACGGAACACCCGCGGCAGTTCCATAGCCCTGTAAGCCGCCTCGCCTTTGTCCGCCGCGTCCAAGTCGCTCTTTCCGGGCGCGGAGACTCGTGCCATCGCCACAACCACTTTCAACAGTGCGTTTTTGCGCACTGTGTCCGCCAGCGTACCGACATTCCTGCCATCGCGGCGGATAGTCGCGAATGCGGGTTCCAGCGTAAATGCGTTGGCTGAACACCGACACGTCTGACGATTCCGTGATGAGGAGAAATGCAGTGAACAGTATTGAGAAACCGTTCAAACCGCCGATGTGGATTCTGGCATCGCTCCTCGGTGTGATCGCGGCTGGCTGCGGAGGCAATGATAACGGGTCCGCCGCGATGGCTTCGGCAGACAAACCCAACAACGCGGGCGCGGGCACCGGCGTCGGCGGTCTTGGCAAGGGTCCAGCGCCAGTCGAGCTTGGAGCCGCCGCCAATTATGTGATTCTGGCGCAATCCGAAATTACCAACGTTCCGACTTCCGCCGTCACCGGAAATGTGGGTTTGAGCCCAGCGACGGGCGCCGCCCTTGGCATACCGTGCGCCGAAGTGACCGGCGTGATAAACGCAGTTAACACTGCTGGTCCGTTGCCGTGCAGCGTAATGGACGCTGTCGGATTAACCGCCGCTGTCGGCGCTGAGGGGACCGCGTACACCGACGCGCAGGGACGTGCGCCCGATTACACGGAACTGGCGGCGGGAAATATCGGCGGACTCAATCTTAGCCCCGCGACCTACAAATGGAGTACCGCGGTTACCATCCCGGCGACTCTCACGCTCACCGGCGGCGCGAACGATGTCTGGATCTTTCAGATCGCCCAAAGCCTCACCGTGAGTTCCGGCGTGCAAATCATCTTGGTCGGCGGCGCGCTGCCCCAGAATGTCTTCTGGGCAACCTTTGGCGTTACGCAACTTGGGACGACTTCAAAATTCAACGGTGTAATACTGTCGCAGACATCGATCGTCATGAATACCGGCGCAACATTGGACGGCAGGATGTTCGCGGGGACTGCGGTCACTCTCGAGCAAAATACGATAACCCACCCGTAAGGAATCGATCTCGAAGAAGTCCCGCAACGCCGCGCGTGTATCGCTCCGCCCAAACCCGTCCGTCGCGAGGTCATTCCGCTTTAAATTGAGAGCGTGGTATGGTTTCGAGGGTGGCCAAGCCCCTCAAAGATCGCAGTCAGGATAAACGCCGGCGCATCGAGGCGGCGGCGCTCGCGCTGTTCACCACGCAGGGTTTTCACGGCACCAACAACCGCGAAATCGCCAAAAGAGCCGGCGTGTCCACGGCGGCGATTTACACTCATTACCCCAGCAAAGAAGCGCTTTTCACCGGCCTGGTGGAGCAGCACCGCGCGCTGGTCGCCAAATGGCTTAGAACGACCATCGCCGGGCTCAAGGATCCTCTGGCCAAACCCGACCTGACGGCGTTCGCCGCGGCGATTCGCGCCAAGATGCGCAAGGATCCGGAGTACTTCCTGCTGATCTTCATCGACGTGGTCGAATTCAAGAACCAGCATTTCCGCGCATCCTTCCATGATGTGCCCGAGTGGTTCCGCCGCGCGCTCGGCCCGGCTCTCGCCAATGTGGGCAAGGAGCCGGGCTGGTGCGGGCAGGACCCGGCGTTCGTACTGGCCGCGGTCTACATGTATTTTGTGCATTACGGGCTGATCGAGCAGCACATGGGTGGACGCCGCCATCTCGGCGTCTCCAACGAGCAGGCCATCAAGCAGGTGGTCGAGCTGCTGTGCGGGGGGCTGTGGCGGACGCCGCGCGGGGCCGCGCGAGGCAACGGCCAGCGCAAGCCGCCGAACAGTTCCGTCCGGCAGAAACTGCTCGAGGAGGCCATGCAGAGCCGGATCGACTTCATCCGCCTCTTATCCGGGCGCATGTGGAGCGCACCGCCCGAGGTTCCGGTTGGGAAGTCACGCGGCGTTGAACCCGCGCCGGTACCGATGCTGTTTCTGCCGGAGATCTCCCCCGATCGGCCCGACGACACGCAGCTCCGGATCGAGGCGGCCGCGCTCGAGCTCTTTACCACACAGGGATTTCACGGTACCAACATCCGCGATATTGCGGAGAAGGCCCGCGTCTCCCAGGGCGCGATCTATACCTATTATTCAAGCAAGGAAGCGCTTTTCGAAAAGTTGGTCAAGACCTATCGCGCCTGCATGACCGCCTTCCATCGACGCGCCGTCATGCTGCTGATCGAGCCTTTCTCGCGCGACGGACTGAAGCTCTTGGCGATGGCGATTCGCTCGATGGTGTATGAAGACGCGCAGCACTGGCTGTTGCTCTTCATCGACATTCTCGAGTTCAAGAATCGCCATTTCGCCGATATGTACCGCGACGTGCCCGGAGGGATACGCCGGTTGCTGCGGCCGGTGCTCGCCAAGGTAGCGGACCAGCCGGGATGGTGCGGGCAGGATCCGGCCTTTGCCCTCGCGGCCATTTACCTGCTCTTCTTTGCGTATTTTGTCGTTGAAAGGCACATGCACGGCAACCAGCACCTCGGTGTCAGCGAAGAAGAGGCGATCGAGCGGCTGATCGACCTGCTGTCGACGGGCATGTGGGACGCGGCGGCAGCGCCGAAAGCCAAGCACATCCGGCAACGCCGGGCTGCCGGCGCCGCCGCTCGATCCGACCCGTCGAGCAGCGGCTATCTGGCCCTCATCGCGTCCCCACTGAACGGCGCGAAGTAACTCATTGCTTGCCGTCTCGAGCCTGCGCGCCTCGGCCCGCAGATGACGTTTCTGTTTCAATCTGATCGCTCGCTCATTTTTATGAGCGATTGATTTTTATTGACGTAAGGATTTTTTGGTGATATCAACTCGTCCAACGACAAAAGGAGAGCCAGATGAACGGAGTTGGCCCCCACCCCAAGATAGTCGCATTGAAATTTTTACACGCCCTTGCCGTGGCCGCAGTGTTGAGCGCGCCACTACTCGCAGGATCAGCCCGCGCGGCGCCGCCCAACTTCATCGAGTTTGAAAGCGGGCACGTGCGCCCGATTGCGATGTCGCCCAGCGGAACGCAGTTGTTCGCGGTCAACACACCCAACGATACCCTGGAGATTTTCAACGTCACGCCGCAGGGGCTGGTATTCCAGGCGCGTGTGCCGGTGGGTCTGGAGCCGGTCGCCGTGGCCGCGCGAAATAACGGCGAGGTGTGGGTCGTCAATCACCTCTCGGACAGCGTCAGCGTGGTGACGCTCGCCGGCACTCCGCATGTCGTGCGCACGCTGCTCGTGGGCGACGAGCCGCGCGACATCGTGTTCGCGGGATCAACCGGCCGCGCCTTCATCACCACGGCGCATCGCGGGCAGCAACGCAGCGATCCTTCGATCGCGGGCGTCGAGGGCGCCGGCGATCCGCAGTTGACCACGCCCGGTGTTCCGCGCGCGGATGTCTGGGTGTTCGACCCTGCCCATCTCGGCACCACGATGGGCGGGACGCCGGTGAGGATCATGTCCTTCTTCACCGATACGCCGCGCGCGCTCGCGGTCAGCCCCGACGGCAATACCGTTTTCGTGGCCGGGTTCAAGACCGGCAACCAGACATCGATCGTGAACGAGGGCCGGATATGCACCGGATTCAACACCGGTCAGCCTTGCACGCTGAGCGACCTCTCCGTGAGTCCGGGCGGCCACCTGGGCCCGGCCACGGACGCTTTGGGCGAACCGGCGCCGCAAGTCAGTATGATCGTCAAATACAACAACGCTGCCGGTCACTGGCAAGATGAACTCGGGCGCAACTGGGACAATTCGATGCGCTTCAGCTTGCCGGATACGGATGTATTCGCCGTCGATGCCAACGGTCTGACGCAAACCGCGAGCTTCGCGCATGTCGGCACCACGTTGTTCAACATGGTCGTGAATCCGGCCAGCGGCCACTTGTACGTCTCGAATACCGACGCGGTCAACAACGTGCGCTTCGAGGGCCCCGGGATCTTTGGCGGCCACACCGTTCAGGGTCATCTCGCCGAAGCGCGAGTCACTGTCATCTCCGGTGCGACAGTCGCGCCGCGGCACCTCAACAAGCACATCAACTACGCGAATCTCGCGGGCTCCCCGGGCTTCGATCCCACCGCAAAGTCCCATAGCCTGGCGACCCCGCTCGACATGGCGGTCACGCGCGACGGAACCACGCTGTATGTCACCGCTTTCGGCTCGAGCAAGATAGGCGTCTTCAATACGGCTGCATTGGAGGACGACACTTTCGATCCGACCGTCAGCAGCGCCAATTATATTGCCGTCACCGGCGGCGGCCCGAGCGGCATCGTGCTGGATGAACCGCGCCGGCGGCTGTATGTCATGACCCGCTTCGATGATTCGCTCAAGGTGATAGACCTCGTAGCCAGGCAGCAAATCGCCGCGCTGCCGCTGCCCAATCCGGAGTCGGCTTCCGTGCTCCAAGGCCGCCCCATGCTCTACGACGCCACCGGTTTCTCCGGCAACGGCGAGGCCTCCTGCTCGAGCTGCCATATATTCGGTGACAATGACGATCTCGCGTGGGATCTCGGGAATCCCGACAACCCGGTCACGAAGAACCCCATACCCATCAACGAGAGCAACCCGCTCATTCTGGCCGTGGGCGAGACGCTGTTCGGCGTCAACACGCCGCTGAACGGTACCGGCAAAGTGGACGATTTCCACCCGATGAAGGGGCCGATGACCACGCAGACGCTGCGCGGCCTGACCAATTCCGGAGCGATGCATTGGCGTGGCGACCGGTCCAACGGCCTCTTGGGCATCGATCCATTCAACGAAAATCTATCGTTCAACAATTTCATTGTTGCTTTCCAAGGCTTGGTGGGCAGCGTCGATCAGCCATCGACCGGGCAGATGCAAGCCTTCACCGACTTCCAACTTCAGGTGGTGGAGCCGCCGAACCCGGTGCGCAGCCTCGACAATTCGCTGACCACGTCGCAACAGCGGGGCCACGATTTCTATTTCGGCCCGCACCCCTCCGATGGTTTCAACGTGCCGGGCATCGGCCTGATTCTGGGGACGACGACCTTCACCTGTAATGGTTGCCATGCGCTCGATCCCTCGCAGGGGAAGTTTGGCGCCAGCAAGAACGACAGCTTCGAGGGCATCGAACAGGTTTTCAAGATTCCACACCTGCGCAACCTCTATACCAAGGTCGGTATGTTCGGCATGGCGAAAGTGCCGTTTTTCGAGAGCCCTGACACCGGCTTTACGGGTCCGCAAATTCGCGGCTTCGGCTTCACCAACGAAGGCTCGCCCGACACCATATTCACTTTCTTCAATTCGGTGGTATTCCGCTCGACGCTGACGGCCGGCTTCCCGCTGCTTGGCGGTGATCAGACGCGCCGGGATGTCGAGCAGTTCATGCTGGCCTTCGACAGCGATCTGGCTCCCATTGTCGGCCAGCAGGTGACTCTGACCAACCAGAACGCCGGCGCCGTCAGCCCGCGCATCGCGCTGCTCGAGCAGCGGGCTGGAACGCCCTTTACTTCAAAGATCCTCGGCGGGACGGTGACCGAGTGCGACCTCGTGGCCAGTGTGGTGCAGGGTGGCGCGGTGAAGGGTTATCTCTATCACCCGACTTCTGCCGCGTTCGTACCGGGCGACGCGTCGGCCCCGCTGTCGGACAGCGCGCTGCGAGCGCTGGCCGCCGTGGCGGGGCAGGAGGTCACGTACAGCTGCGTGCCACCCGGCTCCGGCGCGCGCATCGCGTACAGCAAATAATCGCGTACGACGGTGCAGGCAGTTCACTCGAGTTTGCGCAACTCTTGCGCAGCCACTTCAGGCTGCAAAGGAATGTACACCCCTTCCTTTGCGACGACCTCCTGTCCTTGCCTGCTCAGCGCCATCTTGAGGAATTCCTTGATCTTCGGCTCCAGCGGCGTACCCGGTTTGCGGTTGACGTAAATGTACACATAACGGCTGAGAGGGTATTTGTGTGAATAGACATTCTTCAAGTCGGGTGTGACGTACGGTCCCCCATCTTCGACCGATAGCGGCACGACTTTCACGTTGGGGGTCACGTTGGCAAGCAGCGCATAGGTGATGCCCCCCGGATGGGTTGCCATGTCTTCCGCAGCAACGTTGAATGCATGCGTGAAGCCCTTGCCTTTGACGAACTCGATATCGGTCTTGTATTCGCCCATATTCAGTACATTGATCTTGAAGAACCACTCAATGCCATTCGGCGACTTCAAGCCGTACTTGTGGATGGGACGGCTCGCCCATTCGCCGCCCAGTCCCAAGTCGCCCCAGGTTTTTATGTCGGCATGCCCGCGGTTGCGGGTTGTGGAATAGATGGCATCCAGTTGCGCCAACGAAAGTCCCTTGATTGGATTGTCCTTATCCACCATGACGATCGAGGTCGCAGTCTTGCCGAGCGAACCGACACTGCCTGTGGCGACGCGGATGCGCATGGGTTCATACCCGAACTTCTCGATGAAGGCTTTCTCTTCCGCCGGCAACATTTCGCGCCCGATCGGCGCAAGATCACCGCTCCCGCTGATCAATCCGGGTGCGCCTGCGCCAGAGGCTCGCAAATCAAGAGTGACGCTCAGGTGTCGGTACGCTTCGCGGAAGATTTTCGCCCAACCCAGGCATATCTCATCCATGACGTCCGCACCGACCAGATGCAGTTCCTCCTCGGGAATCACATCCACCGGGCCGGGCGTCCAAACAGGGATGGCCGGATCGACTTTCAGGTGATGTTCCACCGCCGCGTATTTCAACGCATGGGCGCGGGGCGCGATCATATTCGATAGCGCGAATACGCACAGAACACCGGTGAGGCCGAGCAAGATCACACGGGCAAACGAACGGGTCGGGATGGGTGTTTTCATAAGTCTCTACTTGGCTTGCTCATACAATTTCGCATAGGTCGGAATGCGCTTTTGCAATCCATCGCGCAAGTCGACCGCTACGAGGTAGAAATCCTTCTCCGTCTTGCCGCTGTCAGCCTCATTCTTGTATGCGAGTACCAGCAAGCCGATGTTCTCGCCGGCCGCGTCGCGCAGCGGCAGCTGTACGACGAATTTCTTTTGAGCATCATGAATGCGATGCCACCTTGGATCGACAATGGTGATTCCCTTGGTGATCACATCAACATCGTCGGGGTCGTCCGGATTTCCGATACGATGAGGATATGAGCCGGCAAACATGGTGTACGTGTCATGTTGGCCGGGCGGAACTCCGTGGAAAGTGACACTGATCAATTCCGGGTGGGCCGTCATGATGTCGTCGGACAGGGCCTGAGCGTAGATTTTCCTTGGCGGCGGTGTCCAGTTCTTGGTCTTTTGCGGAGGGTTAGGATCGGGCGTCACGGTGTTTGCGGCCGGTACGCCAGTCGCCGCACTGAGGGATCCGGAGAAAATCACGGCAGAAAGAAGCATAACGGCTTTCATGACTTGTCCTGATTGAGTTGGATGAGGGATGCGGTATCGCCAAGATGATTCGCGGAAGAGGTCATTGCTCGAACAGCGCTCGCGCCGCAACCGCTTGCGAGGCTCGCAGCGGCAGGTAGATTGCTTGGTCACGCACGACTTGTTGACCCTCCTCGCTCAGCACGAAGCGCAGGAATTCAGCGAGCGCTGGATTCAAGGCCTTGCCGGGTGCTCGATTGACATTGAAATAAATCAATCGCGACAGCGGGTACGAGGCCTGCGCGACATTTTCGTAACTCGCCGAGATGTACGGCCCGTAACCCTGCTCGGACAACGCCAGCATTTTCACCGGGGCGTTGATATACGCGACACCGGAGTATCCGATCGCATTGCGATCCTGCTCGACATTTCGCGCAAGCGGGAACACCAGTTTCTCGTAGCGAATTCCCTCGCGCCATTCGCCGCGCTTGCCGTTGACACTCAGTACATGCTGGCGCACGAATTCCTCAAACCCGTTCCATGGCTGAATGCCGTAGGCATGGATGGGTTTGTCCGCCCATTCGCCGGTCGCGCCCAGCTGTCCCCACGTGGTGATTTGAGTACCGCCGCGAAGGAGGGTGCTGGAATATATGGCATCCAATTGATCGAAACTGATGTGCTCGATGGGGTTTTCCTTGTTGACGAAAAAAGCTACCGCATCGAGAAAACCGAAATGCCGGTAGCTGCCGCCCGAGATGGGTACGCTCAAGGGCGGGTAACCGAATTTCGCCTTGAATTCGGCGATGTCGTCGGGTTTCAGCTCCCGCGACACGAGCACGAAGTCGATGTTCCCGTTGACCAATTCCTTCGCGCCCAGGCTGCCCGCATAAGGAGGCGATATGGACACGTGGACGTTCGGATAGTACTTTGCAAATGCAGCGAACCAACGTTGCGCCAGATTCGGCAGAACATCCGATGCCGCACCGGTGAAACGCCCCGACAATTTGGTGTGTCCGAGCGGCTTGTAGATGGGCAACCCTGGGTCGAGCGTCGGCTGCAACAACTCGGGTTTGGGCAGTGCGCGACCGGATTGCCTTGCTGATTCCTCATCTGATTTGGTTTGCGGGGTCAACGTCGCTCGCGGCACATCCATCCATTCGACCATGCCGTCGTGATCGACGGCCGTCGGTGCGCTGCTGGACGGCCCCTGCGCGCCATAACCGGTCGCGGCTCGGCCAACTAGCAGCGCAATCGCCAGCATGCTCCACAGCACGGAACGTGGTTCGGGGCTCATAAAAACCCCGCCCTGACCGCCAACTCGAGGTATCGCGGCGAACCCGGCACCACGCCAATCTCGTTGGTCGTGGAATTGACGCCTTCAAAATAGGTCTTGTTGAACAAGTTGCCGACTTTCAGTGTGAACGTCAATTTGGCGGCCGGCGCGTAGTAGAGCGCCAGGTCGGTGACGACATAGCTTGGCAGCAGCAGGACCCTGGGATCGGACAGGCTGGGCTGGCTGCCCGCCTGGTCGCTGACGTAATAGACGCCGACACCGAAGCCAAATTGCCGGAGCGCGCCTTCGGTAAGATCGTAGCGCGACCAGACGTGCGCACTGTTTACCGGCGCATTGGTCAGCCGCGATCCAATCAGGGGCGATGTTTTTGCGCTATTCGTGTCGTCGATCGTTGCATGATCGTGAGCAAGTCCGAACAGAACCTGCCAGTTGTCCATCGGTCGAGCGTCGACTTCCCACTCGATACCCTTCGATTCCTCACCGCCCACTTGCTGAGAGCAAAGGCCGCCGACACCGGGGTTGCAGATGGCGACGGCCAGCGTGTTGGTCTTTTTGATGTCATACAGAGCGAGGGTGGTTGAAACCTTGCCATCCCAGAGATTCACCTTGGCGCCGACTTCGTTCTGCTTGGCCTTGGTTGGCTTGAAAGGATTGTTTCCCGCAGCGTCTTGCGCGGTCGGCGAGGCCGCCACGAACGAACTCGCATAGCTGTAGTAGAACGTCCAGTTCCGGGTCGGCTCATAGAGGAGTCCGCCGGTTGGAAGCACATCCGACGCGGCCTTGTTCTGGCTCGTCAGCGGAGGTGTTTTCACCTCCCTGGAGTTCTGGGCGTCATGGGTGTAGCGCACCCCGAAACTGGCTTTCCAGTGATCAGTTAATGTCAGAGCGTCGGAGACATAGACGCCGGCATTGGTTTCCTTGGTGCGCCGATCGTTGACGGCGCCCGCCGGAAATGCAGTGAGCGGCGGCGAGACACCGTAAATCGGATCGTAGATGTTGATATTCAATGACTTCGGCCCCGGCAGAGCGAGAGGGCCGGCGGTCGCGCCGTTGAAGAACTGGATGCGATTGAAATCGGTGGTGTTGATACCTCCGCTGAGGCCGGCGAGAAATTTGTGCTCGATGAACCATGTATGGAAAGGAACACTGAAGTTCGTGTCGAAGTAGTCGTAACCGCGGTGATTCTCCTGTTGGCGGGCGCGTCGCTGCAGGGTCACCAGGTCTGGGAGGACTGCAACGTTGTCGTAGCCGCTGGCGGTGTCGAGTCCGCGGACGTTGCGTACCGAGAAATTCCAGATTGCATGGCTGTCAAAATCGTGGCTTACCGATACGGTCGTGGATTGCCCTTCTTCGAATTGCACGTCGCTCGGTTCCTGATATTTGGTCGTGACCGGAGCAATCAGTCTGGCGTCCTTGTTTGGCGCCACGAGGAGATTGTCATAGGCATTGGAGCGCTTGCGATACTCGGCCGACACGGTCGCGGCGGTGGTGTCTGATATATTCCAGGTAAGGCTGGGGGCCAGATAGGTGGCCCTTTCCCAGCCGCCGCGGAAGGTATCCACCTTGCTTTGCTCGGCCACGAAACGGTAAAGCACGCGGCGATTGGTGTCGATTGGGCCGGTAATGTCCAGATTCCCAGTGAAAGTGTTGGTGTTTGGCGAAAGTCCATCGCCCGCGAACCCAGATGCGATGACATCGATGAATCCGCCGGCTGTAGCCTGAGGTTTCTTGGTGATGATGTTCACGAAACCGCCGGGTTGCGCTTCGCCGTAAAGCACGGATGCCGGACCTTTCACGACTTCGATGTGATCCGCCATGATGGTCGGCGGCGAGCCGAAGCGCCCCGACAAACCCGGTAGGCCGTCTATCAGAATCGCGTTTTCATCCGCCTGCGTGGTCTTAAAGCCGCGAATGGAAATGTCATAGCCGGTTACCCCGCCGCGCGACACGCCGGTCATGTAACTGTATAAATCGGTGAGTTTTGTAGTCTCGATCGCCTGCATGAAGGCATTCGAATAGTCGGCGACGGAATACGGCGTATCGCGAACATCCACATTCTGTTTCATTGCACTGTAGGCGCTGCTATTGACGAACTTCGCCGCAACCACGATTTCTTCCATGTCGGTGGCCGCATGGCTGTCGTCATCGGCGGCGGGTTGCGCGAGCGCAATTCGCACGGTCAACGCCAGCACCACGGTCGCCGCCGACGCCAAGATTTTTCTTATGGTCATTCTCCCCCCTGGTGAAACCGCGCGTGCATTTCCTGAGAGATTCCGTCCGGGACTTTAATTGCCGAACCTGAAAGCAACCTGAACCCAAAAACGCTTGCAGGTCGAAATGACGCTCAATTCGCCGAGGGGACGGCGGCCGACGTGCAAGTCGGCATGACAAATATCATTCGTAGACCGGTCGCGGCCGGCAAGGGCTCCGCCCAAATCTTGCCGCCGTGCAATGAAATGATGCTTCTGCAAATCGCGAGGCCCAGGCCGCTTCCTTCCTGGGCATCGTCGACCGGGCTCAGTCTGAAAAAACGTTCGAATATCTGTTCTCGATGTTCGGCCGGGACCCCCGGCCCCTGATCATCCAGGGCGACGCGCCATTGGTCGCCTTCGATGGTGGAATTCAGCGTAACCGTGCCGCCCTTCGGGGATGCATTCAGGGCGTTTACCAGCAGATTCAACAAAACCCGGCGCAGCCATCGAGGTTCGAGCAGAACCTTGCCAGAGCCCCGATGCGCATAGACAAATTGCATGTTGCGGTGTTCCGCCAGCACATGCGCATCCTGGTTGAAGGTTCCCAGGAGCGACTCCGGATCGCTCGGCGCAAGATTCAAGCGAATGTCGCGTGCTTCCGCGCGGGATAGGAACAAGAGTTCCTCGATTATCTGGCTTAAACGAGAAAGCTCTTCCAACTGGACGTTCACGCATTCCTCATTGGCCGCATCGAGATTCCCGTGCACCAGCAGCTTTTCGGCCTGAAGCCGGATCAAGGACAATGGCGTCTTTAGTTCGTGCGATGCTTCCGCGGTGAAGCGACGAATTTGCTGAAACGCAG
>Ga0210406_10000923_pt1 | contig 38137 bp, 29 predicted proteins | sample IncBWC30MmetaG_FD_155454 | JGI IMG/M metagenome (GOLD analysis project Ga0210406, IMG submission 155454) | Forest soil microbial communities from Barre Woods Harvard Forest LTER site, Petersham, Massachusetts, United States - Inc-BW-C-30-M | ecosystem: Environmental > Terrestrial > Soil >... | reverse complement strand
AGCTTCAGCCCCCCCTAGGTCGTACTCCCTGCCAGCCCGGGATTCTTCGATCCTGTCCGCGTGTCGAAAGAGATGGTCTGATTGCATGCGTGCGACCTACGTTAGCTTGCCGCAGCCTCGCCCGCAGCACCCGAATTGGAAGTAATCTGCTCCAAACCAGCGTCCGCCATGCCATCCCGATAGCTGATGGTCCTGCCGGAAATCGCCGGCACTCTGTCTCCGGGCACCAGAATTCCGATTAAATTCAGCGGATCGGCGGCTGAGAGCGTCGTGGTCTCTCCGCTCAAGGGCAGGCCCCGCATCCCCCGCACCGATTCGACCGCAACCGGCAAGGCAAACTGCTCGCCCAGAAATCCATCGACGAACCGCCCTCCGCGAATCTCCCCGCGATCTTCGAGGCGGCGAAAGGCCATCAGCAATTCGCGCCAAGGCGGCAAGTTCGACTCCCGCGCCAGCAGATCGCGAATCACAATCCCATAACGCCGCAGCAGCATCCAACATGCCGCCTCAACCGCCCGGTTCCTCTCCGCCGCCACCTCTGCATGCAGCAACGCCCACCGTCCCGAACTGTGCCGGGGACGCGTACTGCGCCCACTGCCATGCCCCGCGCGCCGTTTGGGATCAATCAGCGCCCGCAGATTGTCGAACCCGTCGGCAGTGACCAGGCCCGCCGCCACTAATTCCCAAAGTCCAGTCTCGATTTCCGCCTTGAGCTTGACCGTACCGCGCACAATGTCGGCAAAGAACGAAGCGCCACGCTGCCGCAGAAATTCGAGCACCAGCTGCGCCCCGTGACTCAAACCGCGCGCCTCGGCCTCATCCCCGGCGGGGTGTCGCGGAATCATCCAGTCCGCCTCCTCGCGCACAAAAAAAGTAATCGGCGCAACGCTGGTCGGGATCACACGCCGCTGCCGCGGCATCGGCGCATCTCCCGCGGACGCATTCCCATAGGCCGCACCTCCCGAATCCACGGTCGCCGGATGCGGCGACAATCTTCCCCACCCCACCGCGCCGGTCAGGCAAAGCTGATCGAGCCACTGCGGATCGTAGTCGGCAATCCTCCGCGCCAGCACCTGCCGCTCCCATGCATTCGCAGGAATTTCGAATCCCTGCAACTGCTCGAGCACTTCGAGCGTCCCGCGTTCTCCCGTGACTTGCGTTCCGGGAGTCACATGCTGCCAGCGCAGCAGCCAGCGCATAAACGCGGCTGCGGTAACGGGCTCAATCTGCTTGCGCAACATCCCCACCGTCAGCCGATGAATCCGCGCCAGTAATCGCCGCTCGCACCACTCCAGTTCGGGTGCCGGTGTGGGTGGTGGTTGTGGGACGGCTGCCGTCGGCTGTGCAATCGAGCGCCGATCGACCGGCTCTGGTAGGCGCGGGCTGCTCGCCGGCGAACGAGCGCCACTAAAGTTTCCCCGCAGAACCGTCCCGCTGGCCTCCATCCGGAGCAAAGCTTTCTCAACATCAGAAGCAGCCAGCCCCACCCGACTCCCCAGTTGCGATGCGGTCGCTGGACCCAGATGCGACATCCACCCAGTCACTAGCGTGAGCAAAGCGTCATCTCGAGATCGATCCCCGCTCTCTACGTCAGCTAGTGCCGGCTGCCATACGGCCCCAGGAAACAGCGTCGAGAAACTGCGAGCCCGCTCCGCCGCCACCCAATAGCGCCGCCCGTCCGCCCAAGCGACACTGGCCCGTCCTTGGTTTACCAGTCGCTCGAAATATCCTGGCCACCTGCCCTGAGCAAGGCCGGTGTGGGGACCGCCGGCCCCGGCTGTCCCACTCAGCCCAGCTGAGCCGCTCTCCTGCCCGGCTAAGGAGACACCCGAAACAAGGGCAGATGGAGCTTCCCTCGACGGGACAGCCGAAGGCGGCTGGCCCCCCCTAGCCACCTCCTCCGGCAGCGCCACCAGCGTATGCAGTACATCGTGCAACTCGTCCGCATCCCGCACGTCCGGCCAGGCCTCTTCCCGCACCTGCGCAATCGCTCCCGGATCCAGTCCCCCAACTTCTTCCAGCACCGATTCCGGCAGCACTCGCCGCATGTTGACCGCCCGCGCTCGCCGCTCCTCCAGCGGGGCATCGTCGAGATACGCATAGGGATTCGCATTCAAAATCTCGTGGGAAAACTGCGACGGCACCGGCGTATCCACCGCGATTACGCGAATCTGTCCCGAAGCCATTCCCCGCAGCAACGACTTCAACCCTTCCACGTCCATGGCTTCGGTGAGCACGTCTTTCATCACTTCGCCCACCAGGGGATGCTCCGGAATCTTTCTATCGCCCTCGATGTTTTCGAAACACGCGGCCGCATCGGGAAACACCGACGCCAGCAAATCCTCTGACCGCATGCGCTGAATTTGCGGCGGCACTTTCTTGCCGTTTTGAAAGCGCAGCAACGCCAGCGCCCGGTTCGCGTCCCACCGCCAGCGCGTGGCAAAGATCGGAGAATCCAGCGCCGCCTGCTCCAGAATCGGCTGCACCGTCTCCGCCTGCAAGAAATGAAAAACATCGCCCAGCGGAAAACTGTGCTGCTCAGCCAGCGCAATGTTCAGTCCGTTATCGGTCGCTGCCGCCTGCAACTCAAAATTAAATCCCACACAGAACCGTTTTCGCAGCGACAATCCCCAGGCTTTGTTGATCCGCCCGCCAAACGGAGCGTGGATTACCAGCTGCATCCCGCCGCCCTCATCAAAGAATCGCTCTGCGATCACCGTCGTCTGCGTTGGCACCGCTCCCAGCACCGCGCGCCCCTGTAGTACGTACTCAATCATCTGCTCGGCGCCGGAATCATCCAGGCCGCATTCTGCCTTCAGCCAACTCACCGCCAGGGCGACGTCGGGTTGGGTCGCCGAAAATCCAACCGGCGAAGTGCTGGGCAACATCTCGCTGATTTTTTGCCGCAGTTCGCCCACATGGGCCGACAACTCCTGCGTCCGCGACGGAGCCTCGCCGCGCCAGAACGGAACACTCGGTGGAGCGCCATGCGCATCCTGCACCAGCATTCGCCCCGCATGGGTCTCAATGCGCCGGATCATCCATGAGGTGTTGCCCAGCAGCATGATGTCACCGCGATTGCTCTCCACGGCAAAATCTTCATCCACAGTCCCTACCACCACGCCGTCCGGCTCGGCCACCACGGTGTAGAGAGAATTGTCGGGAATTGCACCGCCGCTGGTGATCGCCGCCAGTCGTGCTCCACGCCGCGCCCGCAACTTGCGGTTCACGCGGTCCCGATGCACATACGCCCCATAGCGCCCGCGCCGCGCGGCGATCCCCTCGGCCAGCATTTCCAGAATCGAGTCGAAGGTTTCGCGCTTCAGATCGCGATAGGGATAAGCCCGCCGCACCAGCGCGAACAGATCATCCTCATCCCACCCATCACTGGACGGTCCGCCATCTTCCGCCACGCCGGGGTCGGAACCGGCAGCGCGGTTCGACGTAGCGCCGGCGTCCTCGCCGGCTGCCGCCAAACCATCCTGGCCTGGCTGCTGCCTGCCCGGCGAACCGGGCTGATTTTTCCCCGCAGCACAAATCGCTACAATCTGCTGCGCCAGAATATCCAGCGGAGATTCCGGAATCATGAGCCGGTCCAGATCTCCCTGCCGAATCGCCCGCACCAGCGCGGCACACTCCAGCAAATCATCCCGCGTCGTAGCGAAGAACCGTCCCTTCGGCACCGCGCCCCGCCAGTGCCCCGACCGCCCCACCCGCTGCAGCGCCACCGCAATCGCCCGCGGCGAATTGATCTGCACCGCCAGGTCCACCGTGCCCACATCAATTCCCAATTCGAGCGAGGCCGTTGCCACCAGCACCCGCACCTGTCCCTCTTTCAGTTTCTTCTCCGCCGCCAGTCGCAGCTTGCGCGACAAGCTGCCATGGTGCGCCGCCACATTTTCTTCGCCGATGCGCTCCCCCAGCTCATGGCACAATCGCTCCGCCATCCGTCGCGTATTCACAAACACCAGCGTAGAGCGATGCTCGGCCACGAGCGCCACCAGCCGGTCGTAAACCGTGTCCCACAGTTCATTCGACGCCACCGGCCCCAGTGGCATCGGCGATACTTCGATCCCCAGATCCAGCTTCCGCTTGTGCCCGACGTCGACGATCAGCGGATCCGTCCGCCCGCTACCCGTCAAGAAATGCGCAACCTCCTCAATCGGCTTCTGCGTCGCCGACAGTCCAATGCGAACCGGGGGCCTGTGCGATAACGCCTCCAACCGCTCCAGCGAGAGCGTCAAATGCGCCCCGCGCTTGTCATCCGCGACCGCATGAATCTCGTCGACAATCACGGTCTCGACATCGCGCAGAATCGCGCGGCTCTTGTCCGCACTCAGAAGAATGTAGAGCGACTCCGGCGTGGTCACCAGAATGTGCGGAGGCCGCTTCAGCATGCTCCGCCGCTCGGCAGCGAGTGTGTCTCCGGTGCGCACCGCCGTGCGAATCTCCGGCATCAGCAGCCCGCGCTCGCCCGCCAGCGCGAGAATCTCGCCCAGAGGCCCTTCCAGATTTTTTTGGATGTCGTTGCCCAGCGCCTTGAGCGGCGAAACATAGAGCACTTCCGTGCGGTCAGTGAGCTCTCCCCCCAGTGCTTTGCGCACCAGTCGGTCGATACAAGCCAGAAATGCCGCTAGAGTCTTCCCCGACCCGGTGGGCGCCGAGATCAGCGTGGTCCGCCCGGCAAGAATGTGCGGCCACCCCTGTTCCTGCGGCTCGGTCGGCGTGCCAAACTTACCGACAAACCACTCCGCTACGAGAGGATGGGCCCAGGCTAGGGAGCAAGGAAGGGACGACATTTGGGTATTGTAGACCGAAGCGGCGGTTTCGCCAACCCTTCGCCTGAGACCAAGTTACTTGAGCGGCCAGCGTAATCCTGATTGCCGCTTCAATCCGCTCCAATGTGTCGGGGTCCAGCCGACCGTAATAGCTGACCAATCGGGAGATCTGAATCGCCCGAATCTGTTCTGCCTTGGCGACGCTGTCCATCCTTAGCCCACCCCTCCCTTTGAGAAGGTGAGCATGGCTGGGCTACAAACGCTTCACATTGGCCGCGTCGGTGAGGGGTATTATGACTACGACCGGGCGACTAGCGTTGATGGAATCGCGAGTAACGACAACCACAGGCCGCGTTCCCACCTGCGCACTGCCTTCGGCAGGGTCAAGGCGTGCGCTGAACACGTCACCGCGAACGGGTTTTGGCAGCGCGGGAATGAGCATCGGCCTTCGTGGAACTTGATTTCTTCAGATTCTTCCTCAGGTCGACCATAGAGGGGGGTTCCGCACGACCTGATTCGAGGGCCTCCCAGTCGCTCATCTCGAAGCTCTGGGCGAGAGCCACCGAATCGCGCTGATAGTCCGGATCTTGGGCCATCTCGGCAAAAGCAGTATCAATTTCAGTCTCCGTTACCTTCCGCACTTTCTCCTCAATGGCCTGCACCACAAATTCATTGAAGCTCGATACCCGGTTGCGTTCAATCACGTCCTTCGCTTTCTGATATACGTGCTTTGGCACCCGCACCGTAGTGCTCTGATATTGCTTCCGGATCGCAACAGGCATAGAACCTCATCGATCTTTTCAATAAGCGTAGCGTATCTGTAATCAATACTGCTGTCATTTTTGCGATCAAATACTAATGGTGCTTGGTAACGATCGCGATGCGAGCCGCGTCCTCGGGGGAGACCGTCATACGCGCTTCCGATTTGCAGACGCAGGCCTTTGCTTTCTACCGACGGTCGCGATCCGTTGACACAGCGAATCTCGCGAACGGCGAAGCCGCTCCAGCCTGCTGGCAAAGGCTGCTAGAATTCCGCCGATGCCCAAACCGCTCTCCGCCCAAGCCCGCGCCCGCAAGATAAAGCTCCTTCTCTTCGACGTCGATGGAGTGCTCACCGACGGCAAGCTCTTCATCTTCCCCGTTCCCGCGGGAACCGAGCACAGCCATCTCGATCCAGGAGCGCGAGAGCAGTCCGCGAAACACGCAGACCAGAGCGGATTCGGGTTCCATAATTCGCCCTCCCAAGGGCAATGCCTGATCGAAGCCAAAGGCTTCCACGCTCACGACGGCGCTTCCATTTCCCTAGCGCGCTTGGGCGGCATCAAGACCGGTCTCATCACCAAGCGCATCTCGGAAACGGTCGCGCTCCGCGCCCGCGACTTGAAACTCGAATACGTCCGCCAGGGAATTCAGCACAAGCGAACCGTCTTCGACGAAATCGTCCACGAGGAGGGTCTCAAGCCCGAACAAGCCTCTTTCGTCGGCGACGACGTCATCGATCTTCCCGCCATGCGCGCCGCAGGCCTCGCTATCGCCGTGAAAAACGCCCGCGCCGAAGTGAAACGGGAAGCGCACTACATCACGCCCCACACTGGCGGCGACGGCGCCCTCCGTGACGCGGTTGAGTTCATTCTCAAGGCGCAAGGCAAATGGAAGAAGGTTGTGGAGGACTATGTCGGTGAGAGAAGTCCGAAATGAAGGTCTTGGCTTCTGGCTAACGCCACACCAGAATGGGATGCCCTTCGCGTCGGCCAGCGGATATCCGGTTAAAGTCCTGAGTTTTTCGCTTTTGTGCCAAGCCTAAAGCCACAAACAAAAACCCACCGGATGCTTGCTTGGGGCGTGCTCGGGTCAGCATCCGATGGGCTACCGTTTCTCCTTACTCACCCTGTTGTTTTCAGGAGTTTGTAGAAAAATTAAACACTAGAACCGCTCTGAGTTTCGTCTAATTTTGTAAACCTTTGTAAAATATCCGAGCGCTTTTCATTTCATCGCGCGAACTCAGTCACAAAAGTTTTCTACCTCAGCGCCTACAAATTTCCATCCGCGCTTCCCACCTAGACAACGTTCCCGGCGACCACGGGAGATGAAATGATCGCGCTCCTCATTACCCTGTCGATCCCGGCGACCATATCATCGTAAAAATCGGAAGCAGGTAAATGGCATTCCCGTGCCATGCCATTTCGTATATGCAGGCCCATGATTCTTCATGCCTTAGCTTGCAAACTCCAGGCAGGCTTGAAATCGGAGACATCCACTGCGAGCAGCTATCCCGGTGTGGATCCGAACTACAGCACGATCCCCGCCATGGCCGGCGGAATACAAATACCAATGGTTAAATCCAACCGAGTCGATCATCGCGCCCGAGGCGACATTGAGGGCATACGACAAGCTGGAGTCGGGGGTGACCCATTAAACTCTCCACGGGAGAAAACGATCAGCATAAACCGCGTATGAAACTTCCAGTTCATCGCGTTGAATTTTGCCAGTCCTGCCGCGTCGTATACTCCTCGGCGCTGCGGGTTTCCCCGAAACACAGGCGCGTCTTCGTCGAGCGAGGGCAGAGCAATGAGCAATGAGCAATAAGCAATGAGCAAAACCAGACGAGAAGCAGGCCGTACCGGTGGAGACAGGGCTTAAGCCGACATGGTCGGGTCGCACCTCTCCCCTGAGACGAGCCCCGAAAGATTCAGTGAGAGATGGGCAGCGGATTAGCGCGGGCAGTCGTTCGGCCACGCGGGCACGGCGCAATTTATTCCGGCAGCGTAACCGGTTTCGCCGTCACCAGTTCCACAAAACGTTTATCTTTTCGCAAGCCAGCGAACTCCACGTCCTTATACACATTGTTAAAATCTTTGTATCCCTCTTCCATCGCCTTCCTTAGATATTCGAGCGAACGGTCGGAGTAGCCCATCTTGGCGTAAAGTTTCGCCACGGTGTAATCGTAGCGAGCGCGATCCCCGGGGCTGGGCAGTTGCGCCTGCACTCCCCCGCGCGAAGTCCGCTCAAACACATCGGGATCGAGATGCACGGCCTGTTCATAGGCGACGACCGCAGGTTCGAACTCTCTCTTGGCGAAAAGCGCCGCGCCCAGATTGCTGAAGAACGACGCCGAGCTGCCGTCCAGTGCGATGGCCCGGCGGTAATCCTTGATCGCTGCGCTGTATTTCTTTTCTTCGTAAAACACCACGCCCCGATTGTTGTAGGCATCGGCAAACTGGCGGTTGGCCCTGATCGATTGATCGAACGATTTTCTGGCCTCGCGATAGCGCTGCATCATCAATTCGGTGATACCGATCTTGTTCAGCAAGCTGGCAGAGCTTGGCTGCTTGGCCAGGGCGGCGCGATAGTAATCGAGCGCGTCCAAGTAAAGTTTCACGGCACGTAACTGCTCGGCGCGGGCCTCCAGAGCGGACGCAGAGGCGTCCGGCGCTGGAGGATCGATTGTGCGCAGCAGCGGCGGCTTGATTTGAACCTGTTCGGAGTGAGAAGACTGTCCCTGCGACCAACTCGTCAGGGCACAGACGCAAAGGACAAAAAACGAGACGGGAACCAGCAGAACTCGCGGGCAGGACGACATAGGCCACCCCCAGCTAGTGCCCTCATTCTGCCACAGTTTTCGTCAGTCGGCGAAGAAATTTCGTCTAGCCGTCGGATTTGAACTCTCAGCCCTCGAAACCTCCGAGGCCCACTTCTAGGCCAATCTTAGATATAGGACGACTGCGATAGTCGTGAAATTGGCTGTACCTATGTATCCAAAATTGTGCGCACAGTGTGACGGAAGGCCCGCAAATAGATCAGAAAAGACAGGGGCTGACGACTAGCAGGGGTGAGCGTTACCGGTAGTGTCAATAGCACCCATAAATGGGTGATCTTTAAAATGGGCGATCTTTAGTCTATCACTCAGTTTTGGGCCATTAATTCTGACCATCATGCTGACCCTATCCCCAGACCTGACACCGTTCAATGCGGTCCGCTCTGCCCGCTATCGGCCGGTTTCGGCGCGGGGGCCGAGCTTTTGTCATCCTTGAAGATTCCCGCGATCTTGCCAAAAAATCCCTTCTTTTTCTTAGCGTCCTGATTCTTAGCGTCCTGAGGATTATTGGGGTCCTCCTGAATCGACGCTTCGCTCTGGCCCTGGGCAGGAAGCGGTTTGTTCCCTCCAAAAATGCGAGAGAAGAATCCTTTCATCCCTTCTTGGGCGTCACAGGTCTCGCGCGGCTCGGTTCCCGCCACGAAAGCGGAAACATAGTCATCCGGACAGGTGGGAGTCGCCAGGCGGTTGGTAATCTTATCGAGCTGCACATCCACCACTCCCGTCGGCTGCTGGAACCCTTTCATATCGGAATATTGCGGCAGCGCGGCCGCTTTCTTCATGAACTCCGTCCAGATGGGCGCAGCCGTCACTCCGCCAGTTAATCTAAGGTCGCTGTAGTCGTCATACCCCACCCAAACAATACAGAGCAAATTCGAGGTGTATCCCGCGAACCAGCCATCGTGTGAACTGCCGGTCTTGCCCGCCGCTGGCGCGGTAAAGCCTCGCCCGCGAACCGCCGAAAAACCCAGCCCGTTGTTGATGACGCCTTCCATCATGTTCGTCATGATGTAGGCAATCCGGGGGTCGAGCACCTGCCGCTGGTCGGTGCTATAGTTTGCAATCACATCGCCCTTGCCATTACGCACCGAGCGCAGCAGAATCGGCGACAGGCGCACCCCGTTGTTCCCGAAGGTCGTGTAGGCGCCCGCCATGTCCAGCGGCGAAGCATCGTAGGAGCCCAGGGCCATCGCCGGAGTTGCTTTCACCGAAGTTATTCCCGCCGACTTGGCCAGGTTTGCCACCTTGTCGTAGCCGACCTCTTCGGCCACTTTCACCGTCGCATTGTTCAGCGACATGGCCAGCGCGTAGCGCAACGATATGTCGCCGTGATACTCCTCTTTGTAGTTGCGCGGCTCATAAATCTGGTCGCCATAGGCGAAGCTCGAGGGCGCATCGGTCACCGTCGACGCCGGAGTCAGCACGGTTGGCGAGCCGTCCAGGGCGCTGTTCATGGCCGCGGCATACACAAACGGCTTGAAGATCGATCCCGTGGGCCGCTTGGCGACGGCGTGATTGAACTGGCTCCAGCCGTAATCCCGTCCTCCCACCAGAGCCAGCACCGCGCCGGTATGGGGATCGAGCACGATCAGCGCCACTTGCGCCTGCGGACCGGGCATCACCTTGGTTTCGGTTTTCTTTCCTACCTTCACCTTCTTGGTGCGCAACTTCTTGACCTGCTCATCCACCAGCTTGATGCCCGACTCCACCGCCTGCGCGGCGGCCTTCTGCAGATCAGGATCGAGCGTCGTATAAATGCGGTACGACTGGTCATTCAACTCACTCTCATTGAACTTGCTGATCAATGTGTCCCGCACCATGTCTACGTAATATGGCGCGTCGCTGGCCTCCACGTTCGGCGGCGCCAGTTTCAGGGGAGCAGCCTTGGCTTTGTCCGCCTGCTCGCGGGTAATGGCGCGCGTCTCCACCATCGATTCCAGCACCAGATTCCGGCGGTCCATGGCGCGCTCCGGATGGCGGTAGGGCGAAAGATAGCTGGGACGCTGAATCACTCCCGCCAGGAGAGCGGCCTCGGGCAGGGTGATGTCTTTCAGTTCCTTGTTAAAGTATGCCTTCGACGCCTCGGCGAATCCGCTGATCGAGAACGACCCTCTCTGCCCCAAATCCACCCAGTTCGCATAGAACTCAAAAATCTGTTTCTTGCTGAACTTCTGTTCCAACTCCTCGGCAATCAGCATTTCCGTCAGTTTGCGCTTGATGGTCTTTTCCGGGGTGAGGAAAAATCCGCGCGAAAGCTGCATCGTGAGCGTCGACCCACCCTGGTCGTGCCGGCCGCGCACTACGTCAATCCAAGCCGCTTCTGCCATGCGCAGAAAATTCACGCCACTGTGTTCAAAGAAACGCCGGTCTTCAATGGCCAGCACCGCCTGCACCATCATCGGGGGAATGTCGTTATATTTCACGACTTGGCGTTTCGACCGCTGCTCTGCGTCGAACAGCGCGGTTACCAGTTGCGGCTCCAGTTCGTAGGCCGAAAGGTCGTTGCCGTTGCTGGTGATCTGGTCGACCTTGCCGTCGTGAATGGTGATGCGCGCCGGTTCCGGGCTGTGGTAGGACTCCGGCCCGGGATTAATCTCGATTCCATCTTTCAGCAATTGAAAACTGCCCAGGCTGGACTGTCCTTCCTCCTCCCTATAGCCGGCATGCTGCAGATCGGTTGCAATCTCCCGCGCTTCGATCTTTTCGCCATCCCGCACCGTGCGAGGCAAGGCGTAAATCTTGGCGGAATTGGCGAACACAGGGGAACGGAATCGCTTCTCAATGATCCGATCGTACTTGATGTAAAGGTAAGAGAATAAAACCGTAAACGATACTGCCAGAATCAGAAACGCCACCAGCGCCGCGCGCAGCACCGGGTCGCGGGGCAGCCGGCGGAATATTTTCCCCCTGCCTTCCCGAGGTCCCTTCGGAATTCTTATCTTGATGGTCACAGTTTTCGAGAGCTTTCAATGGCGTGAACGGGTATTACGGGTGGAACTTTGTCCTCACTCTGTCAGACGTCGGGATGGGCAAAAAGGTTTGTATCGCTTCCTGCGCCCCCCCCGATTTTGATCCTTTGTGGTGACGGTATGTACCGCGGCAACCAGACCAGGAATGTCCTTATTGTACCGCTACTACAAAAATGAAAAGAGACCCGCAGTACATGCGAGTCTCCAAGGGGTTAACGAGGGTGGTCAACCACCTGAGTGCCGGGCTCTAAGGTACGTCAGAGGCCGCAAAATAGCCGCCCGTCACCAGAGTTGCCGCAGGCAATGTCTCGGTTAGAGCCCCTGAACTGGCAACATTGACCACGCCTAAGCGAACACTCGAAGCCGGGCTGGAATAAACGAACAGATAGCTTCCGCTCTGGTCGAACTGTCCGAAGGCTGTGGGCGTCGTAATGTTGAACGGGGAACCTGCCACCAGGCTCAGCGCCCCGGTGGTCGGATCCAGCTTATAGCCCTCGATGGGGTTGGTGGCAGTGCCGGTAGCATTGAGACTGAAGGAGTAAACGAATTCTCCGTTGACAGATCTGGGCTGCATGGCGATGTTGAATGGTGCGTAAACCGTTGCAGTCGGCGATCCGGCTGCCGCGGTTAGCGCCCCGCTTGTCTGGTTGATTTTGTAAACATATAGACTTTTGTCGTCCGAGCCGTACAGGAACTCTACCCTTCCGCTGATGCCAATCAGATAATTTCCGCTCAGATCACCTTGCATTTCCCAGAGGGGAATGTTGAAAGGGCTGCCCGGAATCAGGGTGAGCGCACCTGCGTTTGCGCCCGTGCTTGACACCGAATAACCCACTACCTCGGTTCCCGAGTGAGTGGACGAGACTTGGGATACATAAAGGAATCTACCCAGCCCATCCATCCCCATATTTTGTGGAGAAAGCGACACTAAACTGGTGGAAAAAGGCGAACCCGTTACCGCGGTCAGCGCGCCCGTGTTGCTGATCTGGTAGACAAGAATCGCTTCACCGACAGCGTCCGAGATAAACATCAGTGTTCCCGCGGGATTGGTGATAACGACTTGCTGGTTGAAGCTAAGATCGCTTATGCCGCTGAGGGACGGCAACGAAAGAGGAAAACCTGTAGTCAACGCCGTAAGATTTCCGCTGCTATCGATCGACCATCCATAGATTTGCTGGACATCCTGAAGCACCGCATAGAGATATTTTCCCTGGGCTATGACCACTCCGACTCCGCCCTTGTTGGTAGCAATCTTGGGGGCGACGTAAGTTGATACAGGTCCAAAAGTTGCCGCCGTCGCGTTCAGAGCAAACCCATCCATCGTGCCGTTCTGATCCACCGCGTAGGCAAATGCATTTGCGTTACCGGAAGAAGGGGGGGGAGTTGTTCCCGTCGTACAAGAGCCTCCAAACGTCGTGCCACAATGATAGTGGCCGCCGCAGCCCGCCAGCCACGTCATGCTCAGCACTAACACGGAACTAAGGAGCACTTTAACTTTCATCGCCATGACTTCTCCCCGGGAGACTTACGGATTCCGCCTCGCAGAATAACGCAAAAAAATTCACGCTCAACGCTGATGGTAGGTCGGGCGTAACCGGGGGGCAAGTTACGAACGTCATTCGTTCGCTTGGCGTCGACTTACACTTGCCCGGCGCCGGTACGATTCGTGAATAAATGACTAGTGCTGAACCGTGATGAGGGATGGAAGCGATGTAACGCGGAATCAATTCGCAGAATCAATTCCCCATTCAAGCAGCGGCCTTTCGTTTTGCCCGCCACTTTCCCACGCCACAACGTGCTCGGCATAGGAAATTGCGCTTACCGGCCAAAGCCGGGCTCCGAGCGCTGCTTAGAAGCCCTTGTTTCCGCTGGAAGGAGTGAAATGCAGAGTGAAGGAATAACCGGGCAAACTGACGGGAACGCTGTAATCGGCCGCCACATATACCGCCAGCGTCCCCGGCGTTCCGATCCGCTGCACGGTAACGTTTTCCGGGGCCAGCGTTATTTGATGCTCCTGGGCTTTTTTAATGACGGCGTCGACCAATTCCTGGTCCGTCTTGCGCGGATCCGCTCCACCCGTGATGGCCACGTTCTTCAAGTCGTCCTGAAATGAATAATTGCTCAGTTCCGGTGGAAGAATCTGAAACGCGGCATAGATCGCGCCGACGATCACCAGAAACCCGATAATCGCTTTCGTTGTTCCCATGTCCCACGATCTGCTCTGCCTGGGAACACAACCACTTCATCCCGCCCGGCGGAGCAACTCCTCAAAAGTCTCCACGATCGCGGTGATCCTAACATCGCGCACTTCGCGAGTCGAGCGCAGAACAAGTTCTACGGTACCTTCGGTAACCTTCTTTCCCACTGTGATTCTAAAGGGGATACCGACGAGATCGGCATCTTTGAACTTGACGCCCGGCCGTTCGTCGCGGTCGTCCAGAAGCACGTCATATCCGGCTGCCTCCAACCGCTGCGCAAGGTCTTCTGCGGCGGCCCGCACGCTCTCATCTTTTACATTGACGGGCGCAACCACAATCTCAAACGGAGCAATCGTGGGCGGCAGCCAAAAGCCATTTTCGTCGTTGCCCTGCTCCACCGCGGCCGTCAGGATGCGCTCAATTCCAATGCCATAACTGCCCATGATCGGCGTTACTTCCTTGCCGTTTTTGTCCAGCACCCGCGCCCCCATCGATTCCGAATACCGGTATCCCAGCTTGAAGATGTGTCCCACCTCGACCGCCGTATCGATGCGCAGCGCCTTCCCGCAATTCGGGCAAGCCTCGCCCGCCGTCACCGCCCGCAGATCGGCATACGCCGTGGGATGAAAGTCTGTCCCCGGCGTCAGATTCTTCAGATGATAATTCTCTTTGTTCGCGCCGGCAATCAGGTTGGTGCGTCCTTCAATCGCTTGGTCGGCGAGCAGTACAGGTTTTCCTGCGTCGTTCTTTGCGTCCTTGTTCCAGTCTTTCTCCCAGTCAATCCCAGTCGGCCCCAAATATCCTGCCGGCGAGTTGAACAGCGCCTTGATCTCGCTCTCCTCCATGGGGCGGGTTGCGGTTCCGACTGCGCCGTTTAGTTTTGCCTCGTTGAGCTGATGATCCCCCCGCATCAGCACGACGATCGCGCGCGCTTTCCTTTTGCCGGAGGAATCCATTTCTTCGCCCATCAGCGCCAGAGTTTTGATCTTGTTCTGCGGCGACACCCCCAGAAACCTCGCTACGTCTTCAATGGTCTTCTGCCCCGGCGTATGCACTTCCAGCGGCCTTCCATCGCCCTCCGCGGCCAGATCCGCAACCGCTTCCAGCCTCGAATTGGCCTTTTCCCTGTTCGCCGCGTAATTACAGCCATCGCAGCTCACAATCTGGTCTTCGCCCGCCGGAGTCCGCACCATGAACTCATGAGACTCCTTTCCCCCCATCGCCCCCGAATCCGCCTCCACCACCATGTATTTCAGTCCGCACCGGTCAAAGATGCGGCAGTAGGTGGCATAGTGCTTCTTATAGGAAAGGTCGAGTCCGGCCGCATCCAGGTCGAACGAGTACGCGTCCTTCATCATGAACTGGCGCACCCGCAGCAGCCCCGATTTGGGCCGCAGTTCGTCACGAAACTTCGGCGCAATCTGATACCAGATCTGCGGCAACTGCTTGTAACTCCGCAGTTCCTTCAGCGCAATCGAGGTCATGACTTCTTCTTCGGTCATGCCCAGCGCCAAGTCGGCGCCCTTGCGGTCTTTCAAGCGAAACAAGTTGTCGCCCATCAACCCCCAGCGCCCGCTAGCCTCCCAAATTTCCCGCGGATGCAGCGCCGGCAAATAGAACTCCTGCCCGATCCGGTCCATCTCCTGGCGGACAATTCCCATGATCTTGTTGAAGGACCGGGTTCCCAGAAAAAGATATGAATAAATTCCCGCCCCCAGCTGACGGATATACCCCGCCCGTACCAGAAACTTATGGCTCGCCACCTCGGCATCCGAGGGCGCTTCGCGCAATGTAGGAATAAAGAGTTCAGACCATCGATGCATAAAGTTTGCCTACCGTTTTGCCAGCGCCGAGTGATGTCACCCGCGGATGGGGGAATTCGTCATTGTAAAGGACGGCCGCCGCGCACCCGGCATCCGCCCGGAGCGTTTCGTTTTCCTGCGCTCCCGGGGCCGAGTGGCCATCGCAGCTGCCAGCCTAGCCGGCCAGCTGTTTCAATATTTCTTTCCCCAGCTTCTGCGCCTCGCCGAAAAATTTCTGATACTCCACGAATAGCCGATTCAACTCCAGCGACTTGTCCGCCGACAAGCGTTGCCGCAGAATCATGTCGCGCACATGCACCGGGTTCGGCAGGGTGGCATCTTCGGTCAGTTCTTCAAGCGCCGTCTTAGGATCGTAGTGATACATAGGAGTCTCTCGATTCGTAATGGAGTGATTCAGTAATTGTGAATAAATTGAAAACCAGCCGCTCGGCACAGCTTTTTTTCGACTACTCATACTCAATGACCAAAGACCAAATTATCCGATTCCACACATCAAACCAGTTCGGTGGTCCACAGATCGTGCAGATGCACAATTCCCGCGAGCCTTCCACTTCCGTCGACCACCATCAGCGACGTGATCTTCTTTTCTTCCATTAAGGCCAGCGCGGTGGCGGCGAATTCTCCTCCGCCAATCGTCTTCGGGGCCCCCGTCATCGCCTCACCCGCGGTCAAATCCATCACATCTTTTCCCCGCTTCTCCAGCAGACGCCGCAAATCCCCATCGCTGATAATTCCCACCAGCCGCTCGCCCTCTAGCACCGCCGCGACGCCCAGTTTCTTGCGCGACATCTCATAAATCACATCCGGCATTTTCGTCTGCCGCGTCACGCACGGCAGCGCCTCACCCGTATGCATCAACGATTCAACCCGCGCCAACCGCTTTCCCAGCTTCCCGCCCGGATGCAAGTTGGCGAAGTCTTCTTCTTTAAACCCCCGCCGCTCGCTTAGCGTAACCGCCAACGCATCCCCCAGCGCCAGCATGGTAGTCGTCGAAGCCGTCGGAGCCAGCCCCAGAGCGCAAGCCTCCTGCGCGATCGAACAATCCAGCGCCACATCCGCGGCTGCCGCCAAAGTGGAAATCTCCAGCGTGGACGATGGGCCCGCGCTTTTTCCGCCAATCTCATCCCCGGTCATCGCAATCAGCGGCACCCGCAGCCGCTTGATGGTCGCCAGCAGCTGCAGAATCTCTTCCGTTTCACCGCTTGCCGAGAGCGCCAGCACCACATCCCCGCGCACCACCATGCCCAGGTCCCCATGCATCGCATCCACCGGGTGCAAATACAACGCCGGTGTCCCGGTGGAACTGAAGGTGGCCGCAATCTTGCGCGCAATCAGCCCGCTCTTGCCCATGCCGGTCACCACCACCCGCCCGGCGCAACCAAACAGCAGATCCACGGCGCGTTGAAACGCCTCCGCCATCGGGCCCCCAATCCGGTCCGCCAGCGCGCGCAAGGCCTCGGCCTCAATGCGCACCACGTTCTCGCCGATATGTTTCATGGAGGAGAATCCGGAAGGTAGGATGTTAGCACGCAGCCAGATTGTCGTAGAGACGCTGCTTGTAACCTCTCGACTGACCACCAGCAAGAAAGCCAGCCCAACTGCGCCCGCATCTGCGGCGATGCTCAGAAGTGGTCCTCACCGGCCTGCACCTGCCCCTGCACGCGCGGGCCCGCTGCCAGCGTCCCCAACCCCTGCGCCTGAATGAGCCGATCCCACGGACCCGCCTGCCAGTTGTCGCGGGTCTTCGGCTCGTGCCTCCACGAGGGCAGCGTCAGCATCAGGTTGCGCGCCGTCGAATGGACATACGGTTCATACATCGAGCGCAGCTTCGCCAGCTTGTCCCGGCCGTATTCGTCGCTGCGCAGCCGCAATCCCGCGGCCGAAAGCGCCTCGCGCAGCGCCATCAGATCGGCCTCGCTCAAGCGCTCCGCCGCCGCGGAATCGTATCTCGCATTCACCACCTGGGCCAGATCCACGGCCGCGTGTCGTGCCATGGCAAAGGTAAGTTTGGCCTGCCCCGGATGCACTCCCTCAATCCCAGTCAGCACCAGAGAAGTCACGTCGAGCATCGTGGTGAGCGCGCCCAGCCAAGATTGATTACTGTGCTGGGAACGGAAAAAACTGAGCACCGGATACGAAATGTGACTCTCCAGCAACTCCCCCGCCCAGCGCTCCCAGTCGCGCAGAACTTCATCCAGAACTTTCTGCTCCACTCCCGGATCGTCCGACCTCCCCGCCAGTCGCACCAGCAACTCGACCGCCGACGGTGGCGATCCCGCGCGCGCATCCAACATGGAAATCTGAATCTCCCGCCGCGAAAACGAGGCGTACACCACGGGAATGTATCCAATCACCACGCCCAGAAATGCGAAGCCCATTCCGGCTTCGATCACGGAAAGCGCTCGCGCCCCGCCCGAAGTCGGCACAATGTCGCCGTATCCCAGCGTGAAAAAAGTCTCCCCGCTGTGATAAATAATCTTGCCAAACGTCAGCGGTTCCTGACTCAGCTGTTCGTGTCCCCCAATACCGTACTGAACCAGTCCAAATCCAAAGATCAGCCCCGTGGCCCAAAACCCCAACAGCAGGATCAGCGACAGCGGCCCGAAATATCCCAGGAAATTCTGCTGCCGCGAAGTCGTTTTGATGCGCCGCGCGATGTTTCGCCACGGAATCCACGTCCGCCGGTAGAACCACGCGGTCAGCTTGAAATGCCGCGTCACCCGGCGCGGCAACACGACCGTCTCAAACGCGTCCAGCAGCACCACCCAGATGATGATGAGCCCGAACCCGGTTCCCACAATGCTGCCGTGCGAATTCATAAGTGCCGGACTTCGACTTCAGCCCTCAGACCTAGAAGGAAGGCAAACCTGAGAATGAAATGTAGATGGCAGGAAGAGTACCAGATTCGGAGCGAATGAGAGATTCGAAGTGAGGCTGATAGGGGTGAGGGAACAGAGACTCGGAGTGCGAGGGAAAGGATTCGGATAAAGATGAAAGATTCGACTGGCCGCTCCAGCCCCGTCCTTTGCGGCGAGGGTGGGATTTTGATCTTCGTGCTATCCCAAGCTCACCCCACAACGGTCAGCTACTGAGGCTTGGCTGGCGTCTGTGGGGGCGGCGTCTGCCCCGCCGGCGCCGTGGTCGGGGATGGGGTCGCCGGTTTCGCCGCTGGCTTCTTTTTCTTCACTACCGGCTTCTTCGGCGGCTCGTTATCGTCCACCACGATCTTCTTCGCCGGAGCCGCGGGAATCGCCGCTTGCGCCGTCCTCAAGTCGGTCCGCAGCCGCACGATCTCGGCCTCCTTGGCCGACGCCAAATTCTCAAGGCGCTCCGCCAACTGCTTGCGCGTACTTTCAAACCCGCTCAGATCATTCGCGAGCGACTGGAAATCGTCTTTCGATCCGAAGGCTCCCGTCCCATCCACCACATTGCCCACCACGTCATACAAGGCATCGAGATTGCGGTAGAGTTTGAAAGTGGTCGGCAGATCTTCGGGCTGCCCGCGCAATTGAGCGATGATCTCCGGCAGCGCCCCCTCCAGGTTGCGCTGAATCGAATCGATGTTCGCCAGCATCTGCTTCTTCGAATTGGCGTCCGTCTTCCAGCGCTCGATCCGCAACTTCGCCAGATCGGCCTGCGCGCTCTTTGAACTGGCTTCCAGTTGCGAGAGTATTCCGTTCAACTGCGACACCGAAGCGTAGGAAACCGGCTGCGCGCTCTGGGCTGGAGCCGGCCTGCCCTGGGCGGAATACAGCCCGCTCGCGGAAGACGCATCCGGCGCTGGACCCGATTGCCCCGATGCAGCGGCCATGCATAGCAAGACGAGAGACAAAACTCGAGAACAGAAACTCGGCAAAAGAAAAGTACGTTTCATTTTCCAGGAGCGGTGGCGTTCGCGAGCAACAGCATACTACATTGACCGCCCAGCCGGGGATCAGCAGGTTCCCGGAGAACGATTCGACTCTTGCTACCTGGGGAGACGATAATTAGGCTGCCATGTTTTCGCAGCTTCTATACCATGTAATCCGGGCCCTGGAGCGAAAGCAACGCTCGGAGGTTCTCATACTCTTGCTCCTGCTCGCACTGCCTGCGGGCTCCCCCGCCCAGGACCTCGCCCGCCGCCTTATCCTCAAAGACGGCTCTTATCAACTGGTCACGAAATATGAAACGAAGGGCGATCGCGTACGTTATCTGAGCGCCGAACGCAATGAGTGGGAAGAACTCCCAGAGTCGCTGGTCGATTGGCCGGCCACCGAAAAGTACGAGAAAGAACGGGTTGCGGGAGCGTCCGTCCCCGAAGCCGTGCAACTCGACAAAGAAATCGAAGAAGACCGCGCTCGCGAGGAAACGCTACTCCCGCAAGTCGCTCCCGGACTACGCCTGCCCCAGGATTCAGGAGTATTTCTGCTCGACAGTTTTCAAGGCGAGCCCCAAATCGTAGAAATTCAACAGACCGCCGGGGACCTAGACCGCAACACCAAAGGCAACATTTTCCGCGGCGCCATCAATCCCGTGGCCGGCCTCAAACAAATCATCGAACTCGACGGCGCCCACGCCCCGGTGCAGTCCCACGTCGATGTGCCTTCACTCTACATCCGCCCCGACGCCGCTCCCGATCAGGCGAATCCAACCGCAACCAGAGCTTCCACTCCCGGCGCTCAAGCTTCCCAGCCGCCGCCAGCACAGCCGCCCAGCGTTTCCTCGGATGACCGTTTTCGCATCGTCCGCACCGAGGTCAAAAATGGCAAGCGCATCCTCGGGGAGGTGAAGCGCCAGGTCACCGGTAAAATCAGCCAGCAGCAAAACCTCGTCAAAACCACCAGCACCCGCGTGAGCGGAGGCTGGCTGAAACTCACCCCCACCGAAAGTCTGTCGCCCGGAGAATATGTCCTGGTCGAAAGGATGCCGCCGCTCGAAGGAGCATCGGGCAAAGAAGGGATGAACCTCTACGTTTGGGATTTCGGTGTCAATCCCAAAGCTCCCGCCAACGCCAACCCATGGAAGCCCTCCGCCCCCGAACCGAAACTGGACCCCACCGCAAAGCCGAATTGAATCGGCAGAATACGCGGATCCCGCAGCCTGTGAACGCGCCCCCCAGTACTGGACTCGGTCCGTAGAGCAGGGCAACAATTTATCCGGGGTTGTAGCCCTGGGTACGTTAGGAAGCGGAGAACAATTCTCGGAGGGACGAAGGAAGATTCGCATTGCAGCAAACTGTGAGGTAAGTATGTAACATTTCGCATGGCGCAGCACTTCTCGACGACGTTAGTCGCTGCGAAGCGACAGAGGTGAGTGCCCTAGGTTCGGTTCCAGCAAGCGCTCTTTCAGGGCGCGACTCCAGGAAAAAGCGACCTCCATCTTTCAAGTTTGCGATCTTTCATGTTTGCCCTCACTCACTGCCGTGAACCCGGCGTGTCAGGGGGCCATCCCCATCCCCGCACTCGTCTGACAAGACTCGGCCACCTGCCCAAGGGAACTCAGCCAGCCGAAAAATGACGAACCATGCCCTTCAACCAGACAAAAATGCGGAATAGGCACAGTTTGGGATGCGGGCACGACCGCCGGAATTCTGATGGGAAGCTTGCCAGGTTGGAAGTCTGAAGTCCTAGGTCCATCACTCCTTCAACGTTCCGCGTTGCGCGATCCCAATATTATCCCGGCTGGAGTTCTTCACCACATACATCATGCCGTCCGCCTGCCGGATCACATCGTGCGCCGTGCGCGCATCGTGCGGATAGGTTGCCAGTCCAATCGATGCCCGCACATTCAAATTCAAGCCTTCTTCGCGGCAAAAACTGCTGGCCCGCAAACCATCGCGTAGCCGCCTGGCCACCACCAGAGCCTGATCTTTACCGGTCTGCGGCAGCAGCACCACAAACTCATCCCCGCCGTAGCGAAATGCAAAGTCAATCAGCCGCAACTGCGCCTTGATCAAATACCCAATCTCTGCCAGCAGTTTGCTTCCAATCAAATGCCCGTGCGTGTCGTTGACCGACTTGAAGTGATCCAGATCGATAAACAAAATGCTGAATTCGTAACCAAATCGCGACGAGCGGTAAACCTCGGTTTCCAGTGTCTTATACAAATGCCGCGCGTTATACAGACCGGTGCAGTCGTCGGTGATCGTCAGTTCCTGAATCTTCTCTACCCAACGCGCGTTTTCAATGGCAATCGCCGCGTAGTCGCACAGCGACTGCAGAAAGAACAGTTCCGCATCCTTGAACCGCTCCATGTCCACATTGACGAGTTGGATCACGCCCAGCACGCGCAGCTTCGATCGCAGTGGCACGCAAATCACCGACCGCGTCTCCCACTGGGTGGTCTGATCCACGCGATTCGCAAAAATCGGGTCCGCCTGCGCATCCGGCACCACCCGCGATTCCCCGTGCTTTGCCACCCACCCGGCAATACCCTCGCCCATTTTCAGCCGCACACTTTTCAGCGCCTCAGCTTTGTCCCCCACCGCGATCGCAAAGTAGAGTTCGTCGCGCCCTTCGTCCACCATCAACAATGACCACGTATCCGGACGAAAATATTCGGCCATCTTGTCCATGATGGTCTGCAGAATCGAGTCGAGATCCAGCGACGACGTGAGCGCCTTGGCCACGTCGTGAAAGATCGCCAGTTCCTGATTCTGCCGCGTCAATTGAGTGCCGGCCTCGGGCATGCGGAAATACCGTTGCTCCTCGCTCGTTCAGGATGGTGTTCGAAAATTATATGCGTCACTTTCAGGCACCCGCAATGACCGTTGGTAACTAGTACCCGCAAAGCTAATGCCATGAGCCGGTTCTGGGCCCTTAGTTTGGTGCGGTCAGCCCTCCAGCAAAGGTTTTTTAGTTCCACCTCGGCATAGTCTTAAAATGGATGATTATGAAGACGAACAAACTCAGAACCCGCGTCCTGTGGTTCACTCTCATCGCGGTGGTGCTATCGATCTCCACCTTTTCGCAAACTACCAGCGCGCCCTCCGCCGCTTCCAAGTCGATTCCCGTGGTCGATGGCGGAATCGGTCCCTGCTCCGCCGAGTTCACCGTTACCGACGCTGCCGGCGCCCCGGTCTACGCCGCCAGCATCAAGGTCCACATCGCCTACCGATTCATGAGTGCCCACAAGCTCGACCTGGAGGTCGGCACCAACTCCGACGGCAAAGCCCGCTTCACCGGCCTCCCCAACCGGCTCAAGCGCGGCCTCTTTTTCGAGGCTTCCGAAGGCGACCGCAGCGCCGAAGCATTCGACGATCCCGCGACCTCTTGCAAAGCGCAATTCACCGTTGCCCTGCGCCAGAAACCCTGAAGGTGCGCAGAACAAAATCCTGCGCGGAAATCGATGGATCGCAATCCGGCAAACTCTGACCGCCAGGCCTGCCCGGAGCGAAGTCCAAGGGCGGCGCCCGTGATAGCCCGGTACGGGAGTGCCGGCGGCTAGCGAAAAATCAACGACTCCCTAAGGCACGCCGCTTCCAGTGGCCGAGCCCTGCGCAATCTGGGAATCCCGGCTTTATCAGGAATTGTACTTTCCGGAAATGAATTCTCCTGGGCCGCGCGGCCCGGTAGTTACCTCGTCCGTGCCCTCTTGGCGGTGGCGCACGCCTCCAGCTTGCCCTATGATGTTCCCGTCATTATTATTCGGGCGAAAGATGCTTCCGCTGGCAGGGACACCGTGGGCGAATTCGGAGATAAATTCCGCAAGGCGCGCGAGAAGAAGGACATCTCGCTCGATGATGTTTCCAATGTCACCAAGATCGGTTCACGCATGCTTCGGGCCATCGAAGAGGAACACTTTGACCAACTCCCCGGAGGCGTCTTCAATAAGGGATTTATTCGCGCTTACGCCAAGCATCTCGGATTGAACGACGAAGAAGCCGTCACCGACTATCTCGCCTGCCTTCGCCAGGCGCAGATCGACGCGCATGAGGTCTGGGAGCCAGAAAAGCCGGTGAGGCCGAGCTCCGGACAACGGCTTGCGGCGCAGGACGGGCGGCGCCTGGTGGAACCCAACCGGGTGGAACCCAATCCGTTGCACCGCAGCCGGGTCGAACCCAGCCGGGTCGAACCCAGCAAGGTCGGGCCCAACTTGATCGGCCCCGCCAAGTCCTCGGTGAAATCGCAATCTCCCGTTCAAGTCGAGGAACCTGCCGGCCCGCAACTTCCCCGCGACGGAGATGACCGTTCTTCCCCCAGCAGGTTCGCCACGAAGTCTGACCGCGAAATTCCCTGGAGCATTCTTGGTATCGCTGCCCTGGTCGTCGTTCTGGCATTCATCCTATGGATACGCCGCTCCAACAGCACCCACACCGCAGCCGCCGACGCATCGCCCGCAACGCAGCCGTCCCATCCGCAGTCGGTCCATCCTCAGCCGGTCCATTCTGCACCGGCCGACAGCGCGCTAACTCATCCGCTTCCAGGATCTCTCTCTTCCGCAACACCCATGCGCCCCGCTGCCGCGGCGCCGGCGACTCCGTCCACCGCCAATTCCAAAGGCGATCCCGAACAGACTGAAGGGAACGAAAAGAATGATGTAACCACTCGCAGCTTCCACCGTGCCGTTCCACCAACGTCGGCAAAAGCCATCGTTCCCATGAAGCTCGTGATCCGCGCCACCGAGACTTCGTGGATCTCCATTCAGGCCGACGGTGAAACCGTCAGCCAGGAAACCCTTATTGCTCCCGCCCATGCCTCGGTTCGCGCCACCCGTGAAATCGTGGCCAGAATCGGCAACGCTGCCGGAATCACTTTCCTCTGGAATGGCCGGGAAATTCCCGCGGGCGGCGCCGAAGCCGAAGCAAAAACATTCGTCTTCGATGCCAACGGTATGCGAGCCGTGGCCTCAACTCCATCCCCTGCGCAGAACCAGTAGCTCTTGATTTTGACAGTCTTGGTATCCGATGAGAGTCATTCTGAACATCGCCGTTTTCCCGGCGGAGGGAAGGATTTTGCGCGCAGATCTCTGCCCACTTTGGCGTAAGAATGCAGCCCCCAGGGCAAGCTGTGGGTAGAAAAGCAAGAGGTAAGTGCGAGGATGCCCCAAGGGGGCGAAAATAGATCACTCAGGTCGGCAGCACGCTGCCCGCCTAACCCTACTTCTCACCCAATCGGCTTTTCGCATGCTGCGCCGCAGTTTGGCAGAGACAACCTTCAAACTGTTTGGCGATTCTGTCGTAGCGTTCCCCGGGCGGGAAGGGAAAGCTGAGGTGACATGTCACGCACTCCAGGTAACGTCCAGTCTGCGACATAAGGACACCAATATGATGCGTCACAGTCGGGGAACTGCAGGGTGGTGTCGCGTTTTCCATTTCCTCCTGCCTGCGAACAAACCGAAAATCGCTCCGGCCAGGAGTTGAATTCTTATACACCGTATCGGCAAAAACTGTCAGTACGCTGACGCACACATCGGAAACCACACTGGGGGGCCGCCTTTGATTCCAGGAGCAGAACCTACGCAGAACTAAACCGGCGGCAGCCCCATCGGCCACTGAACCGGCTAGGCACGCCGTCCACCTTGGAAATTCCGCTATTGAATTCATTTCCCGTCATTTACGGTCAAAACCGTTGCACCCTGGAGGGCGCTCTGATAGCCTTTTAGAGGATCTCTTCTCGATGCATCGCCCCGCAGCGACCGCGTGGATTTCCGGTCCCCCAGACAGCGAATCGCAGTTTTCTGCACGAGATGTGCACTAAGGAGACACAACCACTTGGCATCAAAGAACCGTTATTTGTTTACTTCCGAATCCGTGACGGAAGGCCATCCCGATAAGATTGCCGACCAGATTTCGGATGCTATCCTCGACGCCTGCCTGACAGAAGATTCCTTTAGCCGCGTCGCCTGCGAGACTCTCACCGCGACCGGACTGGTGGTCATCGCCGGCGAAATCACCACCAAAGCTTACGTTGATTTCCAATCCGTAGTCCGCGGCACCGTGCAGACCATCGGATATGACAACGCTCTCCACGGCTTCGACTGCAACACCTGCGCCGTCATCTCCAGCATCAATAAACAATCGGGTGACATCGCCATGGGCGTCGACACCGGCGGCGCCGGCGACCAGGGGATGATGTTTGGCTACGCGGTCGATGAGAATGATGAGTTGATGCCGACTCCCATCTCCTTGGCCCACAAGCTGACCATGCGGCTCTCGCAGGTTCGCAAGAACGGAACTCTCCCTTTCCTTCGTCCCGATGGAAAATCCCAAGTTACGGTTGAATATGATGCGAAGGGCGCCGTGCTTCGCGTGGATGCGGTGGTGATTTCGACGCAGCACTCCGAGACGGTTGCCAATGAAGAATTGCGCGCGGGGATTTTAAAGCACGTGATTCAGGCTGTCATTCCGGCTCACTTGCTGGATGAGGATACCAAGTACCACATCAATCCTACCGGACGGTTCGTGATTGGTGGTCCCATGGGCGACACCGGACTGACCGGGCGCAAGATTATTGTTGACACCTACGGTGGAATGGGACGCCACGGCGGCGGGGCCTTCAGCGGAAAAGACCCGACGAAGGTAGACCGCTCGGCAGCCTACATGGCGCGTCACATTGCCAAGAACGTGGTCGCTGGCGGACTTGCTGGACGCTGCGAAGTACAACTGGCCTATGCCATTGGAGTGGCCGATCCGGTGAGTGTGCTGGTTGAAACCTTTGGCACGGCGAAGGTCGACCCGGAGATCATCCCGGATTTGATTCGCTCGCACTTCAAGCTGACTCCGCGCGGCATCATCGAGTCACTGAATCTGCGGCGGCCGATTTACAAAAAGACCGCGGCTTACGGTCATTTCGGACGCAATGACGCCGACTTCACTTGGGAAGCGACGGGCAAAGCGGCGAAACTGGCCAGCGATGCCGGCTTGCGGGAACCTGTGGGTCAGGCAGTTCGTAAGTAGGACTGCGAAGATCCCACTGCTCGCAACGGATGCGAGCCCGGCCTGAATCCTGTGTAGAGACGTTGCTTGCAGCGTCTTCGTGCGACGAAAAATAGAGACGTAGCAAGCTGCCTCTCTACGAAACATTCATCGTAAACCGAATTAATTTTCTGCGCTTTTCAGCGCGCCCCGTATAGGAGAACCATGTCAACCGCAGCAGTGAATTGCGATATCAAGAACGTAGAACTGGCCGACTTGGGCAAGAAGCGCATTGAGTGGGCAAACCAGTCCATGAAAGTGCTGCAGATTATCCGCAAAGAGTTCATCAAGAACCAGCCCTTGAAGGGCATTCGGGTATCTGCCTGTCTGCACGTCACGGCCGAGACGGCGAATCTGGGCATCTGCCTGCGCGACGGCGGAGCCGACGTCGTTCTGTGCGCCTCAAATCCCCTGTCTACGCAGGATGATGTGGCCGCCAGCCTGGTTCGCGATCACGGCATTCCCGTGTTCGCCATCAAGGGCGAGGACAACGATACTTACTATAACCACATTCTCGCCGCCATCGACCATAAGCCGCACATCACCATGGACGATGGCGCCGACCTGGTCACGATTCTCCATACGAAGCGCACCGACGCGCTCGAAGACGTGATCGGCGGAACCGAAGAGACCACCACCGGAGTAATCCGGTTGCGCGCCATGGCGAAGGAAGGCGTGCTCAAGTTTCCCATCGTCGCGGTCAACGACGCCGACACCAAGCACCTGTTCGACAATCGCTACGGTACCGGACAGTCGACCATTGACGGCATTATCCGCGCTACGAATTTCCTGTTGGCGGGGTCGAAGTTTGTGGTGGCCGGCTACGGCTGGTGCGGCCGCGGACTGGCCAGCCGCGCCCGCGGCAACGGCGCGGAAGTGATCATCACCGAAGTCGATCCCACCAAAGCGCTCGAGGCCGTAATGGATGGCTTCCGCGTGATGTCGATGAACGAAGCGGCCAAACTCGGCGACGTCTTCTGCACCGTGACCGGCAACAAGAGCGTGCTCACCAAGGAACACTTCGACCTGATGAAAGACGGCGCAATCATTTCGAATTCCGGCCACTTCAACGTGGAGATCGACATCAGCGCCCTGGAGAAGTTGTCGTCTTCCAAGCGCACCACGCGCACCTTCGTCGAAGAATATTCGTTGAAAGACGGCCGCAAAATCAATCTGCTCGGCGAAGGCCGCCTGATCAATCTGGCCGCCGCCGAAGGCCACCCCGCGTCGGTGATGGATATGAGCTTCGCCGACCAGGCGCTCTCGGTCGAATACATGGTAAAGAACCACAAGAAGCTGGAAAAGACCGTTTATCGAGTACCCGACGAACTAGACAAGCGCGTGGCCAAGCTGAAACTGGAGGCGATGGGCATCAAAATCGATCGCCTGTCGCCCGAACAGGAAGAATATCTGGCCGGCTGGTCGGAAGGGACGTAGTAGTCGCGGTTTTCGGTTTTTGGGTTTCAACTTGCGGGACGGCGTGAGCCGCCCCGTTTGCTTTACTGGCGTGTTTGCGGCGGGGGCCCAATGGGCAGGATTTCGACGGCTGTCCTGCCTCACGCGATAGCGACGATGTGCGGCAGGCGCTCATAGAGGAGTTCGTGGGCTCCTTCCACCGCTCCCGTCCTTCCGCAATCGGGAAATGTTCTCAAGGAAAGAAGCTTCGCGCATCGCGGTCACTGGGGTTCGCGCCACATGAGGTTGGTGTTTGCTGAGATGGTGGTGGACGGGGTCGAGAACGTCGGCGGCCGCAAGCAGTCAGCGGATGCGCATCCGGACTGGATGCAATTCGGTCGCTGCGGGTTTCCATTCCGCGCTCCTCTACAAAATCTCCGCGCTCTGTCTGCTCAAGGCCTTTGCGCGCGCCCGCGCGATAGCGCGCATCCGGTTGCACAGGCGCAAGGCAGCATCTTAACCCGATGCTCGGGATCGGTGCCGGCTGGCTGGCGATCTCTGAAAGCTGCGATTCCTGGGGCCTGAAGCGGATTTCCATGGCCGGAGCCTAGCAGATGGCACCGTGCTCTCAAGATTGATGGGTTTGCGGCGGACTGGGAAAAGCCTGTGGAGCTGTCGCGAAGGATTGCAGAGCTGCCGGGGGAACTCTAGGAAGGGTTGAGGGCCGGCGCTTAGCCGCCCCTTCTTCTTGGCTGCGCGGGGGTGAAAACTTCCAGGTGACGCGGGGCGGCTCAGCTTATGGCTGACCGCCCCTTCCGCGTGAAGGGGGAGGACAACTCAGATTCGCGGCGTCGGAGAAAGCGGACGCGGCCCGGCTAGTGCTAGTAACGTCCATCGGCGATCCAGCGGAGGACGTGATCCGCGACGGAAAACCTTTCCGCGGAAGGGCGCTTGAATTTCGACTCGAGGGAAAAGGCGTGAGCTTCGAGAGGCACGGTGAAATGGACTCTGGTCTTCACGAAGCTTTGTACGAATAGTTCGGTGTAGCGCTCGAGCCCGAGGTATTGAAACTGCACGGCGTGTACCAGGGCGTGAAACAAGGAACGTTCCGCGAGCGTTTGGTTGAAGACCAGGACGTCAAGAAAGGTCAGGGAGTCCATGTGGGTGACTTGGGGCAGATTATCGAACCCGAGGGCGCGCGCCTGGGCATAAAAAGCAGGCGGGGGAACTCGCCGGCCATGCAGTTCGACCACCCGGACCTGATCGAGCACTTGGGAAGAAAAATAGGGCCACATGCGGGCCTTGTTTTGGTTGCTGAGCGGCTGGGCTGCGGGAAGATAGTGCTGGCGTTGCTCGCGCAGGTAGCAGGCAACCTGTCGGATGGCGTGCGCAATCTGGGCGCTGGTCAATTGGGGCTCGGGTTTGGGCGCAGCCTGAGGAATGTTCTTTTCAATCGATGAATAAAAATCGTTCAGAGCGCGGGCGGCCTCGGCGGACTTGCGCAGCAGGTCCCGCCGTCCCCAGCGCGCGAGGTCCTCGGCCGAATAGTGCAGGCCAAGCTGGTGGGTGGCGCAATGGGCGCTTAGAAGCTCCAGGTGTGCCTGGTGAAGTGCGGAATTCATCTGCGCAATGGAGAGGCGGTCGTCGGAATGGTCGTACGAATACATTTGAAAAACACACTCCTGAATCAAGAGGCAATACCGCAGGAGGGCCGGAATACAGTTTATTTATACACTGTTATGTATACGTAGTAAACGATATAAATGATATAAATGATCCGTCGAATGGGCAGGCAAGCCGGCCTGGAGTGAAAGCCGGCGGCTACGGGAGCAGTCCCTGGCTGCCCGTACTGACAGCAGAACCGGGCGCCGGGGAACAGCGAGTATCATTAGATACACGCTGTTATACGTACCTTGTCAACGCAATAGAACCGGCTGTGAAAAGATACCCCAGGAGGATTCCATGCCGCGGCATCCGGACCCGGACCTTGAGAATCGCATCTTGAATGCGGCCCAGGCATTATGGAAGCGGGGAGGCGAAAGGTCACTGACTATGAGAGCGGTAGCGCGCACGGCGGGAACCAATACACCGGCGGTGTACCGCAGGTTCAAAGACCGGCGCGACTTGGTGCGCGGCCTATTGCTGCGAACGGTAGCGCGTCTTCGTCGACACTTTGAAGCGGGTGAAAATGTGGAAGCGATGGCGGACGCTTATATCGAGGAGGCGCTGCGGCTGCCCCACGAGTACGAATTGTTTTATACCTACGGACACGAGTTGTTGCCCGCGAAAAGATCCGACCGGGCGCGCCCGATCCGGGAGTCGAGACCGAACTTCGCATTTTTGGAAGTGCAGCTGGCCAAACGACTGGGAGGCTCGAGGGACGATCATACGCGGCTGGCGTTAGCGATGTGGGCAACGTTGCACGGGACAGCCAGCCTGCTGCTGTCGAAATCGATTCCCGAAGAACATGCGCCGGAGTTGCGCTCGGCCTGCGGGGCGGCAGTGAGAGCGCTTCTCCAGGGAGGGGCTATGTTCTCTGAAAAACACAACGAAAAGCGCCGGACGGGCTCCGATCAACCCAGATCTAACAACCGAAGCTCTAACAACCCGCAACCCTAACCGCCGGGGAAATCAACCGTCCAAATTCGTTGGCTGCTCAAGGCAAGGTCATCTCGAGCAAACGGGCGGGGTCGAGATAAGTGCCCTGCCAGCGCACGGCCACGTGAAGATGCGGGCCGGTGGCGCGGCCTGTGCCGCCACTCAGGCCGACTTCCTGGCCTCCCTTCACCGAATCGCCTTCCTTCACTTTGAATTGGGAAAGATGGAAGTACAGGGTGAGAAGGCCCTGGCCATGGTCGATGACGACGCAGTTGCCTTCGAAATAGAGGAAGCGCGCCAGCAGCACGGTGCCTCGATTCATGGCCCGCACTGGAGTACCGGTGGGGACGCGAAAATCGAGGCCGTAATGCGGGCGCTGCGCTTTGCCGTTGAAGATTCGTTGCGAACCGAAGACATCGGAGATGGCCGCCTCGGCGGGAGCGGTGAATTTTCCCTCCCACTCGCGGTCGGCTGTAACGCGATTCAGATATTCATCTTTTGTCTTAACGCCTTCTGCGATTTGTTGTTGCTGCCCAGCGGATGGCTCGGTGAATTTCTTTTCCACCGTAAGCTCCACTTTAATCTGTGGATACTGGGCGTGGGCAACGGTGAAGGTTGGCCGGAAGGTCAACTGAGTGTTGGACGCGGCACCTTCGCCAGTCAGTTCGAGCGCATACTTGCCCGGCGCGGTCTCGAGGCTTACTCCCGCCAAGGCGAACCACATTTTTGTGGAGGCATCGTAACTGAAGGTGAGCTGATGGCCAAGCCATGTACCGGAGAGGGCATGGAGTTTGGCTGGTGGCTTCACCTGAAACAGAACTGGAGCGCCATTGACCAGACGGGGGGGCCGGGCGAGTGCGCTCCAAGTGGCGGCAGAGGAGGGAAGAGCGGTGCCCGATAGGATGAGCACACAGGGGAGTAGGAACTGGCGCTGCCGGGGGCGCCGGGCTTCGCCCTGGCTTGACAGCCGCGGCAGCGGTCTCCCCATGAATTTCTTGAGATCCGGAAACTTCACTCTAGCAGCGTAGCACTTCACGGAATTCCACCGCTATCATCTTCAAACCTGCGCATTCTGATTCTCAGCTTGGGAGTCTGGTTCCTATGTAGGTTCAGAGCAGCGCAGACCGAAGCGGCTCCTGTACATGCCGATCGCGGGGTGGTTCTCAAGAAGGAACGCACCCGGAAAAACGAGCAGCAGCGACGACCAGAGAACTCGCAGCCTCATGGAGACCGCTCTTACTCGGCGGACATGGATCGAGATTTTACAGGCAGCCAAGGCGAGCTGTCAGGGCTGCGGAGGAATGCACTGTAACTATAATTCGCCCCATAGCATCGCTGAGACAAGATTTGAGCTGCCGAATAATTCCAATTTGGTATAGCATCCCCTGGAAGAGGTTCACCATGACGACGATCGCAACCCCACTGCGAAGTGACGTAACCACAATGGCCCACCCGCCGCAAGCAGCCAACGGTCTGGCAATCGTGCGACTGACGATCGGCGCGATGTTGGTGTGGGTCTTTTTCGAGAATCTGGGGAAAGGCCTCTACACACCGGCGGGTTACGCGGGTCTGATCAATTACTACATCAAGGCGAGCCACTCCCCGGCCGCCTGGAAGGCGGTGATGGCACTGGCGGCAAACCACGCCGCGATGGCGGCTCCTATGCAGGCCATGACCGAGATCTCTCTCGGTATCCTGCTCGTCATCGGTCTGCTTACCCGACCGGCCGCATTTGTGGCTTTTCTCTATCTCGGCAGCCTTTGGATTTCGGAGTGGGGCACCTCGTGGATATGGGAACTGCTGGTTCCGGTGCTCGGATCACTTGGTCTCGCTATCGGCCGCGCCGGCCGGAGATGGGGCGCGGACGCGTGGCTGTCCGAACGGTGGCCATCTTCGCCGTGGTGGTGATCGGACCAAGTTCACGTGCAAGTGTCGGTCATCATCCCTACCCATAATGAAGCGCAGGCGATTGCGCGCGTTTTAGCGGACCTCCCGTCAGATCTCACGACGGAAGTCATCGTTGTCGACAGCAACTCGAATGACGGGACGCCCGAGATCGCCGCAAGAATGGGAGCCCGCGTGGTTCAGGAACCCCGCCGCGGCTATGGACGAGCGTGCCTTACGGGTCTGGCTATGGCAAATTCCCCTGACGTGGTTGTGTTCCTGGATGGCGACTACAGCGATCGGCCCTCTGAACTGCCGATTCTTTTAGCGCCCATCGCTGAGGGGCGTGCGGACATCACGCTCGGTTCCCGCCTGCTGGGGCGGCGTTCTGCTGGGGCGTTGCCTTGGCATCAGGTGTTTGGGAATCGTCTCGCCGCCAGCCTGATCAGGCTTCTCTACGGACTCGACCTCAGTGATCTCGGCCCGTTTCGCGCCGGCCGCGCAGATGTACTACGCGCGCTCGCCCTGGAAGAGACCACGTATGGCTGGGCGGTTGAGATGATCCTCAAAGGCGCCCTGGCTGGGTTCCGCGTGGTTGAAGTTCCGGTGAGCTACTACCCGCGTATCGGAAAATCGAAGATCAGCGGTACGCTTAAAGGCACAGTCGGCGCGGCCTGGTTCATTCTCAGCTTGATCGTGCGCTATTATTTCCGGCACCGAAGAGCAGGGATAGCACCGTCAGCCTAGCTCCGGGGTCAAAGTTACTTTATGAAATCCGCAAATGAAACGGTGGTGCGTTCGTCAGGTAGTGACCGTGTGCTGGTAATCATGGCGAAAGCACCAAGGCCAGGCGCGGTCAAGACCCGCCTGGCGCCCAGCCTTTCTCCCGCAGCTGTCACGGCTTTCTATTGCTGTCTTCTGCACGACACGCTGGCGCTGGCGCGGTCATTGGGCGATGTGGAGGTTGCCATCATGTGCCCGGACACCGACGTAAACGAGCTGGCGCAATTGGCGGGCGGTGAAGCGAGCGTAGTTGCCCAGAAAGGTGAGGGTCTTGCCGCAGGCCTCGCTTCGGTGTTCGCGCACTTCGCAGAAGACCATCCACGACGCACCATTGCCTTCAACAGCGACAGCCCACACCTGCCGCGTGCTGTTCTCGAAGACGCCTTCGAGACGCTGGCCGCGCATGACGTGGTCGTGGGACCAACGCACGACGGAGGCTACTATCTCGTAGGGGCGAAGGCTTCTCATCCTACGCTTTTCGCAGGCGACGGAATCGGCACCAGTAGTGCGCTGGAGAGACTCCTATCGCGCGCACGAGCTCTTGAGCTATCCGTAGGTTTCGCAGATCCTTTTTACGATATTGATGTAGCTGACGACCTGACCCGCTTGGCCGCGGAGTTGCGTCGGGCTCCGGCCAGGGCACCACGCACGGCGGGATGGCTTAAAGAGTGGGAGTCGGTGGCGGCACAATTACGAACGGGCACAACAGAACTGTGAAGGTCACCCCCGAGTGGAGCGTGTACGTACTCGGCGCCAGCTTGTGCGTGGCGCTAACGATCTGCTCAGGCAACTTCAGCGATCGGGGCGGACCGTACTTCATGGTCTCTTTGACGCTTGCGGGCATCGCCTATCTCTTAGCGATCCGTGAGTTTTTCGCTACGCCAAGATTTTCCCGACGCGTTGTCGTCATTGGGCTCGTCCTGGCTGCGGTGTGGCACATTGAATTTCTTCGGGTGCCCTCGGGCGCCGATGATGATATCCATCGATATGTTTGGGATGGCCGCCTGCAGAGGCTCGGCTACAACCCCTATATTGTCGTTCCCAGCGATCCTGCCGCCAAGGGGCTGCATATCCAAGAAACCCGGGGCTTGAACAACCCGGATCTAGCGAGCCCGTATCCACCAGGAGCGCAGCTTTTTTTCCGCGCAGTGACCGCGATTCAGGAGTCCACCTTTGCGTTGAAATTAGCATTTGTGGTTTGCGAGTTCGCAATTGTTTTCGTGGTGCTCGATATCTTGCGTTGTACCCGGCAGGCAGCGCACCTGGTTCTGGCGTTCGCCTGGAACCCATTGTTGGCTATTGAGGTGGCGGGTAGTGGTCACATTGACATTGTTGGCGCGTTATTGTTGGCGGTGTCCGCGGCTGCGCTAGTGCGCCGATGGCGGGCGACTGCGGCCGTCGCACTTGGGCTAGCGATATCCGTGAAATTGCTGCCGGTCGTGCTCTTGCCCCTCTACTGGAAGCGGGTCCGCATCCGCGACGCTGCGCTGGCGGCAGTCGTGGTCGGACTCCTGTACGTGCCATTTCTTAATCACGGCCGCATTCCGATCGGCTCGCTTGCTACGTACGTAAAGAGTTTCCGCTTTAATGGTCCCGTGTTTGCGGCACTCGATCAGGTCGCGCCTCCGCAGTTGCTAGTTGGGCTGGCAGTGCTCGTCGGATTATTGACGGCAACCTGGCTACGAAGGGCAGCGCCTGAGTGGTCTCCCGACCTATTTGCCTGGCCAATGGCAGCATCTCTTTTGTGTGCACCTGTCGTATTCCCATGGTATCTTCTCGGGCTGCTGCCATTTCTGATTTCGGCCTCGACGCTGCTGATCATTATCTGGACGGTGAGCATTATCCTCACATACATCCAATGGCACTTGCGCGCACTTGGGCGTCCCTGGGGGTCGCTTCCTGGTTGGGTAATGCTGCTGGAATACGGATGCGTTGCCATAGCTGCCGTGATTCTCGCTTTGCGCCGGATTCCACAGTCGCCCGCGCCCAATGCTCAACGGAGCAGGTAGCGCGAAGGACGGTCGGTCGAACAGCATTTCTGTATCCGGGAGCCTTGCCCCGTCATCCTACACAGCATCCGTTCAATTCACCGAGGAGCGAACTCTATGAAAAATGCCCGCCGTTTAACCATGATGGGTCTTCTGTTTTGCGGAGTGCTGGTTCTTGCTCCGAACTTCTGGGCGCAACAGCGCGCGCCAATTCTCGATCAAGTCGCCAAAACCTACGGTGCTGACTCGTGGGATAAAGTCGAGGCCGTCCGCTACACCTGGAATGGGGAAATTACCGGACTCTTCAAAGCTGCTCACAAGTGGGAGTGGGAGCCCAAGACCGGCAAGGTTACCTTTGAAGGCGTGGACAAAGACGGTAAGCCGGTCAAGGTTTCCTACGTGCGCACCGACCCCAGCACCCAAACCGACGCCGTGAAGAACCAAGTCGATCCGAGTTTCATCAACGATAACTATTGGACCCTCTTCCCATTGCATGCTTATTGGGACAAGAGCGCCAGCGCGATCGATCAGGGCAAGTTTAACCTGCCCTTGGGCCCCGGCATGGCCGAGTTGCTCCCGGTGAAGTATCCCGCGGATGGCGGTTACACGCCCGGTGACATTTGGGATCTCTACGTTGGGAAAGACAACCGCGTCGTGTACTTTGACTACCAGCGCGGCGGGGCCAAGCCGCCGAGCCGCGTTTTCGCAACGTGGGCAGGCTACAAAAAGGCAGGTCCTCTGCTGATCTCAACCGAGCACCGCGGCACCGCCGATGGCAAGCCTCTGCACATTTTCATTTCTGATGTGGCGGTAAAGTTGACAGGCTCGGATGCCTGGCTGAAGGCGCAATAAACGAGAGGTCGGCTTATTCGATGGCCAGGTGTCGTTGGTTACGAATCAGACTCCCTGGCGATCACGACGGTAGTACACGAACTGCTCAGTTTGGGCAGATCGCGACTTGTGGCCATGCGGATCCGCAGTGTCGGGCGTTGCCCGCGAATGATCGGGCAATAAGAGTCAGGCTCTAGGAGTGCGCCTTGCAGGCTTCGCCGTCCGGCACATCCGCCGTGGCACGAGTCGCGGAACTCGCACGGATTGCAGGTTTGAGGAAGTGTCCGTGCCTGCTCGAACGGGGTTGAGTTCAGAATGTCTACGCCAGCGCAGATCAAGTCTGAAAGCGGCTCTCCTGCTCCTGGCCAATAAACGCAGGGCTGTGTCGTGCCTCTTGGGGTCACTCGTACAGTGCTTACGCCACAACCGCCCCGAATCGGTGGGAGCCCCGCCATTGCGCGAACCAGCGGCTCGCCAATAGCGATTACATCGGTCTCCTCAAACAGGCGCCGGAACCCTTCCCAATACTCTTCGTAGCTGAGGGCATAAAGATCCGATCGCACGGCTTGGTAGACATTCACTCGCAAAGGAGCGTCAAACTGTTTGGCTACTCGCGCCACATCCGCTAAACGCAGGTAGTTCGACTTCATCATGACGGCGATGATGGTTACGGGAATATGCAGTTTGAGACAGCGTTCTGCCTGCTGGTGGATGAGTGCCCAATTGCCATGCCCGCGCTGTGCATCCTGTTCGGCTTGCATGGCGTAATCGAGAGAGAACTCGATGTCATGGAAGGCACAGAGCTCATTGTCTTCCAGAACAGCGACACTATGACCATTGGAAGTGATGGTGAGCTTGACTGGCTTCGTTCGCAGGCAGGCCAGGATTGCCTTGAAGTCGGGATGCATGCCGTTCTCGCCGGTGCCGAGATTCACCGACCGTACGGGCAAACGTTCCATGACTGCCTTCACTTGATCCAGAGAGAGACGATCCGCGCGAGTTGGATCGCGGTAGCAGAAGGCGCAGGCGAGATTACACTCGTTGGTTAGGCCGAGCCCGAGCGCAAGACCGGCATCAGGTGTCTTGCGAGATCCGGACAACGAGGAATGGGCTAGGAGGTTGTTCATGCACCGTCCTTCATGACTGGATCTGCGCGATGTGCCAGGCAATGGGTGTAGCGAGCGACTGCGGCAAACTCCGGTCGCCTGCCCAGCTTGCGCTCGAGCTCCAGAATCCGCTCGTACTCGTCACTTCGGGAAACCCTCGGCGGCAAGTAATCCGACAGGACACGTACGCCACGCGCCGCAGTGACCGCGAGTGCCGATTCCAGCAGCACGGCTTGCAGGCTCTCCGCCGTAAATAGCCGCACTCCTCCTCCGTACAGGGACTCATGTCCCCACTCAGCGGTGAGATTATGCTCGGTCGCGGCCAAGTCCCCGTCTTGTATTGCGGCCTTTAACACCTCACCTGCCTGGTTCCGCACCAATACCGAGATTATGCTAGACGGATCTCGCAAGGCGCGAGCCGCAGTGCGCAACACAGCACCCGGGTCGTCAATATATTCCAGGATATTGTGGCAAAGAATTACATCAAACGACTCGGCGGGGAACAAGTTTGCGAATTGGGTGGCATCGCCGTGTTTCACCGCAACTCTCTCCGTAACTCCTGCTTCCCGCGCTGCACGCTTCGCGAACTCCAGCATTGGTATAGAGGCATCCAGCAACGTGACGCGATGACCAAGTCGCGCCAGGCGCACCGCGATGGCGCCGGTACCGCACCCAAGATCTAGGGCGAGCAAAGACCGCGCGGCTTGCGGGAGAAAGTCCTGCAAATTGGCAAAGGCGAGGTCGAGGCGCAATCTGCCCTCGGGTGTCTCGAGGTAGGCGGCGTACTTCGCTGCGCCGGTCCGGAACCGCTCGAAGTCGTCATTGGCGGTCATTTCCTTCATGCGCCACTCAGGAAGTCGCCCCGTTCGACTCGCAGGTGAGTACCAGAGCGTATACCGAAAGGATTAGCAACGACAAGTCGGCATGTCGAAAGGCTTATCCACGATGGCGTGGATCACAGAACATCCGGAGTAATCTGGGCTGTGAGGTTGTGACACCGCATGCACTGCTGCTTCGAAGAATTGGCGGGAGCGACGTGACTCGAACCCGCGGCTTCTGCCGTGACAGAGGATAGCTCAGAAGTAATCAGTTGAAAACCAACGGCGCCGGTCGCCTGGTTTGGGGGTCAGAGTAACCCTCGGGAAGTGCTATCGCACCCTAATTGCCCCCAGATTTTGGCGTGCCGACACGCGGCAAAGTTCTGAAGGACGCTTGCCAATGATCTACGGTTGTTAGTCGCTGACCATTGCGGAGCCGTCGAGCCGACGCACTTTGATGTCCCGCATCGGCGGCTG
>Ga0210406_10000922_pt1 | contig 38218 bp, 29 predicted proteins | sample IncBWC30MmetaG_FD_155454 | JGI IMG/M metagenome (GOLD analysis project Ga0210406, IMG submission 155454) | Forest soil microbial communities from Barre Woods Harvard Forest LTER site, Petersham, Massachusetts, United States - Inc-BW-C-30-M | ecosystem: Environmental > Terrestrial > Soil >... | reverse complement strand
AAAGCGCCGTGAAAAGTGCGTCTGCAATGATGACCAGGAACGTCGACTTCACGACCGCGCTGGTAGTCGAGCGACCGACCGAATCAGGTCCTCCGTGGACCCGCATCCCTTCAAGACACCCAACCTGCGCAATAATGGTTCCGAAAACCACGCTCTTGATCATCCCCATAACCACGTCGCGCAATGCGATTGCCTCAAACACGTAGCGGAGGTACAGGGCGGGCGTCAGATGAATGCTGAAAAACATGAATAATCCGCCCGCCAGGATGCCGCAGAGATTTGAAACGACACTTAGGCAAGGAACCGAAATCAAAGCTGCGAGATACTTTGGCGCGAGAACAAATTCAAGCGGCTCAAGAGCCATGACGCGTAGAGAGTCGAGTTCCTCGGTCACTTTCATAGTCCCAATCTCGGCCGCGAAGGCGGAGCCGGATCGGCCACTTACCGCGATCGCCGTCATCAGCGGTCCGAGCTCGCGCGTGAAGCCGACTGCGACCAGATCAACGACGTAGCGGAGTGCACCAAAACGCCGCAGTTCGGACGCTCCTTGCATGGCAAAGATGAATCCCGTGCAAACGGCCATCAAAGAAACCATCGGGATCGCATCGACGCCGATTTCCAGCATCTGCCTTACAGCAGCTTTCCAGCGATAACGGTTTCCGACAAAAGGAAGCGCCTGCACCATTGCGCGCACTGTGGCCCACCACTGAATGTTCAGACTTCCGACATAGTCGAGGTGTTCGATTGTTCTTTCGCCAACGTTTTCGAGAATGTTCGCCATCAAGACGCTCCATTTCCGCCCGAACTTTTGTCGAACAGTGCGAGCAACCCAGCAGACTCGAACAACTGAAACACAGAACCATGCCCCTGCAAATGGAATCGGATCTCGCGATGCCTCGCCACTTTGAGAGCCTCGATCAAGGTCGCAATCCCGGAGGCTTCAATGGACGTGACGTCAGATAAGTCCACGGTGACCGCGTGAGGGAGCGGATCGCTCGATAGAATGGCCTGCAGGCGATCGCGAACGTCGGGGGACGAATCCACATCAATAAGACCTTCCAACCGGACGATGGTGTCCAAGCCGCTGTGATTTACTGCGATTTCGATTTTTCCGATTGAAGTGCCTTCAGGACGTTTCAAGTGCTGACCTCATTCCTATCCGTGCAGCTTGACCCAGATTTCAAAAAAGCGGTTCCACCATCCTCCGACAGCGATCCGAGGTGATTAGCTGACACCTTCTACTATGAGTCCGTGATAGATCGCCCCCTGTTTCCGGTGGCTGGCGACGCTTTGGTAAGCCTCGCTGTAATACCAATCCTTTGCTGTTTTCACGTTGGGGAATTTTGCAATCACGATTCCCTCAATCGGGTCACCTTCAAGGACTTCATGTTTTCCATAGGCCACGAGTACTTCGATCGGATGACCCTTCATCGTTGCGCGGATTCCAGTCCAATATTTCTCGAGCTCTTTTTGATCAATCGTTTTGGTTCTCGTGAATACAACGTACGCAGACAAAATCGTTCTCCTTCTTTGCTAATCGATCACCGACACGATCCTTGGCCGTTCACGCGGCCCCAAACATGGCACCGTTTTGTTTGCGTTGACGAAGGTCTATCCGGCAGTAGAAGCTTTTCAACCCTCACTGCTGCCACCCTCCTCCTAGTGCCTCGTACAACGAACCGGAACAGCAGTGCGCTGCAATCGTCTTACCGTAACCCACTGTCAAAGATACCGACACCAGCAAGAGAGCCAGAACGAGCCGAGATGCAGCGCCGCAAGGAAGGCTGTCAATGGCTTCTGGACAATGACGGTGTGGCATTTGCATTTCAGAGAGGCGCCGGCAGTGCCACGTGACTAACCCCGCTCTGCTTTTTGTCTCCATATCAGTTGTTCCTAAAACCGACTTCACACCAGTTGGTCAATCCCCACGACATGCAAATCACCGCCACAGCTTCGGCGGACCTATGCTTGCACTGGAGGTCGAACAATCGACCGACTACAAAGTGCCTTCATGACGAGATCCCTTATGCCTTGAGCGCTTATGCCCGCCGAATCTACGCGGGAGCTGAAGACCGATAGATCCCGTGCCTTTTCATCCGGTAAGCTAAGGTCGTGCGCTTCAAGCCCAGTCTTGCAGCGGCGCCATCCGGTCCGCCGACGCGCCATCTAGCAGTCTGTAATGCTTCTAAAATCAGAGTGCGTTCCGATTCCCTCAACGCTACCCTTGCAGGAGGCCCAAGAACTGAGGTGGCGAGAGTTGGGAGCGGAAGATTCGGGAGCACACCATCGTTGGCGAGTACCACTGCACGTTCGATCAAGTTCTGCAGCTCCCGAATGTTTCCCGGCCACGAATAGGACTTGAAAGTGTTCAGGAGTTCATCTGGAATGCCGATTATGTCCTTTCCCATTCGGCGGGAAAAGACTTCAACGTAATGCTCCGCCAGAAGCCCGATATCTTCGAGTCGCTCCCGCAGGGGCGGGAGCGTAATGGGAAATACGCTCAGGCGATAGTAGAGATCACGACGAAACTGGTCGCGCTTCACCATCTGTTCGAGGTCCCGGTGAGTTGCCACGACGAGCCGAACATCCACGCGATGGGTGCGGCCACTTCCGAGACGTTCGAATTCTTGTTCCTGCAAGACACGTAGGAGTTTGGGCTGCAATGAAAGTGGAATGTCCCCGACTTCATCAAGAAAGAGGGTCCCTTTGTCGGCCAATTCGAAGCGGCCAATATTTTGGGAGACGGCACCCGTAAATGCGCCGCGCTCATGACCAAAGAGCTCACTCTCGAGCAGGTCGAAGGGAATTGCGGCACAGTTCAGCTTGATCAAAGGGTGGCCACTCCGGGGGCTGGCATTATGGATCGCGTGAGCGATGAGTTCCTTACCTGTCCCGGTTTCTCCCTGGATGAGTACTGTGGAATCGGCCGCCGCGACCCGCTTCGCTTGCTCCAGAACGACTCTCAGAGCTGCGCTGTTGCCTACGATCTGCTCGAATCTGCGGGCCCGGCGGTCTTGATCAGCCATTGTCATAGAACCTGAATCCCAAAGCGCACCGCGCATTCCTGAGCTAATGCTCGAGAGCGGTGTGAACGATTTCTAAAAGGACTGCGTCGTCGAACGGTTTGCTCAAGAATTCCACTGCCCCCTCACGCATGGCGTGAATCCGCATCGCGGCGTCGCCGTGCGCAGTGATGAAGATGACCGGTATTGGGCATCGCTCGGCCTTCAGCATTGCTTGCAGTTCAAGACCCGACAGGCCTGGCATACGAACGTCGGCGATCAGACACGCTGCCTCGTTTCGAACTTCGGAATTCAGGAATTGTTCCGCGGAGCTGAAGCAAAGCGCGGACAAGCCGTCTGACTCAATCAGATCTTGCAGCGAACGCTGAACTGACTGGTCGTCGTCAACGATTGCTACGAATCTTGAGTTGTGCCTGATATTCATTGGGAGAAGAGTAGAGCCGTCACAAAGCGGGCACAATCAGGCCTTAGTCGCGCCAACTACTACTTAGGTGGTAGTCGATTAGAGACGAAGAGTGGCGGAATAACCGGAGCGACTAAAAATCAGGCGAGACTATTTATGAGAAGACAATTTGAGCTTGTCGGCCATGCGTACCAACTCCACTAACGATCCGGCCTCCATCTTCTGCATCACATGGCCTCGGTGGATTTTCACAGTGGCCTCACTGGCTCCGATTTCAGAGGCCACCTGCTTATTCAGCATTCCGGAAACCACGAGAGTCATAACTTCCCGCTCTCGCGCAGTCAATGACTGATAACGGTCCCGCAGACCGTGGATTTCCGCCTGTTGTTCGCGCGCGGCGCTATCCCTCTGGAGGGCTTGCTGAATTGCGTCTAGCAGATCCTGGTCCCTGAATGGTTTCGTTAAAAACTCCACGGCACCCGACTTTAATGCTCTGACAGACATGGGAATGTCGCCATGAGCCGTAATAAAGATGATGGGGATTTGCACGCCGGTCTCCGCCAAGTGGCGCTGGAAATCGAGCCCACTCAGCTGAGGCAGTCTTACGTCGAGAACTAAACAACTGGGGCTACCGCTGAGTTGCTTTCCAAGAAAGTCCTGCCCAGTTGCAAAAGCCTCGGCGCGGAGGCCAACCGACTCTACGAGATCCTGGATCGCCTGACGCATGCCGCGATCATCGTCGATGATGAACACGGTGGGACCGGCCGCCGATTTCATGAGTGCGCCTCAGCGTCGACGGCGAGAGTGAAATGGAAGGTTGCACCCGCCCCGTGATTCGCAGTGGCCCAGATTCGCCCTCCGTGGGACTCCATGATCGAGCGGGTAATCGCCAAGCCCATGCCCGTCCCCTGAGGCTTCGTCGTATGGAAGGCATCAAAAATTCGTTCGGTATTCTCCAGCGGTAATCCTACGCCCGTATCGCTGATCGAAATGAGTAGCTGATTGTCTTGATTCAGTCCGGACTTGATCGTCATTTGGCCCCCGGCGTCTCTCATAGCCTCGATTGCATTCAGCATCAGGTTCATGAACACCTGTTGAAGTTGCACCCGATCAGCCAGGATATTAGGCGTCTCTACGTCGATTTCGGAAAGGATCGTTATGGAGTGCCGAACCGCTTCGTCGCTGAGCAGAACAATCATTTCTTGAATGATCTCTCTGACGTCCACGATTTCGCGTTCAGGCGGCGTGTCCTTTTTGTAGAAGGACCGCAAACGATTGATAACATCGGCTGCGCGGTTTCCGTCCTGCTCGATTCTAGTTGCTGCTGCGCGGGCCCTCTCGAGGTCGGGCGGGTCATGTGCAAGCCATCGCAAACAGGCGTTTGCGCTGGTGATTGAGGCGGCGATGGGCTGCTTGATTTCGTGCGCCAGTGCAGCTGCGAGCTCCCCCATCATGTTGACGCGGTTGATGTGTGCGAGATCAGCCTCTAGCCGGCGCAGCCTTTCGCGCTCTTCCTCGGCGCGCTTTCGGTCCGTTATATCCATTGTGATTCCGAAGTACTCGCCAAACTCTTGAGCGTGGTTGTGATGTCCAATGCCACGAAGAAACCTGATAGTCCCGTCGGAACGCCGAATTCTGTATTCGACGTCGAAATCCGCTCCCGCGCGGATCGCATTCTCAAGTTTGGCGCTGAGAGCCGGTTCGTCTTCGGCAAGAATTGCATTGTAATGGAGGTCGAACGGATTCGGGTACTGGCTGACGTCGAAACCGTAGAGACGATTGTTTTCTTCGGATGAATGGAATACCTGCCGCGTGACCAAATTGCTCGCCCAGCTTCCAGTATGAGTCAGGCTTTGCGCTTCCGCGAGATATGCTTGTTCCCGTCGCAACTCCTGTGTCAGTAGCTCTTGCTCGGTGACGTCAATTGTCGTTCCGTGAAACGCTTCGAAAACTCCGTCTTTAAAAACCGGAACACCCACGCAGCGAACGTACCGCACCTCCCCGTCTGGTCGTACAATCCGTTTGGTTACGTCACAGCCAGAGCGCTGTTCGTGCATCGTCCTGATTGTTTCCTCCATAGAGGCACGGTCATCAGAGTGGACAGCAGCCAGATACTGCTCAAGGTTCGGAGGCCCGTTTTGTGGGTCAAGGCCAAAAATGTTGTACACCTCGTCAGACCAATAGATCCCCAAAGTGTTAGACCACTTGATGCCCAAATCTTTTGACGCCCAGCTCCCCATGTGAGCGAGTCGCTGCCCTTCACTTAGATAAAACTGGCTTCGTTGCAGAGCCTCCTCTGCGCGCTTGCGCTCAGTAGTGTCCTGCATGGTACCGAACATTTGGTAGGGTTTTCCTGACGAGTCGTTTTTTAGATCGCCCAGGCTGTGTACGATTCGCATTTCCCCGTTGGGACGAAGGATCCGGTGTTCACAATCTGCGCGCTCGCCAGAACGAATGGCCTCTTCCGCGGTCCGAAACACATACTCTCGATCCTCAGGGTGGATTATTTCGCGCACTATCGCAAGGTCAATGGGGCCTTTCTTTGGCGTCAGCCCTAAGATACGGCAGTATTCGTCCGACACGATCAGGCGATTGGTCTCAAGGTCCCATACCCAGTAGCCGACGTGGGCGACACGTTGGGCTTCTTCAAGCCAGGCTTTGCTTTCTTGTAAGTCGCCAGACAGGAGTTGGCGCTCTTCCTCTGCGCGCTTGCGCTCTGTGATGTCCTGGACAGTACCGAACATTTCATACGCTCGCCCCGATGCATCTCTTTTCACAGTACCCAGGCCCTGGACAGTACGCACTTCGCCATCGGGCCGTACGACCCGATGTTCCGCCTCCGAGTGCACTCCGCTACGAACGGCCTCCTCAGCTGCCCGGAAAACATGTCCCCTATCATCAGGGTGGATCATTTCACGAACCATCGTCATATCAATGGGACCTTCCTGCGGGGTCAGCCCGTAGATGCGATAGAGTTCGTCAGACCAAGTCACGCGATTCGCAATCAGGTCCCAATAATAGTGGCCCATGTGGGCGACGCGTTGGGCCTCTTCAAGCCTGGCTTTACTTTCTTGCAAGTTGCGAGATAATGCCTGGCGTTCTTCCTCGGCGCGTTTGGCTTCAGTGATATCAGTAACTACGCCCATGTACTCGAGATTGCCAGAGCTATCTCTTCCAGCATGCGCAACGGCGTGGACGTACTTGATGACACCATCGGGCAGTAAAATTCGATGCTCGACGTCCAAGTCCATGCCGTTCTGCGCGGCACGATCCGACAGCAGTCGCACACGATCCAGGTCGTCAGGGTGAACTCTGTCGAAAACCAGATCGAGCGTAGGATTCGTCTCTCGTGTGAAGCCCAGAATCCTGTAGGTTTCGTCAGACCAAACGAGTTCACCACTGCGAACCTTCCATCCGAAAGTCCCCGAGTGACTTAACCGCTGAGCCTCCGCCAAGTACTGCCATCGTCGCCGCAACTCTGCCTGGTCTCGTTTCAAATCCTCATTGGCTCTTTCGAGTTCGTTCGTTCGCTCATCCACCTGAACTTGCGTGGTGCTACGACCTTGTGCAACAAGTCTTCGGTTTCGACGCCAGCTGCTTAGCAGGCCAACTGACAACCCTAGAATCACAAGAAAAATCAGAAAAGAGAACATTGGGAACGAAGCTCCGAATTGCCAGAATCTTACCTTACCTTTTGCAGTCGTGGTCCTCCCAGGATTAAATCAGATCAGTGTTCGATCCACTCATCCAAACTGAGAACTGGTTCGGTCGACGACTGCGCACAAATCCGCGCGACAAATAAAATTGCAGCCGCCCCCACAAACGCGCAGCGAAGTAGTCGTGTCAAAATAGGCTCCGGAAAGAAGTGAGATCACACGCGAAGAGTTTCTTTTGCTGTTCCGTTCTGGCCTACGCGCGTGGAGTCAGGAATGGCGGCGAATAAGAAGGCTCCGATAGCGGTCGCGCTGCAAAATGAAACGAGTCCTTACGACGGCCACTCTGGGAGATCGAACCCGTGCAGCCAGAAGCAATTGAAAGCTGCAGCAGGAACAGATCCGTTGCAGACCTCGTCGCTGCATGGGAACGGAAAGTCGTTTCCGTTTCCATGCCATTTAGAACTCCGAGTCTCACTTTACCACGATCTGGCCGGTCATTTTCGGATGGACCGAGCAGAAGTAGGAATACGTTCCCGCCTTGGTAAACGTGTAAGAGAACCTTTCGTCCGTATCCATCACCTTGGACTTGAAGAGGCCGTCTGTGCTCACGGCCGTATGAGGAATGTCATCGCTGTTTGTCCAGGTAACCGTTGTTCCGACGGGTACCGTGATCGCCTGCGGCCCAAAAACGAAATTATCGATTTTCACCGCCACGTTTGCCGCGGTGGGCTGGTCACTTGCTGCGGTGCGCGATGATCCCGCGACCACCAGCATCGCAATTATCACCGGCATTACCACACCTGCAATCCGCACATTCGTCTTCGTCATTTGTCTGTCTCCTTATATTTGAGTTTCTGACTTGAACCCTTAGGTATATCGTTTTCCGGCTGTGGTCTTTGCCTTATACTGTGGTTATCCAACCAGACCCTGTTCACTTTGAATTCCTTTGCTCGAAACCATGTTGCCACGCACTAGAGATAACCAAAGTGTTGATCTTTTATTCCAGACGACCCGCGAGTGCGCTTTCTCAGGTACGTTGCTGTTGCTCGGGAATTCTCATGTTAGGTTTGTTGCCAGTGGGTTGATTAGGGCTTGTCTGTTTGACATGCGTGATTGTTGTCCTGAAGAGAGATCGGCTTATTAATTCAGGTTTGTTGCCAGTCGGAGCAGTCGAGGCCGATCAGAATTCCTTTGGAGGCAGGCTTTCCTGAGCGGAAGATGGCGTTCTCGATGCACCCTGGGTGCCAGCGTCCGAGCTGGCCATTCCGTCGCTAGTATGTCGGTTTCGCAGCGAATAGTCGCTCCGAGAGTGTTCCTTTGGAAAAATCGCAGCCATATGTCGCGGGGCAGACAAAAGGCCCAGTCGATGCCGGGGTTGACGAATCCAGAAATCTACCGGCTCCCGAATCTGCCTCGCTCGGCGCACTAGCAATTGGAGCACGTGGGCTGTCGATCTGGCGACGCAAAGAGCACGAGTGAAACACGTCTGGCCTAAATTCATGGCCGCCCTCGAAAAGCGGGAATGGGCGATCTACCCATTTTTCGCGCTGTTGGTCATCGTTTTCCTATTGCGGCTGCCACGCGCCTGTCGTTACCCGTGATCCACCGATCTGATCCGATCAGGCCGCACCGGGCTACAATGGACGGCATGATCAGGACGGATTTTTTTCAGTGCGATCGTTGTCACATTGAATGCCGGGTCGATTCCGAGTCCACAGAGTCGAGCACTGCGCAGCTCATTATTCGGCACTGCCCTGATGGGAAAGGCGTCGCTGTTGTTGGCACGGTGACTCGATTCCAGGAAAGACGGGGCGGTGTGTGGGTGGATGTGCAGCGATGGATCGACGTTGCATAGTGGGCCAATGAATGGCTGGCCTTCGTGCTTGCCGATTTCGTAAATCGGGCAGATGTTGGGATGGTTGAGGGCAGATGCCCGCGCGCGGGTGCTTCCCGTCGAAAACGTTCCAAAGCTGCGGGTCTCGCGCCAATTCTTCGGGCAAGAATTTCAGCGCAATGAATCGGCCAAGCTCGATGTGCTCACTTTTGTCAACCACATCCGTCCCACCACCGCACGGCATCGGCTCCGTCCGCAGCTTCGCAGACGGTCTCAGTGTCGCTTTCTGACTGGAGGATTTGGCAGATGCCACGCCGAACGACCTCGCTGTCGTCCACCCCGAGCACACGTAGAATGAGTGCCTGCAACCTGCCTCCTCGCAATACTTCTTCTGCATGACGCAGGTGCACTTGCCACGGCCGGCAAGAAAAGAGGCACCTAACACTAGCACATCGAATGTCAGTGAGATGTACAGAGTTCACTGTACGAGTTGGGTCAGGCATCCACACTCGGGCGTGCGTGTACAATTCTAGGTAATTAACACATCCCAGCCGAAGGAATGGTGGCATGAGGAACGATCCGAACGGCGAAAACGTGGACAAGGACAAACCCGCTGTCACGCTACCGGGAGTCGTGGAAAAGATCGTGAAACCAATCACTCCGGGCGAACCTGAAAAAGCGCAGATAGCGATACAAGGGGCCGACGATTTATATAGGGAGATTCGGGTCGAAAACACGCTTAAGAATGCTGCTGGAGAGAAGGTGAGACTAAAGCCCGGCGCTGAGGTGGATGTCACCATCGAGGCGCCAGTTGAGGCGGTCGAAAAGAAGCCTACCTAAGACAGCATTTACAACGCTGAATCTTCTCGACCTCGACTATCCGCTTAAACGAATTACTTGTCCGAAGCCGACACCAGCAGATCATCGCCGAAATTGAGCAGCTACAGGAAATGTTCGAAGCGCCGGATATTAGGCCGCTGAGTGCAAGCGACATCTCGGCTGCCAATCGAAGGCACGACGAAATGCTCGCGCGTAGTCCGTGGTTTCGGATTTGGCAGGATTTTGGGGTTTGCCGACGGTCGTGAGGGCGTGGTCGAGAGTGCTCACCTCGCAATCACTGAGTGCCATGGCGATGTTACAACACCTACACAGCAAACTGTCATTGCTGCGGGAACGTGGGCCTGCTAAATTGCACATGTCATGGGCGTAGGCTTTGTTCTCTTGCTTTGGGTCGTTGTCGGAACCGTGGTCGCGGCGGTCGGCGCAGCGACATTGGGGTTGGCCACCGCACTGCTCACGCGGGGTGTTGCTAACGGTCGCCGGAAGGTCATCATCGCAGCAAGTTTGTTTCCGATAGTCTGCTTGGGTTGGGGCGGGCTTATGTTCGTGTTTCAGGCAGTCGTAAACGAGGGGTTATTGCATCGCGATCTAGGGCTAGGCGATACATGGCATGCTCCTCTTCCGAACGGTTACCAGATCATGATGATCGATGTTACCGACCAAGGCTGGGCGTACAACCCCAAGACGCAGCCAGGTTCTGGCGTTGGAGAGCAAGAGGATGCCGTAGCGGGGGTGCGGAATCTACAGGTCGTGGGTCGCTACATCCTTGGGGCAACTGACAGTAAAGCTTTCGAGAACTTAGGTAAGGACACGAATCAAGTCGATGCCTACTTCCTGTTAGACACACAGTCGGGCAAAAGAAAACAGTTCCAGAACTACGATGCACTGCGTCTGAGCGCACTGGAGCTCAGTATCGAACCGAACCTACAGCCAATCAACACCATCTACTCGAAGTTTCGGTTTAGCTGGTTTGACATAGTGGCAGGGTTGCTGTTCTGCCTTCCACCAGTTATCGGTGTTCTCCTGCTGATTCGCTGGATCGTTCGATTGCGACGAATGCGACCGCTATTGTTTCATGCCTCCTCATAACGAAAGCATGTTACCAGCGAAGACGGCTCCCAGAGATACTTATGAGACCAGTTCTAGCATCAACGGCTAATAAGCCGCAGCTGAGCGGTCTCCGCCTCAAGGTAAAAATAATCAGGAGCTCGGGCAAAGGCTGGGTATGCTGGTACGGCATTAGGAGAATGATAAAACCAAGGTTGATTGACGTACTAAGCCATTCCGCTCATTGACCAGCCTTCGTCCTAATTTGCCTCTCTGTTTTTCTGCAGCCAATTCCGGATGCGCTCGGCTAAAAACCAGATCGCCGATACTAAGACGAAAATCAGGGCTATTGACCAGGGCAGTGCACCCAGCATGGCAATAAACCAATCCTCAGAGGGCACGCGAAACAAAGCGCATGCAGATACGAATCCAACAGCGAAAATTGCCAGCGAAACCAACAGTCGCTTCAGAACTGCATCGGCGAGTAGCTGCATGTCCATCGTCGTGCGAGTGTCCTCAGGATACCTCCACCCCAACGGTTAAGCAGCGATTTCGAGGCGCTGAGAGCGGCACAGTTGGCAAGAACGAGCGCGATTGCACGTTTTGAGCCGGTCAATGAGTGTCAACGGCGATTCATCAACAGCTACGGAGCTGCTGGTGTCTCCATCGGCTCATGGCTGAGCAGTTGCAACAATCGTTGCGACTCGTCTGCGTTCAAAGCTTTCCGCCGGTAGTGAACCCCGTCAATGCCAATCTCCCCGGCCACAAGCTTCACACTGCGGGTTTTGATTTCCTTATAAGGATCGCGACCAACAGGAATCGCAACGTAGTCGCTTTGGAACAGGCGCAAGTCCACGAAGGTCTGGCCATCCTTGTGGAAGAATCTGCCTCTGTAAGTGAGAAATCCGCCATCAGAGGCCGAGTAGAATTTCTTCCCACCTTTAAACCAGACCGGTGCCATGTCCAGAATCGCTTCGTTGTTCCTCACCAAGCCGTTCTCGTGGAACCATTTTGCACCGGGCTCGTCGAGCGAGATATTGGGCAATTTTTCCAACGCAACGTACTCGCCGTCCATTGTTTGCTGCTGTTGAGTTGCCTGTTTGGCAGTAGCTCATTCCAAGTGGGAACAAGCAGGCAACTGAGACTACAAGATCGCGGATGTCTTCCACCTCGAGATCAACTAGGCAGAAAGCCAAAATCGCTATAGCACGAGGTTGGATTCCCATGTGCACCAGCCTTCGTCTCAGGGCCCGTGGCGGAAACGGAATACCCCGCAATCCTCCGATCGGCGAGCAAAATGTCTCACTCGCGACCGAAAGCAATCAGCTCGACGTCCATGTCGGTTACCGCTTTGCGAACGGACGGGTCACAGAGGGTCTTAATCTCTTGCTCCCGTTCGACCTGATACATGGTCTCCATATCGCTTCCGTATCCGGGATGACAGCCAAGTTCGGTGCACCCTGGTAAGAGGTTCTTTAGGATACGAAGTAAGTTCTCTACGCTGACGCCATCGAGATGAGGGAGCCCTTCGTCCGTCTGTCCATAGAATTCGCCGCAATAGAGAATTTCCTCGCTAAAGCCGCGGACTGGAAGCGCGAGTTCCTTAGCCAGTGCCAAAACAACGGAGCGGGCGGGTTCCTGACGATGGGAGTGTTGGTGGGAATCGAAGTGAGTGGGATATTGCCCCATTAAACTGCGAAAAGTTGCGAACTGCGCCTCCAGTTCTCTGGCTACCGACGCAGCATCGTTTTCATCGACCAACTGATAAAGCCGAACCCACTCGCCATTCCGATAGGCCCACTCTCCCAGATCGAGATGCAGGCCGACACTCAGTTCCGGGTGTGCTTGAGCGTAGGTAGCAGCTTGCGCCGCGCCCGGCCAGCGCACCATGAGGCTGGCGCTGGTTACGATGCCACGCTCGTGCGCCTCGATGATGCCACGGTTTGTACCGGCACTTTGACCGAAATCATCGGCGTTGACGATCAGTTGTTTTTTCACCGCCATGGTTAGAACCCGAGATCCTGGAGCAGCTTCGCAGCGACTCTCGGGGCGGCGAAATACTCTTCCGCGATGGCTCGTGCGGTCTCGCAATGCCGTCGATAGTCGCAATTGATAGATTCAATGGCGGCCAAAGCCTGCTCCATGGTGGTAAATGCGAAAAGGCCTTCGCCGCTGGGCAGGATATTGCCAAACCCAGTGTCCTGCGCCACCACCGGTTTGCCACTTGCCAGGTAGCAAGCGTCACGTTCGCTGAACCATCCGCTACGAAGGCGCACATTCTGGTCCTTGGCCACGGTAAATTCTCCGCGAGATTGGCGAAAGTAATCGGGGTATGCACCAAACACATCCAGAGACATAATCAAAGGAGAAACCGGGTTCCAGCCGCCCGCTTGCAAACGCTGCCGATCCTCGCCTTCGCAGTTTATGGCCAGTTCGAAGGGTTGCGGCGTGCTCAGCGGCAATTCGATGAACTTTTCCCACTCGTAGTGCTTGCTCCAGAAATAGAGCTCTCCGCGAAAGACGATATCGTTTCCGTTTTGGCGGAAGTTTCCAATCGTGGTGAAGAAGCGCGCTTCCGGATCATAAGCCATCGGCCAGAGATCGAGGTCTACAGGTTGCCGCGTCTTTCCATAGTTGATTCCGTTCAATGGCACGTCGCAGTCGCTGGCGCCGTAATTCTCGCCGTAGGTAAAGATGCGATCATATTTAGCAAACTCTTTGCGAGTATGCTCATCGCCGTTGGCCAACTGCAACTCAGCACTTACCGGGTCCGACTCAACGTACACTCGCAAGCGCGCCTGAAGGTGTTCTTCGCGGAGGTCAGTGGCACCCACCACATTGAGCAGCACATCGCAGGAACGGTATAGCTCATCGACGTTTGAGTCAGACATTCCAAAACAAGTGTCTTTTCGATCCGCCAATCGAAACGCCCACTGATTGGGTATTCCAATCCGCTCCATACAAGTCTGGATGTGGTGAACCGCATACGCGCAATCGTCGGTGACGGTGTTCTGCCGGGGATCGTAAGGCCATACCGAATCATCTTCGACGTACCAGACCTCGTGGCCGAGCTGCTGGAAGCCACGCAGCCAGTTAAGATAGAGCCAGGTTTGGCCGCCGAACGGGCAGCGTCCCATCATTCCCAGAATCACTATTTTCAACTTCTTGCTCATGATCGCAGATCAAAGACGACCATTCGATCGTTATCGAGAACGCAGCGATATCTCGCCCGCAGATGATGGTGAAATGCCTGGTAGTGTTCCAGCCACCAGAATGCCGGCCAGACGAAGGCAATGAAAGCCGCTTTCGAGTGTCGCAATCGCTCAACTTCGCGAATCGCCGTGGCGTCATCGGCAGGAGGCCCAAAGTACTGGCCATCTCGTTCGAGAAACGGGATCGCGCGGCGATTACGGCCAAGCGTATCGCTCGCGAGGTCCTGGTCCACAAGAATAAATGTCTGGTCCGGCGAAACTAGAGATTCAAGGTCCTGCTCACAGAGCCGAAGCCGATGGTTCCACAATTCAGAAGCGGGGATGGGCTCCCGTACGATGATGGCTGCCATCCCATGGGAGAATTCAGGCAGTAATTTTACTTCAATCGCATCGCCGAGACTATCCTGCCATCGAGACAGCACGGAGCGCTCTTCCGCGCGGTGCGTGTCGTCAAGCAGTACGAGGGTTCCGCTTCGAGCGAAATCTAAAACTTGATACAGCGTGCCTTCGCGTCCTCCGAGAGCGGCAGGAGGTCCGTCAATCAGCACTAAATCAGCTGGACAGGAGGCGGCAAAACGCTGCGGGCGCAATCGGTAGACGGGAAGCAGTTTGCCGCCATATTCGCCCAGAACCAGCGGAGCGAACTGCAAGGCTATCTGACAACCTGCTTGGCGCTGATCTGCCAATCCACGAGCCGTGCTCTGACGGAAATCGGGGTCGTGCTCAACCGAGGTGATGCAGCAGGGCGCAGGTAACTGCAAAGAGGCGCGAGCGAGTACCTGAGTAGATGTTCCCGAACCTAGTTCCAGAATGTGCTGGGGTTTCAGGTGGGCGACAAGACTTGCGAGAAATCGTTGTTCGTCCAGCGGAAGGGCCCACTCGTTCTGCGCGGGGAAGGACGCGGCGACGTCCAACTCTTCCGGGTCAGCCAATGCGGCCTCAAGCGCAGAGAAAGCGGCGGCCACAGCGAATTCTTCTTCCCCGGCGAAGTGAAGGAGTGGCAGCATCAGAATGAATGGATCGTTTTACTCATGCAGTCCAAAATTTGTATTAGCATCTGTCCTATCGTCGTTGCGCCAAATTCATTTCTGCTCCGGCCTTCTCCTCGATCAGCACATTGGCCAGATCAGAGATCCTGGTTGCAATTGCCTTCCAGGTGTAGTCTGTCAAGATTTTCTCTCTAGCGGCAATACCCATTGCCGACGACAATTCGGGCGAGTAAAGCAAGCTTGCCAGTCCCTCAGCCAACTGCTCGTGATCGCCCGACGGGTACAGCCAGCCGGTCTTTCCGTGTTCAATTACCTCTTCTATCTGTCCGATGGCGGCTGCGACAGTCGGTTTTCCTGCTGCCATGTATTCGAAGAGCTTGAGTGGTGAACCGTAGAAGTCTTCGCTCCAGTTGTAGGGCGCAACCGCGACGTCCATTGCCGCAATGTAGTCTGGAACTGAGTCGTGCGGGATGTTGCCGGTGAAGATTACGGCTGACTCCAAGCCCAATTGACGCGTGCTTTCTTCCAGAGTCTCTCGCGGCTCTCCGTCTCCTACCAACATCAATCGCAGATTGTGATCGGCCGCATAGAGCCTGGAGAAGGCACGGAGCAGACCTTGCACATCATGCCACGGCTGAAAGCTGCCCACAAAGCCGATCAACCGCTGGTTCCCCAAGTTGTAACGCTGGCGAACAGTCTCGCCAGTTTTCTTTTCTGCGAACAGCTTGGTAGACACACCATTCGGGATGACATGCGCATCCTGTCCGTTCACACCAAGCGATACGGCCCAATCCTTGATCCACGTAGAAATTGCAATGACGGCGTCAGCCCCACGAATGATCACGCTCTCCATGCGCGAGGCGGTCGCGGTCAACGTAAACTTTTCGTAACCGTCCTGCTCGCGGCAAAGCGGATCATTCACTTCGAGCATCAGCGGTATTCCATGACGCCTTGCCAGCTCGATCCCTCCCCACCCGAACAGCGAATAGCGTTCGTACAACAAGTCCGGCTTCTCCCGCGCAATAATCGACGCGCCCTCGGACTGCAGGCAGAAGTTGTAGGCCACCGACCTCAAATCGCGCTCCAGTTGCTGCTTCTGGATGACGGGTTCTTCTTCAATCAGGCTCCAACCCAGCGCATCCAGGCCGCGGGGCTCGAGATGATAAAGTCTCGACTTAATTTGTGCGGAGGCGCCGTCTCCGAGGGACGGGCACACTATGAAAACATCGTGACCCAAATCGACAAGAGCGTCCGTGAAATCGCGCACGTGGATTGAGCAGCCCTCATCGCCAAAGAGCGGAATATCGATATCAGAGCAAAGAAAGCCGATTTTCATAAGGTCAACTCTTAGTCACTAAAGCTTGGGCGCGCGACGTCCATCCACGCAGGCAATCCATCGATCATCAGTCAGGCGATGCGCGTCAAGGTGGTGCATTCCGTCCGCATTCCAACCACTGCCACTAGGCGTCAATATCGGCTCGGCACGCACCTCTTCTTCCGCATACTTCTTGGTGGTTAGCTCGGTAATGTTGAACGCTTGTACTTGAAAACCGTACGAGACCGAGCAATCCTGGGCATACCGGACAATGTCAGTTCCTTGTACCAGAACCCTTCCTCCCGGCCGGGCAATCTTTGAATTGTTTTTGACGATCGGACTCTTCGGATGTTCAGTCCACGGACCAGTGAGTTCGTCTGCAAAGTACAGCCGCAGACAATCGTGCTTCACCTCAGGGTTGGCTTCTGTGAAAAGCCACCATTTGTTGTCGTAATGAAAGACAGAGGGGTCGACAAGATAAGGTCCCTCTAGCAACGGCGCGACGAAGGACCATCGTGTCGGAAAATTCGCTGCCTTATACAGTCGAATCGCGCCCGCCTGATAACTCTCCGGGATCATGTAGTAGTCGCCTCTCCACGCGAATACATAGGGATAGGATAAGTGGAATGGCTCGGCCAGCACGATCTGCCGATAAGTCCAGGCAAAGCCGTCCTGGCTCTGCGCCAGTCCGATCTCGCCCTTTCCAGTGCGCCAGTTCATTACCTCGAAAAACATGTGCCAACTGCCATGTGCTTTGATCATGAATGGGTCGGCCACAAATGCGGCTGGCACATCGGATACTGACTCCCGAGTCAGAACCGGATTACGCACGCCTGGAGGAGACTGCACATCAAAAGGCGACTGGCCCGCATAGATTCCAATCGACCATACATCTTCAGTGGGCGCAGGAATGTAGAGGCGACGCATCGAACCCTGTTGGGGATCGTGATCAATGACTAGTCCAGCAGCTTCAAGCGCTGTTTGCTCGGGTAGCCACCCGTCGGGATCTCCGGCTCTTGACGCTGTCATCGAGGTGCCGCCCAGATAGCGATAACTGTTACAGTCCTCGGGACCGAGCCACGCGGGCAGCCTGGCTGTGCTAAGAAGCTCTGCTTCGCCCCACAGCTGTTCGACATCCATGGGGTTTTCAGGAATACGAAAATACCGGCCTTGCCTCATGATGCACACGCCACACCGGCAGTTTCTGCGGCCTTGAGCACATCCAATTTTTTGCGGGAGCACTCGATCGCCCGTTGGTAGTTCTTGAGAACTCGCACAATATATTTGTCCATTGCAAAGTAGTCTTCGACGCGCCGCCGAGCAGCTTTACCCATCTGCCATGCCAAGAGCTCGTTTCCCAGGATCTGATCCAATGCCGCAGCCACTGCGTCCTCATCCTCGGGCGGCACGAGGAGCCCGGTTTCATCGTGGATTACGGCCTCAGGCGCTGCCCCTGCAAGGCTGGCTACTACTGGACAACCGCACGCCATAGCTTCGAGGTAGACGTTTGCCACGCCGCCTTCGTAGAGCGCCGGTGAACAAAAAACATTGGCGCAGCGGTAGAAGTCCGGCAGGCTGGAGCGTTCAACGAATCCATGAAATTCGATATTCGCCGAAGCCCCTGATTTTTGTGCCCAGCGCTGCAAATCTTCCCTCAAGCCATCGTCTCCGGTGCCCAGGATCTGCAAGCGAATGTTGGGATACTTGGAACGTAGTCGCAAGACAGCCGCGACCACTGTCTTCACGCCCTTGTTATTGGCGATGTTTCCCACGAACAGCACCGTCGGGCGATCCCCGGCCCCTTCGTAGTCATCGCCCGGTCGAAAGGTCTCGGCGTCGACTCCGCAATGCACGACGTCGATGGATTCGCGTGGCACTCCGTAAAAGGCGGCGGTGAAATCGGCGATACTGGCGCTGCACGCCATCAAAGCATCCGCCCGTTTGATCGAAAGTCCTTCCATAAACGTACCCACCCGGTAAAAGTCTCCGTCCTTGGGTGGCCAGTTCACACACTCGGCAAGCATGGCCAACGGCGCATGGAGCTGCACCACTACCGGCGCCCAGTTCCAGAGAGTGCGGTCCAATTGGTAGGCAAATCCTTCAGCTCCGTATTCGGCGAAATCGATTATGTCGAACTCGATCGTCCGCATACTGCGATGAAGGTGGCGGAGGATGTTCCATGTATAACCGACCGCGTAAGTGGCGGAGGTGTAGACGGGAAAGTCTCTTCCAGTCTCTTCTCCAGGCGGGCGCATCCGATGGAGCGTGACGCCACCTTCGATCTCCGTTCTCAGTTCAAGCCCCGACGTCCGCGAGCAGGAGAGCACATGAACTGTGTGGCCCAGGCGGGCCAGGGTATGCGCCTTATTCCACGTCTGGGTTCCAATTCCGCCCCGCGCTGTTTCCGGAGGATACTCTTGAGAAACCAGGCAGATTTTCATGAGGGTTCCTCCCGCATTACGACACGAAGCTTGCGGTCGCGGAGGGCGCCATTCTGCAGACGATGCAATTGAGAGTAAAGCCCGTTGAACAGGAGAAGCTCGTCATGCGCACCACGTTCCACGATGCGGCCTTTATCCAGAACGAGAATTTGATCGGCATAACGAATAGTGGAGAGACGGTGGGCGATGATGAAAGTTGTCCGGCCCGCCATCAGACGATCCAGCACGTCCAGGATCACCGTCTCGGTACGCGAATCCAGCGATGAGGTTGGCTCGTCGAGGATGAGCACCGGCGCATTCTTGAGAAATGCCCTAGCCACCGCAATGCGCTGGCGCTCACCTCCCGAGAGCCTCACACCGCGCTCTCCGACCTGACTCTGATAACCATCGGGCAGCACGGAAATGAAATCGTGAGCGTTGGCCGATCTAGCCGCCTCTGCAATCTCTTCTAGCGACGCGTCCGGACGTCCATAGGCGATGTTGTCACGGATCGTGCCGGAGAAAAGCACCGACTCTTGCAGCACCAGAGCCACGTTGTCATGAAGCGTCCGCATGCTGAGATCCCGCGCGTCCTCTCCGTCAATCCTCACTCGACCCGAGTCCGGATCGTAAAAACGCATCAGCAAACTTGCAATCGTGGTCTTTCCTGCGCCAGTAGGCCCAACCAGGGCGACCACCTCTCCGGCGCGAGCTTTAAAGTCGATGTGGTGCACCACCAGACGGGAGGGGTCGTAGCCGAAACTGACGTTCTCGAACGCGATCGTTCCGTGGACCAACGGGAGCGACTTGACACCCGGGCGGTCCTTGATTTCCGGTTCGATGTCGAGTATCTCGAAAACTCGTTCCGCGCTGACCAGGGAGTTCTGCATGTCCGTGAGCACATCCCCAATAGCATCGATCGGATCTTGAAGCTGGCCCACGTAGGTCATGACAACCAGAAGGGCTCCAATGGTAAGGCGTCCTTGAAAAACATGATAGGCGCAGAGCAGCAAGACCGCGCTGCGGTCGATGCGAGAGAGAAACCGCAAAGCGAACGAAAAGATACTTTCCTGAAGGTCCAAATGAATGCGCGCCCGTACCGCTCGCCAGCGCAGATCTACCGCGCGTTCGTGCTCCCGGTTTTCTTGTCCAAAGGCTTTGACAACCCGCAAGCAGGAGAGCGCTTCCTGCATAAAACTCTGGGCTTTGCTCTCCATGACCTTAATGCGCTTGGTCTTCTCGTTGAACAGTCGGCCGTAAAGGCCTACCGAGATGTACTGCAGCGGCACGACTCCGAGGGCCAGCAACGCCACCTGCCAGTCCAGTCTGACCACGATCCAGAGCATGCCGGTAAAAGTAACGAGCGCGGTGAGGACATGGCGAAAGTTGCTCCACACCATCGTGCTCACGAACCCGGTGTCACTGTTTACCCGGTAAATCGAGTCGCCTACCGTGGTCTGGTCGTGGTATTTGAAAGACAAACGCAGGAGGTGGTTGAACAAATCGGCCGCGAACCTGAGATTCATGCCGGTGTTAATTCGTGTCTTTACATATTCGATTCCGATATCCAGTATTCCCGCAATCAGGCGTAGCACAAGTCCGAACGCGACTGCAGCCAGAATGATTGCGACGCGTGGACGCGCGAATGATAGTAGGAGGGGCCGCGCTAACCACGTGGGCAGAGGTTTGCCACTCAGACCGTTGTCAATCAGTACCTTCAGCGGCCAGGGGTCCAATAAAGCCAGGCCAGACTGCGCTAATTCCAGGACCACCGTGACCACCATGATCCATTTGTAGGCTCGGACGTACGGGAACAGGCGGGCGTAGATATCCGCACGGAAGTATTTCTTTACGCCATCGAGAATGCGTCGCAGCCTGCTCATTGATGTTAACTAGATCAGTTCCATGCGCTCGCCTAGACACCGCATTTCTTTGCTGAAAGTGAGACGCTCGCCCGAGTCCGTCCAGTTTGCCACATTCCGTATGTCGTCGAAGTACAACGCAAGTCGTGCCGTATTCACGATGTCTTCAAAATCATCGGGCGAGCCTTGCGGCCAGCGACTTCTTTGATATTCAAGTTCGCAGCACTCGGTAACGTCTGTCGGCCATCGGTAAGTAAGACACGCCAAATCGATTTCGCCCAAGTCGATGGCTGCTTGCTCCCAATCGACGGGGTAGATATTTCCATCGCGGACAAGAATATTGTGCCGGTAGTAATCGCCGTGAGTGATTGTCGGACGCACTGTCCAGACGGAAGACGCGAAGTCCACGAATCTCGCGCATAGTTCTGGTAGCCAGGAAAACGACCGATCGAGCCTTCCTGCATACGTGAGAGCCCGGGTCGCAAACGCCGAATAACACGACGCGTCACGATTTTTGAGGGAGGGCAACAACGCTTTATTAGCGACGCAGTGTTCACACACGGCGTGAAATCGACCCAGCCAGCTCGAGGCGAGAGCCATTGCGGAATCATCAAACAGTTCGTCGACAGGAATGGCGTTCTCGAGATACTCCAACACCAGCCATAACCTGCCGGAAACCAGCTCCAGGTAAGTACCATAAAACTTCGGAGTGGAAACCTGCAGAGGTTCGAGCACATGCCGATAGATTTCTGCTTCGTAGGGCACGTTGCTCCAGGACTCTACGACGAATGGTTCATCGCCAGGGTGACTGTAGCGGGCCTTATCCGGATATTGCGCGTACTTTACAAGCAGGCGCACTACCCTGCTATCGGCACACCTGCAAGTCACAATTTCACTGAGGGAACCACTCGAATACGCATTGCGTTCCCGCTGAAGGATAGTCAGGTCGTCGGCACTAGATGCACCAAGAACCGACCTCAGCCCTAAGGACAGGGTCTGTGTGTCCGGCTGAAGAAGCAGCTCATTTTCCATCCGTAATCCCGATCGACTAGCTGTCACCGTTCAATTCTCTTTCCGGTTTTAAGCTCTTTCCCGTGGAAACAGTCCTTGCATCGCCACCTGCTTGGGATACCCCACTTGATATAGCGAGAACTGGCTGCTGAAACTGCCATGCCCATGGGGAGAAATTCTGAAAGAACCTCCCCAGCTTCCTTAACTATCGTGGCTGAAGACTTTTGTCTCTAGCCGGTCACCGCCAGCCCTGAATTTGGCTGCGGTCTGCACCATTCCGATAATTTCCCTCGCTGTTTTACCTGACTTGGCAATTTTCCCGCCAGGCATGTCAGTTTCAGAAGCCAGTCCTCGCTATATCCAGTAAGAGCTATTCCCGAGCTGTCCGGGAACGTTGCCCAAACAAATCTGAAGGGAGTCGGGCATGGCTGTCGCTGTTGGGACGAATGATCGAAATCGCATTCGTAATCTCATGGTTTCACCGAGGTTAGGTGACCTGGAATCCCGGGGTGGCAAGTCGAGCTTGAAATCCATCCGGGCCCGCGGCAAATTCCTTTTCGCTGGCGAAGAAAAGTTTTGTGTGCGCGGCGTGACCTACGGGCCTTTTGCGGCCCGCGCGGACGGAGTTGAATACCCAGCACCCGCAGCAGTGGCTTGGGACTTCACCCAGATGAAGCGAAACGGGATTAATGCCATCCGCGTCTATAGCGTACCCCCGAAATGGCTGCTTGACGCGGCGGCCCGGGCTGGTTTACGGGTGATGGTCGGCCTTCCCTGGGCGCAGCACGTCAACTTTCTAGACGAGCCGGGCATGGCGGACGCCATTGAGGAGAGCGTGCGGATCGGCGTTCTGCGCTGTGTTCGCCATCCTGCAGTCTTGTGCTTTGCAGTGGGTAACGAGATTCCGGCGGGGATTGTGCGTTGGCTCGGCAAAGAACGTGTGGAACGCTTCATCGCTCGACTTTGTCGGGCCGTGAAAGAGGAGAACCCGCAAGCCCTTTGTACCTATGTGAATTTCCCCACCACGGAATTTCTGGAACTCCCGTTCCTGGATTTGTTCTGCTTCAACGTGTATCTCGAATCGCAGCCCAAGTTCGAAGCCTATCTGGCGCGCCTGCAAAGTCTGGCCGGCGACAAACCGCTCTTGATGACCGAAATTGGCTTGGACAGCCGACGCAACGGGGAGGAGCAGCAGGCGCGTTCTCTTGCTTGGCAGGTCCGAAGCACATTTGAAGGAGGCGCCGCCGGCATCTTTGTTTTTTCCTGGACCGACGAATGGCACCGCGGAGGTTGCGATATCGAGGATTGGAATTTTGGGCTCACACGCCGCGACCGCACCCCGAAAGCGGCTCTGGCAGCGGTGCAGCGGGCATTCAATGAGATACCTTTCGCTCCTAATATCGAGTGGCCCAAGGTTTCTGTTATCGTATGCACATACAATGGCGGCTCCACACTCCGGGAAACTTTCCGGCGTCTCCAGCGCCTGAACTACCCCGATTTTGAAGTAATCGTGGTGGACGACGGTTCCACCGATGGCGGCGCTGATGAGGCCGAAGCTTACGGCTATCGCCTCATCCGTACCCAGAATGCCGGGCTCAGCAGCGCCCGCAACACCGGCCTGCACGCGGCAAACGGTGAGATAGTCGCGTACCTGGACGACGATGCGTATCCTGATGCGGACTGGCTCAAGTATCTGGCTTTGACTTTTCTGCGCGGGGATTACGTGGGTGTTGGCGGACCAAATATCCCTCCGCTCGGCGACGGTTGGATCGCCGACTGCGTGACCAATTCTCCTGGTGGCCCCATCCACGTGCTGTTGACCGATCGCGAGGCCGAACACATCCCCGGCTGTAACATGGCGTTTCGCAAGTGGGCGCTGTTGGCGATAGGTGGTTTCGATAATCGCTTCCGGACAGCAGGAGATGACGTCGACATTTGCTGGAACCTTCAACAGGCCGGATGGAAGCTGGGTTTCAGCCCCGCCGCGGTCGTCTGGCATCACCGGCGCAACTCGATACGAAGGTATTGGAAGCAGCAAAAAGGCTATGGCCGCGCAGAGGCTTTGCTAGAACAGAAGTGGCCCGAAAAATACAATGCCGCCGGCCACGTGTCCTGGGCAGGCAGAGTGTACGGTAATGGATTTTTTACGGTGATCCCACGCGCGGGACGAATCTACGGTGGAATATGGGGCTCGGCTCCCTTCCAGCGTCTGTATCAAGCCGCGCCGGGAACTTTGTCGGGCTTGACCCTGATGCCCGAATGGCACCTGATCGTGGCGCTCCTCAGTATCTTGACTCTGCTCGGCTTGAGCTGGAAACCGCTATTTCTCGCGGCGCCCATGCTGCTGACTGCGTTTGGTCTGCCATTGGTTCATGCTATAGCGAGCAGTTTGCGCGCGCGATTTCCTGACGCCCCCAAAAATCGTCTGGCGGAGCTGCGCAGTCGCAGCGTCGTAGCCGGGTTCCATCTGCTTCAGCCCATTGCACGCTTGGTGGGACGAGTTCGATGGGGTCTGACGCCCTGGCGCCGAACGACTATCGCGATTCTGTCCATTCCGAAGACGTATTTTTTTATCCTCTGGAGTGAGTTATGGCGTTCTGCCGAGCAGAGAATGTGCGACCTGGAGGTTGCTCTCAAGGCACAAGGCGCCGTGGTTCATCGCGGTGGAGGCTTTGACAACTGGGATCTCGAGGTGTGCGGCGGCCTGATTGGGTCCGCGCGTTTGAGAATGGTGGTTGAGGAACACGGTCAAGAACGGCAATTGGTGCGGCTCCGCGTCTGGCCGCGCTATGGATGGATCGGCTTCGCTCTTGCGGCTGCCCTGGGGGCACTGGCGATCGGGGCGGAACGCGCGCATGCCGGAATCGCTTTCGACTTTCTTCTGGTAGCTGCCTTTTTGCCTGTGCTTCTATCTCTACGGGATTGCGGCATAGCCGTCGGACTGATAAGTAGAGTCAGCAGAGAGCACGCATTCCAAGCGAGAAGATGCCTCCCCCCCAAGAAGACGTGTCTGCCGGACACGCACACGGCGGTCCCGCCTTATTTGGAAAATGTCTGAGACTGAGGACGATGAATTGCAATTCGCATCTGGCGGTCTTTCCATCCTTTCCGCGTCGCCGACCGATGAGTCGTCGTGGGCAGGTCGCCTGTCTACTTATGCTCGCAGCCACTCTGCCCGCGTTCTCCCAGTCCATCCAAACCCCACCCAAGAAACCGGCGGTGCAACTGGTTCAAGTTCGCACCGTCCAGATTCCGCATGTATCCCGGCCTCCTCGGATTGAGGATTTTCTGGAGGGAGCATCCCGCGAAGCTGAAACCAGGATCGATGATTTCCGTCAACTGGAGCCGGCCGATGGAGTCCCGGTCAGCAAAACAACCACGGCTTACCTTTCTTATGACGGCAAGAACTTTTATGTTGTGTTCGTGTGTGAAGATGAGCCAGACAAGATTCGTGCCCGCATGTCCAAACGCGACGATATTGGCGACGACGACCAGGTGCGAATTTATCTGGACACATTCCTCGACCATCAACATGCCTATATCTTTGGAACCAACCCTCTCGGGGTTCAACTCGATGGCACCGTAATTGAAGGCCACGACGCTGATTTCACGTTCGACACGCTGTGGTATTCGAATGGCCGGCTGACCGAAAAAGGATACGTCGTTTGGATCGCGATTCCTTTCTCCAGTTTGCGCTTCAAGAATGCGTCCCCGCAAACCTGGGGCATCGCGCTTAGTCGCTCGATTAACAGGAAAGATGAGACTGCCTACTGGCCTTATATAAGCCGCCAGACCGACGGCCTGCTGCAACAAATGGGAACCGTCCACGGCATGGAAAAGATTTCAACCGGACACAACATACAGATCATTCCCTACGCCACGCTGACCCAGGCAACCTTGCCGAATGCTACCTATACTGACTTACAAGACCATGCGCAAGGGCGCGTGGGGTTTGATTCGAAAATCGTGTTGCACCACTCCCTGACTCTTGATGCTACGGTCAATCCGGATTTCAGCCAGGTAGAGTCCGACGATCCTCAGGTCACGATCAATCAGCGCTACGAGGTTTATTTCCCCGAGAAGCGGCCTTTCTTCAATGACAACGCGAATTACTTTCAGACTCCAATCGATCTGTTTTACTCGCGCCGCATACAGGATCCCGAGTTCGGAGCTCGTCTGACCGGACAAGTGGGCCAGTGGACGCTGGGGGCCTTGGCTACCGACGATCGTGCTCCTGGCGAATTGCTCCAACCCGGAGACCCCTCTTATGGCAACCGCGCCACAATTGGTGTCTTCCGGCTGCAGCGAAAAATTGACGACAACTTCTGGTTCGGCGGTTTGCTGACCACCGACAGTTTCGGGGCAACCTCAAACCGCGTCGTCTCGTTCGATACTTTTGCCCGGCTGAATCGCAATTGGTCCTTTAGCGGGCAGGCCGCTCGCAGTTTCAGCGACGATCCCACGAATGGCAGCCTCGCCGCAGGCGCCTACTACGCGCAACTGACAAACAATGGAGAACATTTCAGTTATCTGTCGAAGTTCTCTCAGCTCGGCGCGGACTTCCGCTCAGAATTGGGGTTTGTGCCACGCTTGGACGTTCGTTCCATGGAGCAATACGCGGCCTATTATTGGCGGCCTGAGAACGGCAAGGTCTTGAGTTTCGGTCCTTCCGTTTCGACCACGATAGACTGGAACACGAAGAACCAACTGCAGGATTGGTCCACTTATGCAGACTTTAAGATCGATTTTGCGCGATCAACCGGCGTAACCGTTTCGCGGTTTGACTCGAATGAGCTGTATCAGGGGTTGTGGTTTCTTCACGGAATCACCGGGATTGCCGTTTATAGCGACTGGTTGCGATGGCTGACCACCTACGCTTCCTACGATCAGGGCACAGCCATCAACTACTCGCCGGCTGCCGGCCTCATGCCTTTTCTGGGAAATTCCTCCGAGGCTGAAGTTGGATTCACCCTCCATCCCAAGCCACGACTCACGGTGGGCGAATCTTACTACTTCGTGAATCTGCGCAAACGAGGCGACAGCCAGTCTGCCGCTCAACTTCTGCCGGGGGCGCACGCTGTCTATGACAATCACCTCATGCGGACGAAAGTGAATTATCAATTTTCGAGGGCGCTGTCCGTACGCGCGATAGTCGATTACGACGCCTTGCTGGCCAATTCGTCGCTTCTCTCGGACACTCCCTACAAGAATCTCCGGGGGGATCTGCTTGTGACTTACCAGATCAACCCGGGCACGGCGCTCTTCTGCGGCTACACGTCGAACTATGAGAACATCAATCGCGCTCCGTTCGCGCCTTACGGTTTGGCCAACTTTGGGCCTCCGAACACGTTGACTGGCCGGCAGTTCTTCGTAAAGATTAGTTATCTGCTTCACTTCTAAGAATCCTCCCCAATACATTGGTTTTCTCGCCCTGGATTGGGTAGTCCCGAACCTCGGCGTGCCGAGCTAGACGCTGTTACGTGGAACTTGGCGTGGGCACCGGCCGTTAACTCATGAGTGCATTCGAGGAAGTGCTGCGGGCAGGATTGAGGGTGAAGGACCGACGCTCGGGGAGGTATCTGTATCGGACCAGGCGGCTCCGTGTCGTCAGCGAGTCTTAGTGAGGAGTGAAACCTTGGCGAGCTCGGCCCCGAGGAAAGACGTTGGTATCTGGCGCCATTGCGTACAGGCTGGACGCGATCCAGTCTTTCAATCGAGCGTCGGCAGGCGGACAGCTCAAACAGCATTCAAAGTGAATAGTCTACCGACCAAGGCCGATGATAGGCAGCTGCAAACTCAGGGAAGCACGGTTATTCGAATCACTCACAAAGGATGAATACCGGGAAAAGGGCGGCGAGTCGCTCGTCGCCGCCCCTGAATTCACAATTCGAACACACCTACTTCGCATGCGCAATGAAACCGTGACTGGTGCCATCCGACGGCGAATAGCGTCCCACGATCTGCAATGCGCCGTTGAGCCCGTCCGCACGAGTGCTGCAAGGGCTAACGCCGCAATCATTGGTCTCCTGAAATGGATAAAATTTTCCCTGGTGGAAGAGCACGCCCTTTCCCAGGCCATTGGAGTCGAAATAGGTACCGTCAATGTCGCCCTTGTTGCTGACTGCGTGAATGACGGTCCCCACAGTCCCGGCTCCGGAGTAGGCAAAGCTCTTATACGTTTTTCCATGGTTGCTTGTTGTAAAAGAAACGTAACTGCCGGCAGAGGTGAGTCCATACACGCCAATCACGCCAGAATTGTTAACTGACCATGCGGCGGTGTAGCCTGCGGCACCCGGCACGTCGAGGGTCTTGTATTTCTTGCCGGTCAGCACAAACCCGTGCGTCGCGCCTGTGGAATCCACGTACGAACCGACGACTACTCCTTTTGCATTGATCCCATTTGCTTCGGTCGAAGTCGCTCCTGGCGGAGAAATGGTGGTGAAATTCCCGTTTGCGTAGGTGAAACCAATCGGTGTACCCGAGGACCCGTTGCACCAGCCGGCAAGCTGCTGGGCTGCATTGATACCGTAGAACGAGATTGCGGAAGTGCAATTGGCATTGTCGATCGTAATCAGGGTCTTGCCTTTGAGGATCATCCCGTGCTGTACGCCAGCGCTGTCGAGGTAATCGCCTGTAATGGCGCCGTTGTCGTTGATAGCGTAACTGTCAGTTTCGGTGGCGCCGGGTGCAGTAACATCCTTAAAGGTGAATTTCCCCCTGAATGAGGGTGCAGCAGCGGACGCACTCAGGGACACCAATACCAGCGCAAGCATTATCTGAGCCGAAATGGGCTTTAAGTTCTTCATGGTTGTTCTCCTCGTCAAGAATTTGGCTTTCCGTCGAGATTTTCTTTTTTTGGGATTTGCTTTTTTTTGAGGCCTTCCAAACCTAGAATCCCTGCTTTGTATAGCGAGGACTGGGCTCCGGAACTACCACGTCGCACGGAAAACGTTAAAGAAATAAGGGGAAGACTCCAGATGTGGGAGACTTCCGTCTCTAATTGTTCGTCATGCGAAGGGGTTCGATAAACAGGAGGTGCCACCCTTACCGTCGAACGGTGAAGAACGGCAAATGGCGAGGTTTGAACGATGTCCAAACTTTGCTCAGCGAAGACTAGAAACGGGCAAAACGGTATTGCCTAGGTGCAACAGGAGCTATATCCAAGCTCATCGAGGATCACAGAAGCAGAATCAGGTTAATACTGCGTCATTGCCTCCACCTCTGTGTTTTCCTCGCTGGTGGTGTCGAATGGCCTGGTTTTTTTCGCCACGGGGTATCGGGAATACGGGCTTGCATATGCGTTGAATTCCAGCACGGCACCGTCCGGTGGCGTGGCCGCCTGGAGTTCGGGCCGACCACGCCCAGCTTGGCGAATGTGTGCTTTACGGCTTGGAAATATGGCTGTGTGTTTGCCCCGGCTGCCAACACTGGCGCTGGAGGGTGTCTTTTCTACGACGAGAACGGTATTTTCTTTTCTTCACACAAGGGCACCTGCCAGCCGATAAGCTGGCTCATTTTTCTTCCGTTCCTCCTACTCAAGCCTGCGAAAGTATCTCAGCAATACGATCCCCGGCATGGCCATCCCACAATGGCGGAATCGCACCTATCTTTGAATTCCCGTCAAGAATCTTCCTCAGCTCGGAAGTCAGCTTACCTCGGTCGTGTCCGACGAGGATGTTTGTTCCCAGTGTGACGGTCACGGGACGCTCCGTATTATCGCGCACCGTCAGACAAGGTACCTTCAAAAAGGTTGTCTCCTCCTGAATTCCTCCGGAATCCGTGATGACCACCGCGGCCCGGTGCAGCAAGGCGAGAAACTCGATATAAGGCGACGGCGGTAAGAGATTAAGTCTCTCGATCTTTATGCCGAATTCGGCGATACGTTGCCGCGTCCTCGGGTGGACCGGGAAGACAACCTCCAATTGCTCATTTAACTCAAGCAGTGATTCGAGAATGCTTTTCAAGACAACGCTATCGTCGACGTTGGCAGGACGATGAAGTGTTACCAGAGCGTAGTGCTCCGGCAGGCCATTCTTGGAGCAGCGCAAGGCAGAGGGAAGGAAACGGATGAGGGAGTCAATCATCACATTTCCCACTCGGTGGATCCTCGCTGCGGGGACGCCTTCATTCTGCAGGTTAAGGTCCCCATCTTCCGAAGGAGTAAACAAGAAATCTGCAAGCCGATCTGTCACGATACGGTTGATCTCCTCCGGCATGCTTCGATCAAAGGAACGAAGTCCAGCTTCCACATGGCCGACGGGGACGAGCAGCTTTGCGCACACCAGGGCCGCGGCCACGGTGGAATTGACATCGCCATAGACAAGAACGATGTCGGGTTTTCTCTTCTGCACAATCGGCTCTAGACGACTCATGATCTCCGCTGTTTGCTGCGCATGACTGCCTGAACCAACCTCCAAGTTTTCATCGGGAGCGGGCATCTCAAGCTGCGAGAAGAACACGTCCGACATGTTGGCGTCATAGTGCTGACCGGTGTGAACCAGGGTCTGCTGCACTTCGGGCCTCTTCTGAAATGCGCGCAACACGGGTGCGGCTTTCATGAAATTCGGTCTCGCGCCCACCACGTGAAGAACATGCATGAATTAGTGCAACGATAAATGCGCAAGGATAAAAGCTCAAGATTGCCTGACAACCGGAAATTGTACTTTACAAGCTCTGGATTTGTGAAAGCGCTACCGAGAAGCACTCGACCGATGGTATTGGTCCCTGAATCCGACGCTGGACCGGTCTTTTCACGGCGAGAGCGTGAACCAGGGTGTCGTCTTTTCGCCAAACTTCAAATTCAGCTACGATTTGACTCCGAAAGCCACAGGAGGTTTGGAATATTACGGTTCGGTCTGCCCGGTGACGGGCTTCGATGCGGTCTCGCAACAACAGCACCAGATCTTTCCTGCAGTTGACTTGAATATTGCGCCGAAGTGGGAGATCAATTTCGGCCTCGACGTGGGCCTTACGGGTGCGAGTGACTACCTGATTGCCAAGATGATTCTGGGGTATCGCTTTAATTTCTGATCAATGACAGGAACGCACAAGTGCTAAAGGGTATCGTGATCGGTTTCATTTTGGCCATTGCAATTTCAGTGGGGTGTGCTCTAAGGACTCTATCGACAGTTGAGGAACATGCCGGAATGGCAGGATCCCATTGAGCACTGGCGGGTAAAATCCATCATAGTTTTGCAACGCCATCCGCCAATAATTCAGCCTGCGCCTAGCGATTTCAGAACAACGCGGATCTTGTTCCACGCCTACGATCTCCTCCCGGAGATTACAACGTAAGGTTAGATAAAAAGCGGGCAGATGCCAAAGATTCCTTGCTTATTGTGTAGTCAAGGATTACGGTCAGAGAAAAGACAAGAACAACAAGTCCTACTTTATTTGTGACCCCTGGGTTGACGGGCGTGAACTGGCACTGGCTCCGGCATGCCAATGCAACCCTGCTCGATGCAGTGGGAACACCGCTCGGCACCGTGCAGGCGCTGCTCGGTCATTCGTCGGCGGAGATCACGCGGGAGATTTACTTGCATTCGCTCCCCGCCGATGCTCGCACGGCGGTGCAAAAAGTCGAAGATTTGCTAATTGGACCCAAATGGACCCAAGTTGTGAAAATCCCGGAAACGGGATCAACGCTAATACAATGATTTGCTTCAGGATGTTGGTCGGGGAGAGAGGATTTGAACCTCCGACCCCCTGGTCCCGAACCAGGTGCTCTACCAGGCTGAGCCACTCCCCGACAAAGGCTATCGGTTTATTCTACTACACGTTAAATCACGCGTCCTCGCTCGAAGTTGCGATGCACGCATAGCCTGCGGACGGCTCAGCGTTAGCCTGGGGAGTTGCATCTTTTGGCTGTTCCTGTTTGTATGCTGGAGGGACCAGCATGCCCGCGGCTAAAATCAGTGCTCGACCGAACCTAAGTGGTTTCCGGCTTTCGCTGCACTGCGGATTCTTACCGTCCATTTCATGGTCTTTCGACACTTAGCAGGTTATTCCAAAGGATACCCACAGATGTGATAAATAAGAATCGGCTATGATGTCGAGGCTTGCAATCTTCTTGTGGGCCAGGCTGATCAGGAGAGTAAACGTCCAGAGATGCGATATGGTTTTGTCATCGATCAGAACCGTTGTATTGGGTGCCACGCCTGCACGGTTGCGTGCAAAGAGGAACACCAGGTGCCCGTGGGTGTTTTCCGCACTTGGGTGAAGCACATCGAAAAGGGCGAGTTTCCGCATACTTCGCGCCACTTCGGAGTGATGCGGTGCAACCACTGCGACGAATCTCCGTGCACAGTAATCTGTCCTACCAGCGCCCTTTACCGGCGGGACGACGGCATTGTGGATTTCGACAACCGGCGTTGCATCGGTTGTAAAGCTTGCATGCAGGCTTGTCCGTACGACGCTCTTTACATCGATCCCAGCAACAACACCGCGGCTAAGTGCAATTTCTGCGCGCACCGAGTGGAGAAGAGCCTCGAACCGGCTTGCGTGATCGTCTGCCCCACGCAGGCCATTCTCGCCGGGGATCTCGACAATCCCGGCAGCAATGTAAGCCGCACGGTGGCGACCCAAAAAGTCTCGGTGCGCAAGCCACAGAAAGGCACGCAGCCTAAACTGTTCTATGTTGGGATCGAGGGCGATTTGCTTGAGCCTAGCCGGATCTCACGGGAAGACACGTATTTCGCGGCGGACCGGCGGGACGGGACGGGCCATGCGACTGCAACCGAAGCGAACAACCTTGCGGTAGCCCTAGCGCGCGAGGTCTACGACGTGCCCCACCCCGCTCCATGGGGCTGGAAGATTGCAGCCTATCTTTGGACGAAGGCTATTGCGGCGGGAGTGCTGCTGGTTGCGGCGATCTTATCAAGGTTCGCGGACGCGACGTGCGCAACGCTGCTCAATGTCATTTGTCCGGCAGTGGCCCTGGCCGCCCTCTCAACCACCAGTGCTTTGCTGATTTTCGACTTGAAACGGCCCGACCGCTTTTTCTACCTTATTACGAAGCCGAACTTCCGCTCCTGGCTGGTCATTGGAACGTATTTCTTGCTTGGCTATGGCGCGCTCGGAGCCGCGTGGTTGCTGTGTGGACTTCTTGGCAACACCGCGCCGGGAATTTTGCAGTGGGTCGCCGCCGCGTTTGGAATTGCCAGCGCGTGCTATTCCGCATTTCTTTTTGCGCAAGCAAAAGGTCGCGACTTGTGGCAAAGCCCGCTTTTCCTGTGGCATTTGTTGGTCCAGGCTTTGGTTGCTGGATCAGCCACGATCTTGATTGTGGGTGTCCTGATGGACGCGCCATCAGGAATTCTCAGGCCCGCCGTTCTGATCCTCCTGATTTCGTTGAGTGTCAGCCTGGCTATGAACCTGGGAGAGATTGCGCTGCCGCATGTCAGTGAGGATGTGAGAATAGCCACGCAAGTGCTAATCAGTGGGAGCCTGAGCCAACGATTTTGGGGACTAGTCATCGGAACGGGACTGATCGCTCCGATTGTTCTCATTTCGCTGGTGTTGGCGTCTTTACTTCCCATCGCCTCCGCATTTGCCATTGTCGCCGCGGTTCTGGCGCTTGCGGGCCTGTGGTGGTTTGAAGAACTGTGGGTGAAAGCTGGACAATTTGCCCCGCTCAGCTAACGAAACATTTATGAAAGACCATCTTCCTCTGAACCCGCAAGCGCTGGACCTGGATGAGCCAGCGGGAGGACTCTCCAGCTATCCTCCATCCGATCGTTGGGACGATTGGACTGAATACGATCCCGCGCGGTGGCCGGAAAAAGTCGAAAAGCACTATTCGTTGATTCCCACGATCTGCTTCAATTGCGAAGCTGCCTGCGGACTTTTGGCCTATGTCGATAAGGAGAAGATGCGGGTACAGAAGTTCGAAGGCAATCCCGCACATCCCGGCAGCCGCGGCCGCAACTGCGCCAAAGGCCCGGCGACCCTCAATCAGATCAACGATCCTGAGCGCATTCTCTATCCTTTACGGCGAACCGGAAAAAGGGGAGAAGGAAAATGGGAGCGGGTGACCTGGGATGAAGTTCTGGATGACCTCGCCTCGCGCATCCGTCTGGCTTTGCGGGAAGGGCGGAAAAACGAGATCATGTACCACGTCGGTCGGCCGGGGCATGAACTGATTTACAACCAGCGCGTGCTGCATGCCTGGGGCGTGGACGGACACAACAGCCACACCAATGTTTGCTCCGCCGGAGCCCGCACTGGATACGCCTTCTGGCACGGTTTTGACCGCCCCTCGCCCGATCACTCCAATGCCAGGTTCATTCTGCTGCTGAGCTCGCATCTCGAAGCTGGGCACTACTTCAATCCCCATGCGCAACGCATCATCGACGGCAAAATGGACGGGGCAAAAGTATGTGTCCTCGACACTCGCCTCTCGAACACCGCGTCAAAGGCCGACTACTGGCTTTCGACCTGGCCGGGAAGTGAGTCTGCAGTGCTGCTCGCGATGTGCAACGTGCTGCTGCAGGAGGATCTCATTGATCGCGAGTTCGTCCGCCGGTGGGTGAACTGGGAAGAGTATCTGTGCGAGGAGTATCCCGCCAAGCCGCAAACCTTCGAGACGTTTCTTGAAGTGTTGAAGCAAACCTACGCGAAGTACACGCCGGAATTCGCGGCGCAAGAATCTGGAGCTGATCCTCGCATGATCGTCGAAGTCGCGCGGGAAGCAGGCCGGGCTGGCTCCGCACTAAGCACTCACGTTTGGCGAAACGCGGCGGCGGGCAATCTCGGAGGATGGCAAGTGGCGCGCGCTCTGGAGTTCCTGGTCGTGCTGGTGGGCGCAGTCGCAACCCCAGGCGGAACTGCTCCGAGCGCGTGGAACAAGTACATACCGACGCCGCCCATGATGCCGCCGCCACCCAACGCGTGGAACGAATTGATGTGGGCGCGCGAGTACCCGCTGGCATTTTTTGAAATGAGTTTCCTGCTGCCGCACTTTCTCAAAGAAGGACGCGGCAAACTCGCGCTCTATTTTTCCCGCGTCTACAACCCGGTGTGGACCAATCCGGACGGGCTGAGCTGGATCGAGGCTCTGACCGATGAGAGCAAGGTGGAGCGGCACGCCTGCCTCAGTCCGACCTGGAGCGAAACTGCATGGTTTGCCGATTATGTTCTGCCCATGGGCCATGCTTCCGAGCGTCACGACCTGATGAGCCAGGAGACGCACGCCGCGCGCTGGATCGGTTTCCGCCAACCGGTGCTGCGTCTGGCGTTGGAAAGGCGGGGAAAGAAATTTAACTTCACTTACGAAGCGCACCGCGAGGCCGGGCTGGGAGAAGTCTGGGAGGAAGATGAGTTTTGGATTGAGTTATCGTGGCGCGTTGACCCGGATGGATCGATGGGCATTCGCCGCTACTTTGAATCGCCGTACCGGCCGGGAGAAAAACTCAGAATCGACGAATATTATCGGTGGATCTTTGAGAACAGTGTGCCGGGCCTGCCTCAGGCTGCAACCAGCGAAGGCCTCACGCCGCTCGATTACATGCGGAAATACGGCGCATTCCTGGTTGAAAATAATGTCTACGCGTTGCACCGGAAAGTTCTAAAGCCAGAAGAGTTGCAGGGAAGCACGGTTGATCCCGCCACGCACGTCGTGAAGAAGAACGGAGCGCCCATCGGAGTTCAGATTGACGGCAACGTGGTCACTGGTTTCCCCACACCCTCGCGCAAACTCGAATTCTATTCAAAGACGCTCAAGGACTGGCAATGGCCGGAGCATTCGATTCCGGGCTACATCAAGAGCCATGTCCATCGCGACAACATCGATACTGCCAGAGGCGAGATGCTTCTTCTTCCCACGTTCCGCCTGCCAACGCTTATCCATACCCGGTCGGGCAATGCGAAATGGCTCTACGAGATCTCGCATAAGAATCCGGTCTGGATGCATCACCAGGACGCCGAGCGCCTGGGGGTTGTCACCGGCGATCTGGTGCGGGTTCAAACCGCCATCGGATATTTCGTCGACAGAGTTTGGGCAACGGAAGGAATGCGTCCCGGGATTGTTGCCTGCTCACATCACCTCGGGCGGTGGCGTCTGAAAGAAGATTTTGGCGGGGAACGCTGGTCCACGGCGCTAGTGGATCTGAAGCAGGTCGAGCCCGGGAAGTGGATGATGCGGACGATCCACGGCATTCAGCCATTTGAGAGTGACGATCCCGATTCCTCGCGCATTCACTGGGAAGATGCTGGTGTGCATCAAAACCTGACCTTCCCCGTCCAGCCCGACCCCATCAGTGGACAGCACTGCTGGCATCAAAAAGTCACGGTCGGCAAGGCCCGGGCAGAGGATCGCTATGGTGACGTTTTCGTTGATACCAATCGGGCCCACGAAGAGTACCAGCGCTGGCTGCAAATGACTCGCGGCGCTCCTGGCCCCGAGAACCTTCGGCGGCCGCCGTGGATGATTCGGGTGTATCGGCCCGCTCCGGAAGCCTTTTACCTTCCTGGTAAGTAGGCTTCGGCGTATGAGTTTCCAAGTTCGCCGCGTTGCCATGGATTTGCCGCCAGTCCAGGATTGCAGATATTATGCGTCCACCATGACATGGGCACTACTTTTTGTAGCCTTGGCTTCCTCGGGCTTTGCGCAAACCGGTCCAACGGCTCAGGAAGTCGATGCTGTTTTTCCTGACGCGCATGCCCTCTATCTGGATGTGCACCAGAATCCGGAACTGTCTTCGCACGAAACGCACACAGCGGCGAAACTGGCGAGCCGGCTGCGTAGTCTGGGCTACGATGTGACCGAGCACGTCGGCGGAAACGGGATTGTCGCCGTCCTCAAGAACGGCCCCGGTCCCACGATCATGCTTCGGACTGAACTTGATGCGCTTCCTGTCGAAGAGAAGACCGGCCTGCCTTATGCCAGCAAAGTCCATACCCGCGATGACGCGGGGCGCGACGTCCCGGTCATGCACGCTTGTGGACACGATCTGCACATGGCATCACTGATCGGAACCGCTGCGGTCATGGCCCATAGCAAAACCACTTGGCATGGGACGCTGATGCTCATTGGCCAGCCCGCTGAGGAAGAGATCTCGGGTGCGAAGAAAATGATCGAGGACGGCTTTCTGACACGCTTTCCTAAACCGGACGTCGGCGTCGCCCTGCATGTCGGCAACGATTTTCCCGCTGGAAAGGTCGCAGTCGCCCCCGGATATGCTTACGCCAGTGCGGACTCGTTGCGGATCACGATTTATGGAAAGGGCGGGCATGGTGCTGCTCCGCAAATTACGGTTGACCCGATCGTGATCGCTGCCAGAACGGTTCTGGCTTTGCAGACTATTGTTTCGCGCGAGGTCAAGCCCGGAGAACCAGCCGTCGTCACGGTGGGATACATTCAGGCGGGGACAAAAAATAACATCATTCCCGACCAGGCCGAACTCGGGCTGACTATCCGGACTTACAAGGCCGAAGTGCGCAAACAGATTCTTGCCTCGATCGCGCGCATCACCAAGGCGGAAGGGGATGCAGCCGGCGTACCGCGTGAGCCTTCGATCGAGGAATATGAGGCCACGACTGCGGTATACAACAATCCCGAACTGGCTCAGAGGCTCACAGGCGCGCTGCGAGCCGCGCTAGGCAAGGACAACGTCGCAACCGCCGAGCCATTGATGGTCTCTGAGGATTATTCTTATTTCATTGAGCAGGGCATCCCCTCGTTCTACTTTGGGCTGGGCGGAGCAGACCCTCGAAAATATGCCGAAGCCGAAATCACTGGAATCAAGCTTCCCTTCAACCACTCGTCACTGTTCGCTCCCGACGTGGATCCGGCACTACGCACCGGAATCACGGCGGAAGTAGCAGTGCTTCGTGATCTTCTAAACGCATCGGCCGATGACCTGCATAAAATAACGCACCAGCAATCCAACCCAAGTCAATAGCCCAGGTCACCGTCATGTCTGACAATCACAATGTGGAAGCCGCCTGGAGCTATCACGATGCCACCAAGCATTCGTACGCCAGCGTGCGGGCCAACCCGCACTTTTTGGATTTTTCCAATCAGCCCTTGCCCTTCAAGATCTATCCCGCGCTGGAGCCTTCGCGCCTGCCGGACGAGATGCGTCAAACGGGCGTAGCTGCGCTGTCTGCCATCGCTGATAGTGTCCCCTCCCAGACCAACGCGACACCGGATTTGACCGCGGTGGCCCAACTCCTCTACCTTTCCGCCGGGATTACCCGGCAGAGAAAGTATTCCGGCGGTGAAATATATTTTCGCGCGGCGGCCTGCACTGGAGCGCTTTATGAGGTCGAACTTTATTTAATTTGCGGTGACCTTCCTGGGCTTGGGGCTGGCGTCTACCACTTTGCCCCAGCCGAGTTCGGCCTGCGCAAGCTGCGCACCGGAGACTATCGCAGTGTCCTGGTCGAGGCCACATGCAGTGAACCCGCTGTGGCTCACGCGCCACTGACTATCGCCTGCACTTGCACGTATTGGCGCAATGCCTGGAAATATCAGGCTCGCACTTACCGGCATTTCGGTTGGGACAACGGCACGTTGCTTGCGAACCTGCTGGCCGTCGCCACTGCCTTGGGTTTGCCCGCCAGGGTCGTGTGCGGTTTCGCGGACGCGACGTTAAACGAATTGCTA